>Ga0214164_1000121_pt1 | contig 51114 bp, 56 predicted proteins | sample TroBogepilimnion_13_FD_153003 | JGI IMG/M metagenome (GOLD analysis project Ga0214164, IMG submission 153003) | Freshwater microbial communities from Trout Bog Lake, WI - Practice 03JUN2009 epilimnion v4 | ecosystem: Environmental > Aquatic > Freshwater > Lake > Epilimnion/Euphotic zone ... | reverse complement strand
TGTTCAAATTTTTAAAGAGCAGGTACTACTAAATTCTTTTCTACTTCGCCATCCGCAAATTAACTCCGCGTTAGCAACGAGAGGGGCGCATTATACAGACCTGGTAAATTTGGTCAAGAGAAAAATCAAACAATTTATCACTCTTTTTATTGCTTCCCGCCTCGTGTTTGAAGCGAAGGCCGCATTCTACAGAACAATAAAAACGGGTCAATAGGAATGTTGCGTTTTTTACAAAGTAATTACATTTAAATTAACTTATTGTGACTCGTGCGAATTTACGCTTCCCAACTTGGGCAACAACTTCGCTGCCTTTAGAGACTTGTTGGTGTTTATCACTAACCTTTTCACCATCAAGTTTCACACCGCCCTGTTCGATCGCGCGCATGGCTTCTGAAGTGCTCGCAACGAGGCCTGCTTGTTTAAGCAATTGTGGGACGGAAATACTTGCCTCCGCAATTTCAACGCTGACTTCGGGCACCTCATCAGGAATGCCGCCTTTTGAGCGCAGCTCAAAATCCTTCAATGCTTCCTCTGCTGCTTCTTGGCTATGGAAGCGCGCAACAATCTCTTGCGCAAAGCGAACCTTAGTATTTCTAGGATTTGCGCCGGCTGCAATTTCTTGTTTCCACTGCCCGATTGTTTCCAACGATTCGAAAGATAAAAGTTCGATATAGCGCCACATTAATTCATCAGAAACAGACATGATCTTACTGAAGATCACATTCGCTGGCTCAGCAACACCAATATAATTACCCAGCGACTTAGACATCTTGTTAACACCATCCAAGCCTTCTAATAAAGGCATGGTCAATACACACTGCTGGCTCTGTCCCGCTTGCTTTTGTAACTCGCGACCCATCAACAAATTGAATTTTTGATCTGTACCGCCTAGTTCAACGTCTGCTTTCAATGCGACTGAGTCATAACCTTGCAATAAAGGATATAAGAATTCGTGAATCGCAATTGGCTGATTGTTTTTATAGCGCTTACTAAAGTCATCACGCTCAAGCATACGGGCAACGGTATGACTAGCCGCCAACTTAAGCATGCCAGCTGCGCCTAATTCGTTTAACCATGTTGAGTTAAATACGACCTCAGTTTGTTCAGGCTTAAGGATTTTGAATACCTGCGCCGCATAGGACTTCGCATTCTCTTGCACTTGCTCAGCGGTCAATGGCGGGCGCGTTGCACTCTTACCTGTTGGATCACCAATCATGCCAGTGAAGTCGCCAATTAAGAACAAGACCTGATGGCCGAGCTCTTGAAATTGACGCAACTTATTTAATAAAACCGTATGGCCTAAATGCAAATCTGGTGCAGTCGGATCAAAACCAGCCTTTACACGAAGCGGGCGGCCTGTTTTTAATTTTTCTACCAGCTCACTTTCAATTAAAAGCTCATCACTTCCACGTTTGATTACTGCGAGACTTTGCTCTATTGATATTGAATTTGATGTCATCACTTAAGGCCTATATATATTGTTATGCTCGGTTTCACGCCGTCCCTCAACTTCACGAAAAATCACTTTTCTGTTAGCATCAACCATCATAATGAAGCAATTAGGTGGCGCCGGTGAAGAGTAACGAGCCCAACAACCTAGAAATTTCTAAACCGCGTATTTTAGCGCAAAAAGCAGGACACATGGCAGCGCTCAATTTATTACGCAATCGCAAGCCCACTTCCATCAACTAAAGATCAAAGCGAGCAATCAAATTAACTCTAAAACCCTTTGGATTGGTTTAATGTCAGGCACCAGCTTGGATGGTGTGGATGCTGCATTAACTGAATTTATAGAGGTGGCGGGGCAAGGTCTAAAATCCAAAGTCTTGAAGACTTACACCCTTCCGTTTAGCCGCACCCTTCGTGAAGAATTACTTGCGCTCCACGAAAGTGGTCAAAACGAAATGCATCGCACCGCGATGGTGAGCAATCAATTAGCCGAGATTTATGCAGAGGCTGTCAATGGACTACTTCGCGAGACAAACATCCAACCTTCTCAAGTTGCCGCGATTGGTTGTCATGGCCAAACCATTCGCCATAGACCCGAGCTAGGTTATACGATTCAAATTGGCAATGCGGCCTTACTGGCTGAACTCACCGGCATCACTGTGGTATCAGACTTTAGAAGCCGTGATATTGCTGCGAATGGACAAGGCGCGCCGTTGGTCCCTGCATTTCATCATGCCGTCTTTGGTGACCCAAAGATCAATCGCACAGTCATTAATATTGGCGGGATTGCTAATCTGAGCGTACTACATCACGACAAAGAAATCATCGGTTTTGATTCTGGACCTGGTAATATGCTGATGGATGCTTGGGCCGAGCTGCATACTGGCGCAAGGTATGATGAATCAGGCAATTGGGCCATGACTGGCAATGTCGTTGAAACATTACTCACTCAATTATTAGCGCATGAGTTTTTTACACTTGCGCCACCAAAAAGTACCGGCAGAGATCTATTTAATATTGAATGGTTAAATGCCCACCTCAATCCCAATGACCTACCGCAAGATGTTCAGCGCACCTTGTTAGCATTTACAGCACAATCGATTGCCGATGCAGTACAAAACCATGCCCCTAACACAGAGGAAATTTATCTCTGCGGCGGCGGTGCGTTTAACCAAGCGCTCATTCAACACTTGCGCCTATTGCTGCATCCTGTGAAAATTGAGGCCACCGATATTTTAGGCATTCATGTAAGCGCAGTTGAGGCCGCAGCCTTTGCATGGCTGGCAAGACAAGCCTTACTTAAAGCCCCAGGGAACCTACCTTGTGTGACTGGTGCTGATGGGCCGCGCATTTTAGGCGCGATTTATGCTTGTTAATTTACTGACATAACACTTGATTGAATTGTTAAATGACGAACAAACCTACAAAAGTAACATTAACCTTTGATAACGGTAGCGAACCTATCGAATTGCCAATCCTATCTGGGAATCTTGGCGTTGATGTGATTGATATTCGTAGCCTTGGTAAACATGGCATTTTTACTTACGATCCAGGCTTTTTATCTACCGCTTCTTGTAGCTCAGATATTACTTTTATCGACGGTGAAAAAGGTCTGCTTTACTACCGCGGCTATCCAATTGAGCAATTAGCAAAACATTGTAACTTCATGGAAGTTTCTTACTTGCTCATCCACGGCGAGCTACCCACGGAAACCCAAAGAAAAACATTCACCGATACGGTGCATCAACATACGATGCTGCACGATCAACTGACTAAAGTATTTACTGGCTTTAGACGTGATGCCCATCCTATGGCGGTAATGGTGGGTGTAGTTGGCTCAATGTCTGCCTTTTACGGTGAGTCATCTGACATTCATGATGCGAAAATGCGTGAAATTACCGCGTATCGCTTACTTGCGAAAGTGCCAACAATTGCTGCATGGAGCTACAAGTACAATATTGGCGAGCCATTCATGTACCCACAGAACAAGCTCGATTACGCAGCCAACTTTATGCACATGATGTTTGCAACACCATGTGAAGAGTACACCCCAAATCCAGTGCTCACCAAAGCATTCGAGCGCATTTTGATTTTACATGCAGACCATGAGCAGAATGCTTCTACCTCAACAGTGCGTCTTGCAGGCTCAAGCGGCGCAAACCCATTTGCCTGCATCTCTGCAGGGATTGCTTCACTTTGGGGTCCAGCGCACGGCGGTGCAAACGAGGCAACATTGAACATGCTCGAAGAGATTGGCGATGTCAGCCGCATTGGGGAATACATCAAACGCGCAAAAGATAAGAATGATCCATTCCGCTTGATGGGCTTTGGCCATCGCATTTACCGCAATATGGATCCGCGCGCATCCATCATGCGTGAAACCTGCCATGAAGTACTCAACGAACTTGGCTTGCATGACGACCCCATGTTTAAGCTTGCCATGGAATTAGAAAAAATCGCACTAGAAGATGAATACTTCGTGAGCCGTCGCTTATACCCTAACGTCGACTTCTATTCAGGGATTGTGATGCGCGCAATGGGCATCCCAAACTCGATGTTTACGGCAATTTTTGCATTAGCCCGCACTGCTGGCTGGGTTGCTCAATGGAGCGAAATGATCTCTGATCCAGAAGGTAAAATTGGTCGCCCTCGTCAACTTTACACTGGTCAAACAAGACGTGAATTTATCCCAATTGATCAACGCTAAGTTGCTAAAAACAAAAAAGGCGCCGAGGCGCCTTTTTTTATAGGGTAAACGGTTATCGATTTAAACTGAAAAAGATGAACCACAACCACAAGTTGTTGTGGCATTCGGGTTACGAATCACAAACTGTGAACCTTGTAAGCTGTCTTGATAATCAATTTCAGCACCCATCAAATATTGCAAACTCATTGGATCAATGAGCAGCGTGACTGAGTCACGTTCAACTTGCGTGTCATCTTCATTCACGGTTTCTTCAAACGTAAAGCCATATTGAAAACCTGAACAGCCGCCACCGCTCACGAACACACGGAGTTTCAAATCAGGCGAACCTTCTTCTTCAATTAACTCTTTTACTTTCTTCGCTGCATTATCAGTAAAGTTTAATGGGGTTGGCATTTCAGTAACTGCATTCATTTCATACTCCTTAAATAATCACTATTTTTTATTTAGTCGCCCTTTTGGCACTAAAGTTGCGCGGATCAACACACGCTTAATACTTGATTGAATTGCTCTACTATATCAGAAATTGAGGCTTCAATAACTATGGCAACAATGGGACTACATTTAATCCAGCACCTTCAGACAAATCAAACATGATATTCATGTTCTGCACAGCCTGGCCTGCCGCACCTTTGACCAAGTTATCAATCACAGACAAGATCACCACGGTATCCCCACCTTGTGGTTGATGGACTGCAATCCTACATTGATTTGAGCCTCTCACAGAGCGAGTTTCAGGATGACTTCCTGTAGGAAGCACATCCACAAATGCTTCGCCCTGATAGCGACCTTCAAACAGTTGTTGCAAATCGACCTTCTTGGTCAATTTTGCATATAAGGTTGCATGAATACCACGGATCATCGGAAGCAAGTGCGGCGTAAATGTTAAACCAACTTGCACATTCGCCATGGCAGTTAAGCCCTGACTAATTTCCGGCAGATGACGATGACCTGACACCCCATAAGCTTTGAAATTGTCCCCAGCTTCTGCCAGCAAGGCATGAACTTCTGCTTTACGTCCTGCACCGCTCACACCAGATTTCGCATCAGCTATTAAGTAAGTGGGGTCAATCACGCCAGCTTCAAGAAGCGGCATAAAGCCAAGTTGAACTGCCGTTGGATAGCAGCCTGGATTGGCGACTAGTTGAGCGTTTTTAATCTTTTCCCGATTAATTTCAGGCAAGCCGTAAACGGCGTCAGCAATCAAATCAGGACAGGCATGGGTCATACCGTACCATTTTTCCCAAGTGGCTACGTCTTTAATTCTGAAGTCCGCTGCCAAATCAATTACTCTCACGTTCTTGGCGAGCAACTCTCTAGTTTGCTGCATTGCAATGCCATTTGGCGTTGCAAAAAACACCACGTCACACACAGACAAATCCACCTGCGCAGGATCTGAGAATTTCAAATTCACATATCCCCTTAGGCTTGGGAACATATCGGCTACGGGCATCCCTGCTTCACCGCGTGAAGTAATCACTGCCAACTCAACATTCGGATGTATCGCTAGCAAACGTAGCAGTTCAACACCGGTATAGCCTGTGCCGCCAACAATCCCTACTTTGATTTTATCCATAGTTCAAAACCATTCTAAAAATTCGATTGGCTATTCCAATAGCCAGCAAACAGCATAGTAACAAAAAGCCACACCAGAAAACAAAAAAGCCGCAATGAAGCGGCTTTTTTTGCTGAACGCTAAAAAATTAACGTTTAGAGAATTGTTTACGACGACGCGCTTTACGTAAACCAACTTTTTTACGCTCAACTTCACGTGCATCACGTGTCACAAAACCAGCTTTAGATAAAGCGCTTTTCAACGCTGCATCGTAGTCGATCAAAGCACGTGTAATACCATGACGAACTGCACCAGCTTGACCAGACTCACCGCCACCCACCACGTTTACCATGATGTCGAAGCTTGATTCATTATCTGTCAAAGCAAGTGGTTGACGAAGAATCATGCGTGAAGTCACGCGTGAGAAATATTCATCAGCTGGCTTATCGTTAACAACGATGTTGCCTTTGCCAGACTTCAAGAAAACGCGAGCTACTGAGCTTTTACGACGGCCAGTACCATAATTATATTTACCAATCATATCGATTCCTTAAGCTTGGCTTTGGATGACTAAAGGTTGTGGCTGTTGTGCCACGTGGTCATGCTTAGCACCTGCATAGACTTTCATCTTGCGGAACATTGCATAGCCCAACGGACCTTTTGGTAACATGCCCTTAACAGCTTTTTCCAAGGCACGGCCTGGGAAACGCTCTTGCATCTTACCGAAGTTAGTTGTTGAAATACCGCCTGGATAACCAGAGTGACGGTGGTACAACTTATTCAAGTCTTTAGTACCTGTCACTTTGATTTTGTCCGCATTGATTACGACGATGTAATCGCCTGTATCAACGTGCGGTGTATAAATCGTTTTATGTTTGCCACGTAAACGGTGAGCAATCTCGCTAGCCAAACGGCCTAGCACTAAATCCGTAGCATCAACTACGAACCAGTCGCGCTTTACTTCGTGCGCTTTAGCTGAAAAGGTTTTCATTGGTAAGCCAATAATCACAAAAAAAATCAAGAGGCGGATTTTATGTCAGCGCTTCACCCTTTGTCAAACGGTATCTGTGATTCTTTTATCTTTTTTGAATAAAAAACCACAATCAGTACATTATCCTTTAAAGATAATAATTCATTAAGATACCTGCAAAAATTAATGCGCCCAACCAGTTGTTATGCAAGAAGGCCTTAAAGCATAGCGCCTCGTTGCGATCTTTAATCAAAAAATAATGATATAAAACCACTGCAAATGCGGCCAATAAGCCAGTGTAATAAGGCCAAGACAAATTAAGACCATATCCAACACAGGCGAGCAAAGTCAACATCGCAACGTAAAAGAACATAATCCACGCCACATCAAAACGACCAAAGGTAATCGCAGAAGAGCGTATGCCGATTTTCAAGTCATCTTTTCGATCGACCATGGCATATTCTGTGTCATAGGCCAAAGACCAACAAACATTCGCAAGAAGCATCAGCCATCCTTCAAGCGGCACTAGACCCTGTACAGCTGCAAATGCCATTGGGATCCCAAAACCAAACGCGACGCCCAAGTAGGCTTGAGGTAATGCAAAAAAACGCTTAGTCAGGGGATAGCTAGCGGATAGAAATAAAGCGGGGATGGAAAGTAGCACAGTCAATTGATTAAGCATCAATACAAATCCAAATGCAATCAAACTCAAGGTTGCAGCTAGCAGAATGGCTTCCTTCACACTAACCTCGCCCGAAATCAAAGGACGCGCCTGCGTTCTTGCAACATGCCCATCAAAATTTCGATCTGCCACATCGTTCATCACACACCCGGCAGAGCGCATTAACACTGTGCCCAAGCTAAAAATCCCGACAAACATCCAATGCGGGTGCCCCTCAGAGGCTAACCAAAGCGCCCAAAGTGTCGGCCAAAGCAATAACAAAATGCCGATAGGTTTATCCAACCGCATTAAGCGCTCATAGGCATTTATCTTATTGATTAAGTCGATTCGCTTCATTTTAACGCTAGTATCGCCGGTAAAAAAACCTCTGTGACCATAATCGTTTGGTGCTTGTACGCGCTTTTTAATTTAAATATAGAGCGTCTCGCCCAAAGAGATGGCGGCAACGAATCCAATTTTGCGGCGAGCGCCGTATATAGCACATGGTGTCGACCAATCTTCTTATATTGTAGCGGTGCTCTCAATACGCGCGGGTCAGCGAACAAGGCGGCGCCAAGTGGTCGATTACCTAGACGACTTAACCCTCGCCAGACCCCACGCAAGCTTGCATGGGGTAAGACACTATGGGCATAGACGAGCGCCTGCTGACCATCCATCAACATCACATCCCGCAGTAATGCCTGACGGTGAGGGACCAAGCCCAACAAAATAGATTCATCCAAATACGGCAAGCCGTCATACACAGCCAAGGGCTTTACTTGGAAACGCTTAGTCTTGGATTGCAATCGTTTAGTTAGCGAGCCTCGCTCAATCAGCCATGGCCGATAGGCGCCACTCTTTATAGGTTTCGTCAACCAGCGGGCACGCTGATAAAAGGGAATTGGTAGCATTTTCACAACAAAATTATCGCATAGAAGCAGTGCAGTTTCATGGCTAGACCTTCACCAACTCCTCACCACGACTTAACCAGCGATCCAAATGCTTTTGCGCTTCAACAGGATGATTTTTGAGCAGGTCGTCGGCGAGTGCCTGAGCTTTCTCTAATAGATCAGCATCCCGCTCAAGATCAGCAATTTTAAGCATAGGCGTACCGCTTTGACGGATCCCTAAAAATTCACCTGGACCACGTAAATGCAAATCTGCTTGCGCAATTTCAAATCCATCATTGCTCTCATAAATGATTTTAAGTCGTGCACGCGCAGTTTCTGAAAGTGGCGTTTGATAAATTAGTATGCAAGCGCTCTTTGCGGCGCCACGACCTACCCGGCCACGCAATTGATGGAGTTGACTCAATCCCATACGTTCAGCATGCTCAATGACCATAAAACTCGCATTAGGGACATCCACACCCACCTCTATGACCGTCGTTGCAACCAGCAACTGAAGATCCCCGCGACTAAACTCAGCCATAACCGCCTGCTTTTCAGCCGACTTCATTCGTCCATGGACCAAACCTACTCTTAAGTCAGGGAAAGTTTGCTGTAAATGCTCGAACGTATCCAAAGCTGTTTGGAGCTGTAAGACTTCCGACTCTTCAATTAATGGGCACACCCAGTAAGCTTGTGCGCCTTGACTACACGCCGCCCTCACCCGGTCCACAATTTCATCACGCCGCGCATCAGAGACTAATTTAGTAGCAATCGGTGTGCGGCCTGGCGGTAACTCATCAATCACAGATACATCAAGATCGGCAAAATAACTCATTGAGAGTGTTCGAGGAATCGGCGTCGCGGACATCATGAGTTGATGCGGCGCAGTCACGTCATCACTTTGCCCTTTTTGTCGTAATGAAAGTCGCTGTTCAACCCCAAAGCGATGCTGCTCATCCACCACCACCAAGCCCAATTGATTAAACTGCACTTGCGCTTGAAATAAAGCATGCGTCCCAATCGCAAGACGCGCGTCACCGCTAGCAATCGCCTCTAAAGAAGCTGCTCTATCTTTTTTACCCTGACTCCCTGATAACCAAGCCACTTGGATATCTAGTGGGGCAAGCCAGTGCAACATTTTTTGATAATGTTGCTCGGCGAGAATTTCAGTGGGCGCCATGATGGCCACTTGATAACCATGCTCAATCGCTTGTAGGGCAGCGAGCATCGCCACAATGGTTTTGCCACTCCCCACATCGCCTTGCAATAAACGTTGCATTGGATATGGGCGGCTTAAATCCTGACTAATTTCTTTGACCACTCTTTGCTGAGCGCCTGTTAAACCAAAAGGCAATGTACTGAGCAATGCAGGAATTAAATGCTTCGATGCGGTTAACAAAGGCGCACCAAGTTCTCGTCGTTTGGCGTAATGCTGACGCATAGAAAGTTGCTGGGAAATCAGCTCATCTAATGCAAGGCGTTGCCACTCTAGATTGGTCCGGTTTTCCAATGCGCTTAAATTAGCATCAGGAGGTGGATTGTGAAGGTACTGCAAGCTTGCTTGAAAACTAGGCGTTTGTTTGGAATAAACAGATGGCGGCAAAGTCTCGCTCACATCCCCATGACTTAATGCCCACCCAACCCATTTGCGAATACTCGCCTGACTTAACCCTGCCGTCGTAGGATAAACAGGGGTCAATGTTTGTTTCACTGCTGTCGTTTCACGGACTGCACGGGTTTGTGGGTGCACCATCTCATAACCGAAATAGCCATGACGGACCTCACCTAAGGCACGGATCCGTGTTCCTTCTTTTAGCGCTGCAATTTGACTGGGGTAAAAATGTAGAAACCGTAAAAAAATATCGCCCGTGCCATCCGACAAACGAGCGATTAAAGATTTACGTGGTTTATAGCTGACTTCGAGATGAATAATTTCACCTTCTACTTGTGCTTGCTCGCCCATGCGAAGTGCACGCACTTCACTAATATGGGTTTCGTCCACATACCTTAATGGCATATGGAGCAACAAACCCTGAACATCGTGAATACCTAACTTATGCAAACCCGATAATACGGGCTTGGTGATACCTTTAATGTCAGCTAGCTTGGTCAAACTGATGTGATGAATTTAAGCGTTAAGCTCAATCACACCGTCAGCCTCAACTAATGCACCGCGAGGTAATGAAGCGACACCCACCGCTGCTCTTGCTGGATAAGGTTGTGTGAAATATTCAGCCATAATGGTGTTCACCAGCGCAAAATTTGAAAGATCTGTTAAGAAAATATTCAATTTCACCACATCTGCCAATGACCCACCAGAGGCTTCGGCTACGGCTTTTAAATTAGTAAATACGCGATGCACTTGGGCCTCGATGCCATCGACCATTTGCATGGATGCTGGCTCTAATCCGATCTGACCAGACAAATACACGGTATTGCCTACTTTAACGGCTTGTGAATAAGTACCAATTGCTTGCGGGGCGCCATCGGTATGAATAATTTGCTTGCTCATTACGTTTTCCTAGAGATGTAGTGATTAAAAATTGTATCTTTGGTTTGAATCAGTTTAATTACGATTAATCGCCGCGAGCACATCTTGCTCATTACTGGCCAAGTGGGCATCTTTGGGTGGCAATACATCCGCCACAATTTCCAATTTCTTCCATGGGGCATCTGGTGTTTTGCATTGTGCTTTTGGTACAAAAGCAGACTCTTCCACCAAGGTCATTTTGTGAATATAGCGTGGACAGTTCGGGAAGGTTTCTCGCACCGCGACACGCACCACCAGCACAGCCTCAGGCCAGTTCGAAAGCAACGGATCATTTTCAGTGATGCTAGCTAGCCCATTCACACGCACGCGCGCTTGTTTTTCAAAGTCGACGAATAGCAAACCCACTTGACCATTGACGAGCACATTGCCAGCAGACATAAACATGCCATTGCCATCGTAAATCGGGAACGCTAGTGTGGTTGAATTAACCACTTTGACTAGGCCTTTTTGACCCCCTTTATAAGAGCAGTTGGCTTGGCCTTTATCATCCACCGTCGCCAAGAAAAACATGTTTTGAGCTTCAATAAACTCCGCATCCAAGGGATTAATTTCTGGAGCAATGATGCCCGCATGCAGTCTATCCGCCAAAGGGAGTGTTTCAAAGGTTTCTTGGAGTTGTCGCTGACCTGGATTGAAGTATTCGCTCATGCTTTACCTTTCATTGCACTTTGATGGGGTAAATCTTATCACTACTTTTATTGCGCTCTTTGTTCTGGACCTACGCCTTTGGTACGGTTCATTCGAACTACATCTGGAATTTTACGTAAACGGCGCATCAAGTCTGCTAAATGCACACGATTTTGAACCTGTACGGTAAATAGAATATTGGTATAGGTGCTGTTATCTGACTCTTCCATACTAATGTTATCAATATTAGAGTTTGCATCCGCAATCGTGGCCGCAATGGTCGCCAACATACCCGGCTTATTCGCAGCAGCAATCTTAAGGTTAACTTTAAATAAACGCTTCGTATCAGGATCCCACTCGACATCAAGCCACTTGTCAGGATCGACACGGAATTTACGAATAGATGGGCAATCGTGGGTATGAATCACGAGCCCCTTGTCTTTATTAATAAAGCCTAAAATCGGATCGCCTGGAATTGGACGGCAACACTGTGCAAATTGCACGGCCATTCCTTCAGTGCCGCGAATGGTGATTGTGCCAAGCGGTTTGTTTGGATGTTTTGCATGACGCTCACCATGCTCTTCGCCCATGGCCATGAGTTGATGGGCTACCATCACATTGAGGCGTTTACCAAGTCCAATATCGGTGAGAATTTCTTCTTTATTTTTAGCGCCGTAATCGCGTAATAATTTTTGCCATTGAGACTCATCAATCTTGCTCGCATCAGTATGCATTGCACGCAGTGCTTGGCTCAGCATGCGTTCACCCAAATGTGCTGACTCTGTGGATTGCATCGATTTCAAGAAATGACGGATATGCGCACGTGCTTTGCCTGATACTACGTAATTAAGCCAAGCTGGATTTGGATGCGCATGAGCGGCCGTAATAATCTCAATATGGTCGCCGTTTCTCAGTTCGGATCTAAGCGGAGCCAATTCTTGATTGATCTTCACGGCAACGCATCGATTACCAATGTCTGTATGCACCGCGTAGGCGAAGTCGACCGCAGTTGCCCCTTTGGAGAGCGCAAGAATTTTGCCCTTAGGCGTGAACACATAAACTTCGTCTGGGAATAAATCCACTTTCAAATGCTCTAAGAACTCTAATGAGTCAGCACTTTCTGACTGAATATCGAGCAAGCGTTGTAACCACTGATGGGTTTGTTGCTGCATCGCGGTAAAGTCGGCATCAGTCGTTTTATACAACCAATGCGCGGCAACACCTGCATCTGCAATATTGTGCATTTCTTCACTGCGAATTTGAATTTCGATCGGCGTCCCAAATGGGCCAAATAAGGTCGTATGTAATGACTGGTAGCCATTGGCTTTTGGGATCGCAATATAGTCCTTAAACTTACCAGGAATTGGCTTATACAAACCATGCAATACGCCAAGTGCAGCGTAACAAGCGGGGAGATCTTTGACGATTAAACGAAATCCGTAAATATCGAATATCTGAGAAAAAGCGATGGTTTTACCCGTCATCTTTTTGTAAATGCTGTAGAGGTGTTTCTCACGGCCGGATACATCGGCATCGATTTTCATCTCCGCTAATCGGGCCTTGATCGCCTCTAAAATCTTACCGACCACTTCCTTGCGATTGCCGCGCGCAGCCAAAATCGCTTTGGATAAAACCCGATAGCGCATCGGATAATGATTTTTAAAACTCAAGTCTTCAAGCTCTTGGTAAATCTCATTAAGGCCCAAGCGGTTTGCAATTGGGGCATAAATTTCCAAGGTTTCGCGCGCAATACGGCGACGCTTTTCTGGCTTCATCACATCAAGCGTCTGCATGTTGTGCAAACGGTCTGCGAGTTTGACCAAAATGACGCGTACGTCCTGTGACATGGCGAGCAACATTTTGCGGAAGTTTTCAGCCTGCGCTTCTGTGGCACTTTGGAATTCTATTTTGTCTAATTTAGACAGGCCATCGACTAGTTCGGCAACTTGAACACCAAATTTTTCGCTGACTTCTTCTTTGGTAATTCCCGTATCTTCAACGACGTCATGCAATAGGGCCGCAATAATGGTTTGGGTATCTAAATGAAGCCCAGCCAAAATCAAGGCGACCGAAACGGGGTGGGTGATATAAGGCTCACCGCTTTTACGCATTTGGCCTTGATGCGCCGCATCGCCAAAGCGATAGGCTTCCCAAACATGCTCGATATCTGAAGGTTTAAGGTATTTCTTGAGGGCTAACGTGAGTTGCGAATCTTCACGATCCGCGGGTAACAACGGCGCAGCAGGTTTTAGAAATTCTGCTGCGCGTTTTCCTACGTGATGATTTTTATCATTGGGCATGTCAGCTTATCTACAGTCAATGAAGACAACCGTAAATTAAGCGTGACCGCGGTTCAACACTTCCAAGCCAACTTTGCCTGCGGCGATTTCACGCAAAGCCAACACAGTTGGTTTGTCTTTTTGACCGTAAGTCGTTACTAATGGCTCTGAACCATTCGCCAATTGGCGTGCGCGATAAGCTGCCACTAAAGTCAATTGAAAGCGATTTGGGATTTTTTCTAGACAATCATCTACTGTCATTCTAGCCATGGTATTACTCCTGAATTTTAGTAAGAAATCTTAAACGAGCCCTTTAATTAACGCAGCATGTCGCGTTAATTGGGTAGTGCATTTGAGACGCTGCGTACGGACAATCGCCGCTAAGTCTTGCAACGACTCTTCAAATTTGTCGTTAATTGTAACATAGTCGAACTCCCCCACGTGGCTCATCTCTTCACGTGCTGCCGCTAATCGCTTGATAATCACCTCTTCACTATCTTGGCCACGACCACGAAGGCGAGATTCAAGTGCAGTGATTGAGGGCGGCAATATGAAAATGCTAATCGCTGATGGATAGAGCTTACGTACCTGTGCAGCACCTTGCCAGTCGATTTCTAAAATCAAATCATTGCCGGCGGCTAAGGCCTCATCCACGCGTGTTTGTGAGGTGCCATATCGTGCGCCATGCACATGCGCACTTTCTAAAAAGTCACCTTCACCTAGCATCTTCAAAAATGTCGCATCATCCACGAAATGATAATGCTCGCCATTGACCTCACCAGGACGTGGTTGGCGTGTAGTGTACGACACAGAAAGTTTGATCTGTTGATCTGCCGCAAGGAGTTCGCGCACCAAGCTCGTTTTACCTGCGCCAGATGCGGCTGTGACAATAAATAAGTTGCCTGACATATCCTAACCTTTAATTATTCAATATTCTGAATTTGTTCACGCATCTGTTCAATCAAGACTTTTAAGCTCATCGACGCTTGCGATACTTCTGTCGATACAGATTTAGAGCCCAGGGTATTTGCCTCCCGATTGAGTTCTTGCATCAGAAAATCTAAACGCTTACCCGCAGCTTGATCCGCATCAAGGATTCGTTTCACCTCGCTCACATGTGCCGTTAATCTGGTGAGCTCCTCATCGACATCTATTTTCTGTGCGAACAACACCAATTCTTGGCGGACGCGATCTTCGTCTACACTTTTTAAAGCTTCTTGAAGTTTAGCGGTGAGCTTTTCTTGATAGGCTTTTACCTGCATCGGTAATAATGGCTTCACCGTCGCAACGATTTGTTCAGCATCGACCAAGCGCTCAAGAATTAATGCCTTCATCTTTGCCCCTTCGCGGGCGCGTGAGGCGGTCATGTCCTCTAAAATTTGCTTGAGCGCCCTTTTAATTTCTTCTACTAGTTGAGCATTATCGCCCTGTTGATTTTGAACAACCCCTGGCCAATGCAAAATCTCCGCAACTGAAAGTGCTTGGCTAGTCGGAAAACGCTTCTGAATTTGGGTGGCAACTTCAGAAAGATTGGTTAACACCTCTTCATCTAAAGACAAGGCTTTATCTGTCGCACCACGTTGCACCAAACTCATACGACACTCAACTTTGCCGCGCCCTAGTTTTGCTGAAATAAGCTCACGGACAACTGGTTCGAAACTGCGTAAATTCTCGTCAAGCTTCATATGAAGTTCTAAATAACGATGATTCACTGAACGCAGTTCAACCACCAACACCCCATTTGCCAACTGCCTTTCAAGTGAGGCAAAACCTGTCATGCTATAAATCATTAAGTGTGATTCCTTTTAAGAGTTTAGATGGTATCAAATCTAGTCCCCTTCACGCCATGAATAACAAGATATTTCTAGCTTATAATGATGGCTTCAAGCTAAAAAATAGGATTCAAGATGTCGGCCAATACTTCACGCCCAAGTGGGCGCGCAAACAATCAACTTCGCACTGTTGAGATTATTCGTCATTACACTAAGCATGCTGAAGGGAGCGTATTGGTGAAATTTGGCGACACGCACGTGCTATGCACAGCGAGCGTTGAAGAAAAAGTACCTGGCTTTCTAAAGGGGAAAGGCCAAGGCTGGGTGACGGCAGAGTATGGGATGTTACCTCGCTCCACTGGCAGCAGAATGGACCGAGAAGCTGCGCGTGGAAAACAATCAGGCCGAACACAAGAAATCCAGCGTTTAATTGGTCGCAGCTTGCGCGCCATCATTGATTTAGAAAAGCTCGGTGAACGCAGCATTCAAATCGACTGTGATGTGATTCAAGCAGACGGTGGCACACGCACAGCTAGTATCACTGGCGCTTATGTGGCCTTGCAAGATGCTGTGACCTATTTGCTTGGCAAAGAACTAATCAAAGAGTCTCCTCTTAAAGACTCTGTTGCCGCCATTTCCGTGGGGGTTTATAAGGGCACACCGGTGCTTGATTTGGATTACATCGAAGACTCTGACTGCGATACCGACATGAACGTGGTGATGACAGGCAAAGGTGGTTTCGTTGAGATTCAAGGGACAGCAGAAGGGGAACCATTTAGCCATGAAGATATGACGGCGATGCTCAGTCTAGCGCATGCCGGTATTAAAGAGCTCTCCATTCAACAAAAACAATCTTTAGGTTTGTAATGCAATTACCTTTCAATAAACTCGTCATTGCTTCAGGGAATAAAGGTAAGCTCAAAGAGCTCGCGCATTTACTTGCGCCGCTTGGTTTGGAAATCATTCCGCAAGCCGAACTCAATGTGCCGGAAGCGGAAGAGCCCTTCGCAACGTTTATTGAAAACGCGTTAACAAAAGCACGCCATGCCAGCAAAATCACTGGCTTACCTGCCTTGGCAGATGACTCTGGCTTATGCGTGGATGCACTGCAAGGGGCGCCGGGTGTGATTTCGGCGCGATACGCCTGTGAGACTGCTGAGACCCCAAAATCAGATGCACGCAATAATGAAAAATTATTATCTGTGATGGCAGATCAAAAGAATCGACATGCCCATTTTTACTGTGTGATTGTATTGGTGCGTCATGAATGTGATCCGGAACCGATCATTGCAGAAGGTGTTTGGGCGGGTGAGATTTTAACGGGGCTCAAGGGCGAAGATGGCTTTGGTTACGATCCATTATTTTTGGATGCTAAAACAGGCAAAACAGTGGCCGAGCTCCCATTGGAAATTAAAAGTCGGATTAGTCATCGCGGACAAGCGATGACAAAGCTACTCCAGAAATTAGAGAGACTTGTCGTATGAGTGATGCAAACAAATCGAGTTGGCCAAAATGGGTACGAGATGACAAGAGTGTGGTGTCTTGCACTGAAAAAGTGAAGGTCATGACCGAAAATTTTGATGAGCTCAAACAAATGGCACAAGACGCACTCGAAGACGGTCTGCTCATGGAAGTCTCAGAAGCACAAATGCGTGAGGCTTTACATGCGCTGGTGGATGACTTGATTAATCCTTATCAACACAACGATTCAAATTAGTTTAAGCAATCAATGATTCCCATCATTCCGATTGAAAATGCTGCGCCGACGAACGCCGAGGCGCCTTTAGCGGGCGGTCACACCATTTCAGGCTTAAAGAACCCACCACCACTCTCTCTATACATTCATATTCCGTGGTGTGTACGCAAATGTCCTTATTGTGACTTTAACTCCCACGAAAATAAGCATAACTTCTCTGAAGATGCTTATATTGATGCCTTAATTGCGGATTTAGAGCAAGCCACCCCTTTAGTTTGGGGAAGAAAAATACGCAGCGTATTTTTTGGGGGCGGCACACCAAGCTTATTTTCAGCAGAAGGGATTGATCGCATCTTAAGTCATGTCCGCATGCTCACGCCATTAGAGTATGACGCGGAGATTACATTAGAGGCTAATCCAGGCACGGTCGATGCCGGACACTTTACTGGTTATAAAGCGGCGGGGGTTAATCGACTCTCCATCGGCATTCAAAGTTTTGATAGCCGCTACCTCAGCGCACTTGGCAGAATTCACAATGAAGATGAAGCTATGAAGGCAGCCGAGTTAGCACTTGCTACCTTTGATCGCGTTAATTTGGATGTCATGTATGCCCTGCCTGATCAAACGCTAGAAGACGCATTAAGCGATGCGAAGCGCGCCTGCGCATTAAACCCAAGCCATCTTTCTTTCTACCATTTGACATTAGAACCCAACACCCCCTTCCATCGCACGCCGCCAAGTTTACCGGATGATGACACCAGCGCATTGATGCAAGAGCAGATAGAAGGCATCTTAAAATCGAACGGCTATGAGCATTATGAAACCTCGGGATTTGCGAAACCGGGTCAACAATGTCGCCACAATCTTAATTACTGGACTTTTGGCGACTACCTTGGCATCGGGGCTGGCGCGCATAGCAAACTGAGTTTCCACGACAAGATTATTCGCCAAACCCGCCATAAACACCCCAACCGTTATTTAGCGCATGCCGTGAAAGGTGAAGCCGTGGATCAAGAATGGTCCATTCCGCGTGAGGAATTGGGGTTTGAATTTATGATGAACGCGCTTCGGCTAACAGGTGGCACGCCGCTCAGCTTGCTCGAGCAGCGCACAGGATTAGGGACGCATTCGCTCGCCAAACCACTCGGCGAAGCTGAAAAAAAAGGACTGCTGACACAGTCCCTTGATTCTCAAAACCAAATTATCATCCAGCCCACATTAATGGGGCAGCGCTTCCTCAACGAACTATTACAAATGTTTCTTTAGAGTGCATCGAGGTCCGACAAAAGTATCTTGGCATGATCTTGAATGCTTGCCTGATCCTCAATACTAATTTTAGATAAATTAGCCGTCATTAAACGCGTGCGTGGATTTTGATTAAAGGCATCACGATGCTTAATCAAAAAATTCCAATATAAAGTCGTCATTGGGCATGCTTGATCGCCATATCGAACCTCCGGCTTATATGAACATCGATCACAATAATTACTCATGCGTTTAACGTAAGCACCACTTGCAATATAGGGCTTACTCGTGAAGCGTCCTCCATTCGCAAATAGCGCCATCCCCGCCACATTCGGTAATTCCACCCACTCAATAGCGTCAACATAAATAGCCAAATACCAGTCAGAGACTTGTTGCGGCAACACCTCTGCCAACAGCGCAAAATTACCCGTAATCATTAAGCGCTGAATATGGTGAGCATAGCCATACTTAAGTGTTTGCCCGACGGTGTCTTTCATACAGTTCATGCGCGTCTCACCCGTCCAATACCAATTGGGCAAGGCGCGTTGATGCTGATAAAAGTTTGCCTGCGCCATTTGCGGCATATCGAGATAATAAATGCCACGAACAAACTCACGCCATCCGATAATTTGCCGAATAAATCCTTCTACTGTGGCTAAATCAAGTCCATGCTTTTGATAGGCATTTAAGACGCTGCTGATGACTTCTCTTGGATTGAGCAACTTCAGATTTAAACTCGTGGAGAGAATGGAATGCCAACCAAAAGGCGTTTCTTTCCACATGGCATCTTGATACATGCCAAAGCTGGGTAAACGTTCATTCACAAAATGGTCCAAAGCGAGCAAGGCCTGAGCGCGGGTAACTGGCCAAACAAAGTGGTCAAGCGAGCCGGGATGATCCGGATACTCACGACTAACAAATGCTAAGACCTCACGCGTCACATCATCTACCGGGAATGCTAGGGGCTCATTAATCAGTCCTGGTCCATTTTTTGAATAGGGCTTTCTGTTTTGATCATCAAAATTCCACTGCCCTCCAATCGGCTGAGAATCTGCATCCATTAAGACATGGTGCTTTTTGCGCATGTATCGATAAAAATACTCGAGTCTCAGCTCTTTCTTGTCCGCGACCCAGTCTCGGAATTCTGGATGGCTACAATAAAAATGCTCATCCTCTCGCATCTCGAGGTGAAGGTTTAATTCACGCGCCAAATTTTCAATCGCCTGTTTTAATCTCCACTCCCCCGGTTCGGTGCAGATTAAATGCGTGGCAGACTTTTCGATCAGTTGCGCGCGAAGTGCATCTTGAATCGTCAGATGAGATTCTTTGAGATAGATAAGGGGAATTTGCTGCGCGATGAGGTCTTGCGCAAAATGACGCATTGCCGATAGAAAAATAGCTATTTTGGCTTTGTGCGACCACACGTAATCAGACTCGTGCTTGGACTCAATCATGATAACTTGGTCTGTGCTTTTATCAAGATGACGCAATGCGCCGCTATTGATATCCAGTTGATCGCCTAGAACGAGGATGAGTCTTTTCATGCGCAAATTTTAGCCTTTATCACTTTCGTCCATGCTGTATATTTCTCTCATTACTAAACTAATATCTATCATTAGCATCTCATTGATCAATGAAATCACACTACACCACAATTGGTATCGACGTTGGCGGCATCAAAAAAGGATTTCATGCGGTCGCGAATCGCAACGGCCAATACTTTGCACAATTTCACGCTCAAAGTCCTGATGAAGTTGCCGCATGGGCACATGCCCATCAACCGTCCGCCATCGCGATTGATGCCCCGTCAATGTTTAGCCTTGAAGGCGCATCAAGACAAGCGGAAAGAGAGTTGGTGAAACATGGGATGCGCTGCTTTTATACCCCGACTAGAACGCTTGCCACGCAAAGTCACTTTTATGACTGGGTGTTTAACGGAGAGCGGCTATACCAAGCACTTGGCCTACCCATCTTTATGGGCGATCCCCATCAAAAGCCTTGTTTGATTGAAACATTCCCACACGGCATTCAAATATCGCTTTGGGCCAATGAAAAAGCAGCCAGCCCTGAGGGCAGTAAGCAATCGACTCGGCAATATACGCTAGCAACTCTGGTTAATTACGATACAAGTGCACTGACCTGTATCGATTTTATTGATGCTGCGCTTTGTGCGGTAACCGCAGACTTCTTTGTAAACCAAGAATACACTGCCTACGGCTCTGAAACGGATGGTTTTATTATTATGCCCAATAAGCGCGGTGAATCCTCATCCGCGCCTTGAGCTGCCTATCGATTTAAGGCTTCTTCACTTTCGCAATCGCAAAACCCTTCAGCACATTAATCGCCTGCGTATATTGAAAGTCTTTATCAGTGCCCGCTTCAAATTGATTGTGATCCGCGAACTGCGTTTTAGGCTCGCTCTTCTCAACAACGGCAACATTCGCCGGCACCTTGGCGCTTGCCTCTGAATCTTTAGGGTTCGCTAAATGATTGGCCAAATTCGCTTCTCTTCTTAATTTAGCATCCTCTTCTGGGGTAATCGCTGGATCCTCGACAATCAAATCGGGCGTGATGCCTTTGGCTTGAATTGAACGGCCACTTGGCGTGAAGTATCTAGCTACTGTGAGCTTCACTGCGGAACCGTTACTCAGTGGCAACAAGGTCTGTATCGTTCCCTTTCCAAAGCTTTGTGTACCCAAGACCGTCGCACGGTGATGATCTTGCAACGCACCAGAGACGATTTCGGCAGCAGAAGCTGAACCTGCATTCACAAGCACGACCATCGGTATGGTTTTGAAATCCGCCGGCAAATCCTTGAGGTAATCATCGGCTGGATCTGGACCAATATAATTTCTTGGGTTTGCGAATAAACGCATTTTAGAGTCAGCGGTACGCCCATCCGAATAGACCACCAGCGAATCTTTTTTGAGAAAAGCAGCGCTGACTGACACAGCTGACGTCACCAATCCGCCTGGATTGTTTCTTAAATCTAATACCAAGCCCTTAATCGGGCCTTCTGTTTTTTCATGTATCGTCATCAAGGCTTTCGCTAAGTCTTGACCAGTATGTTCTTGGAACTGGGTAATTCTCACATAAGGGTAACCTGTATCTGTAAGCTTAAATTTCACACTTGGATTCTTGATGATGGCGCGCGTAAGCGTGATATCAACCAACCCTGACTCCCCCTTTCTTGAAATACTTAATTTAATTTGCGTGTCTGGCTTACCACGCATCTTTTTAATCGCATCACTAATCGACAGGCCTTTAACAGGCACGCCATCAAGTTGCACAATCAAATCTCCAGAACGAATGCCCGCCCGGTAAGCTGGGGTATCTTCAATCGGTGAAACCACTTTAACCAAACCATCTTCCATCCCAACCTCTAAACCGAGGCCGCCAAACTCTCCGCCCGTTGCAATACCAAAGTCCTTTAATCCCTCGTAATCAAGGTACGTTGAATGTGGATCTAATCCTGCAAGCGCCCCTGCAATGGCATCATTAAATAATTTGTTGTCATCAATATCTTCGACATAGTTGTCCTTAATGACGGAATAAACTTCGCTAAATTTCCTTAACTGTTCTCTTGGAAAATTATTCATGGACTCTGTAGCAGAGTAAGCAGAAGTACTCAAAACACTCATGAGCGCAACAATGAATAAGGATTTAGATTTGAGTAGCATTAGATGATCCTTAAATAGTTAAGGTTAAGATTGAGTTAAGTTTTTGGATGAACGGCAAGCGTGAGAACAGTACTTCACCTCCTCCCACACTAACTTCCATTTCTTCCGCCAAGCAAAAGGCCGTTGGCAGGTTAAACAAATCTTGGTTGGAAGGTCACTTTTTTTAATCAAGATAAAAAGTCTCTATTTGGAACTTAAGGTTAGTCATAGCAATACAAAGTTAGTTCACACACATCTTAGTTAAGATGAACTAAGTGCTCTGGACCGCGCTCATAAGTAATGAAAGTTGCAATGTAGATTAACGAACTCATAGATCAAATCATGTCTCCCATCAGAATTCATCTCACCCCTTCCAGATACGATCGGCTTGCCCAAATTCGGTCGATTTTTTCTAGTCACTCAGGACCGGATTTAACTGAACACTGGATGGGGGGAAGAGCCGAGGCTTTAAAACGACTTCAAGCCATGAAGCCAATGCTCTATGGGAAAACACGAAATCACCTAAACGGCGCGGTCACTAAGCTATCGCCCTATCTGCGACATGGCTGCATTTCTCTCAGTGAGGCCATTCATATGACCAAAGAGCTGTCACCCGCAGGCAATGAAAAGCTTTTATTTGAGTTCGCCTGGAGAGATTACTGGCGGCATATTTGGTACATGACCGGCGAGCGTATTCATTCTGAAATGGAACCACCCAAGGTTAAGCTTGGCAGAAAACCTTTGCCGCCAACCATCACCTCATCGCAAACAAATTTACCTTGTATCGATTCGTTTGTTGAGACACTAAAATCTACAGGCTATCTTCATAACCATGGACGGATGTGGCTATCGAGTTATCTTATTCACTGGGAGAAGGTTGACTGGAGAGAAGCCGCTAAATGGATGCACGACTTATTACTTGATGGGGATGAAGCTTCCAATACCCTTTCATGGCAATGGGTTGCCTCCACCTTTGGCAGCAAGCCCTACTTTTTCAATCAAGAAAATTTAAGCAAATACACAGACAATCAGTTATGTAAAAACTGCCAGGCTAGCTGCCCTTTTAAGCACAGTTATGAAAACTTAAATGCTGTGCTCTTTGAGCCAAGCACTGCCCCTGCCAAAATTTCATCGCCACAAGATTTTCCAGCAACATCTCCCCTCAAGGGAACAGAATCCATCGTCCTATTTCATGATGAGATGCTATCAATTAGCCATCCGCTTTATCAGCGTAAGGGACGCAAGGTATTTATTTTTGATCCGCATGTTTACCAAGATTGGGCGCTCAATCGATTACAGTTTTTAGCTGACTGCTTAGCTGAAATGCCAGAGGTTGAAGTATGGGCCGGGGATCGATTGGCAGTACTGAAAGTGCTTAACGCTGGAAGTGTTGAAACGCAAATGACACCCAATACCGCACTCCGAAAACAACTCTCAGCGTGCAATACCACTTATGTGGCAGAGCAGTCGATTTACTCAGAAAGCGTAAGAGAAAAACTACATCGAAAGGGTATGGTTCGGTTTTCTAAATACTGGAATGAGGTGGGCGCTGAAGTGCTCAAGCATGAATAATGACAGGTTTTAAAAGATAAGCTGCCGTCATTAAACCGAGGGTCATCACCGTCGTGAGTTTAAATCTCAAGGGGAGATACCAAGCCGGCAAACTCGCTACTCGGCCGAGCCGGATATCCATCCATAAGGCAAACACAAAGAAGCAAGATAAGAGTAAACATCCTAGTGTTTGTGGGAGAAAAAGGGCAGCCCAAGCGATGAGCGAGGGAATCACGCTCCATACAAACATGGCCTGACGATTATTTATACTGAGACGATCCAAGGTCATTGCAAACGCCCAGTGCAATGCACCCAAAAAACTTAAAATTACCACCGCATAAGTCACGAGTATATTGCCCCACAGCATCCCATGCTGACGATTAAAGATGAGCATGGTGGTCGCAAACACAATGGGGATTAAGCCTAAGTAACCCAACCAGCGTGGCCACTTTGCTTGTATTGATATCGCCATTAGTGGCTCCGTGCCTTCAATAGTTCGTCTAACTCTGCCCCATCAATATTGAGCCTCGCCAATTGTGCTTGATATTGATCGAAATCCGCTTGGCTCGCCTCGACTTTTGCAATGGCTGCGAGATTAATCATACTGGCTGAATGATTGGGATTTTGTTTAAGTATTTTCTGGTAGATTTTTTTCGCGCCAATCAAATCTCCCCCATGTTCTTTCGTGATCGCTTGATAATACATTGCCTCCTGATCGTCAGGCGTGCTCGCGACCCACGCCTTCACAATGCGCTCAACTTCATCCCACTGCTCGCTCTGGTAGGGCAAAACGATCTGCATCCAATAAGGCTTTTGCGCTAAGGCAACATCCCAGAAAGCAGGCGCTTCATTCACCGTGAATTCTGACACTGGCAATTGCATTGCCGACTTCACCCACTTCACAGGAATGTTATAGAAGAAAGCATTTCGTCCTGGGCTTTTAAAGGTGCTGATTCCCACCACCTCACCATTCGCATTAAAGAGCGGACTGCCACTTGCGCCCATTTGAAATGAGGCAGACGTCCGGATGACCACGCTATCCTCAAATGGATAAAGCGCCTTGATGGTACCCCATGTCGTGAGGGGTTTTGGTGGCCCGCCTGGGAAGCCAATCGAGAAAACTTCCTGCTCATATTGTAAATGCTCACTATCGCCTAAAGTCGCTGGTTTGAGCGGCAGAAATTTAAAATTTAGAATGCATACATCGTGCTTCCAATCCGCTTGCAAGCCAACGGGCTGATAGGTTTCTCCCATCGCCCCAATGTCCATGCCAACCGAGTTAACGAGGACATGACAGTTCGTTGCGACCTGATTCTCGGCCACCACAATCCCTGTTCCCGTGCTTCTGCCTCCAGTCGCATTAACGCTACGAATCTTGGCAATGCTAGCTTTGAGGTTGTAGACAAGTTCATTCGAGGGTGGCGCAGCATGGGCTGGTGCTATCAAGCAAGCAAAGAGAAATAAGACAAATGATCTAATTAACACGACTTAAGCGTCCCTAGAAAAAACAGGCGTCCACACAGAGTGCAAAAGCATAGAGGGCCATCACCAATACATGCACCAACACACTGAGACGATGCAGATTTTTAAATCGTTGGGTATTTTGGGCATCCGATGCGCGATTGATAGCCGGCGTTAAAAACACAAAATGCAGGGCGAACAATAAGCCCGCAAGAAATGCGATTGGTTTTAAGTGAGGCGTAAAGGCTAGGAAACCAGCTGCTTGAGAGGCCAAAAACAACACAATGTGGTAGATGGGAAAAAGCTTTCTGACAAAGTTACCCGCGAGCTCTTTCGTTAGGGTGCCAAACGCCACTGGCAACATGACAAGACTCACAAAAAGCATCATCCCAAGAATAGATGCGGCGATCAATAATGCAAACATGGCTTACCTTTCATGCGTATTTAAATACCTAACTATCCGACCATCTTAAGGTGGCGATGGTTCAAATCCCAATAAAAAAAGGAGGCACAGCGGCCTCCCAAAAGACCCAAGTCTGCAGAGCGAACCCTGATAACACTCCACCCGACTTGAGTCAGCGTTTTTGTCTGTGTCGATGATAAAAAGTTCAGCTCAAGTTGAATGCTGCTGATTGCCATCAAAATTTATTGAACCTAAGGGGGGCACTACAGACAAAACCTGTATACGTCATTTCTTAACTAGGTCATCCCATGAAAAAATTACTCACCCTCAGCCTGTTACTTCAAGCGAGCTTGGCTTATGCCCAGCCCAGCATCGGCGAGCTGCTCCAACTACATGACTCCATTGTGCAGATTTCTGTTGAGCTCGAGAACGGCAATGTGGGCACGGGCACGGGTGTGGTCATTAGCAACGAATATGTCGTGACGAATTGTCATGTGTTGGCTAACGGCAAGGGGGCCAACGTTGCGAAATACGGCGATGGCTACAAACCAATCGGCCTAAAAGCAGACTGGAAACATGACCTGTGTGCCCTTAAATTTGATGGCCTGCCATTCAAGCCCGTCCCCATGCGTGACACGGCTTCACTTCAAATCGAAGAGGAGGTATTTAGTGTTGGCTATCCAAACGGCAACAACGTACCGCAACCTTCTTATGGCAGCATCAAAGCCAAATACCCCTTTGATGACAGTTTAATCATCCGTTCAGATGCCGCTTTTTCACTTGGCTCAAGCGGCGGTGCATTGTTTGATCAGCAGTTTAACTTGATTGGCATTACTAGCTTCAAGAGCCCAGGGCCTCAAGGATTCTTCTACAGCTTGCCTGTAGAGTGGATCAAGAAACTGATCACTAGCGAAGAACAGCTTACCTTAAAAGCGGAGGGCTCACCTTTCTGGGCCTTGCCTTATGAAAAACAACCTTACTTTATGCAGGTCGTGATCCCCTACCAAAATCACGAGTGGCCAACCCTACACGCGACCGCTGAAAACTGGACCAAGAGCGAACCTCAAGTAGCCGATGCTTGGTACTTTTTAGCGGTGTCTGATTGGGGATTGGGCAATGCCGATAGCGCCAAAAAAGAATTTGGGGAAGCGCTAAGCATTAACCCAAAACATCTAGATGCGATGTTAAAAGCCGCTGAGATAGCGCTTAAAGAAGGTGATGTAGATCGTCTAAACGCCCTCAAAGCATCGATTGAGCCCTTAGATAGTGATGCTTCCGAGGCGCTCACCAAGAAGATCGCCTCGCTTAAACCACCGGCAGCTAATTAAGGATGAGGGACCCAGTAAATGGGTTGATGGGGCACATCGATAAAGACCATCATGTGTTCGCGTTTTAAGTTTTCAATTGCCTCATCGACTGAAATGCTTTGCTTGATTGCATTCGCCTGAGCAATGGGATTCGCGTAAGCAAGCCAAGCAGGATTTTCAACAAAGCCCTTGTCTGCCATGCAGCGTCGCATCACATTAAATTTCCGCCCCTGAATCTCTAGCTTCTGAAATTCAACCACCGCTGGCAAATTGGCGACCGCGTTATCTGCGATGCCAGCACACTCATCGCCCAGCTTAGCGAGGCGTGTTTGTTGGGGGTGATTTATAGTGCCCAATTGATGAAGCACTAGCCAATAAATGATGGCAGGCACCATGAGGACAACAAGCGCGAGAAAGAGTCTTTTATTCATCTGTTTAATGGCTCAGTTTTTTTAGGTCATCCACAATCTCTTGTGAGTGTCTTGAAGTATCGACGCTCAAATACACCTTCGCTATTTTGCCTTTCGGGTCAATGAGGAAGGTGTAACGTTTAGCAATTTTAAGTAACAGCAGATTCGTGAGTGCACCATATGAATCAGCAACCTTACCGTCCGCATCAGCGAGCAAAGGAAACGGCAAATGGTACTTGGATGCAAATTTCGAATGCGAGTCACTATCATCAACACTCACGCCCACGACCTTAGCACCAAGCTTCTCAAGCGTTGTTAGATCATCTCGAAAACTGCACGCCTCTTTAGTACATCCAGGCGTGTCATCTTTAGGATAAAAGTAGAGCACAACCCACTGGCCAGAAAAGTCTGAGAGGCTTCTGATGGTCCCATTCTGATCGACCAACCTAAAGTCTGGGGCGGTGTCACCTGGTTTTGGGGTGTTAGCGGCTTCAGACTGCTTTGATATTAAAAAGACGAGCGCCACAATCGCGAGAAACAACAATAAAATCTTCATGTTCAGCTTTCTCCAAACTCAAAATTTCTTCTGAAATGACAGGTATAACCATCAGGAAACTTCATAATATATTTTTGGTGCTTTTCTTCTGCCGGATAAAAAGCTTTGAATGGCTCAAGCGCTGTGACGACGGGAGCACCCCATAATCCAGAACCATCCACCAACTCAATGACCGCTCTAGCCGTTGCCGCTTGATCTTCATCCGAATAAAAAATCACCGAACGATACTGCGTTCCGATATCGTTGCCCTGTTGATTGAGTTTGGTCGGGTTGTGCACCCTAAAGAATTCAATCAGTAGGTCCCTCAGGGAAATGCGATCAGCGTCAAACTCTACCATCAGCGTTTCTGCATGACCGGTTGTGCCGGTTGTCACCTCTCGATAGGCGACATTCGGAATGTGGCCGCCTGAGAATCCAACCTGTGTTTGAGTGACGCCGGGCAGGACTCTGAAAAGCTCTTCCATCCCCCAATAGCAACCACCCGCTAAATAAATTGTTTGTATGTTTTTCATCTGCTATTTGAGTGTATTTTTAATAAATTGTTCAATAGATAAAACCTTCTTTAGCGTTTTGGCTCATACTTACTATAAATACTACAAGGGTGGATCATGATTTTTTCAAAAGCAGCCATTTATTTATCTGAGCATGGCCTTATGCCAGACTTTATTATTCGTGCGGGGATCCGCCACCTTTGCAGGCAACGCCTCGAGGAAATTTCAGCCGGCAACGCTGAAATTGCAGCTGAGATAAGAGCGCAATTCTTTGAAAGCATGAAGCTTGCCCAAATCGCCCCCTTACCGGAAATGGCAAATGCACAACATTACGAGGTTCCTGAGGACTTCTTCAACTTTGCACTCGGAAAACATCGTAAGTACAGCAGCTGTTACTGGTCTCAAAACGTCAGCGATCTCGACCAGGCGGAGGCCGTAGCACTTCAGGAAACCTGTCAGCATGCCAAGCTCGAAAATGGTCAGGCTATTTTAGAGTTGGGCTGTGGCTGGGGCTCGCTCTCTTTATGGATGGCTGAACACTACCCAGATAGCCAAATCACTTCCGTCTCAAATTCAAACTCACAACGTGAGTACATTATGGCAGAGGCTGATCGACGTCATTTAAAGAATTTAAATGTCATTACATGCGATATGAATCACTTTAATATTGAGCAGACTTTTGACCGAATTGTCTCGGTCGAAATGTTTGAGCATATGCGCAACTATCAAGTGCTGTTTGAGAAGGTGAACAACTGGCTCAAGCCCCAAGGAAAATTCTTTATGCACATCTTCTGCCATCGCGATGTGCCCTATGCGTTTGAAGTGCAAGGCGATGATGATTGGATGAGTCAGTTCTTCTTTTCGGGTGGATTTATGCCAAGCGATGACACGCCACTCCACTTCCAACACCACTTAAAAATTGCCCAGCAATGGCGCTGGGACGGCACCCATTACGAAAAGACTGCCAACGCATGGTTAGAAAACATGGATAAGCACGCCGACGCCATTACCCCGATTTTGGCACGCTGTTACGGTGCAGATCAGGTGCCGATTTGGCGTCAACGCTGGCGAATTTTCTTCATGGCCTGTGCAGAGCTTTTCGGTTATGAGCAGGGTCAAGTGTGGTGGGTGACCCACTACCTGTTCGAGAAGGGCTAAGCGCTCCCATGATATTTAACCTGATAGGTTTTCAAATTGGTTGGTTCTCATGCGTACTCGGGGGTGCCAATCAGATTCCGTGGTTTGGGGTATTGCTCTCGGCCATGATTCTGCTCATCCACATCAAGCGCGCCGCGCATCCTGCCATGGAGGCACGGTTGATATTCGCCGCGCTCATCATTGGCCTAATGTTTGATGGCGTGCTCCTCAATTTACATTGGATTGCATTCGCACCTACCCCCCATTGGCCAGACCAGCTCCCACCCCCTTGGATGGTGGTGTTGTGGGGCCTATTTGCCAGCACGATCAACATCAGCTTAGCCTGGTTGCAGCATAAGAGGGTAATGGCCATTTTAATCGGTGCCATTGCTGGACCAGTCGCCTATTGGAGCGGTGCAAGACTTGGGGGGCTTCAGCTCACACAACCCATTGCCGCACTTATCTATTTAAGTATTGGATGGGCGATTGCGGTGCCAGTATTATTCAAAATCGCTGCGTTACTGAATACAGAAAAGAATTGAGACGCCCATGACCACGCATTATTTCATGACCCTGCTGCCGATGATCCTTCTGGCGTTAGTTGGCTGGTCACTGAGCTTAAAAGACAACAATGTCACGGTCGTCGATAGCCTATGGGCGATGTTCTTTCTCATCGCGACAGCCGTAACATTTTCCCTACAAACCGCCCCAAGCCAACGCGCTTATTTAGTGCTCTGCTTGGTCGCCATCTGGGCATGTCGACTGTCGATCTACCTACATCTTAGAAACCATCACAAACCAGAAGACTTACGATATCAAGCTATCCGAGCAAGAAACCAACCCAACTTCAGATACAAAAGTGTTTACCTTGTCTTCCTGTTACAAGCTTTTTTAGCCTGGTTTATCTCCCTACCATTAAATCTTGCCAGCCAATCAAGTAATGCGCTCAATCTATTTGATGGACTAGGTATCGCCTTGTGGGTCGTTGGCATGGGCTTTCAGGTGGCTGGGGATACGCAGTTAAGTCGATTTAAATCTCGTCCGGCAAACAAAGGAAAGGTGCTCAATACTGGGGTATGGCGCTACACGCGGCATCCCAATTATTTTGGTGAGTCGTGCATTTGGATGGGCTATGGCCTTATTGCTGTTGCGGCGGGCGCTTGGTGGGCGATGATTTCACCACTGTTCATGATCTACCTCCTCGTGAAGGTGACCGGCGTTAAATTGCTGGAGGCGGATATTGCCGAGCGCCGTCCTGGGTACAGTCTTTACGTCAAACAAACCAACGCTTTTCTGCCGTGGTTTCCGAAAAAATGAACGCAATGGTGCTACGTCCTTTGATGAAAAGCCTCTTCAGTTTTTTAATGTTTTTCATCGCATTGAACGCGCAAGCACGTAGCTGGGATTTTGATGTGTCGATGGATGGAAAGCTGATTGGCTCTCACCAATTCATGCTCACGGAGCAAAAGAACCATCAGCAACAATTAAAAAGTGAAGCTAATTTTAATGTCAAAATCTTATCGATTAGTTTTTTCCAATACCACCATCAGGCGAGTGAACTTTGGGAAAATAACTGCCTCAGAAATCTAGAGGCGAGGACACAGGAAAATAGAAAAACTACAATCGTCGAAGGCTTGCAAGAGAAATCTACGTTTAGGCTTTCATCCCCAAACGCAGTTGACCTCCAGGCTGAGTGCGTGATGACGTTTGCGTATTGGAACCCCAAAATACTGCAACAGAAAAAACTACTCAACCCACAGACGGGTGAATATTTATCAGCCAATATTTCATCACTTGGCAAAGATAACATTTTGGTTAAAGGCCAATTGGTAAAAGCCGATCACTACAAGATCGATACCACAAAATTTAAAATAGATCTTTGGTATGGCCCAGATGAAGAATGGCTTGCCCTTCAGTCAGTGACTGAAGATGGCAAGATTAATTATGTACTGAAATAAAAGGTAACGCTGACGATGAAACGCTCTATTTTTGCTTCCCTTTGTGCATTGCTGACTGCATGTTCCAGCCTGCCACCGATCAAAACCGTTGATGCGGTGAATCTCAATAAATTCATGGGCGACTGGTATGTGATTGCTTGTATTCCAACCCTCATAGAAAAAGATGTCCATAACGGGATTGAATCTTATGCGCTAGCTAAAGATGGCACGATCAACACCACGTTTACCTTTAGAAAAGGGAGCGTAGATGGTGAAATCAAAAGCTATCATCCAACAGGATTTGTCGTCCCAAATACAGGCAATGCCATCTGGGGCATGCAGTTTATATGGCCAATCAAAGCGGAATATAGAATTGTTCACCTCGATGAGGACTACCAAACAACGATCATCGCGAGAAACGCCAGAGACTATGTATGGCTCATGTCTCGCCATCCCGACATGAGCGACGTGCAATATAATGCGCTTGTCGCGGAAATTAAAACGATGGGTTACGACATCAGTAAACTCGTCAAAATACCGCAACAATGGGAAAGTCACTTAAAGAAGGATATGCAATAGATGCGTTTTAAAACCCTACTCGCTTGGTTCGACAGTAATGCTGTTGCTGGCCATGAGCAAAATCCAAACAAAATAGAGCTACTGCGCGTTCTCCCCTTCATCATCCTTCATCTCGCTTGTTTTGCGGTGTTCTGGATTGAGTTTAGCCCCATCGCAGTGATCGTTGCCCTTGTCCTGTATGTGCTTCGGATGTTTGCCATCACGGGCTTTTATCATCGCTATTTTTCACATAAAGCGTTTAAGACCTCTCGCTTTGTCCAATTTATTTTTGCATTTCTTGGTGCTAGCGCAGCGCAGCGTGGACCGCTCTGGTGGGCATCTCACCACAGGCACCACCATGCGCACTCCGATCATCCAAATGATCCGCACTCCCCCAAACAGCATGGTTTTTTTTGGAGCCATGTCAGCTGGTTCTTGGCCAATAAAAACTTTGCTTCCAAGAATGAAAGGGTGAAGGACCTACTCCAATTTCCAGAGCTCAAGTTTTTAGATCGTTATGATGCGATTGCACCGATCGTGCTTGCCTTAAGTTTGTTTGGCTTAGGCGTTTGGTTAGAGAATGCTGCCCCACATTTGCATACCAATGGCTTGCAACTCCTGGTTTGGGGCTTCGTCATCTCGACGGTGTTCCTCTACCACATGACCTTTACCGTGAACTCACTCGCCCACGTCTGGGGAAAGAGAAGGTTTATGACCAATGACGACAGCCGCAACAATTCGCTCATTGCGATTCTCACCTTGGGCGAGGGATGGCATAACAATCACCACCATTTTCCAAGCGCTGCGAGGCAGGGGTTTTATTGGTGGGAGATTGATTTAACCTATTACGGCCTCAAAATACTTTCAGCCTTGGGTCTCATTTGGGACCTGAGAAAGGTGCCTACTGAGGTGCTTTCACAGAAGCGGGCAAGCCAATGAGAATTGCAATTATCGGCGCTGGCATAGCAGGCAATACGCTCGCCTGGCATCTCCATCCAGACCATGACGTGACAGTATTTGAGGCTGATCAACATGTGGGCGGCCATACGCACACCCACCACATTGAGGCCTTTGGCCGTGAGTATCAAATCGATACTGGCTTTATTGTTTATAACGATTGGACCTACCCTAACTTCATCGAGATGCTGGACAAGCTTGGGGTGGAAACCCAGAGTAGTAGCATGAGCTTTAGTGTGCATGACGAGTCATCAGGGCTTGAGTACAACGGGACCAGTTTGAACAGTCTGTTTGCACAGCGCATGAATCTAATCCGCCCAAGTTTTCTTGGCATGATTAAAGATATCTTACGCTTTAACAAAGAGGCCCCAGCCCTGCTCGATCAGGCACATACGGACATGCCGTTTGGCGAGTACCTGAAAGTCAATCGCTACGGCAAGCACTTCATTAAGCATTATGTGATTCCCATGGGATCAGCCATCTGGTCAGCATCGCCAGATCAAATGTTTGCCTTCCCAGCCAAGTTCTTCATCCGCTTTTTCCACAACCACGGCATGTTAAGTGTTTCTGAAAGGCCTGAGTGGCGAGTGATTAAGGGGGGCTCAAAAGCATACGTTGAGAAACTCACGGCATCATTTAAGGACCGCATCAAGCTCAGTTCACCAATAGAATCGGTGAGCAGAACGAAAGCAGGGGTCGTCGTTAAGCCAAAGAGCAAGCCAGCTGAGACCTTTGAATGGGTGTTCTTTGCTTGCCATAGTGACCAGGCGTTGAGCATGTTGGAGGATGCAACAAAAGCCGAGATCGAGGTATTGAGTGCACTTCCTTACCAAAACAATCAAATCGTCCTGCACACTGATGCAAATTTAATGCCCAAAAAGAAACTCGCATGGGCGGCATGGAATTACCACCTGACAGAGAAACCGCTAGAACGTGCAGCCGTCACCTACAACATGAACATCCTCCAATCACTTGAGTCCCCAGAGCCCTTCCTGGTCACACTCAACCACACCGATAAGATTGACCCGAGCAAGATCATTAAAACGCTTCACTACTCACACCCTGTCTTCACCCCAGAGGGCATCGCAGCGCAAGCGAGGCACGCTGAGATCAGCGGCGTGAACCGAACTGGCTTCGCGGGCGCTTACTGGCGTAATGGGTTTCATGAGGACGGAGTCGTGAGCGCGCTCGCAGCGCTTGAGCACTTCAACAGGGCTCAAGCCTCTAAAGCAAACGCACATGGCTAACCAGAAGAGTTGCATTTATGCAGGTCAGGTTACGCATCACCGTTACTTTCCGGTGAATCATTTCTTTAAGTACACCCTCTTTATGATGTACTTAGACCTAGCCGAACTCCCTAGCTTGTTTAAGCCTTTCTGGTGTTGGTCATACCAACGTTGGAACCTAGCCAGTTTCTTTCGGGGCGATTACTTTGATCAAAAAGCAGAACCACTAGAAATATCAATTCGTGCTTTAGTTGATCGCGAAACCGGTGAGCGCACGAAGGGTCCGATAAGACTCCTTACCCATTTACGCTACTTCGGGTTTATATTTAATCCCGTCAGCTTCTACTACTGCTTCGATGAGGCGGATACGAGGCTAGAGTTTATCGTTGCCGAGATCACCAATACCCCTTGGGGTGAGCGCCACAGTTATGTACTGAATTGCAAAACACAGGATGAAACCCTTCGATTTCAATTCGAAAAATCGTTTCATGTTTCACCCTTCATGCCAATCAATATGGCCTACGACTGGCGGTTTAAGTCCCCAAACGATCAACTCTATATCCATATGGAAAACCTACAAAATAGCATCAAGAAATTTGATGCGACCCTTGTACTTGAGCGTATTGAGATCAGCCACAAAAGCATGTTCAAGGTCTTGATCGTTTATCCGCTCATGACCCTCAAAGTGACCTTGGCGATTTATTGGCAAGCGCTCAAGCTCTGGCTTAAGCGTGTCCCCTTTATTCCGCACCCATCATCCAAGATAGATCGATAACACCATGTCTAAAAATGCACCTAGAGAGATCGCCCTGCTCGGCAAGTTAACCCCAAAACCTAGAAGGTTGGATAGCTTAGCCAAACATATCCTGATGAAAAGACTCGCGCATCTGCAGCACGGCTCAATCAAGATTATTGAGGAGGATCAATCCATCACCTTGGGGAGTGCAACGCAAGAAACCGACTTAGCGAATATTCATGTCACGCTTAATGTGAAGAGCACACAGTTTTATGGGGAGGTCGTTTTTGGTGGTTCAATCGGCGCTGGTGAAGCTTACATGCAAGGCTATTTTGAATGCGACAACCTCACCAACCTGATTCGCTTGATGGTGAGAAATCAATCGCTGCTCGATGATATTGAATCTGGTTTTGCAAAACTGACCGCGCCAATACAAGGTTGGTTGCACCGCATTAATAAAAACACGCAAGCAGGAAGTCGCCGTAACATCTCCGCGCATTATGATTTGGGCAACGATTTTTTCAAGCTGATGCTAGACCCCACGATGATGTATTCGTCAGCCTTTTTTGAATCACCAACACAGTCCCTCGAGGAAGCTTCGATCGCAAAACTTAAAAAGATTTGCATTAAACTCGATTTAAAACCGACAAACCACGTCCTAGAAATTGGGACCGGCTGGGGTGGCTTTGCGATCTACGCCGCGCAAAACTTCGGCTGCAAAATTACGACCACCACCATCTCACAAGCCCAATATCAACTCGCACGAGAACGCATCAAAGCGGCTGGCTTAGAGGACCGCATCGAAGTCCTCCTCTCCGACTACCGTGACCTCACCGGCACCTACGACAAGCTTGTTTCCATCGAGATGATTGAGGCCGTTGGCCACCAATTCTATGACACCTATTTTGGTGCCTGTGGCAGGCTGTTAAAGCCAAGTGGGATGATGCTCCTGCAAGCGATTACCATCGCGGATCAACGCTATGCTTCAGCCATCAAATCTGTCGACTTTATTCAGCGCTATATTTTCCCTGGCAGCTGTATACCGTCTGTCACCGCCATGCTAACCAGTATCACAAAGTCCTCTGACATGCGTCTATTCGATTTAGAGGATATTGGTCCACACTATGCCACCACGCTCGCAAGATGGCGCGATAACTTTTTTGAAAAGATTGCCGATGTGCGTGCGCTAGGTTATCCAGAGACGTTTATCCGGATGTGGGATTTTTACTTATGCTACTGCGAGGGCGGATTCGAAGAGCGTGCACTAGGGGATGTGCATATGCTGCTAGTCAAACCAGAAAATAGACGGCTGAGTAATCTATAATCAACGCCATCAAATTGCGGCTACCTGAATTAGATCAATCCAGACGCGATGTTGATCATTAAAGCGACGAGGCTAGTGTTAAAAAAGAATGCCAAGACTGAATGAATCAATCCTATCTTACGCATCCTTTGACTAGTAAAACTCACGTCCGCTGTTTGGCCTGAGGTGCCGATAATACAAGCAAAATATAAGAAGTCGATATAGTCTGGCTGCGCCTCGTTAGGGAATAACAAGCCCCCATCTTGGTGTTGGTCGATGGCCGTGTAAAAGCCATGTGCATAGTGCAGCGCAAACATCATCTGCGTAAACGCCCAAGAAGAAAAGATGGTCATCACCGCCAACACCACATGCGCTTTACGGATGAACCCCGTCAACTCCTTCACGACCCCAAGCTCCAATACAATCGCCCCCAATGACACGACGGCCGCGATCACCACCATGGCCAGCACCACATACTCACCCTCGTTTTGCTGTTGCGCCCGTAAGCGCATTCCCCGATGGTTGGTGTGCATGATCATCTGTGTCGCTAAAAGCAGATAGAGCACTGTAGTCACATTCCAGCCGATAATGAGCCGCGTAATCAAATGCAGTGCTAAGGATTGTGGGAGCAAAATAACCACTGCCACCCCCATTAAAAATGAGAGGAAAAGTCTTGGCCGGCTCGTGATAAATTTGATCATCTCTTCACTATACCACTCTAAAAATGGACCCCCAAAGAAACACGTAACATATTTTCTTGGGTGAAATTAACCTTCGGATCATACGCGACCCGCATAAAGTATTGTGCAATATCATAGGTGATCGACGCCCCCATGGCACGGATCGACTCCCCCTGATTATCGGGGGGGCCTGACTTATTAAACACATCCAGAATCAAACGCTGTGCACCCTCAAATGATCGACTGACCACGAGGTGCGTGATCCGTTGACCATCGACCACTCGGTTATCTTGTACCCCATAAATTGCCACACTTAAGTCTTGATCTACATGCCAACCAGCCCCTAATGTCACTGCATCGTTGGGGTCAAAATTAATGTTGGTATAGGGCTTTAAATTAGTTCTTCCATAGCCGACGATGGCATAAAAAGGCGCCCCAATTTCGGCCGTGATTGCACCCCCTAAAAATCCGTGACTCGCGAGCTGCAATGAAGAAACGACCTTTACTACAGAGAAGCGATCTGTTCTCTCATAACCCGTCCGGACCTGATGAAAGTTGGAAGGATTTTCTTGATAGCCTGCCAGCCACAATACTTGGTCGTCTCGACCTGCACGCAAGTTAAGATCGTTTGCGTGGAGTGCTTTGGTATGAAAGTATGTGTAACTCAGTTTGTAGTCAATCGAATCTTGCTCCCCCGCCTCTTCAGCATATACATTGAGGGTGAAGAGGATGCCAACGAGCAACACAAAGCAATATCTTAGGTCTGATAGCCTCTGACTTAAAGCGCTGACGTTAATTGTAGATAAAGAAATGGCCACGTTGAACGTAGCCATTTCTTTTATCAAGGATTTGATCAAGATTGCGTCGCCTTAAACGACAATCTACCAAGCATTATGCAAGCGTTTTTCTAGCACGGGCGATGGCCTGCTTCACTTGCGCTGGTGCTGTGCCACCAATATGGTTTCGACTCGCTAGCGATCCCTCAAGGGTGAGCACTTGATAAACATCCTCTGCAATTTGCGGACTGAATTTTTGCAATTCAGCCAAGGGCAAATCTGATAAATCGCAGCCCTTATCAACTGCATGACGCACCGCCAATGCAACAACCTCATGCGCATCACGGAATGGTGTGCCCTTCTTAACGAGGTAATCCGCTAGGTCTGTTGCTGTCGCAAAGCCTTCGGTCGCCGCTGCCCGCATCGCCTCTTTATTCACCTTAATCCCGCGCAACATGTCAGCATAAATTTCTAAGGTAACGAGCAGGGTATCTGCGGTATCAAAGAGCGGCTCCTTGTCCTCTTGGTTGTCCTTGTTGTAGGCAAGCGGTTGGCTCTTCATCAAGGTAAGGAGCGCCATCAAGTGTCCTGTTACACGGCCTGTTTTACCGCGAACGAGTTCAGGCACATCCGGGTTCTTTTTCTGTGGCATGATGGATGAGCCGGTGCAGAAACGATCAGCAATATCCACAAAAGCAAATCTTGGGCTAGACCACAAAATCAACTCTTCTGAGAAGCGAGATAGATGGGTCATCACAAGCGCTGCTGCTGCAGTAAATTCAATCGCAAAGTCACGATCTGAAACAGCGTCCAACGAGTTCTCACAAATACCATCAAAACCTAATTCTTTGGCAACCATCTCACGGTCGATCGGATAACTTGTCCCAGCCAAAGCTGCTGCCCCTAGTGGCAAACGATTAATCCGCTTACGTGCGTCAGCAAATCTTGCCGCATCACGTTGCAACATCTCGAAGTAGGCTAGGAGGTGGTGACCAAAGGTCACCGGCTGTGCCACTTGAAGATGAGTGAAACCTGGCATCGCAGTATCAAAATGCGTTTCCGCTAGATCCACAATCGACGTTTGTAGCTGACGAATACCGGTAATGACATCATCAGCAACAGAACGAAGCCATAGACGCACATCGGTTGAGACCTGATCATTGCGGCTTCTTCCAGTATGCAAGCGCTTACCTGCGTCACCGATTTTATCCGTTAAACGTTTCTCAATGTTGAGATGCACGTCTTCTAGGTCGAGGCGCCATTCGAATTGACCCGCTTGGATTTCATGCAAGATTTCGTTTAAACCTTGTGCGATTTTAGCGACATCCTCTTGGCTGATGATGCCCTGCGCGCCGAGCATTTTTGAGTGGGCCAACGAGCCTTGAATATCAAACGCAGCGAGGCGCTTATCGAAATCAACCGACGCGGTATACCGTTTGACCAGTTCTGATACCGGCTCGTTAAAACGACCTGACCACGCTTTATTTTGTTGTGATTTATCTTGCATGCTGAAATACGCTTATCAATAATGAATTTATACGCCAAGTATAAAGCAAAACAACGAATTTTCGATGTCACCCGTTCGATGCAAAGCCAGCCTTTCTCTATAAGCCAAGCATTGCGGTATGTTAAAATCCACAAAACGACTACTGATAGACCTAACTGCATGAACACAATACCTAAAAAAATCGTCATCGCCTCTCGCGAAAGCGCACTTGCTATGTGGCAAGCCAAACACATTCAAGCCCGTTTGCAGGCGCTTTATCCAGAGAGCACCGTTGAGATTTTAGGGATGACCACCACGGGTGATCAGATCCTTGATTCCCCGCTTGCACGCATCGGGGGCAAAGGGCTGTTTGTTAAGGAGCTAGAGCAAGCGTTGGCAGATGGCCGTGCGGACTTGGCTGTGCATTCGATGAAAGATGTTCCGATGAACCTGCCAGAGGGTTTTGCCATGGCAGCCATTGGCGAGCGCGAGGATGCACGTGATGCCTTTGTTTCTAACGATTTTGAAAGCCTAGCTGCGCTTCCTCAAGGGAGCGTTGTGGGTACCTCTAGCCTCCGTCGCCAGAGTCAACTACAAGCAAGGTTCCCGCATCTAAAAATCGAATCACTGCGTGGCAACCTACAAACACGTTTACGTAAATTAGACGAGGGGCAATATGCCGCCATTATTCTCGCAGCAGCGGGTTTGATTCGCTTGGGGCTAGAGTCAAGAATTCGCCAGCTCATCTCCCCTGAGGATAGCATTCCTGCAGTTGGTCAGGGCGCACTTGGGATCGAGATCAATGCGAGCCGCACCGACATGTTAGCGGTCCTTGCGCCCCTTAATCATCCTGCCACTGCTGCCTGTGTTGAGGCCGAACGAGGCATGAGCCGCGCACTTGCAGGAAGCTGTACCGTACCCCTTGGTGCCTACGCACAAACGGACAATCAAAGCATCACCATCACCGGTTTTGTGGCCAGTGTCGATGGCAGAGAGATGGTCAAGGAATCCGTGACTGGCGGCATGGATCAACCAGAAAAACTCGGCCAACAACTTGCTGAGAAACTGGTCGCCCTGGGTGCCAATCGCATTCTTGCTGCACTGGACACGCACTAACCATCCCCATGAACGCGAGCCCGCTCCATGGTCGTCATATCGTCATTACGCGGCCCGTCGGTCAGGCAGGAAAACTCACCGGCTTAATTGAAGCAGCGGGTGGTGAGGCTGTTTTATTTCCACTGATTGAGATTGCACCGCTCGCCGATTACCAAGCCTTTGAGCAAAACATTCAGGGCCTCGCGCGCTTTGATTGGGCTATCTTTATTAGTAGCAACGCCGTTCAAAATGGCATGCCGTATGTCAGCCAACTATCACTTCCATCCACATTAAAGTTTGCCGCCATCGGTCCAAGCACAGCTGCAGAGCTAGCCACATTTGGTATTGAAAAAACGCTCATCCCTGCGGGCAGGTTTGATAGTGAATCTCTCCTAGCCCTGCCAGAAATGCTAGACGTCAAGGACAAGCAGGTCATGATCTTTAGGGGCGTGGGTGGACGTGAAGTATTAGCGGATACCCTCAAATCTCGCGGCGCGGAAGTGCAGTTTGCAGAATGCTATCGGCGCATCAACCCGCAAGAAAACCTTCACCCATTAACGGCGCTAGATGCCCAGGATGCACTAGATGCGATTGTGATAACGAGCTCGGAGGCAATGCGCCATCTGCTCGAGATGGCCAGCAATCAAGCGTGGCTTAAGACGGTTAAAATTTGTGTCAATCACGCTAGGATTGCTGAAGCGCCAAGCCAGTTAGGATTGGATGTTCATACCGCTTCAGCACCCGGGGATGACGCAATGTTGGCGTGTTTAATTAAAGCACTTTCATGATTTATGACTAATTTGCATTAAAATAGCGATTTAGCTGTTAACAATCTTAAAAAATGAGCCCTATCCAAAAATTTGCAACCGATGATGTTCGCATCAAAGAAATCAAAGCGCTTAGACCGCCCTCAGATTTCTTAGACACGTTGCAAGCGAGCACAAAAACGGTGGACAACATCGTTGCCACCCGTGCGGCAATTCATCAGGTTCTGCATAACGCAGATGACAGACTGCTCGTCATCATTGGCCCCTGCTCCATCCACGATGAAGCAGCTGGGATTGCCTATGCAAAACGCTTATTGGAACAGCGCGCCCACTACGAAAAAGAGCTCATCATCGTCATGCGTGTTTACTTTGAAAAACCGCGCACCACGGTGGGTTGGAAGGGGTTAATTAACGACCCGTTCCTAGACGGCAGCTTCAAAATCAATGAGGGGCTAGAAATCGCAAGGCGCTTCTTACTGGAAGTGAACGAGCTCGGCATGCCGGCCGGGACAGAATTCTTGGATACCATCACCCCACAATATACTGCTGATTTGGTGAGCTGGGGCGCGATCGGTGCACGCACAACCGAGTCACAAGTCCACCGCGAATTGGCCTCCGGCCTCTCATGCCCAGTTGGCTTTAAGAACGGCACCGATGGCAACATTCGCATTGCCGTGGATGCAATTAAAGCGGCCGCAAGCCCACACCATTTCTTATCCGTGACCAAGGAAGGACAATCCGCGATTGTTTCCACCGCGGGTAATGAGGACTGCCATGTGATTTTACGTGGTGGCAAAACACCGAACTACGATGCCGAACATGTCAATGCAGCCGCAACGGAATTAGCCGCATCTGGGCTTACACCTAAGGTGATGGTTGACTGCTCACACGCGAACAGTCTGAAGCAATACCGCTTACAGTTGGAGGTGGCGAAGAACGTTGCCGAACAACTTGCGGCCGGGGATGAACGCATCATGGGCTTGATGGTGGAGTCGCACCTCAATGAAGGTCGCCAAGATCACACGCCGGGTTGCACGCTTGAGTACGGCAAATCGATTACCGATGCCTGCTTGGGCTGGGACGACACGCTGACCATTTTAGAAACCCTCGCCGAAGGGGTTCGCGCTAGACGTCGCTTTCATCAAGACGACCTAGACGAGTAACCTCACCCTCCCCTAAACCTTAGGGGCAGGAACCGCATAAGTAAAAGCGTCTGAGAAAAACGCATCGGCAGGCAAACCAAGCGCCTGAAACGCATTATTGGCCGTATCGACCATCACCGGCGCGCCGCAGCAATACACCTCATGCGCGCTCAAGTCTGTAAAGTCATCTAACACCGCCTGATGGACGAAGCCGGTCCTGCCATGCCAATCGTCGCTCGCCAATGGGTCAGACAACACGGGGATGAACTTCAAGTTCGGATGGATGCTCGCCCAAGCCTTAGGCAGCGATGGCATGTAGAGATCTGCCAAGGTTCTCACACCCCAATAGAGCACCATCTCACGCGGCGTTTGTTGATGCAGGATGTGTTCAATCAAGCCCTTAATGGGGGCAAAACCCGTCCCGCCCGCCACGAAGATAATCGGCTTATTGCTGTCTTCACGCAGGTAAAAGCTGCCAAAAGGCCCCTCTAAGCGCAAAATCGCCTTTTCCTGCATTTCGTTAAATACGTACTCCGTAAAGGCACCACCCGGCACTAGCCGCAAATGCAATTCCAAGAACTCATCGTTGTGGGGGGCATTCGCGAGTGAGAATGCGCGGCGCTTACCATCTTTCAAGATGAACTCAATGTACTGGCCCGCCAAGAACTGCATACGCTCATTGCTCGGAAGCTTGAGGAACAGCGCCATCACATCGTGCGAGAGCTTCTCCATCATCTGCACACGCGCCGGCATGATGCGCGGCTTAATCCCATTGAGCGCAGACACTTCACGACACTCAATCACCGCGTCAGTGAGCGGTTTAGCGCAGCAGAATAGAGCCAGGCCAGCCTCTTTTTCCGCATCACTTAATGCGGTGGATTGGTGATCGCCATGATCCACCTCGCCAGAGAGCACCTTACCCTTGCAGGCACCACACGCGCCGTTACGACAGCCGTAGGGCAGGTTGAGTCCAGCATCGATTGCCGCACTTAAGAAAGTATCATGGTCTGCAACCTGATAAACGTGACCGCTTGGTTTGATGGTGACTTGATGAGACATGAAAAATCCTATTAGATAAATTGATTACTAATCTTCACGGGTGTACTCACCCTCAATGATGTCGTCGTTCGCCGCGCCTTGCTTAAAGGCAGCCTTAGATGGTGAGGGGGCGCTCGGAATCAACAATAAAATAACCGCAATCACGTCCGTGATCACCCCAGGGATTACAAACAAGATCCCGGCAATTAAATTCTTCACGCTACCAAACAGGGCACTGCCAGGGGAGGCGCTTTGTGCGAGGGTCTGCATCAGCCGACCAGCGAATAGCTGCTTTTCTTCTTGAATAAGGCGCCAGCCCAAGATGGTCACAAGCAGTAAATAAGTGATAAACCACCAACCGTATTTGGCAGTTAAATCGATCATTAGCCATATCTCCAAAGCTGGAAATGCGAGTAAAATTAACAGCATGAACAGGCGCATGAAATATTTCCTAAAGTTGCTCGTTGAGCGAGTGGTTTAATATGCCAAACGAATCAGGCAATGACGCTATTTTAGTGCTAACTAACCTCCCAGATACAGCATCTGCAGAAAAATTAGCAGAAATTTTAGTGGGCGCCCAACTCGCTGCCTGCGTCAACATCCTTGCACCGTGCACCTCGCTCTACCACTGGCAGGGCAAACTAGAGAGGGCGAGCGAGTTGCCCCTGGTGATTAAAACAACCCGCCAGCATTATCAGGCGATAGAATCCACCATACTAAAGCATCATCCATACGAACTCCCTGAAATCATTTGTGTCACTATTGATGCTGGCCTTCCTGCCTATTTAGACTGGGTCGCCGCAATTAATGTATCACCAACTTAGGACTGAACATTTGAAACTTCCTGCATTTTTAATTGGCCTCCTCCTTCTAGGGTTTAGCGCGCTCTCGGTCACGCACGCTGCAGACAATCGCTCATCGACAGGCACGGCTAGCCTCTTTGACAAGGAGGAAGAGGTCTTATCGCCAGACCAAGCCTTTAAGCTGATGATCAATGCCAAGGATAAAACCACCCTAGAGGCAAACTTCACCATCGCCCCAGGACACTATCTCTACCGTGAACGAATTAAGTTTGAAACCAAAAACGGGCAAATTGCACACATCAATTTGCCAAAGGGCGACATCAAAAAGGATCCGAACTTCGGCGAGATGGAGGTTTACCATCAAAGCTTTAGCGCCCAAGTCACGCTCAAAGACATCCCCGCACAGCTAGAGAAGATCACCTTACAGGCAAGCTATCAGGGCTGTAGTGAAAAGGGCTTATGCTACTCCCCGATCCACAAAACGATGGAGGTTGCGTTAACTTCAGTCAACGCAACTGAGCAAACGGGAAATCCCGCGCAAAATAAGGATCACGACGACCAAGCAACCACCCTGCTCAAGGGCGGGAAGCTGTGGCTGATCGTGGCAGGGTTCTTTGGCTTCGGCCTGTTGCTCGCACTCACCCCATGCGTACTCCCGATGATCCCGATCCTGTCTGGCATCATTGTGGGTGACAAGAAAGTGCACCACCACGCCACCTCCCGATTACACGCGTTCAACCTCTCGCTCGCCTACGTCCTTGGGATGTCACTGAGCTATAGCCTCGCTGGTATCGCGGCTGGTCTATCGGGTCAGCTCCTCAGTAGCGCACTTCAAAGTCCATGGATGCTGGGGGCCACCGCCATCGTCTTTGTGCTCCTGTCATTCTCAATGTTTGGTTTCTATGAGCTGCGCCTCCCCAGCGCGATTGAAAATCGCATGGTGAACGTGGCTAACGGCATTAAGGGTGGACAGTTCCTTGGGGTATTGACCATGGGCGCGCTCTCCGCCCTGATTGTCAGCCCCTGCGTGGCGGCGCCGCTTGCTGGCGCCTTGATCTACATTAGCCAAACCCATGACGTATGGTTAGGCGGCATCGCGCTCTTCTCACTATCGATTGGGATGGGTGTGCCGCTCCTCCTCATTGGCGCCTCAGCGGGCCATGTCCTCCCAAAAGCGGGGGTTTGGATGACAACGGTGCGAAACTTCTTTGGGGTCTTGATGCTTGGGGTCGCTATCTACATGATCGCACCGGTCATTCCGCAGAGCTTACAAATGCTACTCTGGGCGGCCTTGCTCATCATCCCAGCAATTTACCTCCATGCTCTCGACCCACTCCCAACCGAAGCGGGTGCGGTATCAAGACTATTGAAGGGGATCGGCATCATCTTACTCGCCCTAGGCCTCACCATGATCGTTGGCGCTGCCTCTGGCGCAAGATCGCCGCTACAACCACTCACGGGACTCAATGCTCAAAAAGTAGGCACCCCCAACACCGCATTAAACTTTAAGCGCATCCACAGCATCGGCGAGCTTGATGCCATCGTTGCGCAGGCCAGGGGCAAGGTCGTGATGCTCGACTTTTATGCGGACTGGTGCGTGGCCTGTAAGGAGCTTGAGGAGTTCACCTTTAGCGATGCGGGCGTGAAAAATGCACTCAAGGACGCGGTCCTCATCCAAGCGGACGTCACCAACAACTCCCCGGAAGAGGTCGCACTCCTTAACCGCTTCAAGCTGTTTGGGCCGCCAGGCATCGTCTTCTTTAATCAATCTGGCCAAGAAATCAAGCCGCTCAAGGTGGTTGGCTATCAACCCCCTGAAGACTTTATCAAGGTCCTCAACCAACTCAACAGCCTCGGAGATGATGAATGCAATCCTACGGTCGCCTGCTAATCGTTATTATCCTATCAGCGCTCTCAGGCTGGTTTCTATTTCATCAAACGCTAGATAAAAAACCAGAAAGCGAGACCGTGAGCGTCAATACCGCGAGCAACCCCCTAGCAAACATGCGCTTTCCAGATATCGAGGGTCGCCCGCAAGCCTTAAAGCAGTGGCAGGGCAAGGTGCTCGTGCTTAATTTTTGGGCAACCTGGTGCCCACCATGTCGTGAGGAGATGCCAGAGCTCTCCGCCATGCAGGATCAATATAAGGGACAGAACCTCTTGATTGTCGGGCTCTCAACGGACGATCTCGAACAGACCAAAAAATTCATCAAAACAGCGCCGGTAAGCTACCCTATCTTGGCGGGTGATACGGATGCGATGAATCTTGCTGAAAGTTTAGGTAACGATCGTGGAATATTGCCTTATACTGTCATTGTTGATACAAAAGGCGCCGTTGTGAAGACATTTTTCGGTCGCGTAAATCAGCAACTTCTTGAAAAAACCATCACCCCGCTGCTCAACGTTTCAGCTGCCAAATAAAAGCAATAAAACAGTTAATTTCTTCAAATTTCGGTAAATTGATGTAGAATATCCTTTAATTTACGACAAACATGAAAACTCCAAAAACGCTCTTTCTTTTGGAAATCATCGAAAATATGGCTGAATCAACTTCAAAATCCGTTCTGGTTTTACACGGGCCTAACTTAAACCTGCTGGGTTTGCGTGAGCCTAATCATTACGGCAAAAACACGCTGGCTGATATCGATAGCTTATTGGCCAAGCGCGCTAAAGAGGCCAACATCTCTTTACAATCATTCCAAAGCAACTCCGAAGTTGAGCTTATCCAGAAACTACATTCCCTAGCAGACAACAAAGTGGATTTCATTATTATCAATCCCGCTGCTTTTACTCACACTTCCGTCGCCTTGCGCGATGCGCTTTCAGCGATCAAGGTCCCCTTTGTTGAAGTACACCTATCGAATATTTACGCACGCGAGACCTTCCGCCACCACTCCTACTTCTCCGATATCGCGGTAGGCGTGATCAGTGGCTTGGGTGCGCAGGGTTATTTACTGGCTTTAGATTACGCAATTCAAACAATAGCTGACTGATCGTCAACATTAAAACAAACGCACGCAATTTTAGGTGCTTAACTGCAATATGAGGTGAAGAGATGGATCTACGTAAACTTAAAAAATTGATCGATTTAGTCGAAGAGTCTGGCATTTCAGAACTTGAACTCACCGAGGGTGAAGAAAAGGTTCGCATCAGTCGCAACCTGCCTCAAGCTCAGGGCACCGTGCACTACGCACAACCATACATTCAACAGGCGCAGCCTGCTCAAGCGGCACCTGCTGCTGCGCCGGCCGCTGATGCAGCGCCAGCTGCTGCCCCAGCGATTGAAGGCCACGTTGTGAAGTCCCCAATGGTGGGCACGTTCTACCGCTCACCGTCACCTGAATCAAAATCTTTTGTAGATGTTGGCTCGAGTGTGAACGTTGGTGACACCTTGTGCATCATCGAAGCGATGAAGCTATTGAACGAAATCGAGTCTGACCACGCTGGCGTGATTAAAGCGATCTTGGTTGAGGACGGTCAACCCGTCGAATACGGCGAACCTTTATTTATCATCGGCTAAAGAGGCTTTAAATGTTCGATAAAATCCTCATCGCCAATCGTGGCGAAATTGCCCTACGCGTTCAGCGCGCCTGTCGCGAGCTGGGTATTAAGACTGTTGCGGTTCACTCCGAAGCGGACAAGGAAGCTAAGTACGTCAAATTAGCGGATGAATCTGTCTGTATTGGCCCTGCAGCCTCTAGCCAAAGTTATTTGAATATCCCTGCGGTCATTAGCGCGGCAGAGGTCACCGATGCCGAAGCGATTCACCCAGGCTATGGCTTCCTCTCCGAGAACGCTGACTTCGCAGAACGCGTTGAACAGAGCGGCTTCGTATTCATTGGCCCACGTGCTGAGACCATTCGCCTCATGGGTGACAAGGTCAGCGCCAAGGACACCATGAAAAAAGCAGGGGTGCCATGCGTCCCTGGTTCAGATGGTGCGTTGCCTGAAGACCCTGCAGAAATTATCCGTATCGCCAAACAGATTGGCTATCCGGTCATCATCAAAGCCGCAGGCGGCGGTGGCGGTCGTGGCATGCGCGTGGTGCACACAGAAGCAGCCCTGATTTCATCAGTGAACATGACCAAAACGGAAGCACAGGCAGCCTTTGGTAATCCAGTTGTTTACATGGAAAAATTCCTCGAACAACCACGCCACATTGAAATCCAAATTCTTTCAGATCAGCACGGTAACGCGATCTACTTGGGCGAGCGTGATTGCTCTATGCAACGTCGCCATCAAAAGGTTTTAGAAGAAGCACCAGCGCCAGGCATCTCAACCCGCCTGCGCGACAAAATCGGTCAACGCTGTGCGGATGCGTGTAAGCGCATCAACTACCGCGGCGCGGGTACCTTCGAGTTCCTCTACGAGAACAATGAGTTCTACTTCATCGAGATGAATACGCGTGTGCAGGTGGAACATCCTGTGACCGAGATGATCACCGGTGTAGATATCGTACAAGAGCAGATCCGCGTGGCTTACGGTGAAAAGCTTCGCCTACGTCAAAAGGACATCCAGTTCCGCGGTCATGCGATTGAGTGCCGTATCAACGCTGAAGATCCATACACGTTCGTCCCATCACCAGGCCGTATTAGCACATTCCATATGCCTGGCGGTCCTGGCATCCGCGTCGATACACACGCTTACCAGAACTACATGGTGCCACCGCACTATGACTCAATGATCGGCAAGTTGATCGCTTACGGTGATACCCGTGAACAGGCAATCGCTCGTATGAACATCGCACTATCAGAGATGGTGGTCGAGGGCATCAAGACCAACGTGGCACTCCACCGCGACCTGATGAACGACGCCGCATTCCAACTAGGTGAGACCAGCATCCACTACCTCGAAAACAAGCTTGGCATTCACACTAAGTAAGGTTTCTTGATGGCTTGGGTTTCACTACATATCGAGGCGCATAGCCAGAACGCTGACCTGCTGAGTGATACGCTGATGGAAATCGGCGCACTCTCAGCCAGCATCGAGGACGCGAACGCCGAAACCCCTGACGAGCAGCCCATCTTCGGTGAGCCAGGCGATCCGCCACCTGGTATCTGGAATAAGAACATCATCAGCGCCCTCTTTAATGACGACGTGGATGTCAATGCTGTCATGGCAGAGGTGGAAGCCATCACCGGGTTTAAGGACCTAAGCTACACCACGGAGACCGTGGCTGAGCAAGACTGGGTCCGCGCAACACAATCCCAATTTGACCCAATCAGAATCACGAACGACCTGTGGATCGTGCCGACCTGGCATGACGCCCCAAATCCAGAGGCGCTTAATATTGTATTGGACCCAGGCCTAGCCTTTGGCACGGGTAGCCACCCCACCACGCATCTATGTTTGGCCTGGTTGGTTGATCAGGTAAAGCCGCACCACCAGGTCCTCGACTACGGCTGCGGTTCAGGCATCCTGGCGGTTGCCGCGAAAAAACTTGGCGCATCCGAGGTCGTGGGTGTGGATATCGACGCGCAGGCCATCATCTCGAGCGAGTTCAATGCCGAGCAGAATCAGGTATCTGCCGATTTCTATATGGCCACCGACTACCCAGAAAAACAGGCCGATATTGTTGTCGCTAATATTTTATCTAGCGCGCTCAGCGTCTTAGCCCCCGCCCTCGCCGGCGCGTGTAAACAGGGCGGCAAGATAGCGCTCTCGGGCATCCTGCGCGAGCAGGCCGAACAGGTCTCCGCCATCTACGCGGAATGGTTTACGATGGACGCGCCCGTGTTCATGGATAGCTGGACCCTGCTGACCGGCACCAAAAAATAGGCATCGCCGCCATGAGTTTGGTCACCAAATGCCCATCCTGTTACACCAGCTTCATCGTTAGGCCTGAACAGCTGACCGCCCATGAGGGCAAGGTGCGGTGCGGGCAGTGCCAGCACGTCTTCATGGCAAACGACCACCTGATCGAATCATCCACGACCGTCAGCCTCGCGGGTAGCAAGTCTATACAAAAGCGATCCTGGGCACGCTATGCCCTCCTCATCATCTTAGCGCTCCTGCAGCTGGTCTTCTTCACGCGCGGTGAGATTGCCAGCACCTGGCCTGCCTTCAAGCCAGCGTTATCGAGCGCCTGTCATTTAGTGGGCTGTCATCTCCCGCTCCCGCAGCACGCCGAACTGATCGCGATCGATGACACCGAGCTCGTGAAGGATGAGTCGCACGAGGGGGTTGTTAAGTTCAACTGCCTGATCATCAACAACGCGCCCTACGCGCAATCCTACCCATCGATTGAGCTTGCCCTCACGGACAGCCAGGACATCGCCATCGTGCGCCGCAAGATCACGCCTAAGGACTATTTGAGTGGGTCGAACGCCAAGCCAGAGGATGGCCTAGCTGCGGGTGATGAGATCCACGTGACGCTGAACATCAAGACGGCCGACCTACCCGTTAGTGGTTTCCGCGCGTTTGTCGTGTACTAACCCCGTCTGAGGACTTACAGGAGCCCCGCTGAGAACATCTCCAGCGAGCGGATCGCCTTCGCAATCTCATCCACCGCCTGCACGCGGCCATAGCTCTTACGCCATGCCAACGCGATTTTACGTGTTGGGATTGGCTTCTTAAACGGGATGGCCTTCACGAGCGGGGTCTGGTAACGGCTGATGGTCGCGCTCGCTGGCAGGACCGTGATGCCAAGATTAGAGGCTACCATGTTGCGGACGGTATCGAGCGAGTTCCCCTGGAGGACCTCACCATTACGGCTAAGACTCGGGCAGGCCTGCACCACCTGATTGCTAAAGCAATGCCCACTACTGAGTAGCAACACCTTCTCGTCGGCAAGCTCCGTGGCATCCACCTCCTGACGGTTGGCCCAGTCATGGTCCGAGGGAACAACCACCATGAACTCCTCCTCGTAGAGGGGCATGGTCACCACACCTGAGAGCTCAAACGGGAGCGCGATGATGGCAACATCGATCACGCCATTGCGAAGCTGGGTCTCGAGGTTGCTGGTCAGGTTCTCCTCAACAATAAGGGGCATCTCGGGCGCAGTCTTGCGCAGGATGGGGATGATCTCAGGGAGCAGGTAGGGTCCAACCGAGTAAATAACACCAAGCTTGAGGGGACCCGCTAGCTGGTTGTTCCCCTGCTTGGCGATCTCCTTCACGCGCTTGGACTCCTCGATCACGCGAGTGGCTTGCTCAACCACGAGCTCACCCACGGCGGTCATCGTCACATCGTTACGGCTACGCTCAAATAGCATCACGCCGAGCTCATCCTCAAGCT
>Ga0214164_1000120_pt1 | contig 51216 bp, 45 predicted proteins | sample TroBogepilimnion_13_FD_153003 | JGI IMG/M metagenome (GOLD analysis project Ga0214164, IMG submission 153003) | Freshwater microbial communities from Trout Bog Lake, WI - Practice 03JUN2009 epilimnion v4 | ecosystem: Environmental > Aquatic > Freshwater > Lake > Epilimnion/Euphotic zone ... | reverse complement strand
GGCAGCCACAGCCTCTGGTGGCGGACCACCCGCATCTGGCGTCGTGTTCGCCGGCACCGCATCTCCACCCGGCGGCGGCGCTTGCTCTGCCGTAGTCGGCGGCGCACCATTGCCATTATTTGCGTTATTGTTTTCGGGCGCAGGTTGAGCGCTAGCGGAAATCAACCAGCTTGCTGCACCAGCAGCCACGAGGTTCAAAATTATTTTTTTCATTTTTCTTCCTTTTTGCGTAATTCCATCAGTCGTTTCAAAACATCATTCTGGCTCAGCGACGACGAAGGCGCCACCGCATCACCGCCCGACGAACTGGCCGTCGCCGACGAGCTGCTCGTTCCGGTCGGCAATTCTCCCGCGTCAGACAACGTCCATTTGCCACTGTCCTGCCTCATCACTTCACCCACCTTCAACTCCAATTGTTCTTTTTTGTCATCGGACACCAGCAGCACGCGACCCGACACGATTTTCGCCACCGTATAACCGGCGATGCGCGCATTGACCGGCAGCACCCGTTTCAAATCTGAATTATTCCCGTTAAAAAATGCGAACAAGCCCTTCTCGTAGCTCATCGTCCCGACGAGCGAAAAAGTCGGCGCGGAATTTGAAGTCCGCGTGCGCGTCGTCGTCCGCGTTGTCCGCACGCGCGGCGTGTAAGTGGTGTGCGGCACACGGTTCGGATCAAAAATATTCCGCTCCGTGACGAACGAACTAAACTTCGCGTAGTCCGACGCGGCGGGCACGACGTTTGATTGCGCGCGAACACAAATTCCATTCGTCAACGCAAACGCCGCCAGCAAAATTATTTTTACGCGTTTCATGTTCATTTTTTATCCGACCGGTTCAGCGCCAGCCCGTTGATTTCCGCGCTCATCGTCAACTGTTGACCATCCTTGTCGCGCTCCGTAAGTTCCACCGAATCGAGCCGCACCGCCATCGGCCCGCGCTCCACGTCGTAGAGAAATTTACTCAACGCGCCCAAATCGCCGGATGTTTCAACGCGGCAGCTCAACGTCATGTAATTCGTCGAATCATTTTTCCATTGCGGCATCAAACTCGTCACTTCCGACCCGCTGCTGTGCGACCATTCGTCCACCGCCTTGAACAACTGCTGCTCCGCGAGCGACGTGTTCGCCGGTAACGCATTCGCCTGCATATCCGCCCAGTGATTGCGCGTGCGTGTTTCAGCCTTAATCAACTGGATGCCGTCGGTAACCTGCACCCGCAATTCGCGAATCTGCGTCTGCCGTGACGACCACCAACCGGCCAACGGTGTGATGATGAAATTCACCGCAACAAATAAACCCGCCGCCGCGATGGTCAGTGCAACCAGAAATTGCTGGCGATTTTGAATTTTCATTGCGCGCCTCCGTTATTGAATTTGAATGCGAACACAAATTGCATCGGGGCTTTGCCGCGAACCTGCTGCAATTGCACATTGGCTACGCCGTCCGCCGCGCGGAGCCGCGCTTGCATTGCCAGCAGCGACGCGTAATCGCGCGCCGTGCCGGAGCACGTCACCGTGTTGCCATCGTGCACCGTGATATTTTTTGCCGTCACCGAACCGTCTTCGGGAAATGAAACCGACAACTGCCGCAAAATCGCGAGGTTGGGAAACGTGCCGTCATACCACGAACGATACTGCCGGATGTTGTCCTGTATCGCCTGCAATTCGCCGACCTTCGCTGCGATGTGTGACCACTGCGAACGCAAACGCCAGAGTTGGATTTGCTGGAACAAAAATATTCCGACAATAATCGCCACCACACCCGCCGCCACCGCGCCCGTCGTGCGCAAACGGCCAGAAGAATATTTGGAAACGAACTGCTCGATGATATTCGGCTTCGGCGGCAAAAATTCGAAAGCCGGCTTTTGTTCCACCAAAAATCTGGCCGCCAGACTGAACGCCGCTGACAACGAAACTTCCAACGGCAGCGTCACGCCAAATTCATTCGGCGCGTAGTCGGAAACCAATTCCACCTTGATGCCCATTGGCTCAAAACGTAGTTCCAATTCATCTGCCAGCGGCTGCGCAAGATCGCGCGGGCCAAAAATGCGGATACTTTTAACTGCGTCGCGCAATGCGCCCGGCAGCTGGCCAAGCGTGATGCGCGTTTCGCGTGCGACTACGTTCGCGTGCAACACGCGGCGGCCGGCTTCGTCTTCCACCGCGCCTTCGAGCGACCGCAAAGCAACCACGCCCCCGCTCGCCGTCACTTGCAAACTGACATTGCTTTCGCCAACCGCCAGCGCGAGCACGCCAGCAGATTTTTCGTCGCCAGGAAATTGCAGCGCGGAAATTGCGGGCGTAAAACTGACCGGCTTCAATTTCGCCGCGGCGAGAATATTTTCCAACGCCGCGAGGTGCGTATTTGGAATGCCCGCCAGTAAAACATTTTGTTTGCCGTCGGCCAGCGGACTGCGCGAATCAGAAATTTGCAGCGTCGTCACGTCGGAATGAAATCCGCGTTCGGCTTCCATCTGCAAAAGACTTTTGGCGTCCGCTTCCGGCAACGGCGGCAGTTCCGTCTGTGCCGTCAAAATCCATTTCACCGGCACGCCGACGACGCAATCGCGCTCACGGACACCAGCCGCATCAAGGTGATTGCGAATTTCACGACCGACCAATTCCGGCGCGGCGGTCAGCGGATCGAGCGCGAGCGGCACAGAAAATTTTTGTAGCACGGCGAGCGAACCGTTCGTGCGCTTGAGCACCACGCCGTCAAGCTTGCTGCCGTCGAGCGCGAGGCCGAGCAGCGTCGTCAGCTTTTTCCGTTTGCGGAAATTAAATTTAAAATCAGGTTTCATTGCGTATCTTTCGCGACCAAATTTCCCCGTGCCTTGTCGCCCAGCGCCCAGCCGAGCCGGCTCAAATCCTGTCGAAAAATAATTTTTGGCGAACCGTCGCTGACATCAAAAATGAATTTCGCGCGCCGGTAGCCGCGCCCGAACGAACCGACCGCCGCGATGTCCGCCGTGAACTGATAACTTTTGGTAGTCACCAAACCGGGATTTGCTCGCGCCAGCGCCGTGACAACCGGACTGTTATTACCGAGCGCATCTATAATCCACGAGATGGAATTGATGTTGTTCGGATTTTGCTGGCGATAACTGATGAGCGTCTGCGCCGCGCTGACCGCCGTATCTTGATCCACATTTGCGCCCATGAATAACGCCGTCAGCACATCGGCATTCGCCGTATTCACGTTCACGCGATTGCGAAGATACGTGTTCGTGCTCGTCGTCGCATCGCCGGAAAGTTTGGCGAAATCATCTGAACTCATGCCAAGCGCCTTGCAACGCAGCGCAAAATCCACAACGTTGCGGAACGGCCCTATCGGAATCCCCTGCGAAATCGGCGTCGTCAAACTTCGGAATAACCCCAACATCAGGCTGCTGGAACTGCTGACGCCTTCGGCTTGGAAAAATGTCTGGAAAAATGTGGTGAACTGTTTTTGTGAAACAGTTCCCGAAGTCAGCGCGTTCACATTCGTCAGCATCGTGCCGTCGGAATGGAAATTTGGTTCGCGCGTATAAACCGTCACATCCTCAATCAACCCCGGCGTCAATTCGCCGTCGCCGTTCAAATCTTTTTCGTTCGCATCCAAAATGCCGTTACGGTTCAAATCTTCGCCGACGAGCAAATCTTGCGTCGCGCCATAAACTAATCGCAGTTCATCCACCGTCTCGAACGGCGCGTATTTCGGTTCGTAACCGAGCGACATATAATCGAGCGAGACGACGCCATTCGTGCTGCGCCAATCCATAATGCCATTGGCAAAATCCGTCGTCATGTTCGGCAAATACTGAAAGACATTTGTGCTGACGTTGTTCAAATTTAATTTTCCACCTTCGTCCACGAGGCTGAAATACGGCGTGGTCGGATTGGCCGCGTTCGGGTCGCGCCCGATAATCCAAAACTTCGCATCGCCAATGGCCACGGCCTCGCATTTGAATTGCGTGTTGTTCGGCATCGCGCCGTTTGTTGCAAAATTTTGCAGCGCATAACTGACATAACGCGCCGCGCCTTCGATGGCTTGCTCGGCCGTCAGACCGTTCACGCGATTGTCCGCCGCGCGCAATTCGTAGTTCATCGAATTCGCAAAATACAACGCGATGCTGACGAGACCGATGGCAATCCAAAGCACGATGATGAGCACCGAGGCGCTTTCGCGCCGGCGATTCATCTGTGTTTCTGTGATCGGTAATTTCATTTTTAATTTCCCGTCGCTGCCAAAACCATGTTCGTGCGTGACACCGAATCAATCGGCACCACGATTTCCACCGGCTGCGCATCGGCTTTTCCCGCCATCTGGATGGTCACGCGCACGGCGGTCGGTAAATTAGTATTCACTGCCGACGCGCTGGTCGTGTCCCACGCGTCCTGCCAAATCGCACCGTCGTAACAGGAAAATTTCACGCTCGCCACGCCGCGCATCATGAGTTGGTCATCCACCGTTGGCGTCGAAACTGCCAGCAAATTTCTTGAAACGCTGCGATACAAATCCCTTCCGGCCGCACCCGCTGTGGTGGAATTTTTTAATTCATAGGTGACGCGCTGGATGTCGCCCCACGGCTGGCTGTCGCTCAACGCACCCGTCGCCGTGCACATCTCAATCGCCACCGGATCGCTCACACCAACGCTGGTGATGCCGTCGCCCACGCGAAATCCGCCGGACAAAACTTTGCTCGTGCCGTTCGTCGGCGTGACGACGCATTGCAGGTCGCGCTTCAAAAACGTCACCGTTGCATCAATCGGCGTGGCTGCGTCCACCATGTCCGACGTGTCATCGCGCAAATGCAGCGAGGTGAAAAACACCGCGTTCACCGCGATCAAAACAATCGCCGCAACGCCGATGGCGAGAATCATCTCGATCAGCGTGAACGCGTTTGCTTTGTTCGTTTTAATTTTCATTTTTTACTTTTGCGAATTCATCGTGGTCGTCGGCTGCGTCGCCGTTTGCTGGTTGGCCAGCGTGCTTAACTTCACGGAATAATCTTTGCCCTGCGCGGAAAAAGTCACTTCCGCCGTCAGCAACTGCATCGGATCTTCCGGCCACGTTTCACTCGTCAACTTCCACTTAAAATCCAAAAAAACTTCCGTCACCGTGCCGCTCTGGTTGCCGCTTGTCCAATTCGTCGTCACCAAACTTTCACTCAAAACCCGGTCGGCGATGCGCGCCGCCACGCCTTTTCTCGCCGCCACTTCGCCTGCCAGACTCGCGACGTGCAGCGCTTCCACCGCCGTCGGAATGACGATGGCCAGAAACAGCAGCGCCGCCAAAACTTCCGCCAGCGTGAACGCCCGGCAACCGCGCTGCGCCGCGCATTTTTTATTGGGCGACGTTATTAACTTCATAACCCGTGCGCGTTTTCGTTTCGACCAGCCAGCGCGCGGAGCCGGCTGAATCCTGTAATTCCAACGTCTGCGGGCTGGTTTCATCCACCGTGCCATCCGCTAAAAATCGAATCGCCGGCAAATTTTTGAACGTCGTCTGCGCGCCCGTTCCCAAATTTAAAATCGCAATCTTCAATGTCGAATCCACAGTCAAATCTTCCGCCTTCGCGTCGCCGTTTTGCCCGCTCGTTTCGGCTTCGAGTCCGTAAGCTCCGGCCTTTTCATCCACCCACAACATCATCGGCATGCCTTCCGAAACCGCGCGGCTCTGACCCGCATGCATCAGCGCCGACAGCCGCCGCGCTTCGGAATCCAGCGCGCGTCCGCGTATGAACCGCGACATCGCCGGCACCGCGATGGACGTGATAATCACCAATAACGCCAACACGAGAATCAATTCGATCAGCGTGAAGGCGCATCGGCGAAAATTATTTTGTCCAGTTGCCAATGTCATCGTCCGTTCCTTCCTTCGCATCCGGCCCGACTGAAAGCAGGTCGTAGGAACTCGCATTGTGTTTGCCGGGATAATAATAAATGTAATTGTTGCCCCACGGATCCATCGGCAGCTTCGGCGGATCAAAATACGGCCCGTGCCAGTTCTTCGCGTTGCCCGGCGCGACGATCAAATCCTGCAGCGATTTCGGATAAAATCCGTTGTCCACTTCATATTGACCGAGCGCGGACTTGATGCCGCCATTGATGTCCGCCTGCGCAGCGGTGACGCGTGCGCGCTCGCCCGTGCCCGCGATTTTCGGAATCACCAGCGCCGCGAGAATGCCAATGATCGTGACGACCAGCAGCATTTCAACGAGCGTAAAGGCGCGATGTAATGCGCGGCGCAGTTTATTTTTTTGAACAATCATTTTTTTGATTTCGATTTTCATAAATGTGTTTTAGTTAGTGAATGTATTCGCTCATGGACAACACCGGCAGCAACATGCCGATGAAAATGATGCCGATAAAACCAGCGATCAAAAACAGCATCAGCGGCTCGGCGAACGCCACGGCAGTTTTCAGATTGCGGTCGAGGTCGCCTTCGGTGACGAGCGCGATACGGACAAGTTCGCCGTCGAGTTTCCCGCTTTCTTCCGCGACGGAAATCATTTCCAGCGTCGAGCCGGAAAAAAGCGCTTTGCAATCGCCGAGGCTTTGGCCGAGTCGTCCGCCTTGCTGCACGCGCTCGATAGAATGGCTGACAGCGTCCACGAGAATTTGATTTCCAATCGAGCGGCGAGCGACATTCAAACCATGAACGAGCGGCACGCCCGCGCCAATCAGCGTGCCAAGCATCCGGCAGAAACGCGCCATCGCAAATTGTGCGATGAGCGGGCCGACGAGCGGCGATTTCAAAACCAGGCCTTCCCAAGTGCGTTTGCCTTTTTCGGAAGTGAACCACGCGCGCACGAGAAAAAAGATGCCGACCAAGCCCGCGCCGACCAATAATCCATACGAACGCATCAAATAGCTCGCACCAATAATAAGCTGTGTTATCAAGGGCAACGAGCCGTGGATGCTCGCAAACACGCGCTGAAATTTCGGGATGAAAAACACGAGCAACACCGTCAGCACGACGAGCGCGAGCACGAGCAAAATGCACGGATAGAGCATCGCGGTCATGACTTTCGAGCGCAGTTCTTTTTCACGCGATTGAAATTCCGCGATCTGCGCCAGCACCACGTCGAGAAATCCGCCCGCTTCGCCCGCCTCGACCATCGCGACGTAAACGCGTGGGAAAGTTTCCGGTGATTTCGCCATCGCGTCCGCGAGCGACAAACCATCCACGACGTAATCGTGAATCTGTTTCCACTGCGCTTTCGATGCGGGCGACGAGGCTTCTTTCTGCAAAATCACCAACGCGCGGCTCAACGGCACACCCGCCGCGAGCAAACTGGAAAGCAGACGCGTAAAGTTTTCCAGTTCCTTGGCGGAAACTTTTTTGGACTCGAACTTGAAGGAAATATTTCCCACCGACGACGGTGCGGGCGAACCATTTTTCTTCGCCGCGCCAATTTTTTCCGCCACGTTCACCGGACGCAGACCAAGCGTTTCAATCTGCCGCAGCGCGTCAGGACGGCTGCCAGCATCGAGCACGCCCTCGGCAATTTTGCCGTCGGACTTCAGCGCGCGATAGGAAAACGTGGGCATGAGAAAATGATATTACGCTGCAACCGCAATGCTTGCAGCCGATTCACCGGATTGATTTTTGGTGGCGCTCTCGACTTCTTTCGCCGTGGTGACACTCAAAACTTCTTCAACGGTTGTGACGCCAGCGGCGACCAAACGCCAGCCGTCTTCGGCGAGCGTGCGCATACCGTCACGGCGCGCAGCGGCGCGAATTTGGTCGGTGGAGGCCGATTTCAAAATCAACTGGCGGATTTCTTCGTTGGTGTCCATCCATTCGAAAATAGCGTGACGACCGAAGAAACCGGTGTTGCGGCATTCGCGGCAGCCGACGGATTTGAAAATTATTGTGCTCGCTGGAATCCCAAGCTTCACCTTGAACGCCTGCGCGCGTTCGGAAGTATCAGGCTGTTTGCAATGCGGACACAGCACGCGGACGAGGCGTTGCGCGAGCACGGCTTCGAGCGACGAGGCGACGAGATACGGCTCCACGCCCATATCCACGAGCCGCGTCAGCGCGCCGGGCGCGTCGTTCGTGTGCAGCGTGGAAAAAACCAAATGGCCAGTGAGTGACGCCTGCACGGCAATCTGCGCAGTTTCAGCATCGCGAATTTCGCCGATGAGAATCACGTCCGGATCGTGGCGCAAAATTGAGCGCAAACCGCGCGCAAACGTAAGTCCGGATTTTTCGTTCACCTGAATCTGGTTCACGCCCTTGAGCTGATACTCAACGGGATCTTCGACGGTAATTATTTTTCTAACCGCATCGTTGATTTCGTTCAGCGCCGTGTAAAGCGTGGAAGTTTTACCGGAACCGGTTGGGCCGGTGACGAGAATAATTCCGTGCGGCAGACCAAGAACATTTTTGAAATGCTGATACTCACGTTGCGCCATGCCGATCTGGCCAAGACCGCGCAGCGTGGAATTTTGGCGCAGCAAACGCATCACGACCGCCTCGCCGTGCAACATGGGAATCACGGAAACGCGGATGTCCACTTCGGCATTATCAATGCGGACTTTGATGCGACCGTCCTGCGGCAATCGTTTTTCCGCGATATTGAGATGGCTCAAAATTTTTACGCGCGAAACGATGGCGGGCTGAAATTGTTTTAATTGTCCGGGCACGGGAACTTCCTGAAGTTCACCGTCGATGCGGTAACGAATCTTGAATTCGTCCTCGAACGGTTCGAGGTGGATGTCGGAAGCGCGCAGTTCAATCGCGTCTTTCAAAACCTGATTTACGAAGCGGATAATTGAAGCTTCGTCTTCCGCGCCGTCGTCTAAATTATTGTCGGCGGCATTTTCGTCAACGACGGTGATGCCTTTTTCTTCTTCGAGTGTGCCGATGGTGTCGGCACCGACGCCGAGATTTTTTTTGATTTCGCGCTGGATGGCTTCGCTGATTGCGAGCACCGGCTTCAAATTCAATCCAGTCAAAGTTTTCAGCGCGTCAAAACCTTGCGTGGCAAAAAGGCGGCTCGTCGCAACTTCGACGGAACCGTTGTCGCGCTTGAGTGGAAGCAATTCCTCCTTGAGCAAAATGCGCGCGGGAAAAAGGGAAAGTAGCTGACGATCCGGTTCGACGTCTTCGAGCGTCGTGAAGCCGAGGCCGTATTCGGTCGCGAGCCAGCGAAGAATTTCTTCTTCGCTTGCGACGTTCGGTTGGGCGCGGAGCAGTGCGTCCGCGTCCAGCGAAGACAGTTGCCGGGACGCGACCATGCGTTCCAGCAACTGCTTCGTCGAAGAATCTTGAACCGGGGTGGCGGCCATGAATCGTCAGCTTTCGTTTTGAATTCAGTTTACCAGACCAAGCAAGGCTGCCTGCGCTTCTTGTTTGGTCGTGAGCACGGCTTTGAGGTCGTCTTGAGCCGCTTCGAGCTTGGCCTGCTTAACTTTTTGCGCGGCCTTATATTTTGCGAGCAAATCTTTGATCTGCGAGGAAGGTGCATTGTCATCAATCGCCTTTTGCAACGCATCCGCTTCCGGACTGGCCTGACCAAAACCGCCGCGTCCACCGGGTTGTTGACCGCCACGATTGCGGCCCATCATACCGCGCATACCGCCGGCCATGGTGTCCATGCGAGCCGCCACGACTTTGGTGACCAGCGGTTCAACCGCCGACCATTCCGTGTCGTTGGTAAAATCCAGACGATCGCGAATGCCGTCCACCATGCGTTGCTGCATGGCCGCCGGATCAAAATTTCCACCGCCTTGGCCACCTTGACGATTGCGACGCTGACCGCCGCCTTGGCCACCTTGGCCGCCGCCATTGCCAAAGCCGCCGCCACCATTTCCACCGCCGTTGCCGCCGCCGTTGTCCTGCGCAAAAGCTTCGCCGAGGCTCAAAGCGAGCGTGGCCGTAATCGCGCACAATGTGATGATACGATTTAATTTCATTTTATTTTCTTAGTTATGCTTGTGTTTTCCATGGCGGCACAAACGCGTGTCGTCACTGGATGCCACACATACGCAAGGAACGTGCCAGATAAATAAATGAATTTTTTCAATGAATCAACTAAACCCGCCGCGCAATCTCTGCGCGTTGAAAATTCACTGCGCATAATTTGCGCGGCCAATGCTTGAAGCTGGATTCCGCGAAAAATTTTATTAGACTGCACGCATGAAATTGGATGAAGCCCAGCGACTCGCCGTCACCAAGTGGATTGCCGACGGGGCCAAACTTTCGGAAATTCAAAGCCGCCTTGCCGCCGAATTCGGCCTCAAGCTGACTTATATGGAGGCGCGTTTTCTTGTGGACGATTTGAAACTCACACCGAAAGATCCCGAACCGCCGAAAGTCGTCGCGCCGCCCGCCGCCACTGCCGCCGCGCCGCTGAAAACCCAACCCGTTCCGCCCGCACCTGTCGGCGGCAACGTGACCGTGACCGTGGATCAAATCACCAAGCCCGGCACAATGATTAGCGGCACAGTCGCGTTCAGCGACGGCCAGCTCGCCGACTGGTATCTCGACCAGACCGGCCGCCTCGGCGTCGTGCCCAAGCAGCAAGGCTACAAGCCAACTACCGAAGACGTGAAAGATTTTCAACTCGCGTTGCAGCAGGAGGTCGCCAAGCTCGGTTATTAAAATAATTGAATAAATTTTTATTTTAGTTGCGACGGCAGTGGCTGGCCGCAACTAAAAACTTAAAATTAAAAATTCAAAACCGCCACCAAACTTGGCACATTAAGCCACGATGCGTGAATTTTTCCGTGCCTGGATTGAAGCTCTCGAAACGTTTGTCCTCCAAGTCATCTTTGAGGAACGCCACGATTGGAAGGCCAATCTCACACGCGCCCTACTCTTCGGCAGCTCAAAAATTTTCCAAGTCGCGGTAAAAATTCGCCGCTGGCTTTACAATTGGCGCATCCTCCGCGACAAAACGCTCGGCGTGCAAGTCATTGCCATCGGCAACCTCACCGTCGGCGGCACCGGCAAAACGCCCGTCGTCGAAAAATTTGCCCGCGAACTTCGCGATGCCGGACGCAACGTCGCTATTCTTTCGCGCGGCTACCGTTCCAAGCCCGCGCCGTTCCATCAGCGCCTGCTCAACAAAATTCTTTTGCGCGAAGACCAAACGCCGCCGCGCGTCGTGTCCGACGGCAAATCGCTTTTGCTCGATTCTGAAATGGCCGGCGACGAACCTTACATGCTCGCATCCAATTTGAAAGACGTCGTCGTCCTCGTGGACAAAGACCGTGTGAAGAGCGGGCGTTATGCGATTCAAAAATTTGGCTGCGACACACTGCTCCTCGACGATGGTTTTCAATACTGGGATTTGCGCGGACGTCGCCACGATGTCGTGTTGATTGATCGTCAGCAACCATTCGGCAACGAACATTTGCTGCCGCGCGGCACGTTGCGCGAACCGCCGTCGCACCTCGCGCGCGCCCACACCATTTTCATCACCAAGAGCGACGGCAAAACGGCGGAATTACGGGAACGCATCGCCCGATTAAATTCCACCGCCGCCGTCATCGAATGCATTCATCAGCCGCTCTATTTTGAAGACGTCTTCACCGGCGAACGCAAAGGACTCGAACTGCTCATCGGCAAAAAAGTCGCGTCGTTGAGCGGCATCGCGCAGCCGGAAAGCTTTGAGCAAAGCCTCGTGAAGCTCGGCGGCGAACTCGTCTATTCCAAGCGCTTCGCCGACCACCATCGTTTCACGCAGCAGGAAATTCTCAACGCGATCAACCGCGCCAAAAAACGGCAGGCGGAAATCATCGTCACCACGCAGAAGGACGCCGTGCGCTTCCCGAAAATTGACCGGCGCGACGTGCCGTTTTATTTCATGCGCGTCGAAATCAAAATTGTTGCCGGTGCGAATGACTTTCAGGATTGCGTCCGCAAAATCTGTTTCCGCTGATGAACATCGTAATTTATTGGCTCGCGCGCAGCGTCATCGCCCTGATTCAGGCGCTGCCTATTCGCATCGTCGCGCGCCTCGGACGCGCCGGTGGCGGACTCGCTTTTTTCCTCACCGCACGTTATCGCCGTGTGACGCTGGACAATCTGACACAGGCTTTTCCCGAAAAACCCGCGCGGGAAACCCGTAAAATTGCGAAAGAAAATTTTCGGCGCATCGGCGAAAATTACGCCAGCGCCATCAAAACCGCCGCCATGACGCCGCTGCAAATGTTGCCGCACTTCAAATTTGCTGGTGCCGAAAAAATTCTTGTTTTCAAAGCCAATGACGGCCCACAAAGTCGCATCGTTGCCATTGGCCACTTCGGCAACTTTGAGCTTTACGCGCGGTTTGGACAATTTGTTCCCGTATTCAAATGTGCGGCAACATATCGCGGCTTAAACCAACCCGCGCTCAACCGGCTCATGGTCGCGCTACGCAATACTTCCAGCACACGTTTTTACGAACGCCGCACTGAATCTGCTGCGCTGCGCGCCGCGATGAGCGACACTGGCCTTCTGCTCGGACTGCTCGCCGACCAACACGCAGGGCCAAATGGACTTCGCTTGCCGTTTTTTGGACGCGATTGCTCTACGTCCGCTGCGCCCGCCGTATTTGCGCTGCGTTACAATTGTCCTTTGCACACAGCCATTTGCTATCGTGTTGGGCTCGCAAAATGGCGCATTGAAGTGGGCGATGAAATTCCTACTCGCATAAATGGCGAGCCGCGTTCCAGCGCCGAAATCATGCGCGACGTGAATGCAGAATTCGAAAAAGCCATCCGCCGCGATCCAGCGAACTGGTTCTGGGTTCACCGCCGCTGGAAGCCGCTGGAAAAACGTCGGGAAAAACCGCCGGAAGAAATTGTTGCGTGAACGCCGCCCCACAAAAAATTCTCGTGCGCGGCGTCAACTGGCTGGGCGACGCCGTGATGACGACACCCGCGCTGTTGCGCTTGCGCGAAAATTTTCCCGAGGCGCACATCACCCTGCTCACGCATGCAAAACTCGCCGATTTGTGGCAGCACCATCCGGCAATCAATGAAACCATTGGTTTTAAAGCCGGTGAAAGCATTTTAGCCATCACCAAGAAATTGCGCGCCGGAAAATTTGATCTCGCGCTGGTGCTTCCAAATTCTCCGCGCTCGGCGTTGGAAGTTTTTCTGGCGGACATTCCACAACGCATCGGCTACGCGCGTGGATGGCGAAATCTTTTGCTGACGCGCGCTTTCGCTCCGCGCTCGGCCGCTGTCAAAATGCGTAAGCGCACTGCGGCGGAAATCCGTCGGCTTAGTTCGCAAATTTTAGAGACAGGAAACCCGAATCAAGAAATCCCCAGATCTGCGCATCAGATTTTTGAGTATCTTCATTTGACGGCAGCACTCGGAGCAAGCGAGGAGCCGCTCGCGCCGCAGTTATTCGTGACGCCGGAAGAGGTTGAAGCGGCCAAGTCCAAATTTGATTTAGAAAAAATTACGGGGCCAATTTTCGGGCTGAATCCCGGCGCGGAATACGGCCCAGCAAAACGTTGGCCGGCGGAAAAATTCATTGTTGCCGCCCGACAGATTCAAGAGCATACGAATGGCGCTTTCATTTTATTTGGCGGCAAAAATGATGCGGCGCTGACACAACAAATTGAAGCGGCAATTCAAAATCCCAAATCGAAAGTTTTTAATCTCGCTGGAAAAACTTCTTTGCGTGAGCTGATGGCGTTGCTGAAAATTTGCCGCGTGTTGCTCACGAATGACACAGGCCCGATGCACGTCGCGGCGGCGCTCGGCACGCCGGTGGTCGTGCCGTTCGGCAGCACGTCACCGGAATTAACCGGGCCAGGCTTGCCGGGTGATAAGCGAAATCAATTGATCAAATCGCACGCGCCGTGTTCGCCGTGTTTTTTACGCGAATGTCCGATCGATTTTCGCTGCATGAACGACATCAAAGTGGACGAGGTAGTGATGGCCGTTTTGAAAATTGTCATCTGACAAAATCTTTGTGTCGGCGCGGCTTCGTGGTAGTTTTCCGCCGTGGCAACCGTGACCAAACTCACCAACGACCTCGTCGCGTCTTACGCGAAGGCGGGCGGCATCAATCATCTTGATGGCAAAAATTTGCCGTCAAAGCGTGTCGTCACCGCCATCACGCAAGATTTACTGCGACTGCTGTTCCCCGGATTTTTTGACGAGAAGCTGATTCATTCCTCTGAAATCAAGGTGGAGACAACCGCGTTGCTGGACGTGGTGCTTGGCAAACTCGAGGACGAAATCCGCAAAGCACTCGAATACCAACCGAACGGTCTTGCCAGAAAAAATATTACCAGTGAGGCACACAAGTTGACGGTGGAATTTTTGGGCAACCTGCCGCGCATCCGCGAAATTTTGCAGACGGATGTCCAGGCGGCGTTCGACGGCGATCCGGCGGCGGCGAGCAAAGAGGAAATTATTGTTTCCTATCCATTCATCGAAGCCATCGCCGTGCAGCGGCTCGCGCATGAATTGTATTTAAAAAATGTCGCGCTCATTCCGCGCATCATGAGCGAGTGGGCACACGCACGCACGGGTATGGATTTGCACCCGGGCGCACGCATCGGGACGCATTTTTTTGTGGATCATTGCACCGGCACGGTCGTCGGCGAAACGGCGATTATCGGCAATCATGTGAAGCTGTATCACGGCGTGACGCTCGGTGCGAAATCCACGGCGGGCGGTCAACAATTGCGCGGAAAAAAACGTCATCCGACCATCGAAGACCGCGTGACGATTTATCCCGGCGCAACGATTCTTGGCGGCGAAACCATTATCGGCGCAGGCAGCACCATCGGCGGCAACGTGTTCATCATGGACAGCGTGCAGCCGAATTCATTGGTGATTTATGATGGACTCGATATGCGCGTATTGAGCAAGAATGACAAAAATGCAGTGGTAGATTTTCAAATCTGAATTCAGCCGACACAAAGCTGCAAAGCAAAATTAAAAAGAACGCCGCGCTTCAAGTGAAATTGAAGCGCGGCGTTTTGTTTTCAGAAAAATTATTTTTGCGCAGCGGGAACAGCGTCCGTGGCTGCCGGTGTGACAACTTGAATCTTCGCCTTGGCGGCGTCTTCGGCATCGGCAGATTTCTTGTTGCCCAGGCCAATAATGACCGTCGAGCCAACGAGGAACAGCAACATCAAGACAACCAGTTTTTTGGTGAATGACTGGGCGCCGCGCCATTCCTTGAAGAAAATCCCCCACAGCGTGCTGAAGATGATGATGCTCGCCATGTGCAGCGTCCAACTGGAGAACTTGTAGTTGCCCATCTGGCTTTCGCCCATCTGGTAGAAGAAAAATTGCAGATACCACAACGTGCCGGCGCAAATGCAAAATAGATAATTTGCGCCGAGTGGAACCGCGCTGCCGACTTCAAAAACTTCGCCGGAAATTTTTTCGCCGTGACCGCTGCCTCCTTCCGTATGACCAGCTACCGGTTTCACCGTCGGACTCAAATATTGGTGCGCAGAGCCGTTCTTGATATGCAACAAAACGCACCAGATAAAATTCGTCGTCAAACCGCCAAGCAAAATCACCACGATGACCGGCAAACCAACCCACAACGGTCCGGTGCCGTGCGCGGCGGTGATTTTGGTGATGGGTTCACCGAATTGAAAACCAAACGAAAAACACGAGCTCATGATGCCGGAGAACGTCGCGATGCCGAGGCCTTTCCACAAATGAAATTCCTGGATGCTCGAGGCTTGCGCACCCATTTCTTTTTCTTTACGGACGCCGGCAATGCCACCGATGAGAATGCCCAGCAAACAAATTGCCACGCCGAGCAGCACAATCGGTCCACCCGCACTCGTGCCAGAATGGTTCAGCAGCTTGTCAGCGAATTCGCCTTTCACGATCGGCGGGACGAGCGTGCCGAACGCCGCGCAGTAACCGAGCGCGATGGCCATGCCGAGCGACATGCCGAGATAGCGCATCGTGAGACCGAAAGTCAAACCACCGAGTCCCCAGCACGCGCCCATCAGATAGGTCATCCAAAATGTGTGCGCCGGTGTTTCGTGTAATACGGCAAATAAATCTTTCGACAACACTAACGCACCAATCCACGGGCAGAAGAGCCAACTAAAGATTCCGCCCGCAAGCCAGAAAGTTTCCCACGACCATTTGCGGACGCCTTTGTAAGGCACATAAAAACTGCCGGAGGCCAGACCGCCCAGCCAGTGAAAGACGACACCAAGTAACGGATTCGGTTGCATGTTTTATTTTTTGTTTAGTTGCGTTTGCTCAAAACTGTTTTCTCGTAACTCTTTGCTTCCGCAAGCCACGCGTCACCGACGGGCACGCCTTGGCTCTCGCAGTAATAATCCCAGACCGCGCCAAACGGCAACGTCTTGGCTTCTTCCTGCAAGGCAAGACGCGTGGTTAGGTCGCCGGCGGCTTCCGCCGTGCGGATCAACGGAGTTTCCAGCAGAGCGATGAGCAGCGCGCGAATCATGTTGCGGGTGCCGATGGTCCACGCCGCAACACGGTTGATGCTCGCGTCAAAATAATCCAAACCGATATGAACGCGGTTCGTGTAACCGTTCACCGCAATCTCGCGGGCGATGGCAAGCAAATCGTCATTGAGAATCACGACATGATCGCTATCCCAACGCACACCGCGGCTGACGTGCAAAAGGATTTCCGGCATGAATTGCAGCACGCTGGAAATTTTATCCGCGATGCCTTCGGTCGGATGATAGTGACCAGCATCGAGCGTCAGCAGTTTCTTCCGGCTCACGGCATAGCCCATGTAGAACTCATGCGAGCCAACCACGTAACTTTCGCTGCCGATGCCGAATAACTTCGGCTCGACGGCGTCGAGGTTCAGTTTCGGCGAAATTTGTTTTTTGAAAACTGCGTCCAGCGATTCTTTCAAGCGTTCGCGCGGGGCAACGCGATCCGCCGGCGTATCTTTGTAGCCGTCTGGAATCCACACGTTCGTCACGCAGGTTTTGCCGAGTGCTTTGCCCATTGCCGCACCGATTTCACGGCTGCGGATGCAATGTTCAATCCAGAACTTGCGAATCCCCTTGTCAGCATTGGATAAAGTAAATCCATCCGCTGCTTTCGGATGCGAAAAACAAGTTGGATTGAAGTCGAGGCCAAGGCCGTTTTTCTTAGCCCAAGAAATCCAGTTGGCAAAATGCTTCGGCTCAATCGCGTCGCGGTCCACTTTCTTACCGCCAAATTCGCCGTAGAACGCGTGCAAGTTCAAACGATGTTTTCCAGGAATAAGTGACAGCGTTTTGTCGAGGTCGGCGCGGAGTTCTTCCGGCGTGCGGGCTTTGCCGGGATAATTGCCGGTGACCGCAAGGCCGTTGCCGAGCGCGCCACCAACGTTTTCAAAACCACCCACGTCGTCGCCCTGCCAGCAGTGCAGCGAGATGGGAATTTGCGAAAGAGTTTTCAGCGCGTGTTCAACATCCACGCCGAGTCCGGCGTAACGTTCCTGCGCCAGCGAAAATGATTTGGCTATGCTCATGTCAGATGAAAATAAATATGGGAAATTGTCCGCGTAGGCTAATCACGCGAATGCGGGGCGGCAATCCCCAATTCTGGCTACGGTGCCACGCGCAGATTTTCCCAACGCACATTCCATTGGCCATTGTCGGGAAAACCGGGCGCGTTCTTTTTTGGTGCACCATCCCAGCCGGCGGCCATCAACGCGACTGCGTAAAGCAGACCGCCGTTGGCCGGCAGATAAATTGTCAGGCCGGGACGCTGATAAACGTGGCCGTTAAGCGCGTAATGATTTTTCGGCGTGTCGAGCAGCAGCGCGTCAATCGCGCGTTCCGGTTCGCCGAGGCGCGCGGCGGTCATCGCGAGCATCGGATAATCCCAGCCCCACGTGTCCGGCCAATTCCAGTTTTTCCAAATCCAGTTGAACGTGTTTTGCATCGTCGCCAAATCAATCTGCGGGCCGGGCACAAAACTCAACGCACCAACGACCGCCGGGTGATCCGCGTTCCATTTCGGATTCGTGTAACTGTCCGGTGTGGTTTCGGTGAACGCATATTTGTTGTCAACAACCGTCGGTTTCGCGAGGCCGTTCAAAACCTCATCCCACTTTTTTTCGCGCGACAAACCAAGGCGCAGACGCCATTGCTGCGCCGTTTCCAAAGCCCAACGGAAATACGTCAGCTCGAAAGTTGGATTAAACGTTTTGTCCTTCGGAAAAATTTCCTGCGCGCATTGCAGCGTCGGGCCAAGAACATAACGGCTCGTGTTCGTGTCCCACGTCGCATAGCTCGCCATGAAATCCGCCGTCTGGAAAACGATGTCGCGGTATTTTTCCAACGTGGTCTTGTCCTGATGCTCGCGCCAGCACAGCTCCGCGTAAAAAATCGGATGCGGCTCCTGCCAGACGAGAAACGGCCCGACCGGCGACGGCGATTCCGCGCCGCTGGGACTCGTCATCTTCGGCCAGCGCGCGCCGGCGTAGCCTTGCTTTTTCGCAGTGGCTTCCGCGCGCGGCAGAATTTTTTGGTAGTAGTCCAAGGATTTTTCCAGCAGCGGCAGCCGGTTCCACAAAGCGAAATGCGCCTCATGCCACCAGTGCATTTCGAGATGGAATTTTCCTTCCCACGAATTGTAAGTCAGCCCGGTTTCCTGCGGCGGATTTTTGCCGGCGTCCTGAATCGCCGTCAGGTATTGCGACAACACGATGCGACGTTCCAATTCAAACCAGCGCGGGTCTTTGCTGCCGGACAAATCAATCGCGCCGCCGGTCTGCCAGAAATGGTTCCAGTTTTTTCGCACGGCGGATTCTGTTTCTGAAAAACTTTTTAATTTTGAATTTTGTTTTGGCGCGAATGAACAAAACAATTCCAATTCATCGGAATTGTTTTTTGGCATGATTTGAAATTCATGTTTGTCTGTGATTTCAATACTCGCGCCCGCCGACCATTTTGCGTCCACGGCATAATTGTCGTTGTCCAACTTGCGCTCGAAATGCTGGACGTTGATTTTGTCCTGCAAAAAAAATGTTTCATGCTCGTCAGGATGGTTCCAGTCCGCCGTCTTCACGTCGCCCGTGCCGTAGGGAAAATGAATTTGAATCGCGAGTTGCTGTAATTTCAGCAAGGGCGATTGCACGCGCACGGCAATCGCATCGAGATTCGGATCGCAAACGGTTTCAACCTCTACCGGCACGCCGTCGAATTTGAAGTGGCTGATGATTTCGCCGTTCCACAAATCCAAACGCTGCGAGATGTCCGTCAAATCATTCGTCGTCGCCAGCGAACCGTCGGCGTGTTTCAAAACGAAGCCGATTTGGCCGAGGTGCAACCGGTGCGGATTAGCGCGCAACCATTTAATTTCCGGCGTTTGCAAATTATGCGGCACGTCGGCGTAAGGCACTTTGCGACCGTTCAAATCCTTGTATTCCTTGAACTGAAATTTATCAATGTCCCAGCCGTTCGTGTTTGGAATCGTGTGCCAACCCCAATCCGACAACGTGCCGAGCGGAGTCGTATTTTCGAACGCTTCAGGAAACGTCTGCAAGCCGGTCGCGTCCACGGTAAAGCAGAATTCGCCGTTGCCGACAGATAACGGATTGTTCGCATCAAAATTCGTCAGCACCACGTCATGCCGCGTCACGAGCGCGTGGCGGTCAATCGGCGCGGCTAAAACCTTGGGCGCGACGGACAACGCAAGGGCACAAGAATACAAGCAGAGCAGGCTTTTCATTTGGACGGATTGCTATATTATCTGCAAGTCAGACGCGAACAAAATCTGAAAAATTACATGGGCAAACTTTTTCTTGGACTCGATTCCAGCACACAAAGCTTGAGCGCGGTGGTCATTGACCTCGACGCACACAAGGTCATCTACGAAAAATCGCTCAACTTCGACGCAGCGTTGCCGCAGTTCAAAACGAAGCACGGCGTGCTGCCGAATCGCGACGCGCTGGTGAAGCACAGTTCGCCCCTGCTCTGGGCCGCCGCGCTGGATTTGCTCTTCGCGCAGATGAAGAAGGACAAGGTTGCGCTCGGAAAAATCATTGCTGTCAGCGGTAGCGGCCAGCAACATGGTTCTGTTTATCTCACCGAAAAGGCCACGGAAACGCTGGCGAATCTCGATCCAAAAAAATCTTTGGTCGAAAATCTTGACGGCGTTTTGGCGCGCAAGACTTCGCCGATTTGGATGGATTCTTCGACTACGAAAGAATGCGCCGAAATCCGTAAAAAACTTGGCGGCATCAAATTTACCGCGTCGCGCACCGGCTCGGACACGTTCGAACGTTTCACCGGTCCGCAGATCCGCAAGTTTTACAAGACCGAACCGAAGGCCTACGAAAAGACCTCGAGCATCGCGCTGGTCAGTTCGTTCATGGCATCGTTGCTCGCTGGAAAAATTGCGCCGATTGATTTCGGCGACGGCGCGGGCATGAACCTGATGGACATTCGCCGGAAAAATTGGAACCACGATGCGCTCAAGGCGACCGCGCCGAGCCTCGTTAAAAAATTGCCGCCGCTTGCGCCGTCCGGTCACGTCATCGGCCCGGTCAGTGCTTACTTCGTCACGAAATACGGACTCAATCCCGAAGCGCTCGCGACAACTTGGACCGGCGATAATCCGGCGAGCGTCATCGGCCTCGGTCTCGTCAAGCCCGGTCAGGTCGCCATCAGCCTCGGCACGAGCGATACATTTTTCGGGACGATGGAACAATGTCACACCGACGAAAATGGCGAAGGCCATGTCTTTGGTTCGCCCACCGGCGGCTACATGACCTTGATCTGTTTCAAGAACGGTTCGCTCGCCCGCGAAAAAATCCGTGAGCATTACAAAATTTCTGATTGGAAAAAATTTGGCGAACTCGTCGCGTCCACGCCGGTCGGCAACAATGACGGCATTATTCTGCCGTGGTTCGAGACGGAAATCGTGCCGCGCAGCAACAAGGCTGGCGTCCGCCGTTTCAACCTCGATGAAAAAAATGCGGCGGCCAACTGCCGCGCGGTCTTCGAAGCACAGATGCTTTCGATGCGGTTGCATTCACAATGGATGCAGGTCGCGCCGGAAAAAATTCTCGTCACCGGCGGCGCGTCCAACGACGGCGCATTGTTGCGCGTGCTGGCCGACGTGATGAACTGCCGCGTGCAGCGGATTGAAGTTTCCAAAAGCGCCGCGCTCGGGGCGGCGTTGCAGGCGGCGCACGGTTGGCTCACGGCCACCAATAAAAATCCGAAGTGGGAAAAAATTGTCGCTGGCTTCACCAAACCGGTGGCGGGCAGTGAAATCCAGCCGGACAAAAAGGCCGCGAAGATTTACGACCGGCTTGTAGAAAAATACGCCGCATGCGAAAGCGATGCGCTGGATGTAATCTGAAACACCGCGATTGAAATTCAAAACCGCCCGCAGCTTTTAAAACTGCGGGCGGTTTTATTTTAGAGCAGCGCGGTCAAAGAATTAAAACACCCGATCAATCAACTTCATTTCGGAATCCGCTTTGCCATCCCACAAAATTTCCTGGCCTTTTTTGGCCTTGAAAGATTTGGTGGTCTGGCCGTAACGCAACTGGCAGGGATTGCCCGCGTAGGATCGCACCGCCACCGAAGTTAATTTTCCATTCTGCCACGCCAGATCCACTTCGAAACCGCCGCGCGCGCGCAGACCTTTCACGCTGCCGTTCGGCCATACTTTCGGCAACGCGGGGAGTAATTGGATAACGCCATTTTGACTTTGCAAAAGCATTTCTGCGATACCGGCCGCGCCACCGAAATTGCCATCGATCTGGAACGGCGGATGCGCATCAAACATATCCGGATACGTGCGCGCCGGACTCAAAAGAAATTCCAGAATGCTGAACGCATGATCGCCGTCGTGCAACCGCGCCCACAAATTGAGTCGCCACGCCGTCGCCCAGCCGGTCGCTTGATCGCCGCGAATTTCCAGCGATTTTTTTACGGCGGCGGCGAGCTCGGGTGTGGTGTTCACGTCAATCTGCGCGCTGGGATAAAGACCGTAAAGATGCGAGACATGGCGGTGATGCAGTTCGTGTGATTGCAGGTCAATGTCCTGCAACCATTCCTGCAACTGACCACTGCTGCCGATTTGCAACGGCGCGAGTTTCGCACGCGTGGCGGCGACTTGTTCGCGAAATTTTTCGTCCACGCCGAGAATTTCCGAAGCGGAAATGCAATTAGTAAAAAGGTCGCGCAGGATTTCCAAATCCATCGTCGGACCAGCGCAAATGCTGGTTTTGGTCGCAGCGGGATTGCGATTTTCCGGCGAGAGCGACGGACAAGTTACGAGATTTGATGAACCGGAAAGATTTGGATCGACGACCAACGTATCGAGGAAGAATTGCGCCGCGCCTTTCATCGCCGGATAAATTTTCTTCAAATAATTTTTATCATCCGTAAACAAATAATGTTCCCACAAATTTTGACAGAGCCACGCGCCGCCCATCGGCCACATGCCGGAACCCGGTCCATCCACCGGCGCGGTCGCGCGCCACAAATCTGTATTGTGATGCGCCACCCAACCGCCCGCACCGTAATGGATTTTGGCCGTGCGTGCACCGGTCTGCGCCATTTCCAAAACCATTTGCGTGAGCGGCTCGACGCACTCGCCGAGGTTCGCCGTATCCACCGGCCAGTAATTCATCTCGGTGTTGATGTTGATGGTGTATTTGCTGTCCCACGGCGGCGTCATGGAATCGTTCCACAGCCCCTGCAACGTCGCGGGCTGGCCGCCGGGACGCGAACAACAAATCAAAAGATAGCGCGCGAATTGAAAATACAGCGTGGCCAACTGCGGATCGTTGCCCTCGGCGAAATGCGCGATCCGCACGTCCGTCGGTAATTTCATCGCTTCGGTTTCGCCCAGATTTAAGGTGACGCGCTCGAATAATTTTTGGTGCGCGGCGATATGGTCGGAGAGCGTGGTGTCTTCGCCCCCGGCGGTGTTACCAGACATCCACTTCGCATAAGCGCCATCAATCTGTTTTTTGACGATAGCCTCCGGATCGCCACTGACATTGCGATAATTTTTATAGCTGGTCGCGGCGGCGAGGAGCAGAGTGACGCGGTTCGCGTTGGCCACGGAAATTTTATCTCCGCTCACGGTAATGGTGCCTTCTTCCGGCAACACGCGAACGCGCGCCTGAAATTTCAGCGCGCCAGCAATGCCACGCGCGCTGCCATTGACACCGCTCATCACCAGCGTGGCGTCATTGACCTTGTCGAGCACGGGCGCCTGCGTATTGACTTCCACGCAGTTGGTCGCGTTTTGCGGAGTGGTCAGACCGGCGGTGAAAGAAATTTTGCCCCACCGATCAGCGGTCAGGTGAATTACAATCACCTGATCTACCGGGCTGGAAAAAATTTCGCGTTTGAAATGAACGCCGTTGGCCGTGTAATTCACCGATGCGACGGCGGTGTCTAAATCTAAATCACGTCGGTAATTTTCCACCGGCGCGGCGTTCGTTCCAAAATCCAAAAACAAATCGCCCATGGTTTCGTAAGGCATCTGGCGCAACGGTGTCGCCATCATTTTGTCGCCGATTAGTTTTGCAGCATCGTCGTATTTGCCAGCAAAGACCAGGGCGCGCGATTCCGGCAACGCGGCGAGCGCATTGGTGTTATTGGGATCGTAAGGCCCGCCCGCCCAGAGCGTGCTTTCGTTGAGTTGCAGATGTTCGCGCTCCACGCCGCCAAAAACCATCGCGCCCAAACGCCCGTTACCGATGGGCAACGCCTCCGTCCATTTCACGGCGGCATTGGTGTAGAATAGCGTGAGTGGTGAAGTTGTTTCCGCTGCGTGACCGGATTGAAAAATAAAAATGGTTGCAAGGACGGAAAAAAAATTGCGGGGCAGTGTTGGCATGAAAAGATTTTCGCCAGCACCGCCCCGCACACAAGTTAATAATTATTTAGGGCACGCTCGGACGACCGGCGCTCGCCTGCGTCGTGATGGTCGCGGTCGCGGATTGCAAACCGTCCGCGCTCGCAGTCAATTTGATTTCGCCCGCATCCTTCGTAGCTTGCACGATGACTTGTGCGAGGCCATTGAATGCGCTGCGCGACCAGCCGGTCGCGACGGTTTTGCCGACAAGTTCGATGTTCACATCCGGATTCACACCGCCTTCGCCGCTGTCATTTCTCACGCCCACGGCGATGACGTTGTCGCCGACATGCAGCGCTTTCTTGATGTCAAAAACCGGTTGCGCGGACCAATCTTTGGATTCGCCGACGCGCTGGTTGTTGACGTAAACCCAGCCGTGATCGTCAATGCAGGCAAAGCGAATTTGCACACCAGGATTTGCAAGATCTGCTTCGGTCAATTTGACGTGCGCGCGATAAAACGCCGTCTGGCCATCGCGCAACGGCATATCGCCGGTGTCGCCGTCGGTCTTGGGTTTGATGACGTTCCACGCCGAGTCGTCAAAGTCGCTGGCGTATTCCGGCGCGACCGCACCTTTCGCCGGCACGGTGCCAAGCTGCCAGCGCCAATTATTAACCGCGATGTCGCGCACCGGCGGCTGACCGATGAACGTGTCCGGCTCATGACTGCTCGGATCGCCGTTGCCGACACCAAGAATTTTCCCCGCGCCTTCGATGGCAAAATTAATTTTATTTCCCGCCACCGGCACAACGCGACCTTTCGCATCGGTCACAGAAACGGTAATCACACTGACATCTTCGCCGTCGGCGTTGATGGTCGCGCGGTTCGGCGTGAGCTGAACGGACGCTGGCTCGCCGGTTGTTTCGATTTTTTGTTCCGCGACGAGTTTGCCGCCGTTGAAACCTTTCGCGCTCAACATTCCCGCCGCGTATTTCACTTTCCACGTCAGCTTGGAATTGCGTTTCATCGTTTGTTTGCCGAGCGATTGGCCGTTCAGAAATAATTCCACTTCCTCGCAGTTACTCAACGCGTCCACGCGAATTTCCTGACCTTCCTTGCCTGCCCAATTCCAGTGCGGCAACAGATGCAAAACGATGTTTGTCGTCCACCACGATTGGTAGTAATAAAAATTGTCCTTCGGGAAACCGCAGGTGTCGAGAACGCCAAAATGTGAATTCACACACGGCCACGCGTAAGGCGTCGGCTCGCCGCGATAATCGAATCCCGTCCACACAAAGCCGCCGCTCAACCACGGGCGGTCAGCAAAATACGGCCACCAATGCTCCGCCTTGTGCGCCCAACTCGGCGCGTTGTCGTCGTAGGCGCTGACGTAGCCGCGCGCCTTGTCATTTTCGTAAATGCCGCGTGTGCAAACCGTGCTGGCCTGTTCCGTGCCGACGTTCGGTTGGTCGGGATGTTTGGCGTGATAATCATCCATCTGCTGACCGATATGATAATTCCAGCCGCGCACTTCGATGACGCCGTTGATGCCGTCGAACGTGTCGCCCTGCGGCGCGGCGTAAGTGACTGGACGCGTCGGGTCGAGCGACTTCACGAGCGCCTGCATCGTGCGCGCGACGTTGCCGCCCTGCGGTGAAGACTGCACGGAAAATTCTTCATTCGCGACCGACCAGATGCCGACGCTGGCGTGATTGCGGTCACGGAGAATCTGCTCTTCCCACTTCGCGAGATTTTGTTTGTCGCTGCCGAGCAAACGGCTTTCGTCCATGACAATCATGCCGAGACGATCGCACGCCTCGAGAAGTTCCGGCGTGGGCGGATTGTGCGAGGTGCGATACGCGTTGCAGCCGAATTCCTTCAGCTTCGCGATGCGGAAATACTGGAGCGCATCCGGCAACGCCGCACCGACGCCCGCCATGTCTTGATGATTGCAAGTGCCTTTGAGTTCATACGGCTGACCGTTCAGCAAAAATCCTTTTTCCTTGTCGAATCCAACCGTGCGAATGCCAAACTCGGTTTCTTTTTGGTCTATAACTTGGTCAGGCGTTTCGACCCTAGTGACAACCTTGTAAAGTTTTGGGTTTTCAGGTGACCAGAGCATAGGCTCGGAAACTAGAATTGATAAATCAACGTTCGTTTCTCCTTCCGCAATTTCATAAGGTTTTTCAATGCGAATCACGTTGTTTCCATCAGGTGAAAATACATCGCAGTTTACAATTCCTTTAGTGCGGTTTGTCTTTGTATTGAGCAGTGTCACTTTGACGTCGACCTGCGCGGCTCCTTTTGCTGAAGTATTTTTAAACGAACTTGAAACAAAAATCCCATCCGGCGCGATGGCCACCGGCGCGGTTTTGTCCAGCCACACATGACGGTAAATGCCCGCGCCTTCGTAAAACCAGCCTTCAAACTTTGTCGCGTCCACTTTGACCGTCACCACATTTTTGCCGCCAAACTTCACGATGTCCGTGACGTCTTCGCGGAATTGATAGTAGCCGCCTTCGTGGCGCGTCACCAGCCAGCCGTTCACCCAAACCGTCGCGTCGCGAAACACGCCGTCGAACGTCAGCCAGATGCGTTTGCCGGAATCGGCCGCTGGCAATTCAAACGTGCGGCGATACCAGCCGATGCTGTTCTTGTAAAAACCCGGCCCAACGGCCCTGAATCCGTGGCTCGTATCGGCTGCGCGGTCAAAGGGCAATTCAATCGCCCAGTCGTGCGGCAAATCAATGGAGCGCCACGAATTGTCGTTGAACTTCTCGGACGCCGGCCCACCGCTGGAACCGGCTTTGTCGAGACGCAACGCGTTCGGCCAATCGTCGCCGAGATGAAATTTCCAACCGGCATCCAGCGAAAGATGTTCGCGCGGTGAAACAGCGGCGGATGGAGTGGCCAGGGCCGGGTCGGCCTCAGCAGCGCGGAGATTCAACGTGAAAATAACCGCCGTCAGCGCGGCCAAGCGGAGAGCGAAGTGGAATTGCATTTGAATAATTTGAGGAAGTTCGCACCGCGTGGCAATTTTATTTCCCCACTCTTTTAGGTGGTGAAGTATCGGTCGTCATCGAATATTTCAATAGCGCGCGCCGAAAATTCAATTACGCCACCGCCGCTTCGCCTGCTAGATTGACGCCAATGAAATCAACCGCGCGCATTTCCCGCTGGCCGCTGCTGCTGGCTTTGAGTTTTGCGGCTGCGATTTCTGCGGGCGCATCCGGCCATCGCGAAGGCATCGAGCGAAAGATTTTTGCAGGCGAACGCTTTTTATTTTATTCCACCAACGAAGCGCCGGACTGGCATGGCGTCGTCATGCTCCGCAAGCCGCAAACGCCCGTCATCCATTGGTATGACAAGTGCAATCCCGTGTGGTGGCTGGGCAATGACGACGATCCCGTGCCGCCGGATTGGTATGAGCCGGGCAACCCGCACCGCAAGCGCGACTGGTTTTTCCGCAACCCGTTCACCAACTTCACCTACTTCGTCATCGGCGTGGCGGACAAAGACACGATGCGCTACGGCCGTTATCCCAAGGAAGTCGGCAATCCGCACGGCGGGTGGAATTTCGCCATCACGCGGCGACGGATTATTTTCCTGCCGTTTTGGGATTACAAAAACTCGCGGATGGAATTTTATTTTGGCTGGCGCGAGCGCGGCAACTTCGGCATCAAATTAAATTTCCACCACACGCCGGAGAAAATTGAGAAGTAATTGAAAGCAAATATTACTTCCAACAAGTCCAGTCCACGTCGGGGAAAAGATTGTCGCGCGCTTCGATTTCGCGGAGCCATTTTTCATCCACCTTGCCCGCCGTCAACTGTTCGTGCAGCGCAATGAAGCGCAGCAGATGGTCTTTCACGCGGCGGCGCGCGTAGTCGGGACTCGTGCCAGCGCGCAAAATAAACGGCCAGTCGCTCGCCTGCGCCAGCAGCAATTCGCGCGCGGCCTGCTTGAGCGCGCGCGCCTTGAGACCGGTGGCGGCGGGAAATTTATTCGCCAGCTCGGTCATGCGTTCCTGCGCGATTTGCAGATGCGGATAAATCCATTCGTTCGTCTCATTGAGCCACACGCGCCAGTAACCTTCTTCGCCCCAGCTCGACGCGCCGGGCGTGGCGACTTGATTCGTCGGGTGGCGCTGCAAATATTCGCCGGGCGTGATGAGGGAAATTTCCTTCTGCTCGTGGCATAATTTGCGCGCGAGAAAATCCAGAAACTCCGGCCCTTCATACCACCAGTGGCCAAATAATTCCGCGTCATACGGCGCAACAATAATGGGCGGACGGTCGAGCAACGGCGCAACCTGTTTCGCCTGCGCGACGCGTTCGTCGAGGAAGTGGCGGGCGTGTTCACTGGCGGCGGCGAGGGCGTGATCGCGTTCGTAAACTTTCTTCTCGTCCGCACCGGTGATGCGAAAATATTTCATGCCGGTGAACCCGCGATTATCGGGCGACGGCAAGTGCGGCCGGACGTAATCGAAATCCAAATCAAAACCGATGTCGCGGTAGAAATCGCGGTAACGCGGGTCACCAGGATAACCTTCGTGTTTGCTCCAGACTTGACGTGATGAATCGAAGTCGCGCCCGAATGCGGCGACGCCGTTCGGCGTAAAAATCGGCGCGAACGTGCCGTAACGCGGACGCGGTTTGGCGTGCAAAACGCCGTGCGTGTCGAGAATGAACCAGCGGATGTTGGCTTCCTGCAAAAATTTCTCGACGCCTTCGGCGTAGGCGCATTCGGGCAGCCAGATGCCGCGCGAATCGCGCCCGAAACAACTGCGGTAATGGTCGCGCGCCGTGAGAATCTGCCCGCGAATGCTCGCCGGATGACCGGACATGAGCGGCAGCAATCCGTGCGTGGCGGCCGTGGTGATGATTTCGAGCAGACCTTCGTCTTGAAACTGGCGGAACGCGGAAATCAGATTGCCATCGTAATGCCGCCACGTCTCACGCGCCTGACAAAATTTGTGGTGATACATCCACGCGAGGTCGCGAAATTGGCGATCCCAATGCGTGCGATGGATTTCTTTTTCTGCCAGATCAATCAAGCCGTCGAGGTGCTTCGCGTAGCGTTCGCGCAGCAACGGATCGAGCAGCATTGAGCAAAGCGTGGGCGACAGCGACAGCGTAAAACGCGCGGGTAACTGGTCGCGCCGCCAGCCTTGAATGATTTGAATCAGCGGCAGATAAGTTTCCGTGACGGCCTCGAACAGCCAGCTTTCTTCCAGAAATTTTTCGTGTTCCGGATGCCGCACAAACGGCAGGTGTGCGTGCAGGACGATGGAAAGATAGCCGGACATATCCCAAATAAAATTTTACAGGTCGAGCTTGTCGGAAAGCCATTCCGCGAGCGCACGGGATTTGATGAGCACCACAATTCCAGCAAGGAATGGCAATGATTTTATTACGCACGGAACCATTTCCACCGGCTCGTTTCGGTGGTGGCAGATGGCGACATACAACGCGAGTTCCGCCAGCGCCCAGCCGATAAGGCCGACGCCAAAAATCCGGACGAGCATCAAGGCTCCGCGTTCGGGCGAGTCCATAAAAATCAAATGTTGTCGGCCAGCGGCGGCTTGAGCGACGGATCTTGCGGGGTCGCGCCGACATCGCCGAGATATTGCGTTTCGCGGACAAATTTCAATTCCGCCGCACGTCCGTCCGTGCCGTCTGCGGAAATCGCGACAGCCGGCAGATCGTATTTTCCATCTGGCAACGAGAAACGGAAACTGAATGTGCCGTCGGAACGTAATTTGATTTCGTGGCCGCCAAGCGTGACTTTCGCATCGGGTTCGGTCGCACCGTAAATGATTAATTCTGCGTTGACGTTGAACCAAAAACCTTTCGTTTTATCCGCGCGCGCGCCGCCGAACGGACTCGTGGGACTGGACGCAATGCCGGGACTAGACATACCAAAGGCGGTGATGGGCGAAGTCGTGTCGCCCGCGTGCGCGAGGCGGCGGCGGATGAGTTCGGTGATTTCGAGTGAGCCCATCCAAACACGGCGGGTCTCGTCGATGCTGATGATTTTGGCGAGCGCTTTTTCCTGCTCCGGAGTCCACTGCCGGGCCGGTCCAGGCGAAGTCAGCGGCGTATGAAATGAATGCGAGTAACGCGGCAAATCGGGATGGCCGGCGCGACGCAATTCTTCGATGGCTTGCGCGAGTGGAACATTATCACGCACGGCGTCTTCGATGATTTGCATCAAACGCGCGAACGGAAATTCAAACGGGATCGTGGCAAATTCGGTCGCGTCTTCTTTCGACGCAGCGTCCGGCGGCGTGACCGTGCCACTGGAAACGGCGACGCGCATCCATTTGCCGAGCGCGGAATAATAACCGAGTTCAGCGGTGTAGGAATTGCCCGCGCGCTCGACGTGCGCGAACCAGTGGCGTGATTCGGGGTGGACGTGGATTTCGTAAGCGGGATGGCCTTCAATTTTGCCAGTGAAAATGCGAAGGATGAGATGGCCGTCGGTGGATTCGTTGTTCAGCGTGTGCTGCTGTTCGCGGGTCAAATCCCAATGCGCGTAAAGCCAGTGCGGATCGCGCGCGGTCAAAAATAATTTTTTGGTGCCGTAACTTTCGGGCAGTTCGCCGCCGGAAAAACTTTGTGCTGGCGGCGTGGCGCCGAGAGAATATTTTTCACCGGGGCCGCTGGCGTGCGCACCAAAGGGTTCGTCACTTTCGAGCAAAATTGGAGGGACATCGAGAACTTCTTCCTTTTTATCGCGCGTATAACTGCAGCGCACAATCGTCGGCGCCTCGACTTCCACCTTGGGCGCGACGGATTTTTTGGAAGCGCTCTTGGACTTGAGCATTTTTTTTACGGAGTCCACGGCGGCATCGAGCAGCGGTTTGCGTGGTGCGCGTTTGGGTTTTTCTGCAGCGGGAGTTTTGCTGACGGTGGCTAGCTGTGGGTCAGCTTTACCGGCGCGACGTTTTTTTGAAGCGCTAACTTTTTTGGGTTCTGACACGGACGCTGGGGTTTTTTTCATCACGGCAGTTCCTTGTTTGGCAAAGGGGTTTCTTGCCGGAACGAGAGAGTAGGCTGGTGGGAATCGGGAAGCAACGATTTTTTCTTTTGCCAGCCGACAAATCTTGGCACTTGCGGACAATCACAACGCAGTGGTAGTTTTAACCCGCAAGGTTGCACTGTTATCATGTCTTTTTTTCGAAGCAAAACAGCGCCAGCTCCCACGGTCTTTGTGGTAGATGACGAAGTGTTGTTGCTTGAACTCGCCGAGACCATCCTGACGCCGCTGGGTTGCAAAGTGCAGACATTCACCGATCCGGAAGCCGCGTTGCGGGAATTTCCCGCCGCCGCACCCGCCGTGGTGCTGACGGATTACGCGATGGGCCGCATGAGCGGCATGGATTTGATCCGCGAATGTCGCAAGTTGAATCCGCTGCAAAAAACCATTCTCATCAGCGGCACGGTGGATGGCGAAGTGTTTGCCGACGCGCCGGTGAAGCCGGATTTGTTCGTCGCCAAACCTTACGACGTGAACCATCTCGTGGAAACTGTCCGCAAGATGATGAAACCTTGAGGTAGACGAACGGCGGACGGAAATTTCCTTTCCAAGTCCACGCGCGACTGGCAACTTTTCTGCCATGAGTATTAAAAAGAAAATTCTTCTCGGTATCGGCATCAGCATAGTTCTGGTTCTCGTCATCGGTATCCTCGTCGTTGGATTTTTTCTGGGCAACGTGGTGAAGCTCGGCATGGAAACCATCGGCCCGAAAGTTACGCAGACCAGCCTCACGGTCAGCTCGGTGCATGTCGGGATTCTCACTGGCTCCGGCGGCGTCACCGATCTCGTGCTCGGCAATCCGGACGAATACAAAGCGAAAGCCCCGAACGCCATCAGCGTCGGCAAAGCTTACGTCAGCGTCGCGCCGTTCTCGGTGTTGTCAGATAAAATTGTCGTCAAATCCGTCGAAGTGCGCTCACCGGAAATCACCTTTGAAGGTAATCCTTTTGGCGCGAATAACCTGACCAAAATCATGGACAACGTGAACGCCTTCATCGGCGGCACCGCACCGAAGCCCGCCACTACGAACGCGCCCGCGCAACCCGGCGCAGCCAAGCCGGCGAAGAAATTGGAAGTGGACGACTTCCTCATCACCGGCGCAAAAGTGCATTTCAATGGCGCCACCCTGCCCTTGCCCGATATTCATTTCAGCGATTTAGGCAAAGGCCCGGAAGGCATCACAGCCGGCGACCTTGTGAAAAAAGTTCTCGGTGAAATCACCACCGCCACCGTCAAAGCCGTTGTTGCTTCCGTCGGCGATGCGGGCAAAGCCATCGGCGGCGAAGCCAGCAAACTTGGCAAGAGCATCGGTAGTTTGTTTAAGAAATAATTCCGCTAAAAAATTTCCGCCGCCGCGCTGTGCGATTTATGTTGCCAGCGCGGCGGTTTGCTTTTAGTGTCGCAACAACAAGCCCGAGGAAAATTTTTATGTATTTCGGCGTCGATTATTATCCGGAACAATGGGTCTTCCCCTTTGGTGGCACCGCTGAAAATCCCGAGGCGCAGTGGGAACGCGATGCGGAACTCATGGCCAGTGCCGGTTTCAACGTCGTCCGCATCGGCGAATTTTCCTGGGGCCTCTGCGAAACCGAGGACGGAAAATTTAATTTCGACTGGCTCAAGCGCGTGATGGATGTGCTGGGCAAACACAAAATCCAAGTCATTCTCGGCACACCCACCGCCGCTCCGCCGGCCTGGCTCGCGCACGCGCATCCGGAAATTTTGCCCGTGGATGAAACCGGTCGCGTCAAACACGCTGGCACGCGCCGCGCCGTTTGCATCAACAGCGAAATCTACTGGAACTATTCCAAACGCATCGTCGAAAAAATGGCGCGCGCCCTCGGCGACCATCCGCAACTGGTCGCTTGGCAAATTGACAACAGCCTTGGCGGCCATTTCACCGAATCATCTTTCAACGAAGACACCCGCCGCGACTGGCATTTATGGCTCGAGGCGAAATACGAAACCATTGAGAAACTGAACGAGCAGCTTGGCCTGCGCCACTGGGGACAAATTGTTTCCGCGTGGGAGCAAGTGCCGATGCCCATGTCCGCGCCGACGATTCACAATCCCGCACTCGTCCTAAATTGGAATCGTTTTTGCAGCGACACGATTGTTCAATTCGTAAAAATGCAGGCGGATGTGCTGCGCGAAATTACGCCCGAACGTCCGGTCACAACCAATCTCCGCGCGTTGCGCCATCGTTTCGATCATTTCGATCTCGCGGCGGAATTAGATTTTGTTTCCATCGAAAGCACGGCGGCCATCAAAGCCAAGCCATCAGAAATCGCCTGTGAAATCGACATGCTCCGCTCGCTCAAAAAAACCGGTATTCGCACGCCCGACGGCGACAGCGGCTTCTGGGTCATGGAGCAGAAAGCTGGCAACGTGAGCTGGCAGGATGTGAATTCACTTGTGCGCCCCGGCGTTCTGCGGATGTTCACTTATCAATTAATTTCGCGCGGCGCGGATGCCATTTTATTTTTTCGCTGGCGCCAGCCGCGCACCGGGACGGAAAAATTTCACGGCGCGGTTCTGCCGCATAATCTCGAACATGGTAGCCGCCGCGTGTTCGATGAAATCGCGCATCTCGGCGAGGAACTCAAGGTGCTCGCGCCCGCGCTCAAGGACACAAAAGTTTCCGCCGACGTCTGTATTCTTTATTCGCACGATAACGAATGGGTTTTGTCGCAGCCGAACCAGCCGAGTAAACATTTCAATCTGCGCGAACATATTCAGCTCATCTATAATTCGCTGCACGAACGAAACATTCTCGTGGACTTTGCGCGTCCCAACGAGGATTTGTCGAAATACAAAATTGTTTTCGCACCTTCATTGCATTTACTTTCCGGCGGCGAGGCTGACCGCTTGAAACTTTACGTCCAGAACGGCGGCACGCTCATCAGCACATTTAACACCGGTCTGGTGGACGAAAATAATATCGCGCCTGACGCCGGTTATCCGCATGACCTGACGGATTTGTTCGGCCTCGAAGTGCATGAATTCGACATGCTGCCGCCCGCCGAAGATAATTTGCTCACGTTCAAAGGCGCTTTTCAAACAAGCCACATGCATCCGGCACGCGTCTGGTGCGATTTGATTGAACCGAAGGGTTGCCAGATCCTCGCAACATTCGGCAAAGATTTTTACGCGGGCAAGCCAGCCATCACGATGAATACTTTCGGCCTCGGCAAGGCGATTTACATCGGCACGCAAAGTCACCAGCATTTTTATCACGACCTCGTCGCGTGGCTGCGGCAGATGAGCGGCATGCATCCACTCTTGAAAGTGCCGGAGCACATTGAAGTTTCGTTGCGCGAGAAAGAAGGTTCGCGCATTTATTTTCTGCTCAATCATCAGAATTCTCAGGTGCGCGTCCAGTTCTACAAACCGATGCACGATTTTCTCACCGGCCAAAATATCATCGGCAACTACGACCTCCCGCCGCACGGCGTGCTGGTTATTGATGAACATCCGGACGTAGCCAAGACGGCTGGTTGAAAGAAGAATATTAAAACTTACTTGCCGCGCTGCAGCTAAAGTCGAAGTTTGATTTACGCCCGTTTCCGTTTTTTCACTTCCGGATGGACGACTAACAAATTCGCGGCAACTGTTCACCGCTGGGCATGTCGAGAATACGGCTGACGCCCAAGGTGCTTTTTACCGTCACTAGCGGAGCGGCTTTTTCGATTACTCGGCCAATCACGACTGAATTCCCGCTGACCTCATGCTGACGGAGAATTGCCAAGACTGACTCAACCTCTTGCGCGGGCACGAACGCCACAAATCGCCCTTCATTCGCGACGTGAAGAACGTCCAGTCCCAGAATTTCGCACGCGGCGTTGACATCTGCCCGCACCGGCACGGCGTTCTGTTCAATGGCAATTTTCACGCCCGCCGCCTCGGCAATTTCATTCAACGCGCTCGCCAGCCCGCCCCGGGTCAAATCACGGAGACAATGAATTTTGATTCCGGCTTTGATCAATTCTAAAACCGGCTCATGCACCGGCGCGGAATCGCTTTCAATCTGGCTTTCAAATTCCAAACCTTCGCGCACGGCCATAATGGCCATGCCATGCCGTCCGAGATCGCCGCTCACAATCACGGCGTCGCCCGGCTGCACGTTTTGCGGCGCGATATTGAGCGAGTGTTCCAGCACGCCGATGCCGGTCGTGTTAATAAACAATCCGTCGCCCTTGCCTTTGTCCACGACCTTCGTGTCGCCGGTGATGATTTGCACGCCGCATTTTTTCGCCGTGTCACGCATCGAACAAACCACGCGCCACAAGGTTTCCATCGGCAAACCTTCTTCAATAATAAATGCGCTGGTCAGATAAAGCGGACGCGCACCGCTCATGGCCAAATCGTTCACTGTGCCATGAACCGCCATTGAGCCGATGTCGCCGCCAGGAAAAAAAATCGGCCGCACGACGTATGAATCGGTCGTCATTGCGAGGCGTCCGGGCGGAACGTTAAATTGCGCCGAGTCGTGGCGCGTATCGAGTAACGGATTGCTGAACGCCTTGCCAAACACATCTTCCAGCAACCGATGCATCAGTCGGCCGCCGCCGCCATGCGCCATGAGGACGTGCGGGTATTGCGAAATGGGCAGCGGACACGCCGCGCTGAAATCTGGCGAGTTCATAATGCCCCTACCCTTTCATTCGCACCTTGCCGACGGTAGCGGTAATAAGCAGCGCATGCACCTTCACTGGAAACCATCGTTGCCCCGAACGGATGTTCCGGCGTGCAACGCGTGCCAAACACCGGACATTCGTGCGGTTTTTTCAGTCCCTGCAAAATCAAACCGGCAACGCACTCGGCGGGTTCGTCCACGCAACAATCAGTCAGCTTAAATTTTTTGGCGGCGTCAAACGCGCTGTAAGTTTCGCTCAAGCCGAGGCCGCTTTGCGGAATTTCACCGATGCCCCGCCACTTACGCGGCACAATTTTGAAAACTTTTTTTACCAAATCCTGCGCCGACTGATTGCCGGCGCGGTTGACGGCGCGGACGTATTGATTCTCCACTTCCGCCCGGCCTGATTCCAGTTGCTGCACGGTGAGCAGGATGCCGTGTAAAACATCCAGCGGCTCAAAACCGGTCACGACAATCGGCACGCGGTATTTTTTCGCGAGCGGAAAATATTCTTCGTAGCCCATCACGGCGCAAACGTGGCCGGCGGCGAGAAACGCTTGCACCTGACAATTGGGCGAAGACATTAGCGCCTCAATCGCCGGCGGCACGAGCACGTGCGAAATGAGCATGGAGAAATTTTTTAATCCCTTTTGCGCCGCCTGGTAAATCGCCATCGCCGTCGCCGGTGCCGTGGTTTCAAAGCCCACGCCGAAGAACACCACTTCCTTCGCCGGATTTTGTTCCGCGATTTTTACTGTGTCCAACGGCGAATAAATAATCCGCACGTCACCGCCTTGAGCTTTGACCGAAAGCAAATCCGTAGTGCTGCCGGGCACACGCAGCATGTCGCCGAACGAGGTAAAGATGACTTCCGGTCGCGCCGCGATTTCGAGCGCCTGATCAATGACTTCCAGCGGTGTCACGCAGACAGGGCAGCCCGGCCCGTGAATCAATTCGATTTGTTTAGGCAACAATTCATCAATGCCATACTTCACGATGGCGTGGGTCTGACCGCCACAAACCTCCATGATTTTCCACGGCCGCGTGGTGATACGATGGATTTCCTGCGCAAACTTTTGCGCCAGCTCAGCGTCACGATATTCGTCGAGAAATTTCATGGCGCAGGCTCCTTCAATTCATCGAGTTCGCCGATTTGCTTCATGTATTGAAAAACTTTTTGCGCCTCGTCCTCGTCCACCTTGCTCAAGGCAAAACCAACATGAACAATGACGTAATCGCCGATATTCACCTCCGGCACATACGCGAGGCTGGCCTGCTTCACGACCCCGGAAAAATCAATTCGCCCCATGCGCGTCAACGGATCGTCACCGCTAATGCTCACAACTTTTCCGGGAATGGCTAAACACATAATTTATTTCAGGGTTAAACCGTTTCGCGCCGCATAAATTTGTCCCAAAGCAATGCCGCCGTCGTTGGTCGGCACGCGCTGCTGCCAATACGGTTGGAAATTTCCCGCGCGCAACCGCATCACGCTGCGTTCGAGCAAATAACGGTTTTGGAAACAACCACCGCTCAAAACCACGCGCGGTTCGCTGAACTGCTGCGCGACGACCACCACCGCCTCCGCCAGCGCGTTGTGGAATTTGGCGGAAATATTCGCCACTGAAACACCGTCGTTAACGTCAGCCAGAATATCATGAATCATCCGCGACCAATCTAACACGAGTGACGGCGGGCGGCTGACGAGCGGCAGGTCGTAACGCTCATCGGTCTCAACTTCACCAACAGCAAATTCCAACTCCATGGCCGGCTGCCCTTCGAATCCCATCCGCTGACGCAGGTTGACCAGTGAGGCCACCGCATCAAATAATCGCCCCACGCTCGAGGTCGCCGGTGAATTCAATCGGCGTTGCAGCATCCCTTTCAGCGTGACCATCTCAATCGGCGGCATTTCTCGGAGTGGCGGCAGATGGCTCATTTCAAACGTCGCCTCACCATACAATTCATACAGCAGCCCCAGCGCAGCGCGACGCGGTTCCTTCACCGCCTTGTCGCCGCCGGGTAATCGAAACGGTCGCAGATGCGCCACGCGCTCAACTTTATCTTTTTCAATGCGAAAGAATTCTCCGCCCCAAATCGTGCCGTCGGCGCCGTAGCCGGTTCCGTCCCACGCTACGCCGAGCGCGGGCAGTTCAACTTCATTTTCCGCAACACACGACAACACATGCGCGACATGGTGCTGCACGCCAATTATTTTTTTATCACGCTCCTGCGCAAATTTCGTGGAGAGATAATCTGGATGCAAATCTGCCGCGATTCGCGCGGGCTCCACGCCATAGAGCTTCGGCAAATCGGCGCAAGCCCGCTGGAAAGCCGCATTGGCTTGCTCGGTTTCCAGATCGCCGAGGTGCTGGCTGATAAAAACATTTTCGCCGACGGCCAGCGCCACCGTGTTTTTCAAGTGTGCGCCAACTGCCAGAATAATTTCCAATTTCCGATTTCCGATTTCAGATTTGAGAGTGACCGGCAACGGCGCATAGCCGCGTGCGCGGCGCAAAATCATTTCGCGATTCAAAACCACCCGAACAATCGAATCGTCTTCGGGGCGGACAACCGGCCGATCGTGAACTAGAAACGCATCAGTGACACCCCGTAACCGCACCAACGCTTCCAACTCATCTGTGCATAACGGCTCATCGCTCAAGTTTCCGCTCGTGGCCACAACGGGAAATTCTAATTCCGCCATCAGCAGATGATATAGCGGATTGGACGGCAGCATCGCGCCGAGATTGGGATTGTTGGGAGCAACGGCATTCGCAATTTCCGATTGCTGACTTCTGATTTTTTTCAGCAACACGATCGGGGCTTCCGGTGAAGTTAGTAGCCGCTCTTCCAAGATTGAAACCTCACAAACCCGTTTTACGCTTGCAAGCGTTGGGAACATAAGCGCCAACGGTTTTTCCTCGCGGCTCTTCCGAACGCGCAAGCGACGGACAACATTTTCGTTCCGAGCGTCCGCCAGCAGATGGAATCCGCCGACACCTTTGACGGCAATAATTTTTCCGCAACGGATGGTGTTAGCGGCGGCGAGCAACGCGTCATTTCCGCCAAAAATCGCTTCGCCGTCGGCATTCCAAAATTCTAACTGCGGACCGCAAACCGGACACGCATTCGGCTGCGCGTGAAAGCGACGGTCAGCTGGATTCTCGTATTCATCCCGACACGCGGGACACATCACGAACTTATCCATCGAGGTGTTTGCGCGGTCGTAAGGCAAAACGTTGATGAGGCTAAAACGCGGTCCGCAATTCGTGCAGTTCGTGAATGGATACCGGTAACGACGGTTGGTCGGGTCACAAATCTCACGCAAACAATCGGGACACGTTGCGATGTCCGGCAATACGAGCGCGATTTTCTCACCGCTGATTTCGCTGGGGCGGATTTCAAATTTTTCAAAACCGACTGGTTCATGCCAAGTCGTCTCCATGCTTTGAATAAAACTTCGCGGCGGCTTTTCCACTTCAAGCCGATTCACAAATTGTTCCAGCGTCGGGCGCGGGCTTTCGGCTTCGACAAAAACACCTTGCGGCGAATTATTGACCCAGCCAGTCACCGCCAGTTCGTTGGCGAGCCGATGCACAAATGGACGAAACCCCACGCCTTGCACTGCGCCGCGCAGAGCGAGTTTCACGCGAACGCGTGGTTGAGATTGGGTTTGGTTCTTCATTTGGTTTCCGGTCACCAAAGCGTGCCGACATGGTATTTTCAGCCAGTTTTTACGGTGCAACTTTGCATCTCTTGGCAAAGCACGCACATAAATTGTCATTCGGCGGGAATCGTTTGATTTTCCAGCGCGGACGGTTCACGTTGACGGTGCAACAATGCACGAAGTTTCCATCATGACTGAAGCACTGAGGATGGCGATGGACGCCGCGAAATCCGCCGGCGCGACGCGCGTGCGGAAATTGCGTCTGCGCATCGGCACCTTGAGCGGCGTGGTGCCGGAATCCATGCGGTTCGCCTTCGACGTGGTTTGTCACGATACTATGGCGCAGGGCGCGACGTTGGAAATTGAAACCGTGCCCGCCGCCTGTTGGTGCGCGACGTGTCAGGCGGAGTTTGAATGCGAGAATTTTTTTAACGAGTGCCCCCGTTGCCACGATGTAAGCGGCGAGTTGCGGCGCGGGCGGGAACTGGAAATCGCCGACGTGGAGACTTCATAATATGTGTCAAGAATGTGGCTGCGGTAGTGGCGGTGGCGACGTGAAAATCGGCGCGCACACGCATGAACAGGAACACCATCATCACGGGCGCGAGCGTGGCCACGAACACAGCCATGAACATCACGACCATGGTCATGAACACGGTCACGCTCAGGGTAAACAGACGCTGAATCTCAACCGTTCGCTCATGGAGAAAAACGCCTTGTTGGCCGAGCGGAATCGTGGATTCTTCCACGCGAAAAAACTGCTCGTGCTGAACGTCGTTTCCTCGCCGGGTTCGGGGAAAACCACTTTCATCCGCGAGACGGCGGCGAAGCTAGGCGCAAGTTTGCGCGTCGGCGTGATCGTCGGCGATCTCGCTACGGATAACGATGCGGCACGTCTGCGCACGGCAGGAATTCCGGTGGTGCAAATCACCACGGGCACCGTGTGCCATCTGGATGCGGACATGATTTCCAAAGCAGCGGCGCAACTTGATCTGGACCAGCTCGACGTGCTCGTCATCGAGAATGTCGGCAATCTCGTCTGCCCGGCGGATTATGATTTGGGTGAAGATTTGCGCGTGGTGCTTTTATCGGTCACCGAGGGTGAAGACAAGCCGCTGAAATATCCGCCGATGTTTCACTCGGCCAATGTCGCGATCGTGACCAAGAATGACATGGCAACCGCGGCGGGATTTAATCGCGATCTGGCGCTCGCCAATTTAAATCGCGTCAGCCATCACGCGCACATTTTTGAATTGTCGGCTAAAACCGGCGACGGCATGAAGGCGTGGCTGGATTATTTGACAAATCAACGCGCCGCCGTGAACGGCAAATAAAGCTTCGCCGACCAAAGCTAATTTATTTTTGCTGCCTTACAGAATTCTTGAAGCTTCTCCACGGCTTCAGCAAAACCTTTTTGGACGGCGGGGGAAAAATCTTCGCGGAAACTCAAGTCTACGGCCGGAATTGTGAGCCACCAAGCTTCCGGCACGTGCCCAAACACATCGCGAGATAGCGCCAGCATCGTGCGCGGATCGGCGGCATGCGCCATAAGCTGCGAAGTCTCGTTCGGCTCGAGTTTGCGCCACTGCACCTGATTCGGCACGTCCACGGCGGCATCCACAAAGATAACCGTTTCCGCACGCGAAATCGGAGCCGCCAGTTCAGGCGCGAGCAGAGGACAGATGAGCGTGCGCACTCCGGGCAAAAGCAAATTGCCAACGGTCTCGGCGACGCGCGGTCCGACGCCATCGTCGCCGCGCAAGGTATTGCCATAGCCAATGACGAGAATTTGCGTTTCGATTGAGACTTCGCAGTTCATAAATTGTGCCGGCGGGAAAACGACCAAATCACGTTTCCCCGCCGGGGTTTTTTGTCTAACCAACCAGACAAAAATTCTACCCGCGCGCGACTTCGTTCAACACCGAGCCGTCCGGAGCGATCAATTGCACGTGCAACGGCATCTGGCCGACCGCGTGCGTCGAACAGCTCAAGCACGGATCGTAACAGCGGATGCCGTGCTCGACGCGATTCAGCATCGGTTCCGGAATCGTGCTGCCACGAACATAATGCCGCGCGATCTGCGCCACGGTTTGATTCATCGCCAAATTGTTTTGGCCGGTGGCGACAATGAGATTCACCTTTTTCAGCAGGCCGTTGCGATCCACGGTGTAATCATGGAAAAGCGTGCCGCGCGGGGCTTCGCTCACGCCCACGCCACGCAGACAATTGATGCCGGCATCGGCGCGAAGATCATCGCTCGACAACTCGGGGTCGTCCATGTAGCGCTCGACGTATTCGATGCTCGCGAGAATTTCGATCAACCGCGCATAGTGATACAGAAACGACGACGTGACCGCGCCGTGGCCGAGCTTCTTGAATTTTTTCAACTCGGCGTCCGCCTGTGGCACACCCATTTGCTGACAGACGTTCAATCGCGCCAGTGGGCCGACGCGATAGATGCCCGCCGGAAATCCGAGCGGTTTGTAGTAAGGCGACTTGAGATACGACGAGCTTTGCACGGATTCGCCGATGTAGTCGGCATAATTCAGCGCGTCAATCTGGTCGGCAATGATGCTGCCACTGCTATCCTTAAAACGCAGTTTGCCACCGTGATGTTCCCACGTGCCATCCAACGCCACGAGCCCCATGAACAATGAAGGAAAGTTTCCGTAGATTTGAATCTCGCGTTGATGCGTCTCCATGGTTTTCCGCCAAAGATCAAATGCGACCTTTGTAGTGGCGTAAGCTTCCGGCAACCACGCGCGGATTTTCGCGCGGCCCTCCGCACTCAACGCCGAACGCACGCCGCCCGGCACCGCCCACATTGGATGAATTTTTTTGTCGCCCAAAATCTCGATAATTTCCTGACCAAACTGGCGGAGACGGATACCCGCGCGAGCCAATTCCTTGTTCGATGCAATCAAACCAAAAACATTGCGCTGGGCCTGAGGCGAATCCCAGCCGAGTAGAAAATCTGGCGCGCTCAAATGGAAGAAACTCAACGCGTGCGATTGGATAATCTGACCGAGATTCATCAACCGGCGCAATTTGTCGGCGGCGGGTGGAATGCTGACGGCCATAAGCGCGTCGCCCGCTTTGGCCGAGGCCAGCGTGTGACTCACCGGACAAATGCCGCAAATGCGCTGCGTGATGCCGGGCATTTCTGTGTAAGGCCGCCCTTCGCAAAATTTTTCAAAGCCGCGAAACTCGACGACGTGAAACTCTGCGTCGGCGACATTGCCGGCATCGTCCATGTAAATGCTGATCTTGGCGTGACCTTCAATGCGAGTCACCGGATCAATGATAATGCGTTTTGACATAACAAATTTTCAGCCGAATTTTAATTGTTCACCTTCTTGTTTGGGTGTGGTCCCAGCCAGCAGTTGTGCGACCAACTCCTTGATGCGCGCTGCGGGCGGCGGACAGCCGGGCAAAAAGTATTCCACAAAAACCATTTCGTGAACGGGTCGCACGCGTTCAAGCAGTTGCGGCACGATGCCATCGGCCTTGGGCACGGCGGGATTATTTTGCGCGCTATCAATGTAGGCGCGTTGCAAAACATTGTCCGCGTTATCAATGCCGAACGTGTTGCGCATTGCGGGAACATTGCCGGTGACGGCGCAGTCGCCGAAGGACACCAACACTTTGGTGCGGGCGCGAATCTTGTGGAGGATTTCCAGATTATCCTCGTTGCAGACCGCGCCTTCGATGAGGCACAAATCCACATTTTCGGGATAATCCTTCACGTCGACGACGGGGCTGTAAACCAGATCCACGGCATCGGCGAGATCAATGAGAAACTCATCAAGGTCGAGGAATGACATATGGCAGCCAGCGCAGCCGCCCAACCAAACTGTGGCTAAACGAATTTTCATATTTTATTTTTATTCAACGGCTACCCATTCTTTCTTTTCGCGGGCGTTGACGATGAATTCCAATTTATCGCGGTCGTGTTGCATCTCACCGGTGGCCGAACCTTTTTGGAACAGCGCGCCGGTCGGACAAGCCATGACGCATTTGCCGCATTCGGTGCAGGAATCTGAATCGCCCCACGGCTGGTTAAGATCGGTGATGATTTTTGAATTACCGCCGCGACCGGCGATATTCTTCGTGCCGGCGCCTTCGATGTGCCAACAAACACGAACGCAGCGCGAGCAAAGCACACAGCGATTATGATCCATGCCAAAGAGTCGGTGCGTCGTATCTACTGTCCATTTCGGAAATGTGTATTCGTAGCGGACGTGCGCCATGCCTTGCGAATACGCGAGCATCTGCAATTCGCAATGGCCATTGGAAACACAAACTGCGCAGACGTGATTGCGTTCGGCAAACAACAGTTCGAGAATCATGCAGCGATATTTCCGCAGCCGCTCGCTGTTCGTTTGAATCTCCATGCCCTCGGCAACTTTGGTAGTGCAAGCCGGTAATAGCTTTGCGGTGCCGGTGATTTCAACAATGCACAACCGGCATGCACCGACATCATAAACGCCTTCGAGATGACACAGCGTCGGGATTTTGATGCCCGCCTCCGTCGCAGCCTGCAACACAGTGGCACCTTCTTCGGCGGTGATTTGCTTGCCGTCAATGGTCAATGTTTTAACAGCCATAAAATTTATTTCGTAGCGAGTTCAGGTTGTTGCGCGACGCCGTTTGAATGCGGACCAAACGGATCAGGTTGAAGCAATTCTTCGTATTCCTTGCGGAAATATTTCAACGTGCTAACCACCGGATTTGGCGCGGTCTGACCGAGTCCGCAGAGGCTCGTATTTTTCACCATATCGCACAGCTCTTCCAGCTTCGCCAAATCGCGCGCGGTGGCTTTGCGTTGCGTAATTTTTTGGAGCAGGTTGAACATCTGCACCGTGCCCGCGCGGCAGGGAATGCATTTGCCACAAGATTCCTCCATGCAAAACTCCATGTAAAACTTGGCGATCTCCACCATGTTCGTGCTGTCATCCATCACGACCATGCCGCCAGAACCCATAATGGAACCGAGCTTGTTCAGCGATTCGTAGTCCACTGGGGTATTGAGATAATCCGCCGGAATACAACCGCCCGAAGGTCCGCCGGTCTGGACCGATTTGACTTGGCGACCATCGGGAGCCCCACCGCCCATTTCCATAATAATCTGCCGTAGCGGAATACCCATCGGCACTTCGATAAGGCCGTTGTTTTTGATTTTTCCGGTGAGCGCGAAAACTTTGGTGCCCTTGCTCTTCTCCGTGCCGATGCTCGCATACCATTCTCCACCTTTGTTGATTATGGCGGAAATGTTGGCAAATGATTCAACGTTGTTGATGAGCGTCGGACAACCCCACAAACCGCTTTCCGCCGGAAACGGCGGACGCGGACGCGGCGTGCCGCGCTTGCCTTCAACCGACGCCATGAGCGCGGTTTCTTCGCCACACACAAATGCGCCCGCACCAATGCGTATATCCACGTTGAAATTGAAAGGCGTTTCAAAAATCCCCGCACCGAGCAAACCGAGCGCCTTCGCCTGTTTGATCGCAATTTGCAAACGCGAGATGGCCAGCGGATATTCGGCGCGCACATACAGATAGCCCTGATCTGCACCAACAGCGAAGGCGGCAATCGCCATACCTTCGAGCACAATGTGCGGATCACTTTCCAAAACGCTGCGATCCATGAACGCGCCGGGATCGCCTTCGTCACCGTTGCAGACAATATATTTTTTAGCACCGGGCGACTTCGCCACCGTGCCCCATTTCAAGCCGGTCGGAAAACCAGCGCCGCCGCGACCGCGCAATCCGCTCTTCGTCACTTCCTCGACCACTTGCGACGGTTGTAATTCCGTAAGCACGTGATGCAGCGCCTTGTAGCCGCCAATCGCGATGTAATCCTCGATGCGCTCGGGGTCAACAATGCCGCCATTCGCACGCACGATCCGCATCTGCTTGGCGAAAAACGGATGGTCGGGATCACCCACTTGCACGTCGCACGCGCCGCCTTTGAGGGAACCAACAATGGCGGCTGCGTTCTCCGGCTTTACAAATTCAAACAGTTTTTCCTTAGCGCTCAGTCCATCCACGCCGATAAGCGGGCCTTGACCGCAAAAACCCATGCAACCAACGCGGCGCACTTCGACCTCCGCATCCAAGTCCTGCGCTTTAACCTCGGCTTCGAGATTTTTTTTAATCACGTCCGCCTGCGAAGACATGCAGCCGGCCGACATGCAAGTGCGCAAGGTGATTTTTTTCCGAGAGCCAATATGTTTTCCGGCAATCGCATTGAGATCGTCTAATTGCATAATTCAAATCCAAGTTTTAATTTTTTCGAGCGCTAATTCGGGAGTTTGTTTTGGTGCGACGTGGCCGTCGTAAGTCACCGCTGGCGCAATGCCACACGCACCAATACAGCGGGCCGTAAGCAATGAAAGCTTGTTATCCGCCGTCGTCTCGCCGGATTTGATTTTATATTTTTCCTGAATGCCGCTGATGATTTTGTCTGCGCCCTTCACGTAACACGCCGTTCCAAGACAGACGACGCAGGTATGTTCGCCCTGCGGCTTGAGCTGGAAGAAATGATAAAAAGTCGCAACTCCATAAACCCGGCTCGGCGGCAGCTTGAGTTTGGTCGCGACAAATAGTAGCAGATCGTCTTCAAGAAAGCCGAAAAGCTCCTGCGCCTTGTGCAACACTTCAATCAAAGCATCCTGACGGAACTGATGCTTCTTCATGTGAACTTCCAGAATCTTGAAGCGTTTGTCCCCGCTGGCGTGCTTCAGCAAAGCTTGGATTTTATTTTTCTGCGGCGTAGCAACGGCGGCATTCATAGTTAAATATACTGTTTCTGTTACGATTGTAGATTAACTCATCTAACCTCCGATGAAACACCACCATTCTTGGCAAACAGTCACCATAATTTGCTTTTCATCCTCAAGCCGACGCCAAGCAATCACAAAATATGGGTAACTATTTGCAATTTATGCGTAGCTGCGACGTTTAGCTTAAATTAGTTTTACAACTATAAATCGGCGTATGAATTAAGTTATCACATCGTATTTTAAGGTGCTGAAATCGCAAAACAGCTCCAAATGCGAAAACATTGAAAGAAATTATTTATGCTACCTGAATACATCCTCGAAAAATTTCCCATCACCGCCAAATTGCACGACGGCACTCCGGTCACCATTCGTCCCTTGGGAAAACGCGATGCGAGCAAGCTGCAAAAGTTTTTATTGAGCGTGCCGGAAGAGGAGCGCCTATTTATCAAGCAGCCCATTTTCGACGTCACCGTGGTGCAGGAATGGTGCAAGCATGCGGACTTCGATCGCAATTTACCGCTGCTTATCTTACACGGTCAAAAAGTCATTGGTGAAGCCACGCTCCATCAACGGTTCGGCGGCTGGAAACGCCATATCGGTATGATTACGCTGCTGACGCATCCTGAATATCGCGGACGCGCCGTCTCGAAGTTGCTCATCGGCGAACTTATTGAGATTGCCAAACACTGCGGTCTGCGGCGGCTCGAAGCTGAAATCAACGGCGAACGTAAAATCGCACTGCAAGTTCTATCCCAATTCGGCTTCAGCAAACTCATGCACTTGGAAGATTACGTCCTCGACATGAAAGCCATCACTCACGACTACGTTCTACTCGGTCTGAATTTAAAAACAGATGAAGAGTATCTCGGGGTCGGCGGTTGAAAAATCTTGAAAACAAAAACGAATTTATTTCCTCCTATGAAAACCTATTGCAAGACTTCCAACAAAAAATACCCATTCATTTTCCTCGCGCTGTTTTTGTTAATCCCCTCGCTCGCACAAGCCCACCCTAATCACGGTTCGGCCACCGGATTGGTCAACGGACTCGCTCATCCGCTCACCGGCCTTGACCACCTTTGCGCCATGATTGCCGTTGGCTTATGGGCCGCGCAGCTTGGCGGACGGGCATGCTGGGCTGTGCCGCTTGCGTTCGTTTCGGTAATGAGCCTTGGAGCAGTTCTTGGGCGGAACGAACTGGGCTTGCCCTTCGTGGAACAAGGAATTGTCGCTTCAGTTTTAATCCTCGGCATTTTGATTGCCGCCGCGCTCCGGCTGCCGCTCGCAGCGAGCGTGACGATTGTCGGCCTGTTTGCCCTGTTCCACGGTTACGCTCACGGCGCAGAAATGCCGGTTAATATTTCTGGCTTTACCTATGGCATTGGATTTGTCACCGCGACTGCCGGTTTGCATTTGTGCGGCATCGGGCTGGGCCTCACCGCGCAAAAGTTAGCGACTGAAAAAATGGTGCGCTATGCCGGCGGAATAATTGCCGCGGGCGGTTTGTATTTGGTGCTCGTCCCTTAATTAGGCCAGCCACGTTGCTACTGAAAACAACTATTCGAAAATGCCGATGGTCAGTCGGCGGGATTAATAACGCGGAACACACACAGAACGCCAACTTGAATCTAAAAATATGACTACACAAAACATTTCCAAAAATCCCTGCGACCGCCGCCCGCTGCCTGCCAAAGGAATGGACTGGCTGCACAACCCCATTTTTAACAAAGGCACAGCCTTCACCGAAGCGGAACGTGATGCGCTGGGTTTGCGAGGTTTGCTGCCGCCGCATGTTCAGAGCATGGATGAACAGGTGCAGCGGGTGATGGCAAATTTTCGTAGTAAGTCGAGTGATTTGGAGCGCTACATCCAACTGGCCGGCTTGCAGGATCGCAACGAAACGCTGTTCTATCGCGTGGTGATGGATCATCTAGAAGAAATGATGCCGATCATTTACACGCCGACCGTTGGCAAGGCGTGTCAGGAATTCGGCCACATTTTTCGCCGGTCGCGCGGCTTCTATATTTCCAGCAACGATCGAGGGCAGATGGAGAAAATGCTGCACAATTGGCCGACGCGCGACGTGAAAGTTATTGTCGTCACCGACGGCGAGCGCATTCTGGGTCTTGGCGATTTGGGCGCATCCGGCATGGGTATTCCTATCGGCAAGCTGTCGCTCTACACAGCGTGCGCCGGCATCAATCCCACACAATGCCTGCCCATCACGATTGACGTTGGCACTGACAACGAGGCGCTGCTGATAGATCCACTCTACACCGGCCTGCGGCAAAAACGCATTCGCGGCGAGGCTTACGACGCAATCATCGAGGAGTTCATGCTCGCCGTCGAAAAGAATTTTTCCGGCGTGCTGGTGCAGTTCGAAGATTTCGGCAACAGCAATGCCTTCCGCCTGCTCGCCCGCTACCGCGATCAAGCCTGCACGTTCAACGACGATATCCAAGGCACCGGCTCCGTGGCGCTCGCAGGAGTTTTGTCCGCGTTGCATCTCACCGGTGGAAAACTGAGCGATCAGCGCGTGCTGTTCCTCGGCGCGGGCGAGGCCGGCATCGGCATCGCCGAGAATATTGTCAACGTGCTTGTCGAAACCGGACTGACGCCAGAGGAAGCGCGCAAACGCTGCTGGTTCGTGGATTCCAAAGGTCTCATCGTCAAGAGCCGGACTGATCTCAGCGCCCACAAACAGCATTACGCCCACGATCATGCACCCTGCATTGATTTATTTTCCGCCGTTAAATCGCTTAAGCCCACCATGCTCATCGGCGTATCCGGCCAGCCCAAGACGTTCACGCAGGAAATTGTCAAAGCCATGGGCAGCCTCAACCAGCGGCCGGTGATTTTTGCGTTATCGAATCCAACTTCCAAAGCCGAATGCACCGCCGAGGAAGCTTATGCTTGGACCGAAGGCCGCGCGGTGTTCGCGAGCGGTAGCCCATTTGCGCCGGTGACCATCGGTGGGAAAACGCTCGTGCCCGGCCAGGGCAACAACGCCTACATTTTTCCCGGCGTCGGTTTGGGAATTGTCAGCACCGGTGCCCGGCGCGTGACCGAATCCATGTTCATCGCCGCCGCGCGCACGCTGGCTTCGCTCATTCGCGAAAACGAACTTGCCGAAGGCCGCGTCTATCCGTCGCTCAAACGCATTCATGAAGTCTCACTCGCGATTGCCATCGCCGTCGCAGAGGAAGTGATTACCAAAAAGCTAAACTCGCAACCAAGACCCGCTGACCTGCCTGCATACATCAAGTCGCAAATGTTCAAACCGGAGTATGCCAGCAACTGCTAGGAATGAATGCCAAATCTCGTCTCGGCTCTTCAAACTTTTGCTATTGTAGGTGCGTAGAAGAAAACAAATGGTGGGCACTGAGGGATTCGAACCCCCGACCTTCTCCGTGTAAAGGAGCAGCGCTACCACTGCGCCAAGCGCCCGAACCAGTTTATTTACAAGCACTTATGCAATTTTCTTGCACAAGCAATTTGCTTTGACACCCCTGTTTGTCACCCCCTAGAATGGAAACATGACAGAAGCTACCAGCAAGCGCCCCAGCACGAGGCAGTTGCTTGACAAGATTCCAAATGTTCCGAGTCTTTATCGCCATAGCGTTACCGGAATCTACTATGGGATAAAAAAAATAGCTGGCAAGCGTAAAGAACATTCACTGGATACCAACGAAAGAAAGACCGCCGAAAGAAAATTAAAGACTTGGATTGATGACTTGACAAAAATTGATACCGAGGCCGAAAAAACGACCCTTGAACAACTACTGGAAAAATTCACCACTGTTCGCAGCGGACTGTCAGCCTCAACCAAACGGACTGATGCCAGCATAATCAAAAACCTCAAAGAAAATTGGAATCACGGGCTGGACATTCGTGTATCCAAAATCCGCCCCTCGATGCTGGATGAATGGCTTGCCTCAGTTGAAGGGGATTTGAAAAACTCCTCATACAATCGCTACACCCAATTTATCAAACACCTTTTCGAGGTTGCCCTGAATGACAAAATGATTGCTGAGTCGCCTCACTCCAAACTGCGTAATTCTTGGAAAAAACCACAGAAACCAATCCGTCGAGTGCCGACTGATGAGCAATTTCAGAAAATAGTTGCCAGTATTCGCAATCAAAAACTCAATGCTGAATCACAAGATAGTGCCGACTTCATTGAATTTATTGGACTTGCTGGACTAGGACAGGCAGAGGCATGTTCGCTCACGTGGGGCGATATAGATTTTGCGAATGAAAAAATCACCGTTAGGCGACAAAAAACCCAAGTGCCATTTTACCCGCCAATTTATGCACACTTGAAACCACTGCTGAATCGGCTCCACGAAAGGTATCCGACTCCGCCCTCACCAAACACAAAACTTTTCAAGATTTCAAACGCCAAGAAATCGCTCACAAACGCTTGCAAACGACTTAGCTACCCCCATTTTACGCAACGCAGTATCCGTGCATACCTTATCAGACGCCTTTGGCAATCTGGCGTAGATGTGAAACTCATTTCACAATGGCAAGGTCATCAAGATGGAGGACGGCTCATTTTAAGCACCTACACCGAAGTGTTCGGCACGAATGACGCAGATTACATCAAAGCTGAGCTTGCAAAGGTGAAATAGTTCAAACGGTGGTTCTCACAAAAGCCTGAATGGATTCCAAGGTGATGAGCTTAGTGCGGAGAGCTTTTGATGTTTGCAACAAGCCACGCTCTAAAAACCGGCGAACACTCTTTTCACTCACCCCCAAAACGTAAGCCGTCTCCTTAATCGTGAACAACAACTTGGGAAGTTGCTGGTTTTCCCCAACATTGTTGGCAGTTCTATTTTCGTTTAATGTAATCATATATTAGTATATCTATTGCTATCTGACGAAACTGACCAACAACCGCTCAATAGTTGAATTGAGCATTTAAGCTGCTAGTCAATGGTTTCGCAGTCTTCCATGACGAATTGTTTCATCACGGCTGAGTTTTAGCATCATAACGTATATTGTATAGATATATTAGTAAATGTCAAGATAAAACCAAGCATCCAGACACAAAAATCGCAGAAACTTTGTGGGTTCCTGCGATTTTCACGAACGAAACGAATGAACTGACCACAATACATATCACGCAGCGCAGCCAAACCGTTCTTTTATTTCCACATGCTCTGGTCTTGCACCACACCCAAACCCGTCTGAAACGTTAATGCCATTTTCAGACACCGATGTCACCATATAGCGACATTTCAGGCTGAAATTGGAATTAAATGGTGTTGTGCGTGTGATTGTTGGCGGTTTTTCCCTAGCGGCAGCTAATTATATTATGGCGACCACGTTGGTTGCCACAACGCAAAGGAGAT
>Ga0214164_1000119_pt1 | contig 51946 bp, 43 predicted proteins | sample TroBogepilimnion_13_FD_153003 | JGI IMG/M metagenome (GOLD analysis project Ga0214164, IMG submission 153003) | Freshwater microbial communities from Trout Bog Lake, WI - Practice 03JUN2009 epilimnion v4 | ecosystem: Environmental > Aquatic > Freshwater > Lake > Epilimnion/Euphotic zone ... | reverse complement strand
GAGCCCGCATCGCCAGCATGCGCTTGGGGTAATCTGTCCAAGGTCCAGGCTTTTGCCAAAGACCCGCGCGCTTGGCGTCCTCAACCGAGAAGGTTTTTGTAACGGGCTCCGCGCGACTGTTACGGGTCACGGTGCAGATGGCCGTTAGTCGGTTGATGTTTGGTTGTGTGGCATCCTCCTGGATCTCCTCCCTGATGCTGATCAGAAGGCCGCTTGCCTGAACAAGGGCCAAGGCTGCGTCTCCCCAGATCGTGGGTCGACCATCAATGATGGCCATGCGCTGAAGGGCGGCAATGGGAGAGAGGCCGACCTCCATGCCGTAGAGGATACCCACCAGGCAGCTCTCCGGGGTATCGAAGCCTTTGGGTGCCAGTTTGGACCGATGAATGAGGTCAGCGAGCTGAAGGGCTTCCTTAAGGGAGCGAGGAAGCAAGGCGCGTGGTCTGGATCGTGCTGCTGATGATGGTCCTGATGATGTAACTGCTGACGCGTGTGCTTTATCCAACATCTTGGTTCTCCAATCGTGTGATGGGTGGGTTGGCTTCGTTTGTGAGTTTTTTTGAGACATGATCGTTCGTTCGGAGACCGTTGGGTCTGCGTTTGGTAGCGATGGTTCTGTTGGGATTTAAGGTTAGATTTGGACTTTGGTCGAAGCTAACTCAGACCACCAAAAACTCTTCCATCAAGGTTGCGCCTTGGATCTGGGCGCCTGAACTTAGATCCGCCTCTGCAAGTTTGGCGATGGCTTCTTTTACGGCCTTATCGGACCACAGACGAAGATCTGTCCGGTAATGATCTATGAGAGCTGTCGGTTCTGTAATCCTGACGGTGTATTTGGATCTTAGTCCCACGCGTCTGCCATTGGTTCCCGCGCGCGGTGGCTCAATATCGGATGGATCAAAAGTAGTCTCACTGCCCTGTAAGGCTAGTCTTGCCATCTCGATCCGGCGTTGGCGTTCTCCGACCAGATAAGGCTCTATGGCCTTCTTCATCTTGGCCTTGGCGTCCTGCGCCTTCGACACCACGGGCTTCCATCTGGCATCGATCTCCCGGCCTTCCTCAAGTGAGGGGCGCTTTTCGATCACGCGGGCTTCTTCGGCCCGTGTCTCGAGGGCTGAGAACCGATCCGCGTAGTTGGCGGCTTTGTCGGCGTCCGATTGGTTCTCGATCGTGGGGAGCGTCTCGAGCCAGTTCATGGCCGATAGAGAAAGCGCCTCTACTTCTTCCCCGACAACCTCCGCTTCATTTAAACTCTGGCTGTTATGTCCTAGCGTTGGAACTTCCTCGGGCCAGGGCTTGCCGTCCTCGGCCACTGCCACATAGGTCTCATACGCAATCGGATACCGGCATACCCACGTCCAGACGTCATAGGCATTCCGCTCTACGCCTTCGACCAGGCACACAAGCTTCCCCGAATCCGAATTGATGCTATTCTCCCCATGCCTCAAGCTACCCTGGTCCTCCAGCCAGATCGCTACAGGCACCCACGGGCCGCCACGGCCCTTCCGCATTCGATAGTAACCACACTGAGGGTCATTCTCATGAACAGGACCAAAGGCACCCTGAAGTGCAGACTGATAGTAGCTGTAGGACTTTAATTCTTGATGAGTTTCGTACATTTCGACATCTCCTAACTTATACAATGTATATATTAAAATATACATTGTTATGATTGTCAACTTCGAATGATTACTGGACTTCAAATCAGAGCTGCCCGTGCAATTTTGCGTTGGACCGTGAGGGACTTAGCTAAAATTAGTGGCCTTAGCTTTCCGACGGTTAACAGATTGGAACAGGAAGACGGTGTCCCCGCGGGCCGATCGCAGACATTGGCGGAAATCCAAAAAGCTCTTGAAAATGCTGGTATTGAATTCATTGGGACGCCAGAAGATCGGCCCGGCGTGAGATTTAAGGTACCTTAGGGCTTGTAAACTTTTAAATTCTCGAAAAAGTTCTGAGACTTAAGGTTTGCGTGGATATTGTCGGGCCAACGCGCTATAAAAGACGCCGATATTGATGAGGCTACGGTTACACAATGAACGGACTTGATCTTTCCGGGCGCCCCGAGGACACGCGAGTGGTTGTGGCCATGTCGGGCGGCGTGGATTCGTCCGTGGTGGCGGCCATGCTCAAGCGTGACGGCTATGATGTCGTTGGATTGACGCTGCAGCTCTATGACCACGGCGAGGCGGTACACCGGGCTGGTGCGTGCTGCGCGGGTCAGGACATTCACGACGCGCGCCGCGTGGCCGACAAGATCGGCATTCCCCACTACGTACTCGATTATGAGTCCCGCTTCCGGGAGGACGTGATTGAGCGTTTCGCTGATTCCTATCTGGCGGGCGAAACTCCCGTTCCCTGCATTGAGTGTAACAAGAAGATTAAATTCCGTGATCTCTTGGCCACCGCGCGGGATCTAGGCGCCGCGGCGCTGGCGACGGGTCACTATGTTGCATCGCGGGCCTTGCCGGGGGGAGGGCGTGGCCTGTTCCGCGCGGCGGATCCAGACAAGGATCAAAGCTATTTCCTCTATGGCACGACATCCGAGCAGCTCGATCTCTTACGCTTCCCATTGGGCGAACTGCCAAAGGCAGAGACGCGGGCTATTGCTCATGAATTAGGCCTTTCCGTTGCTGATAAGTCCGACAGCCAGGACATTTGCTTCGTGCCGTCCGGCAAATATACGGATGTTATCGAACGTCTCCGGCCTGAGGCGGCCAATGAGGGCGAAATCGTCCATTTGGACGGCCGCGTGCTTGGCCGCCATAATGGGATTATTCACTACACGGTAGGGCAGCGGCGCGGTTTAGGCGTGGCATCCGGTGAGCCCCTCTATGTGGTGCGGCTCGACGCAGGAGCAGCCCGCGTGATCGTGGGGCCTCGCGAAGCATTAGAAACTCGCATTGTGCATTTGCGGGACATTAATTGGCTCGGGTCTATGCCAATTGCGGATGCGGACGGCCTACCGATCGCGGTGCGTGTTCGCTCGACCCGTCCGCCTCAGCCGGCGATCCTCCATGTTCAAGACGGAAATGTGATGGTTGAGCTGCCAGACGGTGAATTTGGCGTCTCGCCCGGCCAGGCTTGCGTCTTTTACGCCTCAACCGACATTCGCTCACAGGTTTTGGGGGGAGGCTCCATTGTCGCGCCCCAATCCGGCATTATGAACGAAAAATCGGCCGCCAATTACCGACTCGGCCTCTCAGCCTGAAGGTTTTCGGGAACTTGGCCGGGAAGCCCAACAATTAACGGCGTCACCTTCCTTGACTCGGCCGCCAAGCCCGTCCTATATGCCGACCGTTCTTGGTGAGGCAAAGCTTCGCCCTGGGGCGGAGTAGCTCAGCCGGCTAGAGCAGAGGAATCATAATCCTTGTGTCGGGGGTTCGAGTCCCTCCTCCGCTACCACCGATACAGCGGTTTTTTGTCCAGGCTTATCGAGAAGTGCTAACGCGCTGAGATCACCTGTTATTTTTAAGTTCACACGGCCTTTCTCCGGTAAGGGGTGAACTTCGATCGATTTAATGAGCGATCGGAATTGTTCCGCTGCTTGGACCTTGATCTCTGGGTCGTTTGTGAGGTGATCCTGAAGGCGATCAATCCGCCTTCTATAGGAATCCAGGAGATTAATTTGAGGCAGTGGGATTTTTAGGTCCGAAAACTCGGTTGGCTTATGCCTAAGCAGTTCGGCTTTTTTACTTTCAAGCTCTTTCAGCCGCCCGGTTAAAGAGGGCATTGGTCCTGCAACGGTAATTGAATCGACAATTCTCTCAATTTGCTGGGTAATTGATAGAAGTGACTTTTGATGGCTTTGGGCATTATTCGAGTCGTTCTCGGCTAATTCCTTGATTGTGGAATTAAAGGCATGCTCAAATTCCTGGAGCAGGCTTGGTTCTAACATTTGCTCTTTGATGCCATTTAGGACGGCGTTTTCCACACGCTCAACCGAGATCTTTTTATTGTTCGAACACGTACCCTTTTCCCGATGACTGCTGCAGCTTATTCGACCCTCGCCAACTATGGTCATTGGTCCGCCGCACTCGCTACAACGAATGAGACCCGAGAATAGCCGGCGAGGATTCCTTCTTTTAGTTAAAGGTAAATCCTGCTTTCTATCGAGGCGCTGGTGAACCAAAGACCATTCATCGTCGCTGATAATCCTGAGCTCAGGGACATCAGTGACAACCCAATCCTTTTGAGGGTTAATGCGCGGGATACGCTTTCCCGTTTTTGGATCTTTTACAAACTTTTGGCGGTTGTAGAGAACTTTGCCCAGATAAGCTTCGTTCCATAAAATGCCGTCACGACGCGCCCGGTTGCCGGTGATGGTTGAAACATTCCATTGGCCGCCGCGCGGCGCCTTGATGCCTGACTGATTAAGAGATTTTGCTATTGTACGAACGGAGATACCAGATCCATATTTACAAAAGATCTCTCGAATTATGGCCGCTTGTTCAGGGTTGATCGCCCGCAAGCCTGAATCAGGTTTACCGTCGGAACCAAAGCGCCGAACAACATCATAGCCGTAGGGGAGGCCGCCCGGAGAACGTTTTGCAATCGCCCTTCCTTTTTGTCCGCGTCTAATTTTCTCGGCTAGGTCTTTCAAGAAAAGTGCATTCATCGTGCCTTTAAGGCCGATATGAAGTTCACTAATTTCTCCTTCGGCAATTGTTTGTATTTTTGCTTGCCAGAATGAGACTTGTTTAAAAATACCCGCAATATGTTCTTGATCGCGTGAAATTCGATCGAGAGCTTCGGCAATTACAACATCAACTAACCCTGCCTTTACCTGCTGCAAAAGGGATTGAAGACCGGGGCGATTATCGGTTGATCCGCTGATGGCCGAATCAGAAAATGTTCCGATCACGTGACAGCCAAGCCTTTCCGCAAGGCGATTACATTCGCGAACTTGATCTTCGATCGAAGCCTCTCGTTGTAAATCAGATGAGTATCTTGCGTAAATTGCGGCGCGCATAATGTGCTCCTAGCTCAAGAATTTTCTGCGTATGAATCAGTGATTAGTTGGTGGATAGTTTGATAGTGACGGCGTGATGCGTAGATCATCTTGGCCTGATTATAATGCTTTTGAGAAACATCCGGTGTTACGTGTCCTAAGATCAACCCTGTAATTTTAGCCGATTCTGGGGTATCGTGGATCATGGTTGTTACAGCAGAATCGCGAAACCAATGAGGTGGAATTCTTACCCCAAATTCCATCTGGGTGCGTTTGTAGATAGCAACCCGCAACGGGCCTTGGGTTAGGTCCGTTCCATAACGAGATATCCATAAAGCGGTATTAGAAATTTTCTTCGATTTTGAAGAATTTTTGAGAAGTATTGGACGGAAATAATCCAAGTAGCGCTTGAGAGAGGCATTCAGATTCGATGGAAAGGGAACGGACATGGCACGTTTACCCTTCATTTTATCCGCATGAAATACGAATGAAGATCCCGTATCATCGATCAAGAAATTAATGCCAATTGAAAGTGAATAAAAATTTTCAATGCGAAAGGGTCTGCGGATCAGAAGGGCTATCATCAGGCCGTCGCGATACATCAGGGCACGTTGAATTTCCGTAAGTCCTGATTTCTGATGATAATCTCTAATTTGGGCCGTTTCAGCTTGTTGCATGAGCTTGAAGCCCAATGCCTCCAGTTGATCTGCTTCTTTCAATCGAAGGAGTTTATTGCGAACAGGATATGCATCGTTACGAAGGTTCATCCAAGCGTTTTTTAACCATTCCCAATGACTTTTGGGTATTTCTGGCGTCATAACCCGAACACAGTCATATAATTCCTGAATGCGATTTACGACTGTAAGACTTGCCCGAGAGTTCAGTAGATCAAGAACATAATTTGTAACATTTTCCTGTGTTACGATATCTTCCGGCTTGCTCGCATTGATAGCGTCTTTAGAAACTCCAGATCGCAAAATTATCCAATTTAACCAAATACCGTATCCTTTTTTATTTTTTTGGACTGTCTTCTCACGCCATTTGGTTGCCGGTCCAGGCTTAGAAAATAAACCGCGCTTATCAAACGACTTGTTCCACGGATTTTGATGATGAACCGGCCAAGCGTGAAGCTTTAAGCAATGGAAGACAAGCTCGTGAGTTTTGATCATTTGACATCTCCCTTCCGAAAATTATCCAGGATATCATCGTAATGACGAAATGCGTCCTCTTGCTCCAGTTTTGTGTAAAATCGATAGGTCGTTTTGATGTCGGTATGACCCAAAAGTTGACGAACAGTCTCGTATTGGCCTGGGTTGGATTTAAGATAAAGATAGGCCGCGAAATGTCGAAATAAATGTACGTTCATTATCAAGCCGGTATGCTTTTTAATAAATTTAGGAAGTTGGGCGCCAATTTCATTCGCTTTCTTTTCACGCCCATTGAGTGAAATAAAAAGTTTCCTTGTTGGACTCTTTTTAAGAAGCGGTAGGTAGATATTGATGTAAATTTTAAATAGATCGACGATATTTTTGGGAATCGGAAAACTTAGGTCTTGCTTGTTTTTGACGTCTTTTCCTGGAATTACGAGGAACCACTCTTCATCGCGCACTTGGTGGAGATTTATATCAATATCGAGAGCGGCAAGATTTTTCTCTCTAATAGGCGCTATGAGAAGTGTGACAACGGCAATGGCCGATTGAACCTCGACAGCCTTTAGTACCGTCGGCTTTGAATGATCCATAGCCAATATGGTATCGAAGGCGAGGCGGATAATTTTTCTAATGTTATCCGGGTTTGTGAGTATTCTGAGACGCTTTTCATTTTTGATTGTCATACCTGAGTGCTCAGGTCGCAAATTGGCTTCAGCGGCCTTAAATTTTTCCAACTCGTCAGCCGATACCTTCACATGATGTTTAGCAATTTGGCTCATTAGGCGCGCCAAATTATAAAAGTGGGCATTCGGCTTTTCCCCCGAACGATCCCAAAGCGTGCTCAATATAACCTCTCGCGCGTGAGGGCTAACGAGGTCAGCTAAAGACTGTATTCTATCAGGTGCTGTTCCCGACTGGACGAGAATAGTGACCATTAAAAGGATCTTTTGGTGGCGATCGTGTTGGGATGCGGGGCTGAGAGGTTTGAAATTAGACTTCTCGAACAGTTTTTTTGGTCCAGACCGAATAAGGAATCTTGATAGGTCATCTTCAAATGAATTCGGTAGATCGGATAGGGTGAGCGAACGTGTTGGCCGGCTGTCAATGAGGTCCAATTTTATTTGGGGCCAACCCGGCTGGGTTGATGCAAGACGGTTCCAAGTTTTTGTAAGATCGCGTCTTGCTTGTTTGGCTCGGGAGGAAGTTTTGCCCGCAGTGATCCCGTCACCTTCATAGGCGTCGAGAATGCCATTCGCGACTTCCCAAGGCTCGAGGCCGGCCTTTGAACAGTACCGTCCAAATTGATTGATGTGCGATTTATCGTGCGGATCGACGATTCCGTCGACCAATAGCGACCAATTGGCTGATTTCTGGCCCATTTTGCCGGTTTTTTTGTCTAATTGGCCGAAATTTGTCTCGTGTGAGGTCTGCATCATCGACTACTCGGGGTTGTGAACGTTAAAAGAGAATAGATGATCGGTATTAAAGTAGCAAGTCAACTTAGTAACGGATAATATATTAAATTCACTAATTGTCTGAATCAATTGCATTTTTTCATGAGCGGATGATTGGCTATTGATTGCATTTTCAGACAGCGGCATTGCATGTCCTCCTGGCCTGGTCGGCCTCCATTTGAAGGCGGATCAGTTCCAATTGTCCGAGCCCCTTGAAGCGATTTTCGACGAAGTAGTGTGCAGCCTGTTTGCCGAGCATGCGCGCCAACTGGCGCAGAGCCGGGCGAGGAGTTGGGACATTTAGAGGCGCACACTGATAGCGATCACCCGAGGTTGGATCTAATTTCGAGTCATTTGTATCATAATTATGACGTGACAAGGTTTGCATGATCGGTTCTCAGCTATGTTCTGGGCTTAGGGCCGCGTTTTACGGGTAGCGTCGCAGAAGCGACTTTTTCAATGCGGGTACAAATCTGGCTCAGCGCAACCAGGGGCAGGGGATAAAACCCGTCCTGAAGGCCCATGAAATGTGAAATGGCAGCTTTTGGATCAAGCAATTTAGGCTCGGCCAATAAGAGCACTCCATTCTGCTGGGTTGCTCTGAAATCCAAATATAAACCCGCCGCATTTGGGTAAACTGGTTTGCCTGTCTTTGGATCTGTTCTGACAGGGTCGAGCATGATCATAGGAATAGGCGCCCCTCTGCCACTGTCGGCTTCGAGGAGTGCTTCCTTATAGAAGCGGCGAAGAATTGATCGATGTCTGCTGACTAACTCAACGGCGTGGCTGAACCGCATCCCTTCGCTGAGTAGTTTCATGGCCAATCCGAGCTCAGCCAGGTGTACAAATTCATAAATGACCTCGTCGCGGGCGCTTTCTTTGACAATTTCACCCTTGCCGAATGGAACGTGGGCCCGCCGCAGCTTCCGGATCATGGCGTGCCTTGCTGACGGCAGCATTCCAGATGCGAGCCCCGAATCCTCCAAGGCCTGAGCCACCTGGCCATGGTTCAGCCGAAGGGTGGTCATGCGGGTTTGGAGGTCGGGGCGTTCTTGTGTCATAAGCCATTAATGACACAAATAACCCATAAATGCAAGGAGGACTTGGATAGTTCGCAATGAGGAGGCCAGCGGTTCGATTCCGCTTGGCTCTTAATCTGTGGCTGAGCTTTTTTGCTAATCTAGTCCAGACTAGGCAGAAACTCTCTACCCTCTATAATATTTTTCACGATTAAATTTACTCTCCCAATTGCCAACATCTTCGTCAGGGTGGCAAAAACGCATAGATCAGGTGAGTGAATTTATGCTGATTAATAATTGAATGAATTAAGCAGGCTTAACCTTCGCCGCTGTTTTGTTTGCAAAAGCTTCTAATCTTTGGCGAGCATCGGCCTGTGTGTTTACAATACCTGCAAGGACTGCCTCTGCGTATGATGCATCAAGAGCCGACATATTCTGAAAATGGCTGATTCCTGAGCAAATCGCAAAATTACTAAGAGGCAAATTTTGAGCTGCTACAATTGCGACTGAAACAGCTTTTTCAAGACTTGAGCCATCGACAAGATATTGAGCAAGCCCCACGTCAATGGCTTCTTGTCCTTTGTAGACCCGTCCGGTAAGCATCATGTCGATCATTCTAGCTTTACCAACAAGATCAGCTACCCGAATTGTCGCGCCTCCACCCGTAAAAAGGCCACGTTGGCCCTCTGGAAGTGCGAAATAAGTTGTTTGATCAGCAATTCGAACATGGGCACTTGAAGCCAGCTCTAAGCCCCCGCCTACAACGGCACCTTTGAGGGCTGCAATGATCGGAACACCTCCATATTCCATTTTATTGAATGCCTCGTGCCAACGCATGCAAAGATGCATGAAATCGGAAGGGCTGCGATCTGCCTGATGGTGTTCCAATAAATCGAGCCCCGCGCAGAAATGTTCTCCTTCTGACGCAAGGACGACTGCCCTGATACCTGATTGGGGAATAAAGCTAAAGAGAGTGATTAACTCATCGATTGTTTCGGCATTAAGGGCGTTACGCTTATTGGGCCTATTTAGTGTTGAGATAAGTATGCCGCTCGCGTGTTGCTCTAACTTGATATTTTTGATTTTCAGTTGATCAAGTGATTTCATTTTTGTGATTCCAAAATTTAAGTTTCAACATCTTCATTTCCATCTCAACTTTAGTCATGGCAGCAGCCCGAACATGGCCGAAGCCTCGGATTTCGAGGGGGGCACCGAGAAGTGCAGTTGCAGCAGGCAGATTGGTTTCCGAAAGATGCTCCCGCACCTCGTCAAGAAGTTTAAAATAGCTCTCACGCCAATGTCTTTCGCGTTGGCGTTCCTCCGTCATTCCGAAGATATCAAACAGGGTGCCGCGAAGACCTTTGAGCCGTGCGAGTATTGAGAAGACCGGTAAAATCCACGCGCCGAACGCATGCTTCTTAGGCTCTCCCGTTGCAGGATTTACCTTCGTCAACCCGGGAGGCGCGAGATAGATTTTCAGCGCGGCATAGCTCGCAAATTGATCGGCAATCTGCGCTTTGAAGGCTGGGCTCGTGTAAAGCCGCGCGACTTCATATTCGTCTTTGATCGCCATCAGGTGGAAAAGCGCTTTGGCGACCGCTTCGGAGAGGGAGCCAGGTTTTCCGGTAATTCTGCTCTCGGCGGCAATCACTTGATCGAGGGCGGTGCGATAGCGGTTTCCATAGGCGCGGTTCTGATACGCATCAAGATAGTCCGCGCGGCGGGCAATCTGCTCCTCGAGCGTCTCTGACAACCGACGATGATCGAGTGGCGCGTCAGCCTCTTTGTCTTTGAGAAGTTTGGACAGCAATTCAGAATCGGCAGCGATATGGCGGCCAAGACAGAAGGCTTTGAGATTCATTTCAATCGCCGTGCCATTGAGCGTAATGGCTTGTTCAACGGCTTCAGGTGCGAGCGGGATCAGCCCTTTCTGAAGCGCAAAGCCGACCAGCATCATATTGGCACCAAGCGCATCGCCGCCAATGACTCGCGCAATGCCATTCGCGTCGAAGGCTGTGAGCTTCGTGTGATCAACGAACTGAAAAAGCTGATCTTGCAGCTGGGACACAGAAAAACGAGCATCGCGATTGCGGACGAATTGACCCGTGATGGCTTCCGCCGTGTTCAAAACAATATGAGTGAGATGTTTCGCTAAAGACGCGCGGCAATCTTGTCCTAAAGCGGTGACAATATCGGCTGCAATAACCAGATCGCTTTTCTGCGATGGAATACGGACAGAGCTCAAATCATCAGGCGTTGCGGCAATTCGAATATGCGAGGTGACCGATCCGCCCCGCTGGGTCATGCCCAGATGATCCAGCGTCGAAGCCCCTTTGTTTTCAAGATGGGCCGCCATTGCGAGAATAGCCCCAATTGTGACAACGCCTGTTCCTCCGACGCCAGCGACAAAAATATTCCAAGGCCGATCCAAAGCAGGCATTGCCGGATTGGGCAATGCGCCTTCGAGAATCTGATTGAGGTCTTGCTTGGTGCTCGCTTTTGCAACACCGCCTTCAACCGTCACGAAGCTCGGGCAGAAGCCTTTCAGGCATGAGAGATCAGTGTTGCAGCTTGATTGATCGATCCGACGCTTTGTGCCGAATTCCGTATCGAGCGGAACCACGGCGACGCAGTTCGATTTTTTCGAGCAATCGCCGCACCCTTCGCACACAAGATCATTGATCAGAACCCGTGTTTCCGCCTTTGGAAGCAGTCCGCGCTTTTGCCGTCGCCGCTTTTCGGATGCACATATTTGATCATACACAATCACCGATGTGCCTTCGATCTCACGTAACTCGCGTTGCACGGAATCCAACTCATCGCGATGCGCAATCGTCGTGCCGGGCGGGAATAAGGCATGATCGAGATGACTCAGATCATCGGCCACAATCGCAATGCGCTCGACACCTTCGGCTCTCACTTGCCAGGCGATCCGGTTTGGCGAGAGCGGCCCGTCATGCTTTTGGCCGCCGGTCATAGCAACCGCGTCATTAAAGAGAATTTTATAGGTGATGTTGACCTTGGCTGAAACAGCAGCGCGGATGGCGAGCAGGCCGGAATGAAAATAAGTGCCATCACCGATATTTTGAAAAATATGCTTGGTGGACACGAAGGGGAATTGGCCAATCCAATTGGCTCCTTCGGCTCCCATATGGGTATAAAATGCGGTCGCGCGATCCATGGTCGTGGCCATGAAATGGCAGCCGATGCCCGCCATCCCGCGGCTGCCGTCCGGCACGCGGGTCGATGTCGAATGAGGACAGCCCGCACAGAAATAAAAGGCGCGGGTTGTCGTTGACGGCTTCAAACCCGCCCTCTGTTCCTCGATTGCCGCGAGCGCCTCGAGCGCGGTCAGAATGGCAGTATCACCGCTATTGGCGACGACAGTACCAATCACCTCAGCGACACGAGAAGGCACGAGATCATCATGAGAGGGTAACCACAACGTACCATCGGGGCCATGTTTGCCGAAAATGCGCGGCCGACTGCCTTCGGGCATGTCATAGAGCAGGTCTTTGATCTGACCTTCAAGAAGCGGACGCTTTTCTTCAACGACTAGCAGCGTGTCGAGACCGTCAGTAAAAGTTTTGAGCCCCTCAGGTTCAAGCGGCCAGACAAGGCCCACTTTGTAAAGCGAAAGCCCAATCTCCTCGGCGCGTGCTTCATCAATCCCGAGCAGCTCAAGCGCTTGGAGCACGTCGAGCCAAGATTTTCCGGTCGAGACAATGCCAATCCGCTTTTTGGACGACGGCCAAACGCTTTGATCAATGCGGTTCGCGCGCGCAAAGGCATGCACCGCGCGATGCTTGTGCAGATGCAGCCGCCGTTCTTGCTCCTGAGGACTGTCAGGCCAGCGAATATGCAAACCACCCTGAGGCGCATCGAAGTCCGGCGTGACAAAATGGCCCTCAGACTCGTCAATGGGGATCGAGGCTGATGAATCCATCGTTTCAGCCACCAATTTCATGGCGGTCCAACAGCCCGAGAATCGTGACAACGCAATCCCATAAAGACCGAACGGAATTATATCCGACACGCCCGAAGGATTGAGCGTCGGTATCATCGCATCGACCATGCCGAATTCGCTTTGATGCGATGTCGTTGATGATTTGCAGGTATGGTCATCACCCAGCAGAAGCAACACGCCGCCCTTCGGTGCCGAGCCAGACAAATTGCCATGCTTAAGCGCATCACCGGAACGATCAACGCCTGGGCCCTTGCCATACCAGATTGAGAACACGCCCTCGCAGTCGGCTTTTTCCAGCACATTGATTTGTTGCGTACCGACCACCGCGGTTGCGGCGAGATCTTCGTTCACGCCTGGACGAAACACGATGCCTTCGGCCTTCACAATATCCTTCGCAGCGTCCATGGCTTGATCAATGCCGCCCAAGGGTGAACCACGATAGCCCGTCACAAAGCCGCGTGTTTTAAGCCCCTGTTCGCGATCAATGCGCGCCTGCATTAGTGCGAGCCGGATTAAAGCCTGCGTGCCATTTAGGTAAATTCGGCCTTCACTTTTAAGATATTTGTCGTTAAGTGAGGTTTCCAAGCGTCAAGTATCCAGATTTCGGAGCGTTAATGGACTTTGTGCAACTTAGTTCATAAAGTAGGCTATGCTTCTAACTCAATTTGACAAGCAACTAAGCAATTGTTCATATATAAAATAATTTTAATCTATAACTTGCGTAGCGACTAACTTAATGGCTCCTCCCAAAATCCGCCTCCCTTTGACCGCTCTTCGGACGTTTGAATGCGCGGCGCGTCGTCTCAGCTTTAAGGATGCTGCCGAGGAGCTCCATGTCAGCGCAACCACGGTGAGCAATCAAATCCGTGAGCTAGAACGCGAGTGGAATTGTATTCTCTTCATTCGCAAAACTCGTCAGGTTGTCTTGACCGATGCAGGGCGTTCGCTCGCCGTCGTGATCAGTCGAGCCTTTGGCGATATTCGGAGCGAAGTTGAAGCCTATGCCGCTTTGCCGCGCAAGACCGTGACGCTTGCGGTCGGCCCCATTCTCGGGACGCGGTGGCTGACCCCAAGATTGAGCGCTTTTTATCGCCTTCATCCGAGGCTCACACTCACGATTATGCCCGGCCCGCGGATCACCAGTGTAGACACATTGAATTCATCCATTGCGATTGATTGGGGCACAGGAGATTGGAAGGGGCTTGAATCGCGGCACATTATGAATGTGACCTATCAACCCGTCATGAGCCCTGAATTGCTGAAAAGTTTAGCCCCTTTACGCAAGCCCGAAGACTTAGCACAATTGACGATCATCCATCAAAATGATCGGTCAGAGTGGTTTAATTGGTTTCGCCTTGCAGGAGTTCCAGCGCAAGATTTCGCTCGTGAAACGACGATCCATGATAGCAATGTTGTGACCCAAGCCGCCATTGAAGGGCTTGGTGTTGCTTTGGGTGTTTTTCCCTTGATTCAGGGTGAGGTGGATGCGGGTCGTTTGGTCTGCCCGTTTGATATCAAACTATCTCCTACACGCTCTTATCACATTTTAACGCGCCCTGGTGCACGCAATGATCGTGATATCAGAACAGTATGTGAGTGGATTGAATCAGAAGCGCGACAAATGCAATCATAATCGGATGACGGGATCACCGGCCAATCGAATTTTGAAGTGATCCGAGTGTCTCTATCTCGATTTCGATTTTATCTCCTTCCACCAGAAAGCGTTGTGGAGTCCTGCTGCCACCCGATCCATCCGGCGAGCCCATTGCGATGATGTCACCGGGTTCAAGCGGAATCATATCAGAGACATAGGTTATCACATCGATGATTGAGTAAAACATGTCGTTAAGCTTCGCCTGCTGAACAATTTCATCATTGAGCTTTGTTGTCAGGGTGAGATTGTCGGTAGAACTGACTTCGTCTACGGTGACCATATATGGTCCGCATGAACCAGAATTGGCAAAATTCTTGCCCGCATGGACGCTGTGCTTTTGCCAATCCCTTACGGATCCATCATTAAACATTGTATAGCCTGCAATATGATCCATGACTTCGTCACGCCGAAGGTGGCGACAGGGTTGTCCGATGATGACAGCCAATTCCCCCTCATAGTCAAAAGAGCGCGCTGCCTCCCCGCGTGGAATTTCAAGGGACACTTTATGCCCCACAATTGTGCCGGGCAATTTAGAAAACAGAATGATATTTTCAGGTCTTATTTGTTTCCCGTCTAGCCGATAACGCTTTGGAAAATTAATACCAACACAGATCACGCGGACCGCGTTGGGAATGGGTGGTAAAAATTCTAACTCCGAGATTAATCGCGGTGCAGATTTCAGTGCATCTGATTCAAGCGCTGTAAAAGCCTTGTGCGCGAGAACGTCTTTGAGTGTTGGATAGACTTTTCTAAACTCTGCGCTGGCCTCATGTATCATGAGATCCCGTATAATACCAAACGAGGCTTCGTTCTTGTGCGAGAAGCTTGCGATCCTCATAGTTTAGGCTTTCCGAATGTTTCTTCACGGGCACGAATGAGGGTAGCCAGAGTCTTGTTATAGGGCGCTTCGAGATTGTGCCGCTGAGCGATAATGGGAACCATCCCATTGATTGCGTTGATTTCAGATCGCCGTCCCGCACGGTGGTCGAGAGCTAAGGAGGGCCTTGCATCCGGCATTGATTGTCCAAAAGCGGTGACATAGGCAATCGGATCATCGAAACTGAAATTAACATTTTCTGCGCGGCCTGCAGCATAGGCCTCGCGCGTACAGCCGGTGGCAATGGCCCACCAATCCGGGTTTGTCATAATCTCGGCAAGTGTGCAGTCGAACACCGCGCAAGGGGCCGAGAATGTCACATTGCAAAGGAATTTCTCCCAGATCAATTGTTGGATATCGGAAAATTCCTTGGCATTGAATCCTGCGCCTTTCCATATCTCGGTGACGCGGGTCAAGCGCTCGGTGAGGCCGCCTTTTATTTCGCCAAGCCTGATTAATTTCATCGCGCTGTGATGCGCGTGGCCGGGCGCTTTTATCGAGGCACCAAATCCGTCAGCAACGCCAAGCAATACCTGATCCGTTACGATATGCGCGCCAATGCGTTCGGCGGCTCCCAATCCATTCTGGATCGTGACGATGAGAGAATCTGGTGTAACAAAGGGAGCGATTGATCTTGCGGCGGTACCCACTGCATCGCCCTTCGTTGCAAGGACAAACAGATCGGATTTCGCGGTTATGGACGCATCGGTGCTTGCTCGAATTCCTGTGATTAACCGGTCGCCACTAGCTCCTGTGAGATGAAGGCCCTTGTCATTGATCTCTGTGACGTGATCGTTCCACGGATCGACGGCTACAACATCATGTCCCGCCTCAGCGAAAAGACCCGCATAGATGGAGCCCATAGCCCCAGCTCCGATAATGGATATTTTCATGATACGCGCATCGCCTCCTCGGGCAATTTGATGTCGAAGTGGGTTCGGATACGGGTCAGAAGATCGGGGTCAATATGATTTGGATAATGGGTCGCAAGCTTCTCGCGGACTTGTAATTTGGCTTTGTGTCTGATGTCATAGGCTCCATCCAGTTCCCATTCCTGAATTGAGCGGCGATCAGAAATGCTTGGATACACAAAATCCGATGTCATGCGCGCGAGAGTGTGAGGTCGTCCTAAAAAATGCCCTTCACCGCGCACGACATCTGCGATGTCTTCGAGTGCCAAAGTGTCGGCGTCAATTGTGATTGGCGTGAGAGAGCTTAAAATCGCGCCGAGCATATCATTGTCGATTACATAGCTCTCAAAGGAGCATGACATCAGCCCAGCCTGCATACCACCAGCTTGGGTGATCAGATTCGAACCTGCATGGGCTGCAAGTCCAATCGTCAGAGATTTTTCGAACCCACTTTGTGCGTCGGGGATTTTGCTATCACTGGCGCCAGCAATACAGGAATTTGGCAGATGCAGGCGTTGCGCAATTTGCGTTGAAGCGGCCATCAGCAAGGCCTGTTCGCCGCCGCCTCCGGCCATGCCGCCCGTTCTGAGATCAGTAACCATCGGCCTCATGCCCATAATGGCTTTGGCATTCGGATCATGCAACGCCGCAACAACAAGTCCGGCGAGCGTTTCTGCCGTTGTCTGCGCAAGACATCCTGCGATTGTTACCGGGCTCGATGCGCCCATTTGCCCGAATGTGTTGACGTGAATCGGAATGCCACAGGAGATTGCTTGTGCCATCACAGCAAACGCATCTTCTGCTAGGCGCAGAGGCGGTGTCACATGATTGATATTAAGCGATAAAAATGGTCGTTCGCGGAAGGCAAATTCGGATCCAGCAATCCAATAACACATCTTGGCAATCGCTGTGACTTGATCGGGTTGATCCGCCGAAACCATGACATGTTTGCTGGTGCCTGTGAGCGATGCAAATGCTGTATTGATAGCAAGATCAAAGGGCGATGTCATATCGCGTGCGACAAGCGAACGTGAAAAAAAATGAAAATGATCGAGACTGTCGATCAGCCGAGCTGCATCATACAGATCTTTCAATGTTGTAGGCCGCGTAAGATCTGTCTCACTGTCAAGAATAAGCGGTGCTGCTCCGCCCGTCCCGGTATACACATGCGTTCCGTGAAGTATGAGATCATGTTCGGGCCGTTGTCCCGCAAGAAGAATTTTTCTAGGCAAAACATCTAGGCATGATTGGACCAGCGCGCGGGGAAAAAGCAGACGTCCCTCCGCGTTCACTTGTCCGCCATGCCGCGTCACAAGATCGACAACAGATGGAGAGGCTTCAGACGCGCCAATGGTTGAAAGAATTTCAAAGGCCGTGTCGATGATCTGATCAATGGCATGCTCTGAAAGCGGCTTATAATGCCCACCCTCGCGTTCAATGCGTCTGACGGATTTATTAGTGCCGCGACGCTCCATCCGCCCGCGGCGTCCTGTTGGTTCGTCCGAATGGCGGGTGGCCGTGGCCGATGACGGTATGAGGTGAGTGTCGCTTTGCGTCATCCCAGAGAGTCCTCTTGGGTTTTGTGGTGCAGAGGCCCCAAAAGCGCTTCGATTTTTTTGATCTCAAGCGATCCCTTCGTCGCCGCTATCGTCCATACGCCGGTGCCATCGCGCGCTTCAACGGCTGCACAGTGCCCGGCGTGATCGAGATAAAGCCCTGCGCCGTCACCAATCGCAAAACCGCCTGGAATGTCGCCTCGAAGAACATGATCCTTATACCATGCGGCGCGTTCCACCTCGGTTGTGTAGTGCACGCAACAGCTGCCTGCGAAAATACCAAGCCCTTTGAGGGGTTGATAGTTTGTGCCGCCGCCATCCCAAAATGTGAAATCGAACCAGCACATCGCGCCTGCGCTTACGCCACTCAACAACACATCGCGTGCAGCGGCGGCTCGCAACACATCCTCAATGCCGCTCTCGCGCCATGTTGCGAGCAATTTGGCGGTTTGCCCGCCGCCCACATAGATCGCGTCCAAATTTTTTGCCCATGCAGCGGCCTGCGTCTTCGTGGCTGTTTTCGGCAGATGAGTGAAAGAGGCTGCGAGCGTCGTGAACCGTTGCTCCGTTCGCGCGAGGCGATCGGGATTGTCATCATTGGCTAGACCGATATAGCCAATCTTGGGGTGGCGAGGCAGAAGGGTCATCATCGTGTCTTCGAGCCCCGGATCGGTTCCGTGCGTTGCGCCGCCTCCCCCAAAAATAAGCGCTCTTGCCATCTCTGACTGTCCTAATTTATTCCGTCCCAGAAGCCTGTGAAGGCTAATAGGGGCGCCCCTAGCCGAAGTCGGGGCCGAAACCGTCTTTTTATGCGACCAAAGTGTTCTCATCCGGACGGCACAAGACAATTTCATTTGCCCTCCTTCATGGATAAAATTTATTTTATCCATACAAATCGCTTTTTTTGTTTGTCACTCGACGGGCTGCGTGGAGACATTGCAGCAAGCCGAATTGAAATGGCGAGAGAGCGCTTTGACTCTCGAAGTCTTGGGAGGAAAATATGAGGAAACTGATTGTACTAGCTTGTTCAGCCGTTTTGGTCCTTACGGGATCGGCAATTGCGGCGCCTTCGGGTGTTTTCCGTCAGGCGCATGAATATGGCTTTGGCGACAAATCGAGCTTGGATCCGAGCTCGAAGGGCAAAGTGTTTCAGATTACCGAAAAGATCATGAACCGTCTGGTGCGTCCAGATATGAACGGCAAACCGTCGCCCGATCTCGCTCTATCATGGCAGCCCAATGCTGAGACGACCGAATGGACCTTTCGGTTGCGTTCCGGAGTCAAGTTTCACAATGGCGCGACCTTTAACGCTGACGATGTTGTCTATTCCCTGAATCGCATTCTGGATCCCAATTCAGATAATCCGGCCCGCTCAACTATTTCTATGATTACGAAAGTTGAAGCGGTTGATGCGACAACGGTAAAGATGACATTGAACGCGCCATTCGCAGATTTGCCCCTCCAATTTACTGATTATCGGATCATGATGATCCCGAATGGTTCAGGCGATACGATTGGCAAAACAGGTATTGGCACTGGGCCTTTCAAAGTTGTCAAATTTGATCCCGCCGGAACAACGGCTCTCGAAGCCAATATGGATTATTATGATGGCCCTCCCGGTGTGGCACGCATGGAAATCATTGCGATTCCAGATGCGCAGGCCCGGTTGCAAGCCGTCTTGGCCGGTCAGACAGATATGGAGGCCGGGATCACCGCTCAGCAGAAAATTATGTTTGCGGATCCCAAGAAATATCAAATTCAGGAAGTGCCAACGGGCAATTGGCGCGGAATTGTTTTTCGCGCAGATGCGGCGCCATTCACGGATCTCCGAGTGAGAAAAGCGCTTCGCCTCGCGGCCGACCGCCAAGCGATGCTTGATCTCGTCGAGGCAGGAAATGGCGTTCTCAATTGCGACACACCCGTCGGACCCAAAGATCAATATCGTGCTGATTTGAAATGTCCGCAGGATATTGATCAGGCTAAAAAACTTTTGGCTGAGGCCGGTTTTCCAAACGGAATCGATGTTGAAGTGTTTGTGGCCACCATCGAGCCAACTTGGCCGGCCATGGTTGAGGCCTATCAATCGCAAGCGGCCGCTGCCGGTATCCGCGTTAAAATTACAAAGGTTCCATCTGATGGATTCTGGACCAATGTTTGGATGAAAAAAGATGTGACCGTGACACGTTGGAACGACCGCCCCGCTGATCAGGGGCTTCATGAAATCTATGGCATGGGATCAAAGTGGAATGAGAGCTTCTATAACGATAAGGAGTTCAATGACCTCATCGACAATGCGCGGCGTGAAAAAGATTTCGACAAACGCAAAGCGCTTTATGTGAAGGCCCAAGAGCGTCTATTTGAATCGGCAAGCACGCTCGTGCCTTATACTGTGACGAAGATGGTCGCTACCTCTGCGCGCATGCACAATCTTGATGCGGTTGAGAATTTCTCAATCCGCTGGAACAAGGTCACGGTTGACAATTGATTGACAATAAAATGGCGTGAAGAGCCGAAGTCTGGTTCCCTATGTCTTCGGCTCTTCCACTTTTTGGAGATCGCAATGGTTCGTATGATCCCTCGTCGTCTTGCGCTTGGTGCCATTACGGTCTTTCTCGTTTCAACAATCATTTTCGCTGGTGTTGAACTTTTGCCCGGTGACGCGTGCACAGCGTTTTTGCAACGCGATGCCCAAGGAAAATTGTTAGACAACTGCCGTGCGGAGCTTGGCCTTAATCGGCCTGCCGTCGAGCGCTATGTCGAATGGGCATCGGGCGCGTTGACCGGTGATTTGAGCGTTTCGGCCAAAGGGCGTCAGCCCATTTCCGAAATCGTTGGCATCCGCCTTCGAAATACCCTGCTTCTGGCATCCGGTGCCGCAATGATTGGTGTGCCTCTCGCTTTGGTGTTTGGCGTTTGGGCGGCGCTCCGCCGTGATCGCTTAACAGATTTGACGATTTCCACTCTAGCGATCGGGTTTATGACAGTTCCCGAATTCGTGTCCGCCACAGTCATGATCCTCGTCTTCTCGATATGGCTGAATTGGCTTTCAGGCATTATTATCATATCACCCGATGCGCCGCTGATCGAATTTATTCCGAAGATTGTTCTACCCGTTTTGGTACTCACATTTGTTATGACGGCTCATATTTTGCGGACTGTCCGTTCGTCTGTCATCAATACATTGGCGAGTGACTTTGTTCAGATGGCGGTATTGAAAGGTGTCCCTTATTGGCAAGTCATCATCCGCCATGTTTTGCCCAATGCGCTTCTACCGGTGATCAATGTTGTGGCATTGACGATTGCGTGGCTTCTTGGTGGTGTTGTTGTCATAGAAACCGTTTTCAATTATCCGGGCCTTGGTCGCTTGATGATTGATTCAATTACGGATCGCGATCTTCCTGTGACACAAGCCATCGCTCTGATTATTGCAACCATCTATGTTGGCGTGAATTTGGCGGCTGATATTTTGGCGATGATTGTCAATCCGCGGTTGAGAACATTGAAGGCGAGACAAGAGTGATGATTGTATTGTCTCGCCTGCCGTCATGGCAACGTCGATCCCGGCTGATAGGTTTGATCTCTGATCTTATCTCGCGTCCATCTGGCGCTGTCGGGCTGTTTTTGATTTGCCTGCATCTTGGCCTTGCGATCGGAGGGCCGTGGATTGCGCCCTATGATTTCAAGGCGATATCGACAAAGGCCCTTCTCCAAGGTCCCAGCCTCGCGCATCTTCTCGGCACTGATCATCTTGGACGCGATATTCTGAGCCGCACTTTATTGGGTGGACGCGAAGCCATTCTCGTAACGTCATTGGCCACGCCTTTGGCGATGATGTGGGGCGGACTTGTCGGTATTTATTTTGGTCTTGTCGGCGGGCGTGTTGATGATGTGTTGATGCGCGTTGTGGATGCATTTTTGTCCTTGCCGTGGATTTTGAAAATGCTTGTTATCATCGTGACCTTTGGCACAGGCATTGGCATTCTCATTCCGACGCTTGCTTTTTTTTACGGGATTCCGGTGATCCGCGTTGCACGTGCTGCGACGCATGATGTGGTTGCTCGCGATTTTATTCAGGCAGCAAAGGCACGGGGGCATCGTACACTCACGATCATCTGGCGTGAGATTATGCCGAATGTGAGAGACGCACTTTTGGTTGAAGGCGCTATGCGTTGGTCGTGGATGTTGTTGGCATTTTCATCACTGTCATTTCTTGGATTTGGCGTGTCTCCGCCCAATCCCGATTGGGGCTTGATGATCTCAGACGCAAGAGGATTTATGTCATTTGCACCGGTTGGTGTGATTGCGCCTGTCATTGCGCTTTCAACATTGATCATTGGGATTAATTTGACGGCTGATGCTTTGGCCAAAGCGCTCGGCCTTGATCGCACGCAAAAGGCGCCCGTATGACGGGGCTTGATACCGATCATCGATGCGTGCTGTCGGTGGGAAACCTTTCTGTCGGTTTTTCTGACCGGGAAAAGCAGATACGTCCAATTTTACGCAATATTGATTTTAGAATTCATGCCGGTGAAACAGTTGGTATTGTCGGCGAGAGCGGCTCTGGAAAATCGACTTTCGCATTGGCGATGATGGGCTACCTCAAAGCAGGCCTTCATCGGGTGGATGGGCGCGTGACGGTGAATGGGTGCGATATGTTTGTGGCTTTGCCGCAGGCATTGGAGCGTATCAGAGGGCGGCAAGTCGCGCTTGTTCCGCAAAACCCTGCGCAGGCTTTAACTCCATCCTTGACCATCGGTGCGCACATTCGTGAAGCGTTGCGTCTGCACAGCGATCTTGTGGGTGAGGCAATTGATCGAAGGGCGATTGAGCTTTTGGCGCAAGTGCGTTTGCCGCATCCTGATATTTTGTTGGCGCGCTATCCTCATGAATTGTCGGGAGGGCAACAACAACGCGTCGCGATTGCAATGGCGCTCGCTGGAGCGCCGGACATTCTTGTGCTTGACGAGCCGACGACAGGACTCGATGTCACAACCCAAGCGCATATTCTCATGCTGTTAAGAGAACTCGCGCGGGAGCGCAGCATGGCGATGATCTATGTCAGCCATGACCTCGGGGCGATTGCACAAGTCGCCGAGCGGATCGTCGTGATGTATGCGGGCGAGATTGTGCTTGATGGGCCAACAAGGTCCGTTCTTCGTTCGCCGCATCATCCTTATGCAAAAGGATTACTGGCCTCTATTCCGCGTTTCTCGGCCGCAAGCCGTCCTTTGCCGCTTCATGGGCGTCCGCCTGCACCGGGGCAAGCCGGTTCGGCATGTGGCTTTGTCGGCCGGTGTCCCTTGGAGACGGAGCAATGTCGCACGCAGCGTCCTGATTTTGTGGCTCTCTCAGCGAATGAGGCGTCACGCTGCCATCACATCTCGCGGCTTGCGGAGTGGCCAGAGACGCGCAAGACAGAAGCCGTGTTACGCGATCATGGCGCCGCTCAAGAGATTTTGAAGATTGATGCGCTGTCCGTGACCTATGCGCGCCCTTCTTTGATCGATCAGATCAGAGGGCGACCATCGCGCGCACCAAAAACAGTGGATGACATCACATTGTCGCTTCGCCGCGGTGAAGCCCTTGGACTCGTTGGCGAAAGTGGTTCTGGAAAATCAACCATCCTCAAAGCGCTTGCGGGTCTAGTGCCCATGGAAGCACAACAGGCTGTGCTTGATGGGTCGCAAGATCTGACGCGTCGTCTTGAGTTGCGGCGACCGGAAGAATTACGGCGTGTTCAAATCATCTTCCAAAATCCCGATGAAAGCCTCAATCCACGACAAACAATCTTTGATATTCTTGCGCAGCCTTTGATGCTTTATTTCGGCCTTACCGGTTCGGATTTGCGCGCGCGATGCGAGGCGCTCTTGGAGCAGGTGCGACTTGGGGCGCATTATCTTGATCGCTTTCCGGGTCAATTGTCAGGCGGTGAGAAACAACGCGTTGCGATTGCGCGTGCTTTTGCTGCAGAGCCTGATCTTGTCTTGTGTGATGAGATTACATCGGCCCTTGATGTGTCAGTGCAGGCAGCTGTACTCGATTTGATTGAGACCTTGCGCAGAGAAAAAAATACCACGATTGTTTTTGTGAGCCACGATCTCGCGGTGGTACGATCAGTCGCCGATAAGATTGCAGTTCTCTATCAAGGAAGACTGTGTGAAATGGGTCCTGTTGCTGATGTTTATGCAAGTCCGTCACATCCTTATACGCAAGCACTGCTTGGTGCAACGTTAGAACCTGATCCGGATTTGCATCCGACTTTGCTGGCTCTTGATGTCACGGAAGCAGGCCCGCCTCCTAAAGGCTGCGTCTTTCAAAATCGTTGCCACAAGAAATTGTCTGGTCGGTGTGATGAGGAAATTCCTGCTTGGGCATTATCTGACATGCAGCATCAAACGCGTTGCCATTTGATCGCTTGAGGACATCGCGTCACATCGTGCCATTGCCTGCTTTTTCGAGAATAGCGGCCCATGTTTGATGTGGGATAGCGAGTATGGACTCGGGATTAGAAGCGCGGTGTTTCCTTTCACGCTCTCCTGGAACTTCGACAGAATTGAAGCCATCCGTAGGTGGGCATGAGCGGATTTCGGCGAGGATCTCTTCAGCAACGGATTGAAGCGTCGGCGCTTCGCGGTAACGCTCCGTATCAAGAGCCAGCACAAGCCAATTCACCTCAGTCGTGACAGGGCCGAGCATGGCTTCACAAATCAACTCTGCCATGAGCGCTAGGCCATAACCCATCACGCCACCCTTTGGCAGAATCGCGCCGCCATCAAAATAGTCTGAAGGATCGGTTGAGGGCTTTCCATCCTTTGTGATGAGTGCGCCTTGGGGAAGCTGCGCGCCTGCGGCATGGGCGGCATAGACCCATCCTCCAGCGATCACTGAGGTTGCGAAATCAACAACAACAGGGCCTTGCAAACCGCCGGGAATGCCAAAGCAATAGGGATTGGTAGGGAGCAGTGCCTTACGTCCGCCATAGGGTGCGACTTGCCGCCAGTTTTGACGGCCACCACCACCGATGATGATTACAAGCGCAGATTTTATCGCGGCGCGTTCCACAAAACTTCCCAAACGTCCCGTGTGGCCTACATTGCGGATCGGCAAGGCCGCAATTCCTTGTGTCTTTGCTAATGACACACAATGATCGACAGCAAGCCTCATGGCAGGAATCCCAATGCCGCCGCCGCCGCAGACATAAGGACAGCCTTTGTCCGTGTGAAGAATCTTCGCATCGGCTTTGGCGTCTAAATAGCCGCTTTCGAATTGCTTTGCATATTGAAGCACTCTCATCACGCCATGAGACTCGACGCCGCAAAGATCTGTATCAATCAAGTGAGCGGCCACTTCCTCGGCAATATCGGGTCTGCATCCACGGCTTGTGAGGATCTGTTTGAGAATAGGCTGCACAAAGCTTGATGCAAGGCTGACACGATCATTGGCCAGTTTCAGCTTGCTATGCGACGCAACAGAAAAAGTGGATTGGCTCATTGATAGTGTTTTCTTTCCGGTGCCATCAGCGTGTTTTCTGCGTGTTGAGACAAAACGAAAACTTTCAGATTAAGTTCTGAACCCACGTTGCATATTCATTGATCTCAATAAAAGTCGGACCTTCTGTAGAGAAGGCTTCGACCAAACTTGTCTGAAGCTCGGCCATCGAATGAGGTCTCACTCCAGTTCCACCAAGACTTTCGATCAATTTAACAAAATCAGGACTTTTGGGATCGACGCTGACCCGGTCAATATGATTACGGTCCATTTGATCAGCAATTTCTTTAAGAGAATTATTATTCCACACAATGACCGGTAAGCTCAATTTTTCTTCAACGGCCGTTGCGATTTCATTGATGGTGAACATTATGCCCCCATCGCCCGCAACAGCGATAACGGGCCTTGAATCGGCTCCAATTTTTGCACCAATGGCCATAGGGAGTGCAACGCCGAGCGAGCAATAGGTGCCTGGATAGTGCCAGCAATTGGGATGATTCATAGGAAGCGCAAAGCTACCTGTATAGACGAGTTGTGTGGCATCTCCCATGATAATGGTTTCTTCTGGGATAACCTCCCGGATGGCATGCCAGATTTTTGCGTGCCGCTTTTCGCTTTCCGTCATCGTATTCTGATTACTAATCCGAATTCTCTCCGCTCTTTTATTACCTTGATCAATGTTGCCAGATACTCCAGCGGCCGTAATTTTCTGATTGAGTTGAGAAAGCGCGTGATTTGCATCGCCGAGAAGAGGAATATCCGCACCATATTGAGAAACAAGGACATGAGGATCGATATCGATCCGAATAATTTTGCCATTGATGGGCAAATGGGGAAGGAAATGATCCCCTTCGGCAATCAGCGACCCGACAATGATGACAAGGTCGGCTTCAGCAAGCTCGGTTTGGCTTGCTTTGCACAACAAGCTGCATCCAATCGAGAGGGTATGCGATTCTGCCACAATGCCTTTTCCTGCATTGCTTGTGACAACCGGTGATGCGATCAGTTCCGCAAGTCGCGTTGCTGAAACTGAGCAATTTTTTGCGCCGCCACCTAAAACAATTAACGGACGGGTTGCCTGTTTGATTAGTTCTACAGCTGCGTCGAGGCTTTCAGGATTGATGAAGGGGCGCGTGCCAGTCGATCTTGGATGCCATGCTTCTGTTTCGGGGTGGGTCAGCATATCCCAAGGGAGAGAAATATGGACCGGCCTAGGACGTCCTGATTGAAAAACGGCAAAGGCACGGGCGATCCACTCGGGAAGCTCACGACTGTCATGCACCATGACTGAAAGTCCGGTGATTGTTTTAGTGATGGCTGATTGGTCATCAAGTTCGTGAACAACGCCCCATCCTTTGCCCTGCGAAAGTACAGAGGTAGCTCCTGACAAAACCAGCATTGCGCTCGAATCGGAATAGGCTTGTGCTATACCTGTTGCTGCATTTGTAACGCCAGGACCAGTGACGATCGTACAGAGTCCTGGTCGCCCAGTTGCGCGGAAATAGCCGTCTGCCATGAGGCTGGCGCCTTGCTCATTCCGGCATTGGATATGGCGAATTCCGCCTCGGCCTATGTCACGGTACAATTCTATCATATGCGTGCCGGGCATTCCGAATGCTATATCGACGCCGAAGCTTTTCAGAAGTTCAATAACATTGAACGATACTGTTCTTAGATTATTCATTTAATGGGTCCCAGCTTTGAAAGCCTGCTACGATATGGATTGCGCGTCCGAGAGATAAAAAGGGTGACAAAAGATAGCAGTCTTGACCAACGAAATTTGGTTAAGCATAACCCAAAAAAATTTGTATTATATTTACTCAACAGGTCTCGGGTGACGGAATTGTCACCTTATGCCGTATCTTCTTGGGCATACATGCAGAAATATCAAAGAACCAGTTGTCGTTCTTTTGAAATTGACCCTTGAATTTGCCTATTGGCAGCAAGCCAGTTTCAGCGTTTTGTGGAACGTTCATAGATCTCCAGGTTAAGGATAATCTGGCACGAATGAATCCTTTCGTTATTCAGGTCCAAGGCCCGTCCTGTTGCACCCTTTCGTTTTCCTCTTCTACCCTGTTGGACTAAAGAATATTTTGACAATCCGGCGCGGTACGAAGTTAAGCAGCAGTATCTAAATAACCATTCCCAGATCTGGGTTTGACTTTTAAGCCACTTATGCCGCTTAAGTTACATTGCGGTGGTTGGAATTGGGTTTTATGAAAAAAGTGGCTTCAGTGATTGGCGAGCTTCACCCAAAATACGCTGTATAGATCGTAGTCTCACGTCGCTACCACGTTTCTTAAATGGTAATCGTGATTTTAAATATCTTAAGCTGATATACGGAAGCATTATAATCAAATAATTTCGAATTACTTTCATTTCGAATTTCGAATCAATCTCCGAATTTCGGGTCGTGTTGCCATACTTTGATCTTTTCGCAACCGAGCTCGAAATTCGCGAGGTGATTGACCAAACTGTGATTTAAAAGTTCTAGAAAATATAGCAGGATAAGAAAAGCCACATGCATCTGAAACATTTTTGATGGAGAATTCTTCGTAAAACAAAAAATTTCTAGCTGCTTGTAGTCTTATTCTTAAGTAAAGTCGCATAGGAGATTCGCCAAAAATCTGACGACACCTGTAAGACAGCGTGCGTACGGGAAAATCAAGCTTATTAGCTAGCTCTTTGAGGCCCAGTGGAAAGTCGAGATTTTTCTCCATTAAAGCTACTACGCGCGCCGACAAGGAGTCGGAGTCCGTTTCGATAATTCCATCGTTTCGTTGCAGCAGTTCTGACGGCCGCCGTGTGTGTACCAACGCATTGGCTATTTCATTTGCCAATGGCTCGCCTTCAAATTGTGCAATCAGATCCAACATCATATCCAGTGTTGCAACGCCGCCGGCGCTAAGAGCTCGATGATCTTGTATCAGATAAATACGATTTAGCGGCTTCGCTAAGGGAAACCGCTCGCGAAAGGTTGGTACGGCTTCCCAATGTAACACAGTATCTACACGGCTATCGCGCCCAATGAGCCCTGCTTGAGCAAGAGCAAAGGCGCCGGTATCAACGCCTCCAACCATTGCACCAAAGCGTGCGGCTTGCCGTAATTGATTAAGTAGCTTTTGAGAGATTTTTTGGGTTGGGAGATTACCTTCAAAAAGGAGATACACCTGACCAGTGGGCATATTTGCAATTGAACAATCGGCGTCGATCCACATACCATTACTGGCGCGAACGGCATTGCCGTCGTCTGACACCAAAGACCAAGTAAAAATGGTTTGACCCGAATTTTGATTAGCTATGCGAAGGGCGTCGCTTGCCAAAATAAGCGCATTCAGTGGGAATTCCGGTTGCAGTATGAGATTGAAATGGGGAGCACCCGTTTGATTGGTTTGTGAGTGGGGCATCGCTCTTCTCATCAAATTTGCTGAAAAAGTAAAATTAATTGCCGAAAAAGTCAATAAATCTCCAAATCCCGATGCAAATCTGGCTGCAAGATCGACCCGTCGCAAATCGTCGATCCGTTCAAAGATAGATTAACAACACCCAGTTCGGGTGAGCGTGGCGCGTCGTGTCTTCGGCGCGGGCAGAGGGCTTTTGCCTTCTTCAGATGGGGGCGGTGATGCAAAAAAAGTTAAAGCGGGCACTTGAAGGGTGTTATGTCACAGTACCAACGCCGTTCGAAGATTCCGATGGCTTACCCGTCAATGAGGTGGCCCTTAGGACTTATGTTCGCTTTCTCCTCGAAGGGGGATTGACAGCGGAATACGCTACCTTTTTGGCGGGCGGCGCTGCCGGCGATTTTTCCACGATGACATTTGATGAGCGCGTGTGTGTCGCTTCTATCGTTGTTGATGAAGTCAAGGGTCGAGTGCCTGTTGCCATGGGTGCGCAAACGACGAGCACTATGGAGCTGGTGCGGCTCGCAAAGGCGGCCAAACGGCTCGGGGCAACCTTTATCCAGGTATCCTGCCCATTTTATTTTACTCATACGGAGGGTGATTTTGAAGCCTATATCCGTGCCGCGGCAGAGGCTGAACCAGAATTAGGCCTCATCATCTATAATACCTTTTGGACAAGCCAGAATCTCTCCTTCGGCATGATTGAGCGTTTGGCTGAAATTCCAAATATCATCGGCCTGAAATGGGCAACACCGCGAACGGATGCAATGGAATTTGAAGACGTTGTCTCTCATTTCTCAGATCGCTTTACCATCATCGATAACAATCTTTACTTTGCTCATAGCGCTATGCCGGCTCTGGGCGCACGTGCATTTGAAGTTCACAATTGCAATTTTTGGCCTGAATGGGGAATAAAGCTTGTTAATGAAGTGCGCGCGAAAAACTATCCTGAGATCGCGCGTATGTTGGTCAAAGAAGCGATGCCTTTCTACAAATTGTGGGTCGATATCGAGAAAAATTACACGAGTGGTGATGGTTATCTCGACAAACTTTGTATGGAACTTGTTGGTTTGCCATCAAGTAGATGTCGTCCGCCGACGCGCGATGTCCGGGATATTTATCGTGACCGCACTCGGTCCATGTTGAAAGAAATTGGTGCGCCGCGGATCAAAGCATGATGCTCGAAACGGAGCTAAAGATGTCGAGTTATTTAATTTAGCTTGCTCAAGAGCCTAACAGATAATCGCAGGAACTTTTGAGCTTAATCTGGTGGCAAGCTGCCACCAATCAATGGCGAGGGGAGGGTGACAATGAAAATATGGGGTCGATTAATCGGATCAGTAGCCATCATGGCTACAGTTGCAACTGCTACTTCTGCGTTTGCGGATGATGATGTTCGTTTGCGTCTTAACTGGATGTATTATGGATCACATGCTGGCTTTGCTTATGGCAAAGACAAGGGGATCTATAAGGCTGCAGGAATCAATCTCGATATTCGTTCAGGGAACGGTTCGGGATCAGCTCATCGGCTCGTTGTTAATGGCGATAGCCAGTTTTCCTATGGGTCCTGTGGTTCAATGACAAAGCTCGCTTCACAGGGCGCCCCTCTGATTTCTGTTGGCGTTATCGACGCGATGGGGACAGAGGCGGTTCTGGTCAGGCCTGAGACGGGCATCAAATCGGTTAAGGATCTGAAAGGTAAAAAAATTCTTACAACTGCAAATGCTGGTGTGAATACCTTCTTCCCGATTGTCCTGAAGAATGCAGGGCTGACAGACGCCGACGTTACACTCGTTAATGTCGCTGATGGTGCGTTGGTTTCGTCCTATCTGCAAGGAGCAGGTGATTCGGTCGGAATGCTTGGTGGTCTTGACGATAAGCCTGCCGAGATCAAGGCCGCTGGCGGTAAGGAGCCTGTCGGAATGCCTTATTCGGATTACGGTGTAAACCAGGTTGGCTATTGCATCGTGACAACAAAGGATATGGTCAAGAATAAGGCCGATCTCGTCAAACGCTTCGTTCAAGCTACGATGAAGGCTTATGGCGAGACGCTGAAGAACCCAGATGCCGCGATAAACTCCATGGGCGATATCGTTGGCGGAACGATGAATGAAGATCAGGGCAAGGCGCAAGCTAAAGAAGTGCTTAAGGTTACGCTGGATGTCCTGTTTTCCGCCCGGAATAAAGACAAAAAAGTTGGTCTGAATGTCCCTGAAGACTGGGAAGACATGATTGCCTTGATGAAAAAATATAATGATCTTGATCCAAAGGCTGATGCCAAGAATTTCTATACGAATGAATTCTTGAACTAGTCAGTCCAATTCCCGAGATTGGAAGGCGGGGTGACCGCCTTCCATTTTTGTTTCAACGAAAGTTGGGATCCTATGCAAGGTCTTATCGAGTTCAAAAGCGTTACTAAAACCTATGGCGCAGGCTCGTCGGCCGTGCACGCTTTTGGCCCCGTTTCACTTGATATTGCTGAGGGCGAATTTATTTCATTTCTTGGTCCATCCGGATGCGGCAAATCAACCTTGATGTTGATGATCGCCGGATTGCTTGAAGCAAGTGCAGGAACCATTAGGCTCGCGGGTAAAGAGGTTCATGCACCCCAGACCGATATCGGGATCATGTTTCAAGATAATACGCTCGTTCCATGGCGCACCGTTCGGGGTAATATTGAACTACAGCTTGAAATGCGTGGTATTCCCGTTGAGCAGCACGCTGAGCATATCAGTTCGCTATTGCAGTCTGTGCATCTCGCAGATTTTGCTGATCGATACCCTTTCGAGCTTTCTGGCGGTATGCAGCAACGGGCCGCCTTTTGCCAAGCCATGGTTCATCGTCCAAAAATTGTTCTGCTAGATGAGCCTTTGGGCAAGCTTGATGCTATGACCCGCGAGCATATCCGTGCTGATCTTCAAAAGCTCTGGATGCAAACGCGCTCGACCGTCATATTTGTTACCCACTCTATTGAAGAAGCTGTTCAACTATCCACCAAGGTTGCGGTGATCACGCCGCGTCCCGGTAAAGTTGAGACGGTGATCGATATTGATTTACCATTCCCGAGAGATCTGAAGGTTAAAGGGTCATCCGCCTTCATCCGCCATGTTCGGGAGATTCAGGAGATTTTCCATGGCTACGGCGTCATCTGATGGCAAGGGAGCCATGACCCGCCTGATAGGGTGGGTGGCACAATCCTGGATGTTTATAGCATTCTTTATTGGATTTTTCCTTTTCTGGGAATTTTCGATCGGTTTTTTCAATGTACCGCTTTACATTTTAACGCCGCCGTCGATGATCGTGACAAAAGCGTGGGCCGATCTTCCGCGCCTGTTCGCTTATACTTATGTTACGGGGCTTGAGACAATTTTAGGCTATATGGTGGCAATTGTAATAGCCTTGCCTTTGGGATTGGCTATTGCATTCTCGTCGATCTTAAGGCGCACCATTTATCCATTCTTCGTTACCATTGAGATGGTTCCTAAGATTGCTTTTGCACCGATTTTTATTTCTTGGCTTGGGTTCGGGTTACTACCAAAAGTTATTATTGTATTTTTGGTGTGCTTCTTCCCAATCGTGCTCAATGCAATTCTTGCATTTAATTCTCTTAGCGAAGAGCTTCAGCGCTTCAGTCGTTCGACGGGTGCAGGCGTCTGGCGTACATTTGTTAAAATTAGGTTGCCTGCAGCGCTTCCTCAATGCTTTGTCGGATTTAAATATGCAGGACTGAACGCAACCGTCGGTGCGGCTATTGCCGAATTCATCGGTTCTGATCAGGGTCTCGGTTTTTATATCCAGATTACGACCGGCAATATGCGGCCTGAATTGGCGTTTGCTGGAATATTCTTTTTGACGGCAATTGGATTGGTGCTCTTTGGAATCATCACTCTTGCTGAGCGTATTTTGATTCCATGGCATATTTCCGTAAGGCGGATACAGGCATGATGAATGTCTTTTGTAACTTAACTCTTTCGGACGTTCAAAAAGCCCGACTTCAACGCGGCTTAGGCAAAGTTCAACTTCATCACTTCGATGAGAGCGTTCCAGAAAATATAGCAAGACCGTATTTTGAGAAAAGCGACATTGTTTTCGGTAATCCACCCTCATCGTGGATTGTAACGCATCCATCGTTATGTTGGGTTCAACTCGAGTCTGTGGGTTTTGGCGAGTATCTTTCACTCAATTGGAATACGCTCGGCAATCGTCTCACCATAACCAATCTGTCTGGCTTTTTTTCGGATCCTGTTGCAGAATCGATTTTGGCCAGTGTTCTCGCATTTTATCGCGGTATTGATCGATTGGTGCTTTTGAAACATGCTGCTGATTGGCAGGGAGATTTGCTTCGTCCCTCTCTTCGAACGCTGCATGGCGCAAATGTTGTCCTGTTTGGCCAAGGTGCCGTCAACGCCCGCTTTGCCGACCTTATTGCGCCCTTTGGGTGTAGCATCACGCGGTTTGGTCGCGGATGGGAGACTGCTTCGCTGAATAAGTCCTTGGCTCAGGCCGATCTTGTTGTCAGCACAGTTCCGGATACGCCAGAAACGCGGGGTGTATTTGACCGGGGACGGCTTAACCATATGAAGCGTGGTTCAATCTTTGCGAATTTTGGGCGCGGATCGGTTGTTCATGATGACGCCTTGGCTGATGCGCTTGAAGGCGGGCTTTTGATGGGGGCAGTCATTGATGTTACCCGAGACGAACCATTGCCTGTTGAACACCGCTTTTGGCGGACGCCAAATTTGATTTTAACACAGCATAGCGGCGGTGGAACCGGTAACGAAATTGATCGCAAGATAGAGTGGTTTCTTGACAATTTTGGACGTTACCAGCGTGGCGAGAAATTGCACGCTGTTGTTGATTTTGCGAGGGGATATTGATGCCTAAAATTGCCAAGATAAGGACGGTTCTTCTCAGTTCTCCTTATGCTGATCCCGATGATCCGGAGATCAAGGAATGCTTTCCAAATGGAGCCAAGCGTACCATCGGCATGGTGGAAATTAAGCTGGACAACGGAGTAACGGGCATTGGGGAGGGCTATCTTGCGGTATTCGCACCGCTTGTATTCAAATCAATTGTCGATCTGGCCGAACCCTACATGATTGGATTCGATAGTTTTGACATTTGTGGTGCGGTGAGACGCCTACGCAGTCTTTGCGATTACTGGTCTCTACAGGGTGCAGCTCGCCATGTTATCAGCGCTTTCGAAATTGCGCTTCAAGATGCCAAAGGCAAAAGCATGGGTTTACCCGTCTATGATCTTCTTGGCGGGGCAAAAGCAGATAGCATTGCAATTTATGGAAGCGGCGGCTGCTGTGATGCTAAGGAGCAATTTCAGCGTGAGTTGGAGCTTCTCGATTCCAAGGGTATCACTCTTTATAAAATTCGTTCCGTGAAGCGCGATCTGTATCGCACAGCATGGGCGTTAAACGAATCGGCGAAACATGGCGTGAAAGTTGGCGTCGATATGTGCCAAAATCTGGCCGACCCGCCACAAGCTGTCGAGGATGTTGTGAGCTTTGTGGAAGCTGTCCATCGGCTAACCCCTCATAGGATGATTTTTTTGGAAGAGGCAGTAGGCCCCGACGCGCCTGAGGGCTTTAAGGAGCTGCGTTCGCGCATCGATGTGCCTGTTTATGGAGGGGAAATTATTACGACGCCGAAGGAAATGATCACGAGAATGGAGATGGGCGCCTATGACACGGTTCAGCCCGACGCGTCGGTCATTGGCGGCATTTCCGCTGTCATGGATATTTTTGAAGCTGGGCAGCGCACTAAGACTGGGGTCGTTGTTCACGCCTGGGGTGGGGCAGCGGCAATCATGGCGAGTTATCATGCCGCCTTTGCAGCTGGCGGGACGCTCGTCGAATTCCCCATGCTTTATTTCCCCCTCGGTGAAGAGATGATTGCTGACCAAGGCAAGATCGTAGATGGCCGTTTGTTAAAGCCGACTGCACCAGGTCTTGGCCTAACCCTTACGCCTGAAATGGAGGCACGTTATCCATTTGATGAGACCGCTGTATATAGTTGCGTGCTAAATGATTGGGGTCCGCCACCGGATGAATATTGGCGGTAATCTTGGCTTCCATCAATGGATGAGACGCCCCTTGAGATCCGATTAGATGATGATTTTGTTCGGATAAATCAATTAGTTATTATTGGAGCAGTTATTCTTTGGGTAATTTAATCCAGAAGGTGCTGTATAGACCGTAGTCTCCCTCCGCTACCAACGATACATCGGTTTTTTGTCAAGGCTTATCGAGAAGCGTCAATGCGCTCATATCACCTGCTATTTTTAGGTTAATCCGACGTTTTTCCCCTAAAGTCTGTACTTCGATCGATTTAAGGAGCAATCGGAATTATTACGGTGCCTGGACGTTCAACTTAGGGTCTTTTGTGAGATGGTCTTGCAGATGATCAATCCGCTTCATGTAGGATTGTACTAGATTGATTTGAGATCAAGAGTTGAATATTGGATTACGCGTTCCGAGTTAGATATTTGGGGCTCTGGCGAGAAATCGAAATATTTAAATCCGCAAGGGTATTTCCAAACGAGGCGAGCCCGCGCAACAGCGCATCGCGTTCGAGACGCACAAGCTCCGTGCCGCTGAACGACGTTTGATCGAGAATGATCCGCGCTGGATCAAAGGGCGGCTTGAGATAGCGGAACGACCCTTCACCAAGCTGCACCTCATCTTGCGGGACGCGACCCGGCTGGATCCGCGCACTATAGGCCCAGACATTTTCGAAGGTGAAGCGGCGAAGCCCCGCATCATAAAGTCTGCGCGTCAAAGCCTCGATAGGCAGAAATCCTTCGCCCATCGGCACGCCTGCGACGGTGAGATGCCCCGCGTCTTCGGCGCTAACCATCACATGGTCTTTGATATGGACGGAATGCACATGCGGCAAAACGGCTTCAAGAGCACGCTCCGGATCTTCAAGCACCATTTGGGAGTTGCCATAGTCATAAAGAATTTTAAGCCGCGGATGATCGACTGCGTTTACAATCTCCGCGAGTTCCGGCCCCGTAAAATCCTCATGGTTTTCGAGCACGATTGTGACACCGACGTGATCAGCATGAGCAACAACCTGTTCGAGATCGGCAGTCGTTTTCTGAATCATTTCGGCAATGGTGCCGGTGTGCCGCGTATAGGTCCGCAAAGACAGCGCACCCATGCGACGCGCGATATCGAGCAGCGTTTTCATATGGTTTGGTTCAGTGCCACTCGTATCGATTTCGAGGCTCATGTTGGAAGCCGCCAAACGGGTGCGCACCTCATCCATGCGCCAGTGTTCTTTGCCGCCCAAATGCCGGTAATTCGGATTGTTGAGCGAAAGATTGATGCCGGTGAAGCCCAACTCTTCCGCCAGATCAATATAAGCAATCGGCCCGAATTTTGGCGCGTGCGCGAAATGGTGCCACAGGCTGAAAGAGTGAATTGCAAGATCAATGGTCATCAGCCTTTTAGCCTTTCCAATTCCGCTTCGGCCGCGCGAATATAGCGGTCACGGACCGCGACATCACTATCGCCAACCGTTTGATACCGCAAGCAACAATAGCCTGCCATGCGATATGCGAAAGCTTGCTCCAAGGAGTTGTATCGTTGTTTGACGAGAGGCATATCGAGCGCATTAAAAAATTCAAAGTGGGCCGCCTCACTTAGCGGCTCGCACAGATTCAAAATCTGGAAGGCGGGCGAGAGGAAACTGTAGACATCTTCGGCGAGGTCGCCCATCGCGGGGCATTGCCAATCGACAAGCCGCAAGTCTTCGCCGTGGCCAATCAGATTGGTCGCACCGATATCGGTATGGATCAGTGAAAGCCGCTCCGGCGTTGGTGTCGCAAAAGAAGATGGGCGGTATTTCTGAAAAGCTACGACATAGTGGTCCACCGTGCAGCGAGCGAAGAGCGCATCGCCTTCCGTTAAAATGCCTTCCGCCGTTATGGGCACCACCCGAAACCCGTATGCGTCGGCAACTTCCTTGCGGCGAAGCAGATTGGCCACACCAATCAGATCATCCTGCCAGACTTCGCCTTCGACATAGCAGTAAACGAGAATGCCGTCGTCAGGCCAAAAGGCAAAAGGTTCAGGCGCGACGTTCAAGCCGGATAGTCTTTGTAAGGCTGCCGCTTCAGCCTCTGGCAAATTCGGAAACAGGCTGTCTTTCAAAACCGCACGGTAGCATTTGACCACATAGGTGCCGGACGGATTGGACACTTTGAGCACATCATTCCAATAGCCGCCCGCGAGCTTCTTGATCTGATAGGGACCATCGCCCAAGCCACGCGCGGTGAGAAAATCGGCGGCATGGGCGATATCGAACGGTGACGGCATTAAATCGCCATGCCGCGTTTGCGTCCCTCGTAAATCGCCATCGCGGCATTGCGCGCGGCAACCGCGTCACCAATGCCATCAAGGCTCAATTCGCGGGCAATGGAATCCTCCGGCGTGTTAGTCGCCGCAATCACCAGCGTGTCGGCTTTGATCTCGAAAGCCTCGCCACCGAAGGATTTCAGAGTGGCGCCCGATCCGGTCCAATGCTGCACCATGGTTTCCGTATGCATCTCAACGCCAAGCGCACGAAGATGCTGGCGCATCTGCAAATCGGCATTGGTGCGTGCCATTTCGAACATGATGGATGCTGCTTGTGTAACCAAGATCACCTTGTGCCCGTTTTGTGCGAGATGAAGCGCCGTGCCGGAGCCTTTCCAATTCGCGGTCTCATCGAGAAACAACACGGTCTTGCCGACACGCGCCGATTTCGCCATCACCTCTTCGGCTGATGTGACATTGCCGTTTTCAATGCCGGGCAAGGCATCAAATTCCGGCATCGCGCGTTGAAAGCCTTTGCCATCGGGGTTGGAGCCGGTGGCGACGATCACTTCATCCGCACCATAGGCAGCCACCTCGTCGGCTTCGAGATAGGTGTTGCGGTCAATTTGTACCTGAAGCTTCATCATTTGCCGTTCGAGCCAGTCGATATAATCGAGAATTTGCCCGCGGCGTGGTTGATTGCCGGCGAGACGGAACTGTCCGCCAAGCTTCGGTCCCGCTTCGACAAGGCGTACTTTATGGCCGCGTTCGGCGGCCACGCGTGCGCATTCAAGCCCCGCAACACCACCACCGATCACGAGCACGGATTTCGGCTCCTTCGCGGCCTCGAAACGGTCGCCGCCCCATTCGAATTCGCGGCCGGCACTTGGATTGATCAGGCAAGAAATCCAGTAATCGCGATAACGCCGCCCCCAACACATCTGGTTGCAGGAGAGGCAGGGCCGCACATCCTCGGCGCGGCCTTCCTTGGCTTTGTTGGCAAGATGCGGGTCGGCGATCTGCCCGCGCACAATCGAAACCGTATCGGCCTGGCCGGAGCTGATGACATAATCGGCATTCTCGGGCGTGCGGATATGGCTTTCGCATTGCACTTTGGCGAAGCTGACCACTTGCTTCAAGGCTTCGGCATGCGGCGCGCCGAGCTTGTCGGCGGAGAATACATTCGGGATAATGTCGCCGAAATTGAAATAGCCGCCGGTGCCGCAGGTGACATAATCCATCAACTGCTTGCGGTCGTGATAACTGACAATTTCCTGCAATTCTTCGATGCTTTGCGAGACTTTGGTTGCGGGGTCCATATTGACCGCGAGCCCGATGATAAAATCATCGCCGACTTGTTTGCGGATCCGCTCCATCAGCGTGCGTGAAAACCGCATCCGATTTTCAAAAGAGCCGCCCCATTGATCGGTGCGGCGATTGTTGAAAGGCAACCAGAATTGATCAATCAACGCGTTATAGGCGGCAAAGAGTTCGATGCCGTCAAACCCGCTTTCTTTTGCGCGGCGAGCAGCTTGCACATAGCTTTCGAGTACCTCTTCAATCTCGCGCTCCGTCATCGCGTGGCTGCCATCTGAATCATGGAACGAGGGTAGGCCGGAGGGTGACCAGCTTGGTGCATAGGAATTGTCAAAATCGCCATGCTGGCCGACATGGTAAAGCTGATGGCAGATCACTGCGCCATGCGCATGGACGGCGTCTGTGATTTTTCGGAAATGCGGGATGATCTCATCCGTGCCATGGCGGAAATTGCCGCGCGTTAACACGCCGGTGGCATGCACAGGAACCGGCTCGACGACAATCATCGCCGCGCCGCCTCTTGCACGCTCCTCATAATAGCCGCGATGGCGTTCTCCGGGTAGGCCGTTCTCCGCCATATTGGCGGTATGCGAGCCGAACACGATGCGGTTGCGCAGCGTTTTGTGGCGCAGTTGCAGCGGTGTAAAAAGAGATTTGAATTGGGTCATCGCAGCGCTCTTACGATTTAGCAAAGGCAACAAGGCGTTCGTGAAGATCGCGGGGAATAGGAAGCCCCGCTTTGGACAGTTTCGCTTGACTGGCCTCGCGGCGCGAATTGGGAAGTCTCGCGCCTTCTTGCGAAACGATATTCTCGACAAGCCCGTCGATGATCGCGTTGAAATATTTTGCCCCAAAGGCTTTGGGTGAGAGCGCGATAAAAAATTGACCATTGTTGATCGGTACATCATCGGCTTCGGTGAAGGATCCCATTTGGGTGCCCAACGCGCTTCCCGTCATCGCGGCGCATAAGACTTCCACGATCAATCCTTGGCCGAATCCCTTGAAGCCGCCGGACGGAGCCATTGAGCCTTCAAGTCCTTTGACAGGATCCGTGGTGGGTTTTCCGTCTTTGTCGAGTGCCCAGCCGAGCGGAATTTTGCGTCCGTCTTCCTGTGCCCGTTTCACCGCGGTCCAAGCGACATGGGAGGAGGATTGATCGATCAGAAACCGGATTTTGCCTCTCCGTCCCGGGACGGCAAAGGACATCGGATTGGTTCCAATAATCGGCTTTTTGCCGCCAAAGGGCGCGATTGCCGCAATCGAGTTGGTAAAGCCGAGGGCTAGCAGTCCCTGTTTTGCCAGTGTTCCGGTATGATAGCCCAGCGTCGCGGCATTATAGGAATGGGCCACACCCATCGCGGCGATGCCGAATTTCTCGGCGGCGGGAAGGAGCTTCTCGAAGCCCTTCTTGATGGCCGGGTGCGCGAAACCGCCTTTGGCATCGACCACAAAGGCGGTCGGTGTGATCTTTTTAACTTTTGGCCGGGCTTTGCCGTCGATTTTACCGCTCTTCACATGCAGGCAGTAATAGGGCAGCCAATGAAACCCGTGCCCTTCAAGGCCGGAAAGTTCGGTGTCGAGAATGGCTTCGGTGAAATAATGGGCGTTTCGCGGGGCGGTCCCAACGCCCGTCAGCGCTTTATAGATCAAGGACCGCGCTTCTTTAACGCTCAATGTCATGAGATCCGACATTATTGCCTCCCCTTTATTTCCGCTTTTCTTTTAAGCTAGGATACAAGCTTAAAAAAAGCGAGCCCCTTCGATCCGACCTTTAAGGCGTTTAAGCGCAAGGCCTTACGACAAATGGAAAGCGTCCGATGACCAATGATGCGGATGAATATCGCCTGATCGCGGAGGCAATGCGCGATATCGTGGTAGGCTTTGGCGGCGACGAAGCAAACCACTTTCTCCGGGATTGGCCCGATCATCCGCGACGGCGCGATGTAACCACGACCTATCTGCCTGTCAGCGCTCAACTCGTACATCTGAAACGTTGCGCTATTCCCGATGTGGCAGTTTTGGTCGATCGCTTTTTAGAAATCGCACCGCATTGCAACTGGCGACAAACCTATTCGACGGATGATCTCGGAACCGAGTTTTTGAAGAATTATGGATGGGTAGAAATCATCGGCGAGCGCGGTGCATTGGCCAGTCATGAGATTGCTGCAGGATTTTTGATGCTTGGCGCAAACACCGCCTATCCGTTACACGCCCATGATGCCGAAGAGCTCTATTTTCCTCTTGTCGGACACGCCGAATGGGCGCGGGGAAACGAAGCCTATTCGGTGAAGCCTCCGGGGACGATGATTTATCATCCCTCGCGCGTTCCACACGCCATGCGAACCCACGCGGAACCTCTATTAGCGTTTTATATCTGGCGGGACGGCGATCTGACGCAAAAATCGGATCTTGTCGCAAATTAACGCTCGAGTCGCGCTAGCTGGGATTGGGCCACTCTAACAAGTGTTTCATCGTCGAGATTTTCATAATGTCCGGGATAGAGAACCCGCGCACCCAATCCCGCAAGGCGACGAAGGCTCTTTTGGGCGGCTTCTATGTTAGATCCTTTGAGATTAAAAAACATTTCGCCATCATAAAGCGCATCCGTTGAAAACAAGGCGCCTGTCTTGGCCTCATAAAGGGCAAGCAGGCCAGGCGAGTGACCTGGCACATGCAGCACCTCAAGTAACCGACCGCCGAGATCAATAGTGTCACCGTCATGAAGCAATCCCGTGGGCGGCGCAGGTTTGATGGCATAATTCGCGAAGTCGTAATCGGGCGACGGAAAATGCGTAAAACTGTCGGCCTTGAGCCAGCCGCCCCAAAAGGTCAGCTCCTGCGTCGGATTTGCTATGATCTCGATCTCGGCCGGATGCATGCGCCGATTTGCAAATTCATGCGCACCGCCAATATGGTCATAATGCGTGTGGCTCAAGAGACAGATAACGGGCAGACGGGTGAGACTTTTGATGACAGGCGCAAGCGGGGTAATACCCACGCCAGTATCGATGAGAAGAGCGTTGTGATCACCCTGCACGAGCCAGCTGTGGGAGCCGTGGAGCGGCCCAAGGGCAGGCTCGCTGATCCGGAAAATCCGGTCAGGGAACGGTGTAATTTCAAACCAGTCTTGGCCCATATCCGGCTCCGCTTCGAATGACCTTTTTATGACTTCTCTTGCGCGCCGATGCAATTCACGCCACCTTCGTCGCGTCATTGGGCAAGAGAGCATCCAACATGAACCTGTCGCATGTGGTCATTGTGTATGAGACGGAAGAAGCGGCGCGGGCGCGTTTGCAGCGCTATGGCTATACACCTGAACTCGCTCATGAAATTGCCGTCTATCTCGGACAGGCCACCGACTTACCGGACTTCTTCGGGGAGATTACCGAGGCACTTAACGCTGAAGGATTGACGGTTGATTTCATTGAACTTGATGCGTTGCTGGCACGTTTGCCAGACTTGATGCCTCGGCGTGACTCGACGATCCTTTGGACGATCACCGACGGAATCCGGTTTTACCGCGGCTCATCGATTTCCGCCGTGTCCCGAATGGCGGGTTTTGCCCGTTACGGATCTCCTGCGACCGCGCAACATCTGTGTCAGAACAAGTTTGCGAGCCTGGCGCTTGCGGCAACAGCGGGGATTCCGATCCCACCCACTTTATTGATCGAGGGTCGCAAGCAATTGGCGTCGCTCGGCGATTGGCAGCAGCAACGCGGCTCCTATTTCGTCAAGCCCAACACATTGGGTGCTAAGATTGGGATCTTTAGCGATAGCCGTTGCGCCACGCTGGACGAGGCGCTCGACCGCGCAGAACGCCTGTGGGACCGCTATCATGATCGCGCTTTGATCCAGCCTTTCGTTCCGGGCGACGATGTGCGGATCAGCTTTATGAATTTGGGCCGTGGCTTCTGCGCGCAGCTTGGCATCGAACAATTGGCCAAAGATCCGCGCAGCGAAACCGGTGGCGAATTTATGACCATGAAGGACAATGAAACGCTCTCCGGTGCCCGTGATACGGCTGGAACCAAAGGCGGCTTTGGTGAAAATCGCGAAGCGGCCTTTGTGCCCAAAATGATCGATCTTCGTCAGGACAAGAGCACCCGTTCTCTCGCAGCCGTCGAGAAAATTGAGACACTCGCCGAACAGCTTGCGAGCCTCTTGGAGTTAAGAGATTACTTTTCGATTGATGTGCGAATTGATGCGTCAGGCAGGCCGGTAATGTTCGAGTTCGAAATATGTCCGGGTATTACAATTTATGATTTTCAAAATTATCTCAAAACGACCCATGGCCTGAGTCTCGGCGCAGCCTTGGCCCAATCGTTGAAGATTTCGTTTCAGCATCGTTGGGGCAAACAGGAAGCCTGAGTTTAGACGAAGATCGCTTCAAGCTCGCCGATAATCTTATCCTCGATGTGACGCGCTGCCGACGATGCCGTCGTGCCCTGACTCATCAGATAGATCGGAACCGGTTCAAGGGCAGGCAAGATTTCGGTATGCGAGCGTTCTAAAAGTCCATGCGGTGCAGTGCCTGCGGCCATGGAGGTGACGGTAAGACCGGCGTGAACGGCCGCTACAATTCCGGCACGGCTCTGGCTTTGCACGGCCACGCGCCATTGGCGGTGCGCGCCTTCAAGAGTTGCGATCATGGCACGACGAAACACGCAGCCTTCCGGATAGGCCGCAAGAGCCACAGTCTCATTGTCCTGTATTTCAAAACTTGGATGCGAGACCCAGTTTAATCGCGCCTCGGTACTAATCCGCGCCGAGGAGGGGCGCGAGGCCAAGGTTACCAGCGCCAGATCGACATCTTGCCTTTGTAAGGCTGCAACCAGATTGGCGCTCAAATCGCAGACAAGCTCGATTTCCATATCCTTGATGTCATGGCGCATGGTGGCCATGACCGGAACGAAAATGCTGAGGGCGTAATCGTCCGGTACGCCGATCCGCACTTTCTGGCGTGGCGTTCCGCTGCGGGTCGCCGACAGCATTTCATCATAGGCGGCAAGCACGCTGAGTGCCTTGGCGTAGAGTTCGCTTCCCTTTGAGGTGGGCTCAAGCCGGTGATGCTGCCGGATAAAAAGTAGTCCGCCGATTTCTGTTTCGAGCATTTTGAGCCGCATGCTCATCGCGGCTTGGGTGCAGCCAAGCCGATCCGCCGCGCGGGAAAGTGAACCCCGTTCATAAATCGCGACAAAGCTTCTGAGGAGTCTGACTTCGATATCCATCCCATCACCTTGCCTTATGTTCAGCATAAGGACAATTTGCTTGTCAAACGCCGTTCCGTCCCCGAGCCTCTCCGCAACGGGTTGATGGGTCAAGAGACAATGAAGATCGGATTTATCGGGTTGGGAACCATGGGGCGCAATGCCGCCCTCAATGTCCTGCGGGCGGGCTTCGAGCTGGTGGTTTACGATATCCGCCGTGAGGCGTTTGCGCCACTCTTCGAGAAAGGCGCTCAGGCAGGGTCAAGTCCGGCCGATGTGCTCGATCGCTGTGATTGCGTCGTGACGATGGTGTTTGGCCCCAAGGAAGTGGAGCAGGTGGTCCGCGCCGCCGACGGCTTCCTGTCGACCGATTGCCGGGGCAAATACTGGATCGACATGACGACCAGCAGCCCGAAAGTGATGCGCGCGCTGGCCAAGGAGTTCCAGGCCAAAGGGGGCCATCCGGTCGATGCTCCTGTCACCGGCTCGGTCGATGCCGCGATCCGCGGCGATATGCCGATGTTTGTCGGCGGTAAGGATGCCGATGTCGAAGCCGTTCGTCCCGTTATCGAGGCGATGGGCCAATTGCGGAAAGTTGGCGCCTACGGCAATGGCTATGTCGCCAAATTGGTCAATAACCAGCTCTGGAAAATTCACGCCGCCGCAATTGGGGAGGCGATGGTGACGGCCAAACTGGCGGGGCTCGATCCGGCTGTTTGGTGGGAGGTGATGAAGGGTGGGGCTGCGGACAGTTTTGTCTTAAGCCATGATGTCCCTTCGATTTTTGCCGGCCATTACGATCCCTCGTTTCCAATCGCCCTGTGTCTCAAAGACCTCAGTCTTATCAAGGAATTGATGGATGAAACCGGCACGCGCAATGAGTTGACCCGCGCAACCCATGACCGTTTCAAGGAAGCGGGTGAGCGCTATGGGCTCGGCGCGGGCGAAATGACCGTCTGCAAGATCATCGAGGACGATGCCGGTATCGACCTCAGGGTTGCCGGCGACTGGGTCAAACCGTGGGAGGTGGCCCATCCTGGCTAAAAATGAGGCACCGAACGCTGATCGGCGCTAATCACATTTTTAGATGGACCTATCGGTTGAAATGCGGATGATAGGATCTAAGCTGCGAAGTCGGAATACAAAAAGTTCAAGGTTGAACCGTCAAAAGACGGGCAGCGTGAAGCATAGAACTCTTTTTGCAACCAGATGGGGGGAACTAGCATGAAATTCTTTACCAGAGACGGCAAACCAATGCCGAAATCGATTGTCGACATGGCCAAAGAAGCCAAGTCGGGCGGCGTTGACCGTCGCGAGTTTTTGGCACTTGCCAGCGTGTTCGGCGCAACGACGGCGACGGCCTATGGCATGCTGGGCATGGCCGTACCAACGCCGGCCAAAGCAGCGACACCTAAAAAGGGCGGCGTCATCAAGGTCGGCATGTTCGTGAAGGATCAAAAAGATCCGCGGACATATGACTGGTCGGAAATGGCAAATGTGACCCGCCAATTCCTCGAGCCGCTCGTCAAATATACCCGCGAATTCACCTTTAAGGGCACTTTGCTCGAAAGCTGGGATGTGAATGCGGACGCGACCGAATATACGCTTCATGTGCGTAAGGGCGTAACGTGGAACAATGGCGACAAATTCGACGCCGAAGACGTTATGTTCAACCTCAATCGCTGGTGCGACAAGGCCGCTGAAGGCAATTCAATGGCAGGCCGTCTTGCCACGCTGATTGATCCAAATACGAAAAAGGCCCTGGCAGGCGCCATCACCAAGGTGGATGATTATACCATCAAGCTTAAATTGCCGAAGCCCGACATTACGATCATTCCGGGCCTTGCGGATTATCCGGCGCTCGTCGTGCATCGCAATTTCGAAAAGGACGGCAAGGACATCGTCAAGCATCCGGTCGGTACCGGTGCGTTCGAACTCGTCTCCTACGCTGTCGGATCAAAGGCGGTCTTGAAGCGCCGGACGAATGGCAAATGGTGGGGCGGCGAAGCACTGCTCGATGGCGTCGAATTCATTGATTACGGCACGGATATCTCGGCCATGGTCAGCGCCTTCGAAGCGAAGGAATTGCACTGCAACTACAACACGGATTCCGGCTATGTCGCGATCATGGACAAAGCGGGCCTCGTGAAGTCCGAAGTGAAAACGGCATCGACCATTGTGTGCCGTATGAACAACAGCCAGAAGCCTTACGACGATGTTCGCGTGCGGCAGGCCGTTCAGATGGCCGTCGATAATGCGGTGATCTTGAAGCTTGGCGTTGGTGGCCTCGGAACGGTTGCTGAAAACCACCATGTTGCGCCGATCCATCCGGAATATGCCGAATTGCCGAAGAAGGCGCGCGATATCGAAGGCGCCAAGAAGCTGATGGCCGCTGCCGGAAAGATGGATTTCGAGCACGAGCTCATCACCGTCGATGAAGAGCAGTATAAAAACGCGGGCGACGCGATTGCGGCGCAGATGCGTGAGGCTGGCTTCAAGGTGAAGCGGACGGTGCTTCCGGGCTCGACGTTCTGGAATGACTGGACGAAATATCCGATGTCGATCACCAACTGGAACATGCGTCCGCTCGGCGTGCAGGTGCTCGCTTTGGCCTATCGTTCGGGCGAAGCGTGGAATGAGTCGGCGTTCTCCAACAAAGAGTTCGATGACAAGCTCAACAAGGCACTCACCGTGCCGGACGTTGCTGCGCGTAAGGTCATCATGGCGGATGTCGAAAAGATCCTTCAAGACTCCGGCACCTTGATCCAGCCTTATTGGCTGTCGCTCTACAATCACTCGGTCAAGGCCGTCCAGAATTATGGAATGCATCAGACCTTCGAGACAGATTTCCACGACGTCTGGCTCGATGTTTGACCGAACCCCTTCGGTCGGAGGAGGGAGCTCTTGCGGGCTCCCTCTTTTTTTGGACAATCTGAGTTATTCGATTACCTTTAGCCGAAGTCTTCTTGTGTCGAAGGATCGGTGATGCTGGCATTCTTTCTTCGTCGCCTCGGGGTCATGGCATTGACAATGCTGTGCCTGACCTTTGTCGTGTTTTATCTTGTCAATTTGGAACCTAATTTAAGAAAACTGGCTATTAGCCAGACCGAAATGCATGCGTCGGACGAACATATTGAAAGCTGGCTGACGCGAAACGGATATCGCCGTCCCTTTCTGGAGCGTTATGCCGCTTGGATCGGGGTATGGCCCAAAAAGCCCAATATTGATCCCGAAACCGGCAAGCAGGTTTCCCGATTTACCTATTGCGAAGAGCCGTCAGTGGTCGTTTACGCCGGCGTGATCGAAGGCGATTTCGGCTGCTCGACAAAATTCAAGACGAAAGTGGCGGAAAAATTATTGCCTGCGTTGTGTGCAACGGGCCTCTTGATGTTCTGGGTCATGGCGACGATGGTGCCGGTCGCATTGTTCCTAGGTATTCTGTCCGGAATGCGGGAGGGGTCTAAGCTGGATCGGGCCCTCTCTGTCGTTTCAATCGTAACAACATCGACACCCGAATATGTTTCGGGTGTTGTATTGACGATTATTTTCGGAACATGGCTCGGGTGGCTGAACGGATCGGCGGCATCCGCTACCGGTGACGGCATCACCTTTTACAATTTCACGCTACCCGTGATTACGCCCGCGATCTATGGCATGGGTTACATTGCCCGAATGACGCGCGCTTCCATGGTTGAAGTGATGACGGCCCAATATATTCGAACGGCGCGCCTCAAGGGCTTGGGCTTTTATGCCGTTGTTTTGAAACACGCTTTGCGCAATGCGCTGATTGCGCCGTTCACTGTGATTATGCTGCAATTTCCATGGCTGTTAACCGGCGTGGTGATTGTTGAAGTCATGTTCCGCTATCAAGGCTTTGGCCTCGCCTTGGTCGAAGCGGCAGGCAACAATGATATTGATCTCATGTTGTCGTGTTCCTTGGTCTCCGTATTGCTGGTGCTTGTTACGCAACTGATTTCCGATGTTGGATACGCCTTCCTCAATCCCCGCATTCGGGTTCAATAGGAGCAGGGCCGATGGAATTCATGTCCCCCTTCGCCATTGTTCTTCGTGTAGTAATCCAATTTACCCCCGTCTGGATGGCGATGGCTGTTCTCTTGACAATTAGCTTCCTGTTCAAACGGCGCCTCGGACTTTACGGATTTATCATTGAAACCGGTACCGGCTTTGCCGGCGTATCCATCCTTTCATTCTGGCTATTTACCGCGATTTTCGCGGCCTCCGTCGCTCCTTTTGATCCGCTCGGACAAATTGTGTCGATGAAAGACGCGTTGCCCGGCGCGATCGAGGCTAATTCCGGTTTGCCCTATCTCTTAGGCGGGGACAAACTCGCGCGCGACGTCTTCAGCCGCATGGTATTCGGCAGCAGAATTGTTTTGATCATCGCGCCTTTGGCCACTTTTCTTGCGTTGTCGGTCGGCATCATGCTGGGCTTGCCCGCTGGCTATTTCGGCAAACGCATCGATGCGTTTTTGTCCTTCCTGGCTAATCTAATCTTAGCCTTTCCGATCATTCTTCTCTTCTATCTGCTTGTCTCCCCCGGCATATTGGAAACGCCGATCCCTTATGCTTTGGCGGGTTTCTTTTTTGTCTTTCCAATCCTACTTCTCTTCACTTTGTTTTGGAGCGGCTATCGCGCCCATCCCAAGCAATTGGCATTGCGATTGGTGCTCACTCTGCTCGCTGGCGGATGGCTGTTTGCGACTTTTGTGTTTGATTCCGATCCGTTTCACATTCTGCGTGTCAGTCCGAGCACGCTTAATATTTTTGCAGCCGTTGCGCTTGCATCGGGCCCGGGGATCTTTCGTATCGTGCGAAGTCTCACGCTGGATATCAAGACGCGCGAATATGTGCAGGCGGCCCAAACCCGTGGTGAAACACCATGGTTCATCATGCTGTGGGAAATCCTGCCGAATGCGCGCGGTCCGCTGATTGTCGACGCCTGTTTGCGGATTGGCTATACGACGATCCTGATTGGTGCCTTGGGTTATTTCGGTCTCGGCATGCCACCCGAAAGTCCGGACTGGGGAACAGCGATCAAGGAATCAAGCCGATTGATGCGTGCCTTTGTGCATCCGGCTTTGCCGCCTGCATTGGCGATGATGTCCTTTGTCCTTGGTCTTAATCTGTTGGCGGATGCGCTTCGCGAACAATCGTTAAAGGATTAAGCCGCGCCATGGTTGAACCCATTCTCGATATCAGGAATTTGAGTATTTCGTTTTCCACGAGGGCTGTCGAAATTCCGGCGGTCATGGATTTTTCCTGTCAGGTAATGCCGGGCGAGGCGATGGGTCTTGTTGGCGAATCCGGTTGCGGCAAATCCACCGTAGCACTTGCCATTTTACGCGATCTTGCGCGCATCGGCCGCATCACGTCCGGCTCGATCCATTTCAATGGTCGCGACATGGCTAAACTTTCGGAGCACGAGCTGAGACAGATCCGCGGCTCCGAAATCGCGATGGTCTATCAAGAGCCGATGGCGTCATTGAACCCGACGATGAAGATCGGGCGGCAATTGACCGAAGTGCTGTTCATTCACGAGAGGGTGACAAAAGAGCAGGCCTATGGGCGTGCTTTGGACATGGTGAAGGCCGTCAAGCTGCCCGATCCCGAGCGTATTATGGGGTCTTATCCGCATCAATTGTCTGGCGGTCAGCAGCAACGCATTGTCATCGCGATGGCGCTCTTGGCGAAGCCGAAATTGCTGATCTTGGACGAGCCGACAACAGCATTGGATGTTACGGTTGAAGCGGGCATCGTGGAGCTTGTCAAAGAGCTTGGGAAACAATTTGGTACCTCGATGTTGTTCATTTCCCACAATCTCGGCTTGATCCTCGAAACATGCGATCGGGTTACCGTCATGTATTCGGGTGAAGCAGTTGAATCAGGTCCCATCCGTGATGTTTTTGGGTCTGTACGTCATCCTTATACACAAGGGCTTTTTCGCTCGATGCCGCTTTTGGGCACCAACCGGAATTCGCGGCCCGTCATTCCGATTCCGGGACAATTGCCGCTACCGCATGAGCGTCCTAAAGGCTGCCATTTTGGCCCGCGTTGCTCGCATTTTGTTGATGGCGTTTGCAATGTCAGCACGGTCGCCATGCGATCGATTGATGAGGCCAACACCCATCATAGCCGTTGCATGAGGGTGGAGGAGATCGATTGGCATGCACAGCCTGAAGCGGCGACGCAGACCGAGGCCACCGGCGCCGGACCGGTTTTGCTCAATGTCAAAGGCTTAAAAAAATATTATAAGGCAGCGGCAAGTGAATTGTTCGGCGGTCGTGAAGCGCGCACGGTCAAAGCCGTTGAAGAAGTGAGCTTTACGGCGCGCGAGGCTGAAACACTTGCGATCGTCGGTGAATCGGGATGCGGAAAATCAACCCTTGCCAAAGTGTTGCTGGGGCTTGAAACCGCTACCGAGGGAACGGCGCGTTACGATGAAACCGACATTCAGTCCGATCCGATTGAACGGCGGGATACGAAGTTGATTTCATCCATCCAGATGATTTTCCAAAATCCGTTCGATACGTTGAATCCGAGTTACAGCGTCGGGTCGCAAATCATTCGGACTTTGGAGCGGTTTGGCATCGGGACATCGCGTGAAGAGCGCTCCGAGATGATGCTCAATCTGCTTGATCTCGTTAAACTTCCGCGCGCCTTTGCGACACGGATGCCGAGGCAATTATCGGGCGGGCAGAAACAGCGCATCGGTGTTGCGCGCGCTTTTGCCGGGCATCCGCGTATGATCATCGCGGATGAACCGATGTCGGCGTTGGACGTCTCGGTTCAGGCCGCCATCACCGAATTGCTGACAACCATTCAACGGCAATCCCGCACGACGATGGTCTTGATCAGTCACGACCTCTCTCTTGTCCGTTATATGGCCGACCGTATCATCGTCATGTATCTCGGTCATATCGTTGAGCAAGGCACGGCCGAGCAGATTTTTGCGCCGCCTTATCACCCTTATACCGAAGCCTTGTTGTCAGCTATTCCGTTAACCGACTCGCTTGCGAAAAAGCGCAAGATCGTTTTGGAGGGCGAAATTCCATCCGCGCTCTCGCCACCGTCAGGCTGCCCGTTCCAAACCCGCTGCCATATGAAATCCAAAGTATCCGGCTCGCTGTGCGAGCAGGTGGTGCCGCCTATGCGTGATTTGAAAGAGGGGCACGCTATGAAATGCCATCTGCCTTCGGAAATTCTCGACCAGATGACGCCTGTGATCAGCTGACACCGGCTGATCTATACCGTTAAAGAAAGTTTTGTTTGGCGATGGAGAGTGGTACAACGTCCCCGAAATCCGTGACAATCGGGCGCACATACGCCGCGCATAGCGGACTTTTTTCGGCGGAATTCATTGTGGTCCTGTCGAGCGCCTTGGTGCCGACAACCTTTGTTGTTCATGCCATAGCGGCCGCGCGTTCACCCTTCTATTTCGGAATTCTAGGCTCGCTTTATTTTGTCGGCGTGTTTTTATCCTACATATTCGGCCCGTCTTTGTTGGCCCGCTTGTCATTTCGTTGGATCGGGATCGTCGCCACGCCCTCGATCGTTTTAGGTTCGCTAACAGGGCTCATTGATATACCCGATGTTTGGCTTCTTGGCCGACTATTGATCGGTTTCGGCAGTGGCCTGTTCTTTTTGATGACGGAAGCTTGGATCGGCGTTGCGACGTCCGGGCCAAGTAAAGTGCAAGCCTTGGCGCTTTATAGTGCGGTGATTTATGCGGCCTACGTCATCGCGCAGATTCTGCTCTTATTCGTGCCACCATCAACCGACGGTCCGATTGTGATCGCGTTGATCTGCGCCACCTGTGGAATTGTGGTTTTGGGCAGGATCAGAAAGCCGAATTCCGTGCCACCCAAGGTCGAAAGCCCGTATCGTGGTGCGCGCCTGATCATTCAGCACGCCCCTGAGTCGATGTTTATGACTTTTGCGTCGGGGCTTCTCATCGGGGCCAATGGCGCTTTTGTGCCTGCCTATGCGGTTGCGATTGGGTTGCCCGCCGATCAAGTTTCGCTTTTCCCGCTGGCCAACATGATGGGCGCTTTGATCGCCCAACCCTTTCTCGGTCGTCTGGCCAATCGATTTGGACCGCATCGTGTTTTGATCGGCATGTCGCTCTTAACCGTGACGACATCCGTTATATTGTATCATGTTAGCAGTTGGGGTTGGTCAACCGCTCTAGTCGCGTTGTTATGGGGGGCAACGGGCTCGACAGGATATGCGACAGGCGCAAGCATAGCGCATGCTGCCGATCATGGTCGCCATCCGGTTGAAGTGGCCCGTATCGCGCTTATTTTAAACGGCCTTGGCGGTATTTTGGGGCCCTTATTGGCTACATTATTTGTTAGAAGGTTTGATGCCGAAGGACTCTATATTTTCGCTATGATTGTTGCTCTTTCCATTATCATAGTGATGGCGATAAAAAATTTTTTTCTTGGTGGTCTCAAGGATCTAATGCAACGAGAGCGGTGAACCCAATGGAACCGTCTTATCCTGTATGGGCATTCTTACAGCCCCTCCAGACGAATTCTTTTTGGTAAAATTTTCATTTACTTGGCGGTTTCAGGAATCTAGCGCAACGGGGCTAATATGGGCTCCGCATGAACCAGAAGCAGTATAGTCGCCTCAGTCTTGAGGATAGAGAAGCCATCAGT
>Ga0214164_1000118_pt1 | contig 52212 bp, 34 predicted proteins | sample TroBogepilimnion_13_FD_153003 | JGI IMG/M metagenome (GOLD analysis project Ga0214164, IMG submission 153003) | Freshwater microbial communities from Trout Bog Lake, WI - Practice 03JUN2009 epilimnion v4 | ecosystem: Environmental > Aquatic > Freshwater > Lake > Epilimnion/Euphotic zone ... | reverse complement strand
CCATTGGCTGATATTGCAAGTTCAAGATTTATGTCCCGGCGGCGAATCCAACGAAAAATACGCATTGTCCCAGGCGTCGCATCAATGTTTATTCCCCTCCAACCGCGCTGGTAAAACCAATATGTATTTGAATGCTGTATAGGTGCAAAAGCTCCTATATCAACATAAAATCCAGTTGAATTTCTGATTCCAAAAGTTCTGTCTTTTGTGGCTTTCGCCCATGCCATTTCTCTAAAAATGTTCTGCAATGCAGCATCTTCACCAAACTGACCATAATAACTTCGCTTCCATAACAAACTCAAAGACTCAACGACGTAACGAAGTAAACCAACCACGCCTGAAGGCAAAAATTGTTTACACCTTTCATTGCATTTCATCAAGTGCCACAATAAATCCATTGAAGAAGTAAACTAAATCAGTTATTTAGTTTCAATCTTTTTATGATAAGAAGTGCAAACTATTTTCAGGTTGAAAAATAAAAACTCCATGAGCTTTACGAAACAATTTCTCGCCGAAGTCCAGCAGGTCACGGCGCAACTCAACGAAGCCGCCATTGAAAAAGCGGCGGACGAACTCGCGGCCATCCGCGCGCGCGGCGGACGCCTGTTCATCCTTGGCGTCGGCGGCAGCGCGGGCAATGCGGGACATGCGGTGAATGATTTCCGTAAGATTTGCGGCTTTGAAGCCTACGCGCCGACCGACAATGTTTCCGAACTCACCGCGCGCACGAACGACGAAGGCTGGGCGACGGTGTTCTCCGAATGGTTAAAAGGCAGCCGCATCAATGCGAAGGATGGCTTGCTGATTTTCTCCGTCGGCGGTGGCAATCTGGAAAAGAACGTCAGCCCCAATCTCGTCAGCGCGATTCAAGTCGCCAAGCAAGTCGGTGCGTCGGTTGTCGGCATTGTTGGGCGCGATGGCGGTTACACCGCGCAACAGGCCACCGCGTGCGTCATCGTTCCGACAGTGAATCCCACGCATGTCACGCCGCACAGCGAGGCGTTTCAAGGCATCGTGTGGCATCTCCTTGTCTCGCATCCGAAGCTCAAAGTCGCGCAGACGAAATGGGAATCCACCAAGTGAGTCCTTGCGGAAGGCCACCATTGAAAGCTGAATGAAGCGCTGCGTTTTTCTCGATCGCGATGGGGTCATCAACCGGTCTATCACACGGGATGGGCTGCCGTTTCCGCCGATGAGCATGGCAGATTTCGAGATTCTTCCGGGCGTTCCCGAAGCGTGTGCCAAATTGAAAGCCGCCGGTTTTCTGCTCGTGCTCACCACGAACCAACCCGATGTCGGGCGTGGCATTGTGCCGCGCGAACTAGTGGAAGCGATGAATGCCGAAGTGTCAAAAGTCGTCGCGCTGGATCGCATCGAGGTCTGTTACCATCCCGGTCGCGGCGCGTCGGACTGCGATTGTCGCAAGCCGAAGCCGGGCATGTTACTGAGCGCGGCGAAGGCGCTGGATATTGATCTCGCGCAAAGCTGGATGGTGGGCGACCGCTGGCGCGATGTAGATTGCGGTCACGCAGCGGGTTGCCGGACGGTGTTCATCGAAGGCAATTATATCGAGCAGCTAAAGCAGAAACCTGATTTTTCCGCTCGCAATTTGACCGAGGCTGCGGACATTATTTTGTCCCAAACGAAAAAGTGAATTTATGAAGCGAACGCTGAAAGATTTGTCGGTGAAAATTTTTGCCGATGGCGCGGATAAAAAAGGCATGTTGGAACTCAACGCCAATCCGCTCATCCAAGGGCTCACGACGAATCCCACGCTCATGCGTAAAGCCGGGCTAACGGACTTCGAGGCGTTCGCGCGGGACATTTTGCAGACAATCACGGTCAAGCCGCTCTCGCTTGAAGTTTTTTCCGACGAGTTTTCGGAAATGAAACGTCAGGGTCTGAAGATCAACGGCTGGGGAAAAAATGTTTACGTAAAAATTCCCATCACCAATTCGCGCGGCGAATCTGCGCTGCCGCTCATCAAAGAACTTGCCGCCGAAGGTGTGAAACTGAACGTCACGGCGCTGCTCACGCTGGCGCAAGTCGAGGGCGTGTCCGCCGCGCTGAATCCCAAAGTCCCCGCCGTCGTTTCGGTTTTTGCCGGACGCATCGCGGACACGGGCGTTGACCCGGTGGGCATCATGACCCAAAGCAAAACTGTGCTGAAAGATTTGCCGCAGGCTGAACTCCTCTGGGCGAGCGTCCGTGAAGTGCTGAATATTTTTCAGGCAAACGATTGTGGTTCGCACATCGTCACCGTGCCGCACGATATTCTCGGCAAGGCGATCAAGATGGCGGGTATGGATTTGACCGAGCTTTCGCTCGATACCGTGAAGATGTTCGCCAACGACGCGAAAGCGGCTGGCTTTACGCTCTGATTAAATCAATTTCGTTACCGTCGCGAACACATCCGCGACTTTCACCGACTCCATGCACGCGAGCAGTTCCTCGCGCGTGCCTTTGATGTCGCCGCCGTCGTAGCGGTAAAAATCCAGCCCGCGCCCGGCCACCGCCGGGTTTTTCACCAGCGTGAATGGATTGCCAAACGGCTCAATGGGCTTGTTCCACGTCGGCGTCTCGATGACGATTTGCGCCGGAACTTTCATTGCGGCGGCAACGTGCATCAGCGACGTGTCTACGCTCAAAAATACCCGCGCATGGCGCAGCAGCGCCGCCGCCTGCCGCAGGTTTTTGGTCGGCGGGAAAATGGCTTCGGGCAGTTGCGAACGGATTTTTTCATGGCTGGCAGTTTCTTCCGGCCCGCCAAAAAAAAGAATGGGAAAATCCTTTTGCCATTCCCGCAACCGCCGCGCCAGTGCGATGTAGTTTTCCAGCGGCCAGCGGCGCAGCGCCAGATTTTTTGTGCCGCCGGAACCGACGTGAATTCCCAGCCACTTTTTGCCAGCGAGACCGGTGCGCGCCAGAAAATCGTCCGCCCATTTTTCCTCTGCCGGTGTCAGGAACAGTTCCAGTTCATGTCTTGAAAGTTTTTTCTGCGCGCCAATCAGCGGCAACACTGACAGATTGTTTTCCGCCGCGTGAACCGCGTAATCCTGCGGCAGCGTGCCGGTAACGAGCCAGCGGTCGAGCCAGTGAAAGCATTCGTATTCGTGGCTCAAGCGGACTTCTGCGCCTGCGAGCCACGCCGCGATGCGATAATGAATCCGGCTCTGCGGATGCGTGTTGATGGAAAGCTGATAGCCTTCGCGCCGCAGCGACGAGAGAAACCGCACCGCCTCCAGTTTGCTGGCCTTGATGAGGTTTTTTTGGAACACGCGGTTGACGTGCGGATTGTGCTCCAGCAAATCCTTCGCGCCCGGCCACATCACCAGCGCATCAATCGTCGCCGCCGGAAAATTTGCGCGCAGTTCGTGAATCAGCGGCGTGGCGAACAGCGTGTCGCCGATGCCAGCCATGGAAATGACGAGAATTTTCACAGCCGCGAAATTTTTTCGAGCAAGCCAGTCGTAGATTTTCCCGGCACGAACGGAACCAAAATAATTTTTCCGCCGGCCGATTCCACCGCGCGACGTTCATCCTGATTCAGCGTTTCCAAAGTGTAATCGCCACCCTTGACGTAAATGTCCGGCTGTGCGGCGGCGAGAAATTTGGTCGCGGTCTTATCTTCGAAAATGCATACGCCATCCACGCTTTGCAGCGCGGCCAGCACGGACGCGCGATCCGTTTCCGAATTCACCGGCCGGCCCGCACCCTTCAAGCCGCGCACGGCCGCATCGCTGTTCACGCCGAGGAGCAGGGCGTCGCCGAAATTGCGCGCGTTCTCCAGATAGGTGACGTGGCCGAGGTGCAGCAGGTCGAAGCAGCCGTTGGTGACGACAAGTTTTTTGCCGCTGGCGCGAAATTGTTTTCGCCACTCCGGCAATTTGTCCCACGCGATAAGTTTGTCGCGGAAATTCATGCCGTCATTTTGCCCGCGCCGGAAAGAATGGCAACGCTTTTGCCGCGCTTACGGATTCGTTCCGGAAGTGCCCAACGTTTTCAATTGCCGATCGGTCACCAGTCCGACGAAGCCGTTTTGCACCGCCGCCGCGCGGACGCGCGTCTGAATCGGTTTACGTTTGGCATATTCGATGTCCAGCACCGACTTATGCGCGGCGGTCATCGCTGAAAGAAAATCCAAAATATATTTCGTGTCGGCGGCTTTCTGGAGCTTGTCGCCGTTGGCGAAAAGATCTTCCACGCCGACCGCATCAATCGCATTGATAAAGTCAGCGTTGACGAGCAGTTGCGTGCCGTTTTGCGGAATGACAATCGCGGCGGAATTTGTCGTGCGGGCGCGCGCGGCAATCGATTTCACCCAATCCACCATGTCGCGGCGATAGCTTTGGCTCGTTTCCGGATTCACGCGGTCATCAATGAAATTTTTTCCGTCCTGCTCGAACGTTTCAAAGCCGTCCACGATGTCGAGATACACGCCGTCAAAACCCGTGGCGATGATTTGATCCACGTTGGTGAGCATGATTTGCTGCCACGCGGGCTGCCAATACTTGACGCGGTAATTGCCTTTCCACTCGGGATTTTGACCGAGCAACCACGTGGGCGCACCGGCGTCCGGCTTGCCGTCATGGTTCGCGTCCCACGCGGGATTCCAGTAAGCGCGATAATCTTCCGCCTCGCCAATCGAGAGATACGCAATCACTTTGCGCCCGACTTTTCCGGCGCGGATGGTCGCCAAATCTGCTGTCGTCCACGGCTCGTCGGTGCTGTAACTCGCGTCGATCACAATCCAATCGCGTCCGCACGCGGCGAGTTTGGCCACGGCCTCGGCTTTGGTTTTCGCCAATGAATCCGCCTGTAAAACGTAAGCAAGCGATGCGGGTGCGGACGATTGCGCCAAAAGCGAATGGCAAAAGCCAAAGACAATAAATCCGAGCGCGATGATTTTGCGGTGGAAGTTCATGTCGCCATATTGCCCATGTCGAAAAGAATGGCAACGCTTTTGCCGTGCGCGCTTACAAATTCACCACTGCCGGATCGCCGTAGAGCGTGAAGGAACCGGTGCGCTCGATTTTCACGTCCATGAGCTGGCTTTGGTGGCGCGCGCTGCCGTCGAACAGCACGATGCGATTGCAACGCGTGCGGCCGGTGTAGCGCGCGGGATTTTTTTTGCTCGGCCCTTCCACGAGAATTTCCACCTGTTTGCCGATAAAAGTGTCGTATTTGCGCGCAGCGATTTCGTTGACGAGGTCGAGCAGACGATGATTGCGTTCCTCACGGATTTCCTGCGGCACTTGATCGGGCATGTCGGCGGCGGGCGTGTCGCGGCGCGGTGAGTATTTGAAAATGTAGGCGTTGTCGAACTGCACTTCGCGGCAGAGCGACAGCGTTTGCTCGAAGTCTTCTTCAGTCTCGCCGGGAAAGCCGACGATGATGTCCGTCGTGATACCGATACCCGGTTTGGCGGCGCGCAACTTCGCGATGATGCCGAGAAATTTTTCGCGCGTGTAGCCACGGTGCATGAGCTTGAGCAAACGGTCGCTGCCGCTTTGCAGCGGAATGTGCGCGCTCTCGCACAATTTCGGCAGCCGCGCATAGGCTTCGACCAAGTCGTCGCCGTAACCTTTCGGATGCGGCGAGGTGAAGCGGATGCGTTCGAGGCCGTCAATCGCGTGCACGGCGTCGAGCAACTGGACGAAAGCGGATTTGCCGTCGAGCAACGGATAATCGCGCTTGCCGAAGCTCGTGACGATTTGGCCGAGCAAAGTAATTTCCCGCACACCGCGTGCCACGAGTTCGTGGCATTCGGCGACGATGTCATCAATCGTGCGACTGCGTTCTTCGCCGCGTGTTGAAGGCACAATGCAAAAGGTGCAATGCTGATTGCAACCTTGCATGATGCTGACGAATGCGCTGACGGAAGTTTTCGCGCTGCCGTTGAGCAGATGTTCGCGGATGGTGGCTTCGCTTTTCGCTTCGGCGGCGACGTCCACGATGCGTTCGCGTTTGCCGGCGAGCAAATCATCAATGTATTCCGCCGCGCGATGAAATTTCTGCGTGCCGAGCACCAAGTCCACGTCCGGCAACTTATCAATCAGTTCCTTGCCGCGGCTTTGCGCCATGCAGCCCATGAAGCCCACGATCTGTCCGGGGTTTTCTTTGCGCGCCGTGCCGATGAGATTCTTCATCTTGTTGATGGCCTTTTGTTCGGCGAGATCGCGCACGCTGCAGGTGTTGAGCAGCACCACATCGGCCAGCGCTTCGGACTTGGCGAGCGAATAGCCTTTGGCCACGAGCTGCGCGGCGACGGCCTCGCTGTCGCGCTCGTTCATCTGGCAACCGTAAGTTTTGATGAAAACACTGGGCATGATGCGGCGGAGAAGATAGCACGGGCGGGAGCGTTGCAAAGTTGAAATACGGTGCGGGGCAAAAACGCCGCGCTTGCGGGCTGGCGTGGAAACGGTATTTTCAGCAGACCGGAAAGGGCATGGAAATCAGTCCACTGAAAATTTTGCTGATTAGCAGCGACAAGGAAATGGCGCAGCGCGTCAACGAACTGTTGCTGTGTGCCGCCAAAGAAGTCGTGGTGACCGTGGAACCGACCGCCGATGCCGGATTGGCGATGGCGGCCACCAATCATTTCCACGTCATCCTCTTCGAGATTCCGCAGACGAACGCCGCCGCGCTTTTTCAGATTACCTTGCTCACCACCAAAGCACCGCAGCAACCGGTCGTTGTCATCGGGCCGAGCGAGGACGAATCATTTCTCGCCGAAGCGGTTTACAGCGGCGCGCAGGATTATCTCGGCCGCGAACAACTCGCGGCGGCCACCTTGCGCCACGCGCTGCATTGTTCCATTGCGCGCCAGCAGGAACGCATCGCGCTCGTCGCGGAGAAGGAAAATTACTACGGCCTGTTCGACCATCTGGTGGAAGGCATCTTCCGCACCACGCCCAGCGGCAATTATCTGTTGGCGAACGTCGCGCTCGCCAAGATTTACGGCTACAACTCGCCGGTGGAATTGATGGCGAACATCAAGGACATCGCCAACCGCCTTTACGTGGACCACGGCCGCCGCGAAGAATTTGTCCGGCTCATGCAGGAGCACGACACTTTGAGCGGGTTCGAGTCGAAGATTTATCGCAAGGACGAAACGATTATCTGGATTGCCGAGAATTGCCGCGCCGTCCGCGATGCGCAGGGCAAACTGCTTTACTACGAAGGCACCGTCGAGGACATCACCGAACGCAAGCGCGCCGAGGAACAGATCCGCCGCGCCACTGCCGAACTCTCCCGCAGCCGCGAGGAATTGCGCACCAAGAATGCCGTCATGGAGGACAACCTCCGCACTGCGCGCGAAATCCAGCTCACTATGCTGCCGCAGACGTATCCGAGTTTTCCCGCGAATATCGCGCCCGAGCAGAGCGCCTTCCAATTTGTCCATCGCTACGAACCGGCGGAATCCGTCAGCGGCGATTTCTTTAGCATCACGCCCATCTCCGATACCGAAGTCGGCGTGTTCATCTGCGACGTGACCGGCCACGGCGTTCGCGCCGCGCTGGTGACGGCGATGATTCGCGCGTTGTCCGAAGAATTAAAACCGCTCGCGCGCGACCCCGGCAATTTCCTCCGCAAATTAAATTTTGATCTCTGCAGCATCCTCAAGAACACCGGCTCGCCCATGTTGACCACCGGCTTTTATGCCGTGGCCGATTGCCGCACCGGTCTGCTGCGCTTTGCCAATGCCGGCCATCCCAAGCCGCTCATCATGCGCCGCGCCACCGGCCGCGTGGAACCCCTCGCCAATGCCACCGGCCGCGGCCAGCCCGCGCTCGGTTTGTTTGAAGACCCGCCTTACACGACCAGCGAGACCACGCTGACGCCCGGCGATTTCCTGATGCTCTTCACCGATGGCCTTTACGAAGTGCAGGGCGAACACGAAGAACTCTACTCGCAAGAACGGTTGATGCTAGATGTGCAAGCCCTCATCGCCCATCCGCCCGGCGTGCTGTTTGACGAATTGCTGGGCGTCATCCGCGCCTTTGCCGTCAGCGGCGAATTTGACGACGACGTCTGCCTCGTCGGCATGGATTATCTCGGGATGCCTGCGGTGAAATCTTGAAGGGCAGAACGGCCAGTTTTGTCACGCAAAGACGCCAAGCCGCAAAGTTGAAAATTGTTCCCGCTTTGCGCCTTTGCGTGAGAATTGATTTGGCTTAAACAAAAACCGCCCGAACGGTTCAAAACCATTCGGGCGGCTGAAAATTTCCGGCGGGATTATTCCTGCACGAATTTGATGACGCGGGTTTTTTCCGTGCGGCGGCGCAAACCTTCGTCGAGGACTTTCTTGCGGAGGCGCAGGTTCTTGGGCGTGGCTTCCACGAATTCATCCACGTCAATGTATTCCAACGCGCGTTCGAGCGAGAGTTTCATGGGCGGCGCGAGCGAGATGCCTTTGCCATCGCCTTGGGAGCGCATGTTGGTCAGGCGCTTTTCCTTCACGGGATTCACGGGAATGTCATTCTCGCGGGCGTTTTCACCCACGATCATGCCGATGTAAACGGCGTCGCCGGCTTCGACCATGAGACGACCGCGTTCCTGCACCATGTTGAGGGCGTAGCTGGTGGCTTCGCCGGCATCCATGGAAACGAGGGAACCGTTCTTGCGCGCGGCGATTTCGCCGCAGTCGGGGCCGTATTCGTGGAAGAGATGGCTCATGACGCCCATGCCCTTGGTGGAATTGACGAGGTCGGTCTCGAAACCGATGAGGCCGCGCATGGGGACGAGGGCTTCGACGGAGACTTGGTTGCCGACGTGGTTCATGTTCGTGATCTGGGCTTTGCGGTTGGCCAGATTTTCCATGATGGTGCCAAGGCAATCGTTCGGGATTTCCACGAACAATTTTTCAATGGGCTCGGACAACGTGCCGTCGGCGGCTTTCTTCCACAACACTTCGGGGCGCGAGACGAGGACTTCGTAACCTTCGCGGCGCATCTGTTCGACGAGAATGGCGATCTGCATTTCGCCACGACCGGAAACGGCGAACACCTTGGGGTCGCTGGTCTGCGCGATGCGTAGGGCGACGTTGGTGCGGGTTTCTTTGACGAGGCGATCCCAGATGTGGCGCGCGGTGACGAGCTTGCCGTCCTGACCGGCGAGCGGTCCGTCGTTCACGGCGAATTCCATCTGAATGGTCGGCGGATCAATCGGGATGTAGGGCAGGGCGGTGCGCGCTTCGCTGTCGCAAATCGTTTCGCCGATGAACACGTCTTCAAAACCTGCAAGGCCGACGATGTCGCCGGCGTGAGCTTCACCGATCTCGATGCGCTTCATGCCTTCGAAATGGTAGATCATCGTGATCTTGCCTTTGGTGACGCGGCCATCGCCGTGGCGGCAGATGGCGGGGTCGCCGACTTTTACTTTGCCTTCGACGATTTTTCCGAACGCGATACGACCGACGTAATCGTTGTAATCCAAATTCGCGACGAGCACCTGGAAACCGTCACCGGCTTTGGCGCGCGGCGGCGGAATGTGCTTCACGATGGCGTCGAACAACGGTTCCATCGTGCCGCTGACGTGTTCGAGTTCGGTCTTGGCGTAACCGGCTTTGGCGGACGCGTAGATGAACGGGAAATCGAGTTGTTCGTCCGTGGCGTTGAGCGACATGAACAATTCAAACACGAGGTCGAGAACTTTTTTCGGATTGGCGTTTTCGCGGTCAATCTTGTTGATGACGACAATCGGCTTCGCACCGGCTTCGAGCGCCTTGCGGAGCACGAAGCGCGTTTGCGCCTGCGGTCCTTCCGAGGAATCAACGACGAGCAACACGCCGTCAATCATGTTCATGATACGTTCCACTTCACCGCCGAAGTCCGCGTGTCCGGGCGTGTCCACGATGTTGATGGCGTAATCTTTGTATTTGAACGCGGCGTTTTTGGCGCGGATGGTAATGCCCTTTTCTTTTTCGAGATCCATCGAATCCATCAGGCGTTCTTCCTTGGTTTCGTGCTGGTTTTCGCGGAAGGTGCCGGATTGTTTCAGGAGACAATCCACGAGCGTGGTCTTGCCATGGTCAACGTGCGCGATGATGGCGATGTTGCGGATGTGTAGCATAGGATCTAAAATAGTCAAATAGGATGCCTTTTGAACGGCAAAGGTCAAGCCAACGGTGAAGGAAAATTCAATTGTCACCGGAACGTCACCTCGGAGCGCGGCTGTGCGCGGAGCGTCAGCCGCAGGAACATTCACTCTGCTGCGGCTGGTCTGCGACACAGCCGCGCTCCGTCGCTAAAACAAACTGGCCTGCTGCAACGTGCGCGGAGCGGCGGGCGCAGGATTTTTGAAGGTCGCGAGTGCCGCGTGCCGCGCCGTGCGGGAATGTTGCTGCTTGAGTTTGGCGATTTCGCGTCCGGCCAGACCATCGCAGCGTTCGTTGTCGGCGTGGCCCGCGTGGCCTTTCACCCATTTCCAAGTGACGCAATGTTGCGCGACGAGTTCGTCGAGGCGCTGCCACAAATCCACATTCTTGACCGGCTCACGGGTGGCCGTCAGCCAACCTTTGCGCTTCCAGCCGCTGATCCACTTGGTGATGCCGTTCTTGAGATACTGCGAATCGGTGAAGACGCAAACCTCGCTGCGTTCCGTGAGCGTGGCGAGCGATTCGATGGCCGCGCGCATTTCCATACGGTTGTTGGTGGTCGCGAGTTCGCCGCCAGAGATTTCGCGGACGTTTTCGCCGCAACGCACCACCGCGCCCCAGCCGCCGGGGCCGGGATTGCCTTCACAACCGCCGTCGGTGTAGATGACCACGGAATTCATCGTGGCCGATTTAAACCAACTTCTTCAACCGCGCATCGGCGGCGAGCAATTTCACCAGTTCCTTGATTTTCTGCGCCTGCGATTTGTGCGCGAGCAAAACCGCGTCGTCCGTCTGCACGAGAATGGAATCGCGCAAACCGACCACGCAAATCGGCGTGCGGTTTTTGGTGCGCGCGTCGTAGATGATGTTGCGCGCCGCATCCACGTGGAGAAAATCTGCCACGGCGGCGTTGCCCTCGGCGTCCTGTTTGACGTGCCGCGCGATCGCCGGCCACGCGCCGAGATCGTCCCATTCAAACGCGCCGTCGGCCACGATGACGTTCTGCGCTTTTTCCATGAGCGCAAAATCAATGGAGATTTTTTTGATGTCCGGATATTCCTTCGCGAGCACTTTGGCGAGCTTGGCGGGATTGGCCGCAACTTTGAACCAGCGCTGGCACGCGGCGAACATTTCCGGCTGATGTTTTTCCAAACCGTTCGTTACCGTGACGAAACTCCAGACGAACATGCCGGCGTTCCAGCGATACTGGCCGCTGTTGACGTATTCGAGCGCGGTTTCGTAATTCGGCTTTTCCACGAAGCGCTCGGCTTTGTAGAAAATGGTTTTGGTTTTCTTCGCACCGGCGGGCGTGGGTAGCTCCGTTCCGGTTTGAATGTAGCCGTAGCCGGTTTCCGGCCCGGTCGGTTTGATGCCGATGGTGACAATCGCCTGGCCTCGCGCGGCGATATCAAAGGAGTCACTTAAAATCTGCTGGAACTTTTTCGCGTCGGGAATGACGTGATCCGCAGGCAGCACGGCCATCACGCCCGTGGTCGAGCGTGCGCCGACGAGCGCCGCACCGAGCGTGACCGCCGCGCAGGTATCGCGGCCCATCGGCTCGGCGACGACGTTATCTTTCGGCAACTTTGGTAATTGCTTGCGCACCTCGGCGACTTGCGCGGTGTTGGTGATGATGAAAATATTTTTGGCTGGCACGAGCGGCAGCACGCGTTCGACGGCTTCCTGCAAAAAAGATTTTTTGCCGAGAATCGCCAGCAGTTGCTTGGGCATTTTCTCGCGGCTCAACGGCCAGAAACGCTCGCCGCGTCCGCCGGCCATGATGATGACGAAACGATTCTTGAGGTCAGTTTTTGCTTTTGCGCTCATACGTTTTTGTTTGTTAAATAGTTTTTACCGCGTCCGCCAACGACTTTACAAACGCGCTGACTTTGGCGACGAGTTCCGGCGATTTTCCGTTCGTCGCAATTTGATTCACAATCGCGCTGCCGACCACGCACGCGTCACCTTCTTTTGCGACCGCTTTGGCTTGCTCCGGATTGGAAATACCAAAGCCGATGGCGATGGGCAAATTCGTGTGTGCGCGGATTTTGGCAATCTGCGATGAAAGATTCGTGGCCACGCTGGTCTGCATTCCCGTAACGCCTTCGCGCGAGATGTAATAGATAAAACCCGCGCCACGCTTGACGATGAGCGCCATGCGATCTTCTGGCGTCGTCGGCGCGACGAGATAGATTTGGCACAGGCCAGCCTGCTTCATCAGCGCTTCGTAGTTGTCAGATTCTTCCGGCGGCAAATCTAGAACAAGCAAACCGTCCACGCCCGCAGCGGCGCAGTCGTTGATAAATTTTTCCAAGCCGACTTTGTGGATGAGATTGAAATAAATGTAGAGCACCAACAGAATCTGCGATTGCTTGCGGATTTCTTTGATGGTCGCGAGCAATTTCGGCGGCGTGGTGCCGGATTCCAAACCGCGCTGTGCGGCGAGTTGATTCACGAGGCCGTCGGCGAGTGGGTCGCTGAACGGCACGCCGAGTTCCAGCACGTCCACGCCCGCTTTATCAAACGCCAGCGCGAGGTCGTGCGTGGCTTGCAGATGCGGATCGCCCGCGCCGATGTAAACGACGAGACCTTTTTTGCCGGCGGCTTTCAACTGCGCGAACTTCTCAACGATGCGATTCATGTTCGCGGGAGTTTCGAGTTTAAGGTTTCAAGTTTCAAGGAGATTTGACCGCGCCGGAAAATTTTTGCACAATCACCGCATGGCAAGCAGCTTTGGACAATTGTTCCGCATCACAACGTGGGGCGAATCGCACGGCGGCGGCGTGGGCGTCGTCGTGGACGGTTGTCCGCCGCGCCTGAAACTTTCCGAAGCGGACATCCAGCCCGACCTTGACCGTCGTCGTCCCGGCCAATCGAAAATCGTCACGCCGCGCAAGGAGTCCGACACGATTCAAATTCTCTCCGGCATTTCCGAAAAAGGGCTGACGCTCGGCACGCCCATTTCCATGTGGGTCAAAAACGAAGATCAGCGCTCCGAGGCTTACAACGAGATGAAGGACAAGTTCCGTCCTTCGCACGCGGATTTCACTTACTTCGCCAAATACGGCGTGCGCGCCTGGCAAGGTGGCGGACGCGCGAGTGCGCGCGAAACCGTTGGTCGTGTTGCGGCGGGCGCGATTGCGAAAAAGATTTTACGCGAGAAATTCGGCGTGGAAGTTTTGGCCTACGTCAAGCAGGTGCAAAAAATCATCGGCGACGTCAATCCGGACGCGGTGAAGCTGAAAGATGTTGAGTCCAACATCGTGCGTTGTCCCGATGCGAAAGCGGCGGAGAAGATGATTCGTCTTATCGAAAAAATGCGGCGCGAAGGTAACACCGTCGGCGGCATCGTCGAAGGCATCGCGCGCGGCGTTCCAGCCGGCTGGGGCGAACCGGTGTTCGACAAACTCGAAGCGGAACTTGCCAAGGCGATGTTGAGTCTACCCGCGTGCAAAGGTTTTGAAAGCGGCGATGGTTTCGGCGGCATTCTGCTGACCGGCTTGGAACACAACGACGCGATTCGCGCGAAGAGCAAAAAAATTTTCACCACGACCAACCGCAGCGGCGGCATTCAAGGTGGCATCTCGAATGGCGAAACGATTTTCTTTCGCACCGCGTTTAAGCCGGTGGCGACCGTCATGCACGAGCAAGACACAATTGATGAGCAGTTGAAAAACACCACGCTCAAAGGCCGTGGCCGTCATGATCCGTGTGTGTTGCCGCGCGCCGTGCCGATGGTCGAGGCGATGACCGCGCTCGTGCTCGTGGATCACGCGCTGCGCCAACGCGCACAATGCGGTTGATTTTTTCGCCGGTTGGACGAAGCTCTGTTTGAATCCTATGGCCGAAAAAAAACTTAACGAACTGTCGCCCGATTTACGCCGGCTTTATTCCAAGGCGGTTGAGGCCGCGCAACGCGACAACTTCGATTACGCCACCACCCTCTTTTGTTCGGTGTTGAAAACCGAGCCGGGTTTGTTCGAGGCGCGCAAAGCGTTGCGCGCGGCGCAGACGGCGCGTTCGGCCGGCGCGAGCACGGGCTTTTTCAAGAAGATGATGAGCAACGCCGGTTCCTCGCCGCAGATTACAAAGGCGAAGTTGGCATTGAGTAAAAATCCTGCCGAGGCGATGGCGATTGCCGAAGAAGTTTTGAACGGCGACGCGAATAATCCCTTTGCCCATCGCATCATTGTGGATGCGGCGCGCGCGCTGGAATTGCCGCAGACGATGGTGCTGTCGTTGGAGACGATGGTGCGGCTCGCGCCCAAAGACAAGGCGCTGGTGATTGATTTCGCCAACACCGTCGCCGAGACCGGCGGCAACGCGACCGTGGCGGAACAATTTCTGGATGAGCTTATCCGCACTTCGCCTTACGATCCGGATTTGTTGCAGGCGCAGAAAAATCTTTCCGCGCACAAGCTGCTCGACGAAGGCGGTTACAACGAAATGGCCGAGACCGGCGGCACGTTCCGCGATGTCTTGAAAAACAAGGAAGAAGCCGTCTCGCTCGAACAGGAAAAGCGCGTGCAGAAAAATGACGATGTCGCCGCGCGGCTCATCGAGGAATACGAAACGCGGCTCATCACCGAGGCGAACAATCTCAAGTTGATCCGCTCGCTTGCGGAACTTTACACGCAGAAAAATAATTTCACCCGCGCGCTCGCGCTTTACGACCGCGTCAAGCAATCCGAGTTGGGCGGCGACGCCACGCTCGACCGCGCGATTGCGGACACGATTGTGCGGCAGTTTGATTTTCAAATCGCGCAACTGAATCCGTTTGACGACGCCACGGCGGAACAGACGGCGGCGATTACGGCGGAGAAATTAAATTTTCAGATGGCCGAAACGCAGAAGCGCGCGGAGAAATATCCGACCGACCTCGCCATCAAGTTTGAGTTGGGCGTGTTGTATTTTCAGACTGGCAAGATTGGCGAGGCGATTGCGGAATTTCAGAAGGCGCAGGGCAATCCGCACAAGCGCCGCACGGCGATGAGTTATCTCGCGCAATGCTTTGCCAAGCGCAAGATGTTCGACCTTGCGGCGAAGACTTTGCAGAATGCGCTCAAGGAAATCCCCGGCTTCGACGAGGAAAAAAAGGAATTGACCTATCAACTCGGCTGCGTGCTGGAAAGCATGGGTAAGAAAGAGGAAGCCATCGAGCAGTTCAAGATCATCTACGAAACGGACATCAGCTACAAAGACGTCTCGGCCAAGGTGGATGCGTATTACGCGGCGCAGTGAAGTGTTTGGGATTTGCGGACTAACTAGCTGTTAGGCCACTGGGTCATATCTAAACTCCAGCCTCGGCCTAGCGCTTGGTTTCCAACTTTCTGCGCTCGGCAACCATGCTAACCAGAACAACAAACAGGAAGACAGGCTGAGCGAGTTTGCTAATACCTTCAAACCAAGCTTTGGCTGTCCCAGTGGTAACCCAAGAAAGAATGGTGCATACGCCCATAACTCCGAGAAGTCCGATTATGTATTTGTTTGGTTTCATAGATTTGAAACTATGATGGACGTAAATCTCTGTCGAGCGCATTCACGCCGGGCGCGCCTCAGTCCTGCATTTTCTCCGGCGTGTGGTGGAAATTTAATTTGATGCCGAAGTTGCCGCGCTCGCGTCAGCCAACGCAAAATACTAATTGAATGGCTGATTTGCGTTTGGGCGGATTCATTTTTAATACGACATTTGACTGATTGCTGCGCTGGCAGCTTTTCCCAATAATGAAGGCTCTTATGCCAATGCTCGTTTTCACCAAGCTGCGCCCAGTTGCGGTTTTATGCGGCGCTATATTATTAAGTGGTTGCCATTCGCATTCGCCGGTGGCCGCCGCCGGATTGCCCGCAGAGAAAATGATTGCGGTGCAAAGTGCGCCTCCGGCAACGGCAAATCCAACCGTCCGCGTCAAGGCCGGGCTAGCCGCGCCGTTCACGGATGCCGCCGGTCAGGTGTGGCTGTCGGATCAAGGTTTCGAGGGCGGCGACATCACGGAACGCGATTTGAGCACGGCGATTGCGGGGACGAAAGATCCGGCGCTGTTTTTATCGGAGCATTACGGCATGAGTTCTTTTGCCTGCAAAATTCCCAACGGCAACTACGTGGCAAAACTTTATTTTGCGGAAACTTTCGAGGGCGTTACCGGCGCCGGTCAACGCGTTTTTTCCTTCAACGTGCAGGGGCATGAGTTCAAGGATTTCGACATTTGGGTGAAAGCTGGCGGGCCGAATCGCGCTTACATCGAAACGGTGCCGGTGACGGTGACGAACGGGGTTTTCCGAATTGATTTCATCACCAACATCGAAAACCCGGAAATCAACGCCATCGAAATCATCCCGCAATCCTGATTAGGAGAGAATGTTTGGTGAGCGGCGCTAAACTCCGGCGCAGGCAATTTTGAACAAAGTGATTTATGAAATTTCCGCGATATTTGGTTCCTGACGGCACTTACATGGCCGACCCGGCGGCGCATGTCTTCAATGGTCGGCTGTATCTCTATCCCTCGCACGACATCGAATCGGGGATCAAAGAGAACGACAACGGCGATCATTTCGACATGCGGGATTATCACGTGCTGTCGCTGGATGCCATCGACGGTGCAGTGACCGACCACGGTGTGATTCTGGACTTGAAAGACATTCCGTGGGGTGGCCGCCAGTTGTGGGACTCCGACTGCGCCTGCAAGCACGGAAAATATTACCTCTATTTTTCACTGAAGGATAAAAACGACGTCTTTCATCTGGGCGTCGCCGTGAGCGATAAGCCCGAAGGCCCGTTCATCCCGCAAGCGAACCCCATCAAAGGCAGCTACTCTATCGACCCCTGCGCCTTCGCAGACAAAGGCAACCACTACCTGATCTTCGGCGGCTTGTGGGGCGGACAACTCCAGCGCTATCGGAACAACAAAGCCCTCGAGTGCGGCAAAGAACCCGCCGACCACGAACCCGCACTCTGCCCCAAGATTGTTCGTTTGAGCGACGACATGCTGGAGTTCGCCGAAGCGCCGCGCGATCTGGTCATTCTCGACAAGGAGGGCCAACCCCTCAAAGCCGGCGACCACGACCGCCGATTCTTCGAAGCCTCCTGGCTGCACCAGCACAACGGTAAATACTATTTCTCGTATTCGACCGGCGACACGCATCTGCTGTGCTACGCCACCAGCGACACCCTTTACGGCCCCTACACCTATCAAGGCGTCATCCTCACGCCGGTAGTCGGCTGGACCACACACCACTCCATCTGCGAGTTCAAGGGCAAGTGGTATCTGTTCCACCACGACTCCAAACCCTCCGGCGGTAAGACCTGGCTGCGCAGCTTGAAGGCGATCGAACTCGAATATCTCCCCGACGGCTCCATCAAAACCATTAAGGGCCAGCCATGAAGGCAAAAATTTATAACCACAGATAAACACAGATGCACAGGGATAAAATGTTACAGGCCACGCCATCAAATTTTCCCCATCCGTGTTTATCCGTGTTCATCCGTGGTTGAACCATAAAAATGAACCCTCAAAAACTTTCCTTCCTCGAGAAAGCCGGCTACAGCTGCGCCGACGCGGCGGCGAACTTCGTCTTCATGACGATGATTCTGTTCCAGCTAAACTTTTACACGGACACCTTCGGCCTCACCGCCAGCGCCGCCGCCGCCATTCTGTTGTGGCCGCGATTGTGGGACGCCATCTTCGATCCCATCATGGGCGTGCTCGCGGACCGCACCAAAACCCGTTGGGGCCGGTTCCGGCCGTGGATTCTGTGGACGGCCGTGCCGTGGGCCGTCGTGATGGTGCTGGCCTACACCACGCCGAAAGGCTGGAGCATGGCCATGCTCATCGCCTACGCCGGAATCACCAACACGCTGCTGATGACGCTCTACTCGATGAACAACATGCCGTATTCCGCACTCGGTGGCGTCATGACTGCCGATTTGGATGAACGCGCCCGCCTGAACTCCTTCCGCTTCATCGCCGTCAACATCGCGCAGTTCATCGTCGGCGGCTTCACATTGCCGCTGGTGGCCAAGTTCGCCGTCGGCCACGACCGTGCGCATGGCTGGCAGATCACCATGACCATCTGGGCCGTGCTCTGCCTCGTGTTGTTCATGGTCACCTTCTTCAGCACGAAGGAACGCATTCAACCCGTCAACGAAACGAAGTCCTCGCCCCTGCAAGACTTCACTGATTTGATTAAGAACGGCCCGTGGAAAGTCATGGCCCTGATGACCCTTGTTCACTTCGCCATCCTCTCGTTCCGCGGCGGCGCACTTTATAACTATTACCATCACTACGTCGACAAGGCCGCAATGTTTGACTTCGTAGAAAAAATCGGGCTTACCGCACCAGCGCTTGCGCCGGACGCGCCCAAACCCGGTGGACTGTTGGAATGGCTGGGCTACATCGTCCACGGCACGCGTGATAGCCTTGCAACTTCGAATGTGGCGGACGTATTCAACAGCGTCATCAATATGGTCGGCACGCTGGTGACCATCACCGTCATTTTACTTTCGGCGTCCTTCGCGCAGCGGTTTGGCAAGAAATCGGTGGCCGTCGTTGGCTTTACGCTCTCGACTGTTAATGCCTTCGCGTTCTACTTTCTCAAGCCAACGGATGTTTACGGCATGATGGCTTTAACCATCGTGGGCTCGATGGTGTATGCGCCGACAATACCGCTGGTGTGGGCGATTTTCGCGGACGTGGCAGATTATTCGGAATGGAAGACCGGCCGACGCTTCACCGGCATGGTGTTCGCCACGATTGGCTTCGCCTTGAAAGCCGGACTGGCGCTGGGCTCGGCGTCTTTCTTGTGGTTGATGGCCGGTTTGTTCAAATACGACACGCAAAAACCAGCGGCGCCGGAAGCCGTGGCCGGTTACCATGCGCTGACTGGCATCGCCGTGGGCGTCATGTTCGCTATTTGCACCGTTTTGCTGACCACCTACAAGCTGAACAAACGCACGACGATTCAAATGGCCGATGAACTCGCCGCACGCCGTCAAAAAGTCGCCGCCTGAAAATCCCATGAAACTTTTATATCTGACCGGATTTTTGGGGATTGCTCTGGCGACGACGAGTTGTGCACAGACAACACTGAAAGAAGCATTCAAAAATGATTTTCTGATTGGCGCAGCCTTGAGTCCGGCGCAGTTCTGCGAATCCAATCAGGTGGAAGCTGCGTTGGTGAAAGCGCAGTTTAATTCCATCTCGCCGGAGAATATTCTGAAGTGGGAGGTCATTCATCTGGAACCTGGAAAATATGATTTCGCGCTCGCGGATAGATATGTCGAATTCGGCGTGACGAATCAGCTGGCAATCATTGGCCACAATTTAATCTGGCACAGCCAGACGCCGGACTGGGTTTTTCGCGATGCCAAAAGCAATTACGTGGATCGTGACACGCTGCTGGCACGGATGCGCGAACATATTTTCGCTGTGGCCGGTCGTTACCAGGGGAAGATTATCGGCTGGGACGTCGTCAACGAAGCGTTGGCCGATAACGGCACGTTGCGCGATTCGCCTTGGCGCAAAATCATCGGCGACGATTATATCGCCAAGGCCTTTGAATTTGCGCACGAGGCTGACCCGCAGGCCGAATTATATTACAACGATTTTTCCCTCGAAAACGAACCCAAGCAGGCTGGCGCGGTTGCCCTGATAAAAAATTTGCAGGCGGCGGGCGTGAAAATTTGTGGTGTAGGACTGCAAGGCCATTACAGCTTGGAGAAACCGACCCTGCAAAAAATAGACAAGGCCATTGCTACATTTGCAAAACTCGGACTTAAAGTGATGGTCACCGAATTGGATGTGAACGTTCTGCCGTCGCCGGGGCACGCGTTGAGTGCCGAGGTTTCGGAACGTTACCGGATGAGCGCAGGTTTGAATCCTTATACCAATGGTCTGCCGGCGGATGTGCAACAGCAGCTTGCGCAACGCTACGCTGATTTATTTTCGGTATTTCTAAAACATCGCGGCAGCATCAGCCGCGTGACGTTTTGGGGGGTGACGGATGGTAATTCATGGCTCAACGATTGGCCGGTTCAAGGGCGAACGAATTATCCACTGCTTTTTAATCGCGAGAGCAAGCCGAAGCCGGCGTTTGATGCCGTCCTGAAAACGGCACTGGGAAAAACCGCCATCAAACTTTCGGCGGGCGAATCGGCTTTGGCGCGTTAGCCTTCGAGCGTCTTCAATCCGGCGCGCAAAAAGCCTAGCGCGTAGGCCATACCCGCGTGCCACGGCGCGGCGCAACTCATCTGCGGCGCGTGGTCGGGAATAATGACGCCCGTGAAATTATTTTTCTGCAAAATTCTCAACACGCGCAGCACATCCACTTCGCCATCGTCAATGAACGTTTCTTTGTAAAATGGCACTTTGTCGCGGACATTTCGCAAATGGACGTAGCCGAGTTTGTTCTGGCGACTGTAAGTTTCCACCGCGTCATAAACACTGCCGTCCTTCATTTCCGCAATTGTCCCGACGCAAAATTCCAGCGCGTTGCGCGGGCTGGGTTTCAAATCAATCAACTTCTGATAAAGCTGCGGCTGCCAGACCAGTCGCGGCTGCGCGCGGACGAAAGATAGGGGCGGATCGTCAGGATGTGCAGCCATCGTGACGCCCGCTTTTTCGGCGACGGGAATGATTTCATCGAGAAAAAATTTCAGGCGCGACCAAAGTTGTTCGTGCGTAGCGGATGGAATATTTTCTGGCGCGGCGTTTTTATCGAAGACCATGTTCCACGCCATACCATTGGGCATCGGCTTGTCCAGCGGGCCGTCCATGCCGACGGCTTCGGCCTCGCCGCGCGCAAATTTTCCCTTCACGCGACCGGCCACGCCGGCAATGGAAAAATTGTAGCCGAAAACCGGAATGCCCGCCGCGCCGACGTTGCGGATGATGGTTTTTACGTTTTCGATCTGCTGCAATTTTTTCGGGCCATCGAGCAAAATGTCGTGCCAATGCGCGGGATCAAAATTTTCAATCGCTTCCAGTTCGAGGCCGTGGGCGTTGATTTCTTTTTTAATGGCGGCGAGTTCCTCAAACGTCCACAGCTTGTCGGGATCGCCAGCGAGACCCCAGCCGGAATCATCGCCGCACGGCTGGTCGCCGGGCTGGTTGCTGCGCGACGAGCGGAAATAATCCACGAGATGAATGACGAGATGCGTGCAGCCGCATTGTTTCGCAAAACGATAATGTTCCGCGTTGAGTTGGTGCCGGTAAAGTCCGAGTCCAAGTTTCATTTTGATTTGAAGATACAAATTGCAACCGCGCTCGAAAAGTTTTGTTGATCAGTTGTGAAAACTTTCCGGCGGGCCGAGATAACTGGGTTTCACGCTGCCAGTTTTAACAACAATTTTTTCCACGACGACGGCGGGGTCAATCATCCAGATTTTCAACGTGTGATAGCCGGCAGTGGCGAGCGTGTGCGTGGAGGTGATATGACGGCAGTTATTTTTAACCGACTCGGCCCAATCGTGATTATTGTTCGCCCCCGCCGTGTAATCCGCCGGAACAAGCGTCACGACTTGCGGTGTTTCATCATCAAAGGAAACCGCGTAACGCAGCGCGCGACCATGAATAAAATTCAGTGTCGCGCCGACGGTGGATTCAACTTCGGCTACGCCAGGATTGAACAAATACATTTTGTATTCGAGGCTGGGCGAATCTTTTCTTGGTGTCGCTTGCGCGTCGGCGGGCACGTCCGCGCGCATCGCGGAAAGCGTGTGGCCGTAATTCGAAATTTTTATCCAGCGGTTGGCACCCGCGGCCAAGTTTTTCGTGAAATGTTCCGCCTCGATGGCAACGTAGCCGTCGCTTTCGACAAAGCCATGCAGCGAATCGCGAGTCAGCGACGATGGATTGAATGAGCTAATCTTCACCGTCACCTCGCCGCCCGCGCCGGAAAATTTTATTTCGCCACTGCTGGTGCCGCTTGGTGCGTTGCTCCAATCAACAAAGACCCATAGGCGCAGGTCTTTTTTAATTTGGGCGCTCATACCATTTCCGTCCTGACCGTCGGGAAAAGGATTGCTGATATGAATCCACGGCTGGCTGGTGCTGGCGGAAAATTCAAACGGTGTTTTTCCTTTGTTGAAAATGTCAACGTAGCGGCGCTGCTGATTCAAAGAATCAAACGGCGGCAGGAAAATTTCTCCGTTCGTTGCCGCAGTTTCCGAACCCTCAACTGCCACGCCCATCGTTGCTGCTTTTGGGATGCTAATTTTCGCCAGATGCATTGCGTCTAAATTATTTCGCTTAGGCTCGTTCCAATTCGTGTAGCCGATATAGGGTTGATCCATAAAATGCTTCCATTTGCCGCCAGCAAATTGGTTGTTGAAGTAACTCATCAAGCGGGTTTGCGCGGTGAACAGTGCGCGGGTTTGCGCGGCCAAATCATTTGCGCTGGCGCGGCCTTGCTGCGCATACAAATTGTTTTTCGCGGCGGCGAGATAGAGCGCGTTTAATCCCGCGCTCGCTTTTGTCGGGAACAAAACTAGTTCGTAAAAAGCATCGCGACTTGCCGGCGGCAATTGTGCGTTAATTTTTTCAGCGCGGTCGGCGAGCGCTTCGTAATCAGTCACGACTTTTTCAAACTCGCTGTAATTGACGAGGCTGTAAGTGTTCGTCTCGAGTAACTCCGGTTTGCGGCGGCCATTAAATTTTGTATAGGTGGAAATTATGTTGGCAATTTCGTCGGCGTGCGTGGAGCCGAATTCGCGCTCAGCCCAGAGCCGCGTGAACTCGTCCAGATTTTCATTTGTCCAACGTGATGTGTCCCATGCCAGGTTCATGAAAAATTCCAGCGGAAATTCGTAGCCCTTCAAATGGCCGACGTTCACAATCCAAATTCGGTCGGCACCATATTGTTTGGAGAGTGACATTTGATCCCAAATTTTTGGAATCGGGCTGGTGTTAAGCCACTGGTAATTGCGCGGGCTGCCGTGATAATCAAAGTGATAGTAAACGCCCGCGCCACCGCTGCGCTGACGTTCCTCGGCGCTCGGTAGACGACGGACGTTGCCCCAATTGTCTTCCGCCCAAAGTAACGTCACGTCGTCCGGCGCGCGCATGCCGGCGTTGTAAAAATCCATCACCTCTTTGTAGAGACACCAAAGCTGCGGCACTTTTGTCACGTCGGGATTCACTTCGTCGGCAATTATTTTTCGCTGCACGCTGACGATTTTTTCCAGCAGTTCCATGTTGGCTTCTGGCCCGCCCTCGGCCATCGGCGTATCATTCGCGCCGCGTAAGCCGATGGTGATGATGTTTTCGTAATTTTTATTGCGCGCAATGCCTTCGTGCCAAAAGTTGGAGACAATCTCCGGATGCTGGGCGTAATTCCAGCTGCCGATGGATTTTTGATAACGGCGATCCCATTCCTTTTGCGCCCGCAACATGGGTTCCTGATGTGAATTGCCCATCACGATGCCGTATTCGTCTGCAAGCGCGGGATTGTTGGTGTCATCTTCGTTAAAAGCGTTGTTCCACATCGCCGGCCACAAATAGTTGGCGCGAAGGCGCAACAGCAATTCAAAAACATTCGTGTAAAATCCACGTCCGTAATTGGCGACGTTGGGGTGGCCGGGAACTGTGCCAAATTTTTCTTTGACCCAGCCGGATAAATCCGGTGCTTCGTCATTCAAAAAAATACCGCGGTATTTTACTGATGGCGGGCCTTGAACGAATTTTCCAGCACGCACAAAAAGCTGGTCGTGGTGCGGTGGCGGCACATCTGCCCAATAATACCAAGGCGAAACACCGATTTGTTCCGGCAAATCGTAAATGCCGTAAATCGTGCCGCGCTTGTCGCTGCCGCAGATGATGAGCGCATTTTCAATTCCCGCAAACGGCTGCGGCACGACTTGGAGAAAAAACGATTCCCATTTGCCAGCGATTTCGAAGGCATTAATTTTCTTTTCGCGAATCAGTTGGTCGATGAATTTGCTTTTCCCAATTGTGCCGATGATGACGACGTTTTTGCCGGCGGACTTTGGTTCGTTAAAAACTTGAGACCGGTGATGGGTGACGCGATGGAGGTCAGTCATCAAATCATCCGCTGCGCGCACCACTCCAGGCCAATCATTTGTATCTATGAGAATCGTTGCGGCTTGGCCGTCGCATAAGGCAAAGCTGTTTGTGGTGAAATGAGTCGTGACGTAATTCGTTCCACCGAGTGCAAAAATATTTTGTGAGGAAACGGCGAGAACAAGGAGCAGCACAGCCAGTTTGCCGGGTCGCAAATATGCGGCGGGATTGATCTGATTTAGCATTTTGGAATGGCGCATTCTCGATTATGAACAATGAGTTTACCATACGACATTTATCGTATGCAGAGAAGAAAAGGCAGGTTGGGGGGGCGGTCGCGCGGGATGGGATAAAATACGACGAATGTCGTATAGTATTTGGAATGGCCTTCGAGCAAAGTATGGCGAAATCCATTTTTACCCAGAACAACTTTCTATCATTTCGCCAACCCCAAACTCCCCAAATGAACACCCTAGCCACCAATAGAATGAATACTAAACAGTCCATGATAATTGGAAATTTAATCACCAAACTGATTGTCTGCATCAGCCTGTTTGCCGCGAATGCGGCGATGGCAGTCAGCACCTATACGTGGACCGGTGGTGCTGCCACTACCAACTTGTTGACAGGAGCCAACTGGAGCCCAGCGCCAAGCTCTTTTAATACCGCGGGTGATATTTTTATTTTTACCAACAACGTCACGAGCTATGGAACATTGGCTGTGATTAGTGGTGGGAATTGGGGGCCGACGAGCAGTTCTACCACGCCTGGCGGTGCGGTGGTTTACTATGAAGGAACCAACAATTTAACCATCCAAGCGCCGGATAATTCGTCACGTTGGGACATGGGCAACCTTTCGATTTCCAACGGTGCGGGTGTTTTCACCATGGGGGCTGCTTCGGGCATAACCATTTGCGGTTTTCGTGAGAGCGCGATGACCTTTTTGAATAATTCCACCAATCCCGCAACAATTAAATCCACGTGCAACTTCTTCAACGGTGGTGGCATTGGTAATCGCAATATAACCTTCAATGGAACAGGTGACTGGGTGGCAGAAGGAACCATTATCAGCTCGGCAGCCTCGCCTAACGGCTTTGGTGGGTCTGAACCAACCGCCTCCATTACCAAAAACGGCAGCGGTAAGCTGTCGCTCAACGGGCTGAATAATATGGGTAGTAATCCGATTCAAAATAATTCCGCTGTAATTCTTAACGCCGGCACGCTTTCGCTGGGTAATGCAAATGCACTGGGATCAGGAACCGGCGCTTTAACAATTACCGGCGGTAATTTGGATAGTTCAGTGGCGAATCTGGTGATTGCCAACAATAACCCAGAAAACTGGAATGGAGATTTTACATTTATTGGCACGCAGAATTTAAATGTTGGCTCTGGTGTGGTGACGATGAATGCCAATCGTATTGTAACAGTCAGTGCAAACACTTTAGAGGTTGATGGTGTAGTTGGTGGTGCTTTCAGTCTTACCAAATCTGGTGCTGGCACATTATACTTGAATCATGCCAACGCCTATTCCGGCGGCACGACCATCAGTAACGGCATAGTTAAATTGGGCGTGAGTGGCGCGCTTACCAATGCTGGCAATGTGACAGTCTATGGCACGTTGGATCTCAATGGTAACAGTGTGGCGAGTCTCAACTTGAGCGGAACTGGAATCGTGGACACGGTTTCTGGTGGCACGCCGACCTTGACCGTGAGCAATACTAGTAGCACGACTTTCTCCGGTGTGATTAAAAATACCAGCGGCACTTTGGCGTTGACCAAAGGTGGCAGCAGCACGCTGACATTGGCTGGCGCGAATACTTACACCGGCAACACGGCAGTCAATGCGGGCACGTTGTTGGTCAATGGCACCATCGGTGCGGGCACAGTGACGGTCGCCAGCGGTGCGACGCTCGGCGGCACGAATACGATTGGCGGAAATGTGAACTGGCAATCTGGTTCAGCGGCGTCATTCACCGTGACTCCGACCACGGCGAGTGGTTCCAATGCGACACCACTGATTGTTTCCGGCAATGTGACGTTGAACGCAAATACGATGACAGTGAATGTTCCCGGAGCGACTCCGCTGGCGGCTGGCACTTATAAGTTGATGACCTATAATACCAGCGGCAGCAGCGGCGCCTTCAGTGTTGGCGCACCGACTTTCACCGGCGCCGGTGTTGGTTCAGGAACGGCTTCTAGCATTTCTACTAGCGGTGGAACGGTGACACTCACGGTGGTCTTTACCGGTCTGAGTGCTACTTGGACGAATAATGGTAGTGGTAACTGGTCAACGGTAACAGATTGGAGCAGCAATCCGAGTTATCCTCATGTCGCCGGTGATTCAGCGACGTTGGGTGTCGGTTCTGCTTACACCACAGCCACGCTTGATACGGCAGTGTCGTTAGCGGCGTTGGCCTTCACCAATGCCAACTCATTCCTCGTGGCGGATGCTGGCAACGCATTGACCTTTGCCAATCCGTTTGGCGGCGGAGTTATCAATGTAACGGCAGGTTCCTCCAACGCCATTGCCGCCGCAGTCATTTTGGGCACCAACTTGACAACGTCCGTCGCTGCGGGAACTTCCCTGACGTTTACCAACATCATCAGCAATAGCGGGGGTGCTAAAACTTTGACTGTGAGTGGTGCGGGCACAACTGTGCTGTCTGCTACCAATACCTATGGCCCATCGGCTGGCAGCGTAGGCACAACTTTTGGCGGTGGCATCTTGAAGCTGGGCAATAACAATTCCTTGGGTGCGGGTGACGTAAGCATGTCGGGGAGCGGCACGATTCAAGCGGGTGCGGTGCTGACATTGTCCAACAATATTGTTGATGGCTCTGGCACAACCACGCTGGATAATAACGGCAACAATGTGACATTGGCTGGCGTGATTAGCGGAGCCGGTGCTTTTGCGAAAAGCAGTGCGGGCACCTTGAGTTTGAATAGTTCCAATAGTTATGCCGGCAACACGACCATTAACGCCGGAAACCTTGTGTTGAATAACGCCTACGGAATTCCTGGCGGCACGAACTATGGCAATGTGACTATCAATTCAAACGCCCTGTTGAATTTGAATGGCAATAGCGTAGTGCTCAATGGTCTCGGTTCAGCTACTAATACCGCAATCGTTGATACGCTGTCGGGCGGTTCTGTGACACTTACGGTTGGTGAAAGTGGAGCCAGTGCCACCTTCTTGGGCAGCATTACTAATTCGTCCGGTAGTTTAACTTTAGTAAAGGATGGCTCTGGCGTAGAAACGCTCGCTGGCATCAATGGTTATACTGGCGGCACTACGATTAATGCGGGAACTTTACAGCTCGGCAACGGCGGAACCAGTGGCAACTTAGGTTCTGGCGCGTTGTTGGACAATGGCCTGTTGGGATTCAATTTGACCGGCGCCAAAATCTTTACTAACGACATCAATGGCAGTGGCGGTGTGCTTTTGAACAATGCCAGCCTCTCGCTTTGGCTGACTGGTAATAATGGCTTCACCGGTGGAATCACCAATTTTGGCGGGGCGCTTTGGGTTTCTAATTCCACTACTGGATTGGGTGTCGGGCCGAAGACGGTTCTATGTGCCAGTCCTAACGCCACGATTCATTTGGATGGCAGTCTGGGCGGCTTGAGTTTGGATGGTTCCATTGCTCTCTATTTGAGCGGTAGTGCCGGTGTCTTGTTTAATGAAATGGGGAACAACACAGTTTCCGGAATCATTGGGATGGTGAATGGCAATGGCAATCCCTATATCGTGGTGAACAGTGGCACGCTCACACTTGCCGGTGGCGTTAGCACAGTTGCTGGCAATAACAATCGCACCTTGGTATTGGGTGGTGCGGGCAACGGACTTATTTCTGGAAAAGTTACTGAAGCGGCTCCGGGCAGTCCGCAAGCATCCCTCACCAAACAAGATGCCGGAACTTGGACTTTGAGTTACGCCGGTAATGACTACAGCGGAGCAACGACCGTTAGTGGCGGCACGCTCATTATTGATGCTGCCGGTTCCTATTCGGGTAGCGGAGCCATAGTGGTTACCAACAGTGGAACTTTAAATTTCAACGGGACGGATAATGGTAATGGCGTCATCACGGTTAATAACGGTGGAATCCTGAATTTCAACGGGACGGATAGCGGCAACGGAACCATCACGGTCAATAGCGGTGGAACGCTGAACTTCAATGGGAATGATTATGGAACAGGTGGGGTGACGGTCGCTACGAATGGTATTTGTGGTGGTGTGGGCACAATCTTCTCAACGCCATCAGGCCCGACATTGGCATACCAATTGGGAGCGAAAGGTGCGTTCACCACTTCTGCCGGCGGTTCAACCCCGTTGACAGTTTATGGCAACGTCACATTGAACAACAACTCACTTACGGTGTTTGTCGATGGTGGCACACCTTTGTCTCCCGGCACATACACCTTGTTGAGCGAAGGCAATACCGGAACTTACAGCATTAGCGGCGCCTTCTCGAGTGCGGCGACCATAACTGGCGCAGGCATTGTGTCTGGGTCAAGGGCGGCAGTTGTCAGCAGCAGCTCGCAAGTAACGCTAGTCGTGTCACTCAACAGCACTTGGACTAACAATGCGAATGGCAACTGGACTACCGGAGCTAACTGGGACAGTAATCCCACCTATCCTAACGCTGCCGCGCAAGTGGCCACGCTGGGAGTTGGATCCAGTTTGATTAAGGTCAACTTGGATGCCAGTGAGACGGTTGGCGGAGTTGCCTTCACCAACGCTAATTCCTTTGCCGTCACCAACGCCGCCAATGTTCTATCGCTGGATAACAACGGCAATGGCGCGAGCATTAGCGTGGCGGCCGGCACGGCCAATTCAATTGCCACCGGCATTTCGTTGAATGATGCCACGGCAGTCAGCACGGTGGCTGGCACGGCGCTGGCAATTTCTGGCAGTGTCAACGGCGGCTCCGCCTTGACCGCGACGGGCAATGGCGTGTTGACGCTATCGGGAGCAAATGGCTATAGCGGCACGACCACGTTGGCCGGCGGGACATTGGTTTTGGGCAGCACTACGGCTATCGGCTCAGGCGCGTTGACAATCAGTGGCGGCACATTGGATAGCTCCGTAGCAAATCTGGTCAATGCCAATAACAACGCGCAAAACTGGAACGCAAGTTTTGGCTTCGCCGGATCGCAGAACCTGAACCTCGGCAGCGGGGCGGTGACACTGGGGAACAATCTTACGGTCACGGTCAATACCAACAAGTTGATTGTGGGCGGGGCAATTAGCGGTGCCTTTACGCTGACATTGGGTGGAACCAACAACGGCACACTTGAACTGGATGCCGCCAATGGATTCACAGGTTTGACGATTGTGTCTGGCACCGTGGCCTTGGGCGACGACAACGCACTGGGCACGGCCACGCAGATTCAATTATCGCCGGCAGCCATTACGCCAGCCGCGACCAACCTGACCATCATGTCAAAAGATTCCACGGCGCATACGATTACCAATGGTTTTAGCGCTAATGGTTTTGACGGGCCTTATATCCTCGGTGGAGCGGGCAATCTAAACTTCAGCGGAACGATTGCCACCGGCAATGGCCAGAAGCGGTTTACTGTGAACAACACCACTACCTTCAGCGGCTTTGTCACTGACAACGGCGCTCCCAGTGGTCCGATTATTAAAGACGGTTCCGGCACGCTGGTGATTAATGGCAGCAACACGTTGACGAAGCAATTCACACTCAATGCCGGCACGCTGGCCTTGGGCAGCACGAATGCGATTGGTTCAGGCGCCTTGACTATCAGTGGCGGTGGCTTGGATAGCACCGTAGCCAACTTGACCAATGCCAATAACAACGCGCAAACCTGGAGCGGCAACTTCTACTTTGCTGGTTCCCAGAATTTGAATCTGGGCACAGGCAGCGTCACCATGAGCGCCAACCGGACCATCACGGTCAGCAATAATACATTTACGGTAGGAGGTGCCATTAGCGGCGCGGGCGCGCTGACCAAGACTGGCGCTGGCAAATTGGTTCTCGCGGGTGCGAATACGTTAACCAATAATACAACGGTTAGCGCGGGCACATTGGAAATTGTCCAAGCTACGCTGGCAACTAATGCAACGGTCTCCATCAGCAATAGTGCCGTGTTGAAATTGGACTTCGCCGTGACGAACAAAGTTGGCGCGCTCGTGCTGAATGGCGTTGCCCAATCCGGCGGTGTTTATGGCAGCAGCACTCCGGGCGGCTACATTACCGGCACTGGCTATTTGCAAGTGGCGCAGACGGGTCCATCTGGACCGGCGAGCATTACGAGCAGCGTCACCGGCGGCGGTTCAACTTTGAGCCTCGCGTGGCCGTCAGGTCAGGGCTGGCGCCTCCAGATGCAGACGAATAGTCTTTCAACCGGTCTCGGCACGAACTGGATTTATATTACGGATGGAAGTTTGAGTAGCACCAACATCACGATTGATGCGAACAAACCCACCGTGTTCTATCGTTTGACTTATCCGTGATTGGGGAAACGGACGGGCTGCCGCAATAAGGGTTGTTGCGGCAGCCCTCAATTTAGATTACTGACTGTTAACTACGCCGTGAAAAACAAAATGAAATTATTGAAAACCAAGACTGCTGCGGGATTCACCTTGATTGAATTGCTGGTGGTCATCGCCATCATTGCGATTCTGGCGGCCATGTTGCTGCCCGCACTGGCCGCTGCCAAAGAAAAGGCCAAGCGCATTCAATGTTTGAGCAATATGAAGCAGATCGGACTGGGAGCCACCATCTATGCCGGCGATTACAATGATTTGGTTCCGCCGGCGAACACGAATGGAACCAGCACGAGCATTTTTGTAGTGAATGCGATTAAGACCAACGTGGTTGACGCTGTGAATACCTATCTGAAAATTCAGGCCAATAGCGCTTCGGTTTGGGTTTGTCCCAATCGTTCATCAACGCCATCTCCTGGGCTTCCGCGTCTAATTAACGATCAGTGGCTCATCGGCTGCTGCTATTTCGGAGGGATGACGACTTGGACTGCTTCTCCGACTGGCACATCTTACAGCCCAGTGAAGTTGGCGAATGCAAAACCCTTTTGGGCTTTGGGTGCCGATACCAACATGAAGTATGTGGCGGGGAATCAGTGGGCTGGTGCATATTCGCAAACTGCGGCATCCGGTAGTTTCCAGTGGGAATATGGAAGTATTCCACCGCATCCAGCATCAGGTGGTAATCCCGCTGGTGGCAGTGAAGTATTTTCCGATGGTTCGGCAGCTTGGTGTCAGTTTGCAAATATGTATCGTTTCAATTCCTATATTACTGCTCTAGGCGTTAATTTGGATTCGTATTGGTATCAAGACACACAAGACTTTGACGCCCCCTTTCAAGCTCGATTGTCAACTTTGAAGTAAGCGATTTTGCCTCGGCTTGATAGACGGTTTGGTGGCTCGCCAAAGACGCTGTTGCGCCCAGTGATTAACAGTTCTCTATTGATGCTTTGTGTTGCACACACGGCAACTAAATGATTATGCGATTTTATTTTCTCATAATCAGTCTGCTTATGGCAATCATCGGAATACCTCACGCCAGCTTGGCAGATTTCCCGTTGATTTCTCAAAGGTATCTCGCGGACCCTGACGGTATTGAATATAACGGACGGCTTTACCTCTTTTGCTCCGACGATGATGACAACGCCATCGCCGGCGGTTACACGATGCATTCCATCGCCTGTATCTCGTCCGACGATTTGAAAAACTGGACTGATCATGGCGTGGTTTTTCAAGTTCCCACCAACGCTGCGTGGGCTACTTATTCATGGGCACCAACCGTCGCCTATCGCAACGGACTATTTTATTTATACTTCGGCAACAACACCGGCGGCATCGGCGTGGCGACTAACTCCAGTCCCACCGGCCCGTATGTAGATGCGCTGGGAAGTGCGCTGGTGAGTTCCAGCACGCCCGGCGCTTCCGGCACGAACCAATGGTATTTTGATCCCAGTGTTTTTGTGGATAGCGATGGTCAGGCGTATTTGTATTTCGGCGGCAACGCCACGAATAACGCGCGCGTAGCTTTATTAAATCCTGACATGATTAGTCTCGCCAGTCCGGCGGCTCCGGTCGGCGCGCCCCCATTTTTTCTCGAAGCCTCGCAGATGCACAAGCGCAACGGAATCTATTATTTTTCTTATGCAACCGGCGGGACGGCGGGTGAATGGATAAAATATATGACCAATTTCTATCCGGCTTCCGGCTTCACACCCGTCGGAAATGTTTTGCAAGCGCCCAACAATAACAACAATAACCATCAGGCGTTTCTGACATTTAAAGGTGCGGAGTATGTGGCGTATCACAACCGCTATCTTGCCACGCAAAACGGTTTGGCTACGAATATCTACAAACGCAACGTGTGTCTGGACAGCGTCGTTTACAATGCGGATGGAACTATTCAAACAGTTGCTTGCACTACGAACGGGCTAACTCAGTTGAAGTATTTGAATCCGTATATTCTCACCGAGTCTGAAACCATGGCGCAGCAAAGCGGTATTACTATCGAGCCGTGCGTGGAAGGTGGGATGGACGTGACGAGTATAAGTAATGGAGATTGGACATTAGTTCGCGGAGTAAGTTTCGGAGCGGGGGCTACTAACTTTACTGCGCGAGTTGCCAGTGCGGCCGATGGCGGAAATATAGAACTGCATCTTGATAGCCTCGCGGGAACTTTGATTGGAACTTGCGTTGTGCCAGTGACCGGCGGCACGCAAACTTGGGTGAGTGTGACTTGCTCCGTTAGCGCTGCCAGTGCACAAGGTGTTCACGACCTCTACTTAAAATACACCGGTGGCAGTGGAACAAATCTCTTTAGCTTCAATTGGTGGCAGCTCAAGTCAACGAACCCGCCGCCGTCCGCACCGACGGGCTTGAATGCTTCTACTGTTTCTACCAGCCAAATCAATTTGTCATGGACGGCAAGTTCAGGCGCGACGAGTTACAATGTTAAGCGTGCAACCGTCAGCAGCGGGCCTTACGCCGCGATTGCAAATGGAGTTGCGGGCAACAATTATTCAGACGCCGCTGCGATTAGTGGCACGACTTATTACTATGTTGTCTCGGCGGTGAGCACCAACGGCGAAAGTTCCAACAGCACACAGGTTGTCGCAGTTCCCTTACCATCCGCACCAACACGGCTGACGGCCATTTTGGGAACCAACCAGGTCATTTTAAGTTGGGCAACTTCGGCGGGCGCGACCAGTTACAAAGTCAAACGCGCCATCGTCAGCGGCGGGTCATATACGACGATTGCCAGCGGTATCACCTTGGCCTGCTACACCGATTCAACGACGGTTGGCAACACAAACTATTTTTACGTCGCTTCAGCTTTGAACAGTTCTGGCGAAAGCACCAATAGCGCGGAGGCTTCTACAAGGTCTGGTGCGGCCACTGCGTTTGAAGCGGAGTCCGGAGCGCTCGGTTCAGATTTTGCCGTGAGCAATAGTAGTAATCCAATATACATCACTATAACTTCCAACAACAGCAGCAACAGTCCCACCAGCTCCGCGCGCGTCGCGACATATACGATTACGTTTCCGGCCGCTGGCACTTATCAGCTTTACGCCCATGTTTGGGTTGGTTCCGGTGGATTCAATGACGACAGCTTATTTTATGGCAACGGTTTTGGAACTAAATCGCCCACGAATAATTCTGACTGGATCTTGGTCAATGGTCTCGCCGGCGTCGGCTTCACGAACAAAACCGATGTGGTGACCGGCGGCGGCACACTGGGTAATCAGATTTGGAAATGGGTTAACCTTTCGCAACTCACCGCCAACGTAGGCTTTGCCGTCAGCGCGGGGCAGTTGACGCAGATTTTTCAAATCGGCGGGCGCGAAGATGGATTGTATTTGGACAAGTTTGTTTTTGGTGTGACCAACGCGATTCTCACGGTGGCGCAACTGGATTCCGTCGCAACCAATGTCATCATCAACAATAATAGTTGCACGGTGAATTGGAATGACTCCTATCAGCGTATGGATGGTTTTGGCGGTGGTGTGGTGTTCCTCGATCCGGGACTTGATCCCATCAGCAGCACAAATGCAGATACGCTTTTCAAAAGCGACAACACCAATCAACTGGGTCTCACGCTGATGCGAGTTCGCATCGCGCCCAATAATAGTTGGGCCAGCAGCTACTCCACTTGGGCTGACAGTCTTGCCGACGCGCAGAAAGCAGCCGCGCGCGGCGCGCACGTCATGGCGACGCCGTGGTCACCGCCGGCGTCAATGAAAGATAACAATAGCACCGTAAGCGGTTCCGTCCTGCCGTCGCAATACGCTAACTTCGCCGCTTACTTGAACACCTACGCGAATTACATGCGAACTAACGGCGTGCAGCTCGCAGCAATTTCCATTCAGAACGAACCGGATTGGAATCCCACTTACGAAGGTTGCTTATGGTCGTGGAATCAGTTCCAACCATTTTTCCACAACAATGTCGCCGCTATCACCAATGCGCCGGTGATGATGCCCGAATCGTATTATTATGATTTTAATATATCCGATCCTACGTTGAACGATGCGATCGCCGCGACCAACGTGGACGTTGTCGGCGGACATCTTTACGGCGGGACGATTCAAAATTATCAGAACGCGCATAACAAAGGTAAACCGACGTGGATGACCGAGTATCTGATCAACGACCAATCTTGGCCGTCGGCGATGAGCACCGCGCAACAAATTTCCGATTGTCTGACCATCGGCAACATGAGCGCCTACATTTGGTGGAAATGTTTGAGCGATACCAACGGTCTCGTCAGTGGCAACGGCGTGCCGCAAAAACGCGGCTTCGTGTTATCGCAGTTCAGTCGGTTCGTGCCGCCCGGTTATTTTCGCATCGGCGCGGCAAACACGGGTGCAGCGCAAATCTCCAGCTTTAAAGGCGCAAACGGCGCGTTCACCATTGTAGCCGTCAACGGCAGCAGCACCGACATCGCGCAGATGTTTGCCTTCACCAATTGTGTTGTCACCAATCCCGTCACGCCGTGGCTGACGGTGAGCAATGTTTCGCTCGCCGTGCAAACGTCCATTGCCGTGGCAAATTCTGTGTTCACTTACACGCTGCCCGCGATGAGTGTCGTTACCTTCGTTGGTAAAATCATTACCGTGCCGCCGGTTTTTAATTCCATTTCGCTTGTCGGCGGCAAGGCCAATATGTTCGTTAGCGGTCCTTCCAACTATGATTACACACTGCTAACTTCAACCAATCTCACAAGCTGGCAACCGTTGCTGACGACGAATTTATCCGCGCTGCCGGTCACGCTCGTGGACACCAATTCAGCTACGAACCGCACCCGGTTTTATCGCCTGCAACTTGGTCAATGAACAGGGTTGAAACGAATATTGCATGGACACCGAAAACATTTTTGGAAATATCCGGACGCTGATGTGGACGTTGCAACTCGCGCTGATGTTTTGTTTCGTGCAACAAAACATCTGCGCTGCGGAAAATCATTGGGTGACAACGTGGGGTTGCGCACCGCAGTTGGTTGAATCCGGCAATTTTCCGCCCGCGCCGCTGGCCAATAGCACATTGCGCCAATTCATTCGCGCGAGCATCGGTGGGAAAAATATTCGCGTGCAGTTCTCTAATATTTTCGGAACGAATTCCGTGACCATCCGCTCTGCGCACCTCGCGCTCGCTGCCGGAAAGGGCAGTGTGGGCAACGGTGAAATAAATCCCGCCACAGACAGGGCGCTCACGTTTCACGGATCTTCAGAAGTAGTCATTTCGCGCGGCGAAACCATTTCTTCTGACCCGGTTGAATTTAATTTGCCACCACTGGCGGACATTGCGGTGAGCATTTTCTTTGGCGACATTTCGGCCATAAGCATCACCGGCCATCCCGGTTCGCGCACCACGTCATTCATCGTCGCGAGCAATCTTATTTCCGCTGCGAGTCTGCCGGACGCAAAAAAAACGGCGCATTGGTATATCGTCACAGGCATTGAGGTGCAGGCGAATGATGCCGGTAAAACCATTGTCGTTATTGGCGATTCAATCACGGATGGACGCGGCTCGACCACAGATGGCAACGATCGCTGGCCGGACATACTTGCGAAGCGACTCGCGACGAATGCCACGACGGCTAGTGTTGGAGTGGTGAACATGGGCATCGGCGGCAACGCGATTTTTGGCGGACTTGGACCGGCAGCAGTAAAACGATTTGACCGCGATGTGCTGAATAAAAATGGCGCGCGTTATTTGATTGTGTTTGAAGGCGTCAACGACATTGGCGGTGTGAGTGATGCCAATGCACCAATGTTGTTGACGAATCTCATCAATGCCTACACGCAGTTTGCCGTCAAAGCCAAAGCTCGCGGCCTGCGTGCGTATGGCGCGACCATCACGCCGTTCGGCGGGAACGGCTATTGCTCGGTTGCGCACGAAGCCATCCGCCAGTCGGTCAATGCGTGGTTTCGCACCAACACCGTTTTTGATGGCGTGATTGACTTCGACGTTGCCGTGCGCAATCCCGTGACGCTCACAAATTATCAAGCTACTTTTTTCCCCGGCAAAAATGCCAACGACTGGTTGCACCTGAACCCACTCGGTTACCAAGCGATGGGCGCTGCGATTGATTTGAACCTGTTTGTGCCTTGATAATCCATGTTGTCACCGATGAAATGTTCTGCCCTCACCATTTTGTTCGCGCTTGTCGCCGCCATCACCACTGTAGCGAACACGCCGCGCGAGCGCATTTCCCTCAATGAAAACTGGCGTTTCACCAAAGGTGATCCGAACGGAGATGCCACCGGTTTGATTTACGATGTGCGACCGGAAGTGAAAGACAAAAACGACGATAAGGCGGCAGACAGCCAACCCACCGAGGCGGAAAAAATTGCGGCCACCAATCGCGTCGTGCTCAAGCCGTGGATTTTGCCGACGGCGAATGCGTTTATTGCTGACCCTGCGAAACGTCACACGCGTCCGGCGGAAAATATCGCTACGAATGTTTCTTATATTCAGTGCAACTTTGACGACAGAGCTTGGCAGAGTGTGAATCTTCCGCACGATTGGGCGATTGCCGGGCCGTTTGATGGTGTCGGAAAAAATGTTGGCGGCGGCATGGGGCGATTGCCGAGTCCGGGCATCGGTTGGTATCGCAAGCAACTCGATATCCCGGCGAGCGACGCGGGCAAATCCATTTTTCTCGATGTTGACGGCGCTATGTCTTACACGATGGTTTGGCTCAACGGCCACCTAGTCGGCGGTTGGCCGTATGGCTATGCGTCGTGGCGTATTGACCTAACGCCATTTGTTGTAGCGGGTGGCACGAACCAACTGGCGATTCGCTTGGACAATCCGCCTGACTCAGCGCGCTGGTATCCCGGCGGTGGAATTTATCGCAACGTCTGGCTGACCAAAACGCAGCCGGTTCACGTCGCTCAATGGGGAACGCAACTGACCACGCCGGAAATTTCTAGCGAGCGCGCTAAAGTGAATTTGAAGGTGACGGTAAATAATGATACCAAGCAATCCGCGAAGGTAAGTGTGACCACGGAAATTTTTGCGCTCGATGAAAATGACAAGCCGATTGGCGCCGCTGTCACGAAGATGGCTCCAGTAGGTTTTCAAATTGGCGCAGGCGAAAGCGGGGTTGCGGCTGGTGCGAGCTACGTCACCAATCCGAAATTTTGGGGCCCGCCGCCGACACAACAGCCGAATCGTTACGTTGCTGTCACGACGATTTTTCAAAACGGGCAAGTAGTTGACCATTACGAAACCCGCTTCGGCATTCGCGATATTCGCTTTGATCCCGGCCAAGGGATTTTAGTCAACGGCGAGCGCATTCCGCTGCGCGGCGTCAATCAGCACCACGATTTGGGCGCGCTGGGCACAGCTTTCAATGTTCGCGCCGCGCAACGGCAGTTGGAAATTCTCCGCGAAATGGGCTGTAACGCCGTTCGCTTGAGCCACAATCCGCCCGCGCCAGAGTTGCTGGAGTTGACGGATAAAATGGGCTTTCTTGTGATTGACGAAATCTTCGATTGTTGGGAGCGGAAAAAAACGCCGTTGGATTTTCATCTTATTTTTTCGGACTGGTCGGAACCGGATTTGCGCGCGCTCATCCGTCGCGACCGAAATCATCCGTCAGTATTTTTGTGGAGCGTCGGCAACGAAGTCGGCGAGCAATACACCGGCGCGGACGGTGCGAAAGTGGCGCAACGTCTTGTCGCCATCGCGCACGCCGAAGACGCTACGCGTCCCACAACCACCGCGATGAATTTTGCCAAGCCGAATATGCCGCTGCCCGCCGTTGTGGATGTCATCGGCCTGAATTATCAAGGCGAAGGAATTCGCGACACACTGCCAACCAATGAAATCAAGGGCATTCGCACGCCGCCGCAATATTCCGCATTTCACGCCACCTTCACTAATAAAATGATTTTTAGCACGGAATCTGCCGCCGCCTTGAGTTCGCGCGGAGAATATGTATTTCCTGTTTACAATGGAATCAGTGCGCTGGTGAAAAATGGTGCCGGCGGCGATTCAAAAAAGCAGCAAGTCAGCGCGTATGAACTCTACGCGGCGGACTTCGGCTCGTCGGCGGATAAAGTTTTTGCCGCGCAAGATCGCAATCCATTTGTCGCGGGCGAATTTGTTTGGAGCGGTTGGGATTATCTCGGCGAGCCGACGCCTTACTACGGCGCGCGCAGTTCGTATTTCGGCATCATTGACTTGGCCGGGTTCAAAAAAGATCGATTCTATCTTTACCAATCGCGCTGGCGTCCGGATTTTCCGCTGGCGCATATTTTGCCGCACTGGACTTGGCCGGAACGCGTCGGTCAGGTTACGCCGGTTCACGTTTTCACGTCCGGCGACGAGGCAGAATTATTTCTGAACGGCCAATCGCTGGGACGAAAACAGAAAGGCGCTTATGAGTATCGCCTGCGCTGGGACGGTGTGATTTATCAGCCGGGCACACTCAAAGTTGTCGCCTATAAAAATGGAAAGCCGTGGGCGACGGATGAAGAAAAAACTGCGAGCGAACCAGCAAAATTAAAATTGGAATCTGACCGCGACGCGATTCGCGCAGACGGAAAAGATCTGGCTTTTATCACCGTGACCGTGACGGATAAAAACGGTTTGACTGCGCCGCGCGCGGATAATCAAATTCATTTTGAGATTGAAGGGCCGGGTGAAATCGTGGCGACGGACAACGGCGACCCGACGAGTTTTGAATCATTTCAATCACACGACCGCAAGGCGTTCAACGGACATTGCTTGGTGATTGTTCGGGCCAAGACCGGACACGCCGGCCAGATAAAACTTACCACGATGGCGGAAGGTTTGAAGATTGATTCGGCTTTCATTACTACTACATTGCCAAACAAATAAACCTTATGAAAAAACTGAATATTTTTTTAATTTGCACGATTTTTGCGGTCGCTGGCTTTGCTGCCAGTCCGACTTTCACGGTGGACGCAAGTCGTTCCGCCGGACAAGTCAGTCCGACGCTTTATGGTTTGATGACCGAGGAAATTAATCATAGTTATGACGGCGGCCTTTACGCCGAGCTGATTCAGAACCGTGCGTTTCTCGACAGTGATAAGTTACCGGTTCACTGGTCGGTCGTGAATGACAAAAATTCCGCCGCCGCCATCGCACTCGATTCTTCCAATGTTTTTAATGACAAGCTCACAGCCAGCTTGCGGCTGACGGTGACACAAGCGGATAAGAAAAATTCTGCGGGCGTGGCGAACGATGGTTATTGGGGAATTCCTGTGCAACCAAAGACAACTTATCGCGCGTCAATTATTGCGCGAGCGGCTTCTGAATTTTCTGGGTCGGTTTCAATTTCGATTGTGAGCGACGACGGAAAAAAAGTTTTTGCAACAGAAAAGTTTTCCGGACTCACGACGGATTGGAAAAAGTTTGATGTGACGCTCAAAACGGGCAGGGGAACGCCGACGGCGAAGGCGCGTTTTGTCATCACACTGAATCAGCCGGGAACAATCTGGCTTGGCTTGGTCTCACTATTTCCACCGACGTGGAACGATCAACCGAATGGTTTCCGGAAAGATCTGATGCAAATGTTGGTGGACTTGAATCCGAAATTTTTGCGTTTCCCCGGCGGCAATTATGTTGAAGGTGATACGGTCGAGACGCGGTTTGACTGGAAGAAAACCATTAGCTCAATTGAGGAACGTCATGGCCATCCGTGTCCGTGGGGTTATCGCTCGACGGATGGACTAGGGCTTTTGGAATTTTTGCAGTGGTGCGAGGATATGAAATCTGAACCAGTGCTGGCCGTTTACGCCGGTTATTCACTCAAAGGAATGCACGTCAATCCCGGTGCCGATCTTGAACCGTTCGTGCAGGACGCGCTCGACGAAATTGAATATGTCACTGGCGACACGAACACGGCGTGGGGCGCGCAGCGCGCGAAGGACGGACATCCAGCGCCGTTTGTTTTGCACTACGTCGAAGTTGGTAACGAAGATTGGTTCGATAAATCAAAAAGCTACGACGCGCGGTTTGCGCAGTTTCACGACGCCATCAAAGCCAAGTATCCGCAGCTCAAAACTATTTCCACCATTGGCGATGATCAGCCTGAAAAAACGCGCGTCAAGAGCCGCAAGCCCGATATGATGGACGGACATTACTACCGTTCCGTTGACACATTTCTGCAGATGTCGCCGGACTATGCAAAAAATTATGACCGCAGCGGACCGGAAATTTTTGTCGGCGAATGGGCGGCGTATGAAACGCCGTTTGTGCCGTGGGACAAGCGTTCGCAGAAAGAACCACCGACGCCAAATTTGAAGGCGGCGATTGGCGACGGTGTTTTCATGGCGGCGATGGAGCGGAATGCTGATCTCATCAAGATGCAATGTTATGCGCCGCTTTTTGTGAATGTGAATCCGGGCGCGCGTCAGTGGCGTCCGGACATGATTGGCTACGATGCCATTTCCGTTTACGGTTCGCCGAGCTATTACGCCTTTCAGATGTTCAGCCAGAATGTGGGTGACGAAATTCTTGCCACGATGTCCGCCGAAACTGCTGTGCAAGGCTGCGCGACGCGCGACAGTCGGACGGGCGATATCATTGTCAAGCTCGTGAACCCGCAGGTTACGATTGAGGCGCTGAAACTTAAGATTAAAGGCGTCGCCGCGCTCGGCGCGACGGCGGAGGTCATTACCTTATCGGGCAGTCCGGAGGACACGAACACCATTAATCGTCCGCGCCGCGTCGTGCCCATCACGCGGAAGCTACGCGACGTGAATGCGCAATTCACATACACGTTGCCAGCGAACAGTATCGTTGTGCTCAAGTTCCATGCGCACTAATAAAATCTTAAACGGCGGCATCCACGCAGTGCGAAGGCTGCGGCGGGCCAAACTCTAGTCAGCCAGCATAAAACTGGTGCAACTTTTTATTGCCATTTTAAAAATGAAATCAAACCGACTGATGAATGTCGTTCGTTCGCGCATTCTTCTAATTGTGACGACCGTGGTTTTGGTAGTTACAGCAGCAGGCGCAGTTGCAGCGGACAACTCCGCCTCGCCGTTTGTGAGTCCGATGTTCGGCGACAACATGGTTCTGCAACGCGGTAAGCCCAACACGATTTGGGGTTGGGCTAAAGCGGGACAGGAAATCCGGATAACAATTGCCAGCAATACGGCCAAGACGGTGACGAAAGATGATGGCCTTTGGTCTGTCGAAATCATGCCGCCAGCTCCCGGTGGGCCATACACCATCACGATTGATGGGCCGCAACACGTCGAATTTCATGAGGTGCTGGTGGGCGATGTCTGGCTGTGCGGTGGCCAATCGAATATGGAATTTGGATTAGGCCGGGCGCGCAATGGAGCCGAGGAAATCAAAATGGCGGAACATCCGGAAATACGTTTGTTCATGGTTAATAAACAGATTGCTTACGCGCCGGTAGCAACGCTGCAAGGCGCTTGGAAAATTTGTTCGCCGCAAACCATCAGTGCTGACGGTTGGGGCGGCTTCTCGGCGGTGGCTTACTTTTTTGGACGGCGATTGCAACAGGAAATTCACGTGCCAATCGGACTGGTGCAGGATTGTGTTGGCGGCACTCCGGCGGAAGCATGGACAAGTGCTGAAGCGCTGCGTCCGCTCAAGGATTTCAATGCTACGTTGGATGAAGTAGATCGGCTACGCGCCAAGGGCGGTCCGCAATACGGCAATTATATTTCGCATTGGTATGACGAGTTTGACGCTGGCCAGAAGGACAACGCTTGGTTTGCGCGCAGACTTGATGAACGCGACTGGCAGACGGTGACCATCCCCGGCGGCTTCCGCGAACTCGGCGTTCCCGCGACGCCGGCGGTTTGCTATTTCCGTAAAACCATTGTGCTACCCGATTCGCTGCCGGTCGGTGGCGCGAAAATTCAGCTCGGCGTTATCGAGCGGATGGATACGACGCAAATTAACGGCCATTGGGTCGGAGCCAGTGCGTGGGTGGAAAATCCGCGCGTATACAAAATTGATGACGGCATACTTGTGCCGGGCACAAATGTTATTGCGATCCGCGTTTTCAAAACGCAGTCCAACGGCGGTTTCCAATCCATGCCGGAAGAACTCAAATTGGTGCTCGGCGACAAAACCGAAATTCCGCTCGCGGGTGAATGGAAAGGCAAACTTTCGGTGGACGCGCGTCCGCCTCATCCACTGCCCGCTGGTTTTGAAAATTGGCCCACGATGCCCGCCGTGCTTTACAACGGCATGATTGCACCCGTCGCGCCTTTGGCGATCTGCGGTGCGATTTGGTATCAAGGTGAAGCCAATGCGGGCCGTGCCGCGCAATATCAAAAGTTGTTGCCAGCCATGATCGCCGACTGGCGAAAAACTTTTGGGCAGGGGGATTTTCCGTTTTACATCGTGAGCCTCGCGGCGTTCATGGCGCACAAGGATAACCCTGGCGATGATGGGTGGGCGGAGTTGCGCGAGGCACAGGATATCACCGCTCGCACAGTGACGAACTCGGGTTTAGCTGTGGCCATTGATGTGGGCGATGCCAAAGACATTCATCCCAAGGATAAAAAGGAAGTCGGCGAACGGCTCGCGCTGCTTGCGCTGGCCAATCATTACGGTGAAAAATTTTCCTGCTCCGGCCCGCAGTTCGCTGCGGTGGAAAAAATTCCCGGCGCATTGAAAATTCATTTTGATCACGCGGATGGTGGGTTGGTGGTCAAAGGCGACAAGCTGGAAGAATTTGCCATCTGCGGCGAAGATCGGAGATGGCATTGGGCCGACGCCAAGATTGAAGGGGATACGATTGTTGTTTCATGTGCAGAAGTGCCCCAGCCAATTTTTGTGCGCTACGCGTGGCAGTCCAATCCGAAAGCAGTCTTTTTTAATGGTGTCGGATTGCCTGCGGTTCCATTCCGCACGGATCACTGATGGTGGGGCGCGCGTTGTCGCAATGGCAAGTCCTGAAAGTTTATGAAATCAAAATCAATTCCGAATTTTTTAAGTCTGGCCGCAGCGTTTGGCTTGCTAGTTGTGGTCTGTGCGAATAGTGCAGAATCCGCTCCGCTCTCTAATATTTCATCCACCCGCGTTATTAGCGCTGACGTGAAACAAGTCAAAGGGTCGCGCTCGCTGGTCTGGCAGGATTGCGTCGGCGCTGGTCGCGTGGCCGAAGGCTTGCGCGCCGGCTGGCGTCAGCAGCTCGATGAATGTCACCGCGAGCTGGGTTTTAAATACATACGGATGCACGGCTTGTTGCAGGACGAACTGGGCGTATATTCCGAAGGCGCGGACGGTCAGCCGCGTTACAACTGGCAATACCTTGACGACGTTTACGATTTTCTTTTAAGCATCGGCATGAAGCCATTTGTGGAATTTGGTTTCATGCCGAATGCTCTCGCTTCCGGCAAAGGAAAAATTTTCTGGTGGAACGCGAATGTCACGCCGCCGAACGATTACGCCAAGTGGGACGGACTCATCACGGCGCTGGTGAAGCATTGGACGGAACGTTACGGCGAAAGCGAAGTGGCCACGTGGCGTTTCGAGATTTGGAACGAGCCGAACTATCCCGGTTTCTGGCATCCGCCGACCAACACCGCGCCACGCGATGCTTATTTTCAACTTTACGAACACACCGCGCGTGCCGTGAAAAGTGTCAGCCCCAATTATCTTGTCGGTGGTCCGGCGGGCGCGGGGCCGGTTTGGACGAAAGAGCTCATTGAACTCTGTCAAAAAACAAATCTGCCGATTGATTTTATCAGCTACCACGCTTACGGACTTGGCGGCGGTCCGAGCGGTTTGGATGAATATGGAAATCAAAAACTTTATCTCTCGCCCAATCTTCATTCGGTCGCAGACATTGTGAACAGCCAGCGGCCCATTATCACAAAATCTCCGAGGCCGGAATTGCCCATTCACATCACCGAATGGAGCGCGTCGTATTCGCCGCGCGATCCGATTCACGATTCCTATTTTTCCGCTGCGTTCATGCTCGAACAGTTGCGCCGCACCGAGTCCGTCAGTTCGATGAGCTATTGGATCTTCACCGATATCTTCGAGGAAAACGGTCCATCGCCGCGTCCGTTTCACGGTGGCTTTGGATTGATAAACTACGAGGGCATACGCAAGCCAGCGTTCTGGGCGTATAAATTTCTGGCGTCCCTTGGTGAGACAGAATTGACGAACGCCGACGAGTCATCATACGTCTGCACGGACACAAATGGCGGTGTGCAAGTTTTGTTATGGGACATCACGCATCCAACCGACGGCAAGGTGAGCAATCAGGATTATTTTTTTAAGCCGCAGCCGACGCGTGAAAAAGTCGAAGTGACGGTGAAGTTGAAAAATCTTTCGCCCGGTAATTATCGTCTGCAGATTTTTCAAATCGGCTATCAACATAACGACCCCTATTCGCGCTATCTGGAAATGGGCAGTCCGGCTGATTTAAGTCGCGCGGCCGTGGCTGAACTGAAGAATTTGTCGGCTGGAAAACCGGTTTCCGAAAAGACGGTGATGGTTGGCGGCAACCACGAATTTGAGACGGCCTTGCCGTTGCGCGAGAACGATGTTTATTTTATTGCGCTGGAACGCAAATGATTTCGCCGTAAATTTATGGAGCAAAAATCAGTCTATTACAGCGGCGACTTTGTTTGACCGATCACAAAGGAATGTGCATTTTCTGCAATCACAGCCATGCGAAATGATTCACACCAATCCGACCGCGGGGATTTTTTTAGAATCTGGTTCGTGTGGTGGTTGCTGCTGGCAGCTGTAGTCGGGTCGGCTTCGGCGCAGAACTTACCCGCGATTACTAATCTGCAGCAGTTGACGCAAACCTTGAATTCCAAACCGCGGGGCTATGGCGATGTGCATCTGGAAATGACGGTTTGTGCCGCGAGCCGGCCGAAAGTTGGCGTGCTGATCGTGCAGGATAAAACTGGAACGGAATTGTTGGAACTGGGTAATTTCGGACGAGCGATTCTGCCCGGCGAACGTATCAGCATTCAAGGCTGGTATGATTTTTTCCGCAAACGGGAAATGGGCATTGAAATTACCAAGTCGCCGCTGGTAGACAATGATGGCATCCACTTTCCGCGAACATGGACGGCCAACGCGACGCTCAAGGCCGGAATGTCACCGTTGCGGCTGGACTGGTTTCACGGCTTACGCGATTTCAATCTGGAGGTGTATTGCTACGCGTCGAACGGGCCGCCGGTAAATCTCATGGCGTCAAATTTTTGGCATGCGGTCGTGGAAGAAACGTCCGGACAGACGAATTTTTTGCCCGGTTTACATGCCGAAGGTTACGAGGGCTATTGGGAGGCCGTGCCGGATTTTGAATTGCTGCAGCCGGTCAAGATTGGAGTGGTAACCAACTTTGACGTCGGCTTCAGAACGCGGGACGAACGGGTGGGCATCCGTTACACCGGTTACTGGAACGTGCCGCAAGATGGGCAATATAATTTTCGGGTGCGCTCGGATGATGGGAGCTTGCTGTTTCTCGACAAGCTGGAAATGTCGGTCACCCACGTCGGCACGACCACGATTCCAGTTCCGCGTCCCGGTCTCTATGGTGAAACGATGCACGGTTTGGCCGACCGGCGGTGGATAACGCTGGAAGGTCGGGTTGGTTTCGTCACAAAAAAAGGTGAGGGGATTGAATTTGATTTGCACTCGGATCGGGATGTAATTCCCGTTCGAGTTGCAGATGCCGCTGGCCTTGACCCGATGCGTTTGCAGAATGCGCGCGTCAGAGTTGTTGGTGTTGGCCGGGCCGTGCTCACGGCGGATCAGCGGTTGGTGCTGGGGAAATTATTTATGGCCAGCGCCAAGGAAATTCAGTTGGTCGAGGAAGCGCCTGGCAGCAAATCCTCATTGCCACTCACGACTGTGAGGCAGGTGCAAGGCTTGCAGATTGAAGATGCGCGGCGCGCGTTGCCGGTGCGACTTTGCGGAGTGATTACGGATGCCAAGAATTCTGTGTTTGATCGTTGGGTGTCATTTCAAGACGACACGCGTGGAATTTTTGTGAGCCTGACTTTGGTTTCCAACACACTGCCGGCCTTTGGCGAATTTTGGGAAGTGCAAGGCCACAGCGGAGCTGGTGATTTTGCGCCGGTGGTAATTGCCGATAAGATGACTCTTTTAGGCGCCGGCCGGTTGCCTGAGCCGGTGCGTCCGACGTGGACCGAACTGCTGAATGGCAGCAAAGATGTTCAATGGGCGGAACTGCAAGGATTGGTCACCGATGTGCAAAGCAACCGCGTCACGCTGCTCCTGCCCGAAGGTCGGCTGGAAGTTCAAATGGATGGCTATGACCAAGCGGAACTAAAGCCTTTTCAAAAAAACGTCGCCCGAATTCGTGGCGTGCTTTACGCCGTTTGGAATGCGAACAACCGCGAAGTGCGCGTTGGCAATGTGCGGATGCGCAACGCTACCATCAGCGTGGATATGCCCGCGCTAGCGGATCCGTTTGCCGCCGTGGAAAAAACGCCGCGTGACCTTTTGCTGTTCGATGCGCAAGCCACGCCATTTCGTTGTGTGAAAGTGCGCGGGCAAATTATCTACGCCGATGCGACGCAGCTTTTTTTGCAGCAAGACGGGGCCGGACTCCGGCTGTTGCCCGCCGACAAAACCGACGTATGTGCGGGCGATTTGGTGGAAGCCGCTGGTTATCCTGACATTGGCCGACCAGCTTTGTTGTTGCGGGAAGTTATAATGCGTAAAACGGGTGCGGCCGCATTGCCACCCGCACACAAACTGGCGGAATCCGAATTGGCGCGGGAAAATCTAGATTCAACGCGGGTGCAGGTGAGCGGAAAACTGCTGGGCTGGCATTTGGAGCAAGGCGCGCTGGTTTTAGAAATGCAATCTGGCACACATTTGTATCTGGCGCGGCTGGCACCCGAAGAATCATCGCAACTTTCATTGCGCGTCGGCAGCCGTCTGGCGCTGGCGGGCGTTTATCTGGCGCAGGGCCGCAACCTGCAATCCGGCATGGAAGCCGAATCGTTTGAACTATTGTTGAATTCAGCTACGGACATTGTCGTGCTTTCGCAACCTTCCTGGTGGACGCTGCAGCGAATGCTGATTCTCGTTGGCATGTTGCTGGCGGTTTTGGTTTTTACCGCCGCCTGGATTACGCAATTGCGACGGCAGGTTGAACTGCGCACTGCGCAGCTCCAGCGCGAAACCCGCGAGCGCGAGCGCATCGAGCGCCGCCATGCGCTGGAAGCCGAGCGTTCGCGCATCGCCCGCGATTTGCACGACGACCTCGGTTCCAGCCTCACCGAAATCAGCGTGCTCGCCAGCACCGGCCAACGCCCGACTAGCGCGGAAGGTGGTCACGCCAATTTGTTCCAGTCCATCGCTGGTAAGGCGCGCAACCTCATTGCCGCATTGGATGTCATCGTGTGGGCGGTTGATCCCGAGGACAATTCACTCCAATCACTTGCCGATTATTTGTGCGGCTACGCCGACGAATTTTTTTCCAATACCAACCTCTCGTGCCGTTTCAAGGTGCCTGTCGTTTTCCCACAAATTACTTTGGAAGGGCGCGTGCGGCATGATTTGCATATGGCCGTGAAGGAAGCGCTCAATAACATTGTGCGCCACGCGGAAGCGACCGAGGTGGAATTTAGGATGGCGGTTGCCGATGGAATGCTGGAGATTGAAATTGCCGATAATGGCAAAGGCTTTGCCGGCGCGCCGGAAAAAGATGGTCACGGTTTAAAAAATTTACCCACGCGACTTAAGGGGATTGGCGGCGATTGCACCATTGAATCGCGTCTCGGTGGTGGCACTACGGTGAAAATATCTTTGCCGATGCCGAAGGCGGGCGAAGCCAAAGCCGAACCGAATTGAATACGACGTTTGACTGATTTTATATTACCCGCCGTGATTTAGAATTGTCATCAAACCACATTGCGTTTCGCAATTTGAGAAAGATGACATGACGGCACAACTAGCACCAATCATTGAACTGATGACGAAAGTCGCCATAGTCGAAGACAACGCCACGTTGCGCAAGTATCTGGCGGAGATGGTCGGCAATACGCCCGGCCACCGTTGCGTTTGCACCTGTGCGTCGGCGGAGGAAGCAGTCGTGGAAATCCCCCTGCACAAGCCGAACGTCGTGCTCATGGATATTCATTTGCCAGGCGAATCCGGTATTGCCTGCACTGCGCGCCTGCGGGAAAAAATGCCGGATTTGCAGGTCATCATGTTGACTGTTTACAAGGACATCAAAATGATTTTTCAGGCGCTCAAGGCGGGCGCGTGTGGCTACGTTCTGAAACGCTCCGACGAAAAGGAAATTCTTGATGCCATCGCCGAAGTTCGTTCCGGTGGCGCGCCGATGACCAGCGAAATCGCTCGCATGGTGGTGCGCTCGTTCATGGAGGCGCCCAAAACGTCGGATCCCAATGACACGGACCAATTATCAAGCCGCGAACTGGAAATCCTCGCGCTGGTGGCCGAGGGTTGCCCGAACAAGGAGATTGCCACCCGCCTTTTCATCAGCAACAGCACGGTGCGGACGCACTTGATGCACATTTACGAAAAACTTCACGTTCGCTGTCGCACCGAAGCCGCAGCAAAATACCTTCGTTCTAAACCGCCCAGCTTGCCGTCGCGTCCAGATGCCCGCGCAAACTAAACTTTGAAATCAACTTCAGTTTGTTTGGTCCAACGTAGCCAACTAAAGCGAAGTCGTGGACGCAGTTGAGGGCTGGCCTCAAATCCGCTTCTCATCCGCATCGAGCATGTCCACAAAACATTGCACGTCGTCGCGGTGGGCAATGCCGGCCTGTTCCTTACGCATCTTCAAGCGCGCCTTGGCGGATTCGTCATTCGCGAGCGGGCGGCTCAAAACATCCTGCCAGTGTGCCGCTTTTTCGGCGGCGGTGCGCTTCACATTTTTGCGCACCCAATCGCACACTTCGCCATCGGTGATGGAATTTTTTACTACTTCGACAAACTGTTCGTGCGTCACGCCGGCGGCCTTGAGCCAGAAACCGTCAAACGCTTTGCCGAGATTTTCCTGATAGTCGGGGTGCAATTTGCCCGCGAGATGCAGGCGGATTTTGTCAACATAACGTGGCAGATAATGCCAGCCGTCCATGGTTTCGCGCGGGCTGCGGGGATAAATGATTTCGTTCATGGGCTGATAATCCACCAGCGCGGCGGCGAATTCAAATTGAAAAACGGAGGTGGTGCGGCGCGGTCATCACTTCGGCAAATATGGTCGCACGACTTCCGCGAGTAGCTGATAGCCCGCGGCGTTGAAGTGAAGCTTGTCCTTGCGGAACAGTTCTTCACGCGGAAGTCCGTTCGTGCCAATCGCGAGGTTGCCGGTCTCGATGTAGGTCAGGTGCGGCGTCCGGCGGATGTATGCTTCAATCAACTGATTCATCGTTTTTTCCAACTCGCGATTTTTCCAGCGGGCGGGCGTGTGGCTGCATGAAATAAAAAATATTTCCATATTTGGCAGCTTAGCATGAACCGCAGTCGTGAAATCTTTGAAGTCCGCGAACACGGCTTCAGGCGATTTGCCGGCGTTGATATCGTTGCCGCCCGCGCGCAAAAAAATCGCACGAGGCGCATAAGGAAAAATGATGCGGTCGGCAAAGTGCGTGGAATCCGCAATCTCGGAGCCACCGAAGCCGCGATTGATGATCGGGTATCCGGGAAAATCCGCCGGCAGGTTCGTCCAGAACCGGATGGTGGAGGAACCGATAAACAGTAGCGCGTTGGTGGGCGGTGGATTCGTGCGATCATGCGCCTCGAACGCGGCGATTTCGCGTTCCCACTTTGTAAAATTGTGCGGGGCATCTGCCGCGCGCAGAAATAATGCGGCGAACAGGAAAAGCATGGCCACGGCAAACCGGCAGGAGAATTTCATGAGGCGAGTGTAATTTTTGATACGACCCCGCGCAATGACGATGAGGTGACGGACTTGTCAGAAACATTTTTACGCCGCATGCTGACGGCATGAAACGATTTGATTTTGACGTGGCGGTGATTGGCGGCGGCAGCGGCGGTTACGCGGCGGCGCGCACGGCTGCTGGTGCGGGTTTGAAAACCGTCGTCATCGAAGGCGGTCAAGAAGTCGGTGGTCTGTGCATCTTGCGCGGCTGCATGCCGACAAAAGCCATGCTTTACGCGGCGGAAGTGAAACATCTCGCCGAACACGCGGCGACGTGGGGCGTGCACGCGGGAAAAGTTTCCTTCGATTTCGCCAAAGTGATGGCGCGGAAAAATGTGATGATCAAAGATTTTGCCGACTTCCGCGTGCAGCAGTTGAACGCAGGAAAATTCAAGTTCATCCGCGCGAAGGCAACATTTCTGGACGCGCACACGGTGGCGTTGAGCAAGGGTAAAAAGCTGACGGCAAAACATTTTGTCATCGCCACCGGTTCGCGCGTTGCGCCGTCACCATTGCCGCAATTGAATGAAGTTGGCTACATCACGAGCGACGATGCGGTGGCGCTGAAGAAATTGCCGAAGTCGCTCATCATCCTCGGCGGCGGCGCAATCGCGTGCGAGTTCGCGCAATTTTTCCAGCGCTTCGGCGTGAAGGTGACGTTGATTCAACGCAGCGAAAAGTTGTTGAAGGAATTTGACGCGGATGCGGGTGCGGAAGTGGAAAAAGTTTTCCGGCGCGAAGGAATGCAAGTGTTCACCGGCACAAAACTGGTGGATGCGAAACGCAATGGAAAATTGAAAGCAGTTTCGTTCGAGCAAAACGGAAAAATAATTTCCGTCGCCGCCGAGGAAATTTTATTCGCGCTCGGTCGCGTGCCGAAAACGGTTTCGCTTGGTTTGGAAAACGCCGGCGTGAAATTGGAAAATGGCCGCGTGATTACAAATCGCAACATGCAGACGAGCGCGCCGCACATTTTCGCGGCGGGTGATGTTTGCGGGCCCCACGAAATTGTGCACATCGCGATTGAGCAGGGCGAAACGGCGGTGCACAATATTCTGAAACCGAAGTCGCCGCGCGCGATGGATTATCGCTTGCTGATTTCCGTCGTGTTCACCGAGCCGCAAGTGGCGACAGTCGGTTTGACGGAAAAGGAAGCGACCGCGCACGGAATGAAATTTCTCGCGGCGAGTTATCCGTTCAACGACCACGGCAAATCGCTCATCATGGAAGCGAAGGACGGTTTCGTGAAGCTGCTGGCGCATCCCAAGACCGGCGAAATCATCGGTGGCAGTTGCGTTGGGCCAAGCGGTGGTGAATTGATCCACGAAATTGTCACGGCGATGGCGAAGCGCATGACGGTGCGCGAACTCGCGGCGACGCCGCATTATCATCCGACGCTCGCAGAAATCTGGACGTATCCGGCGGAGGAATTGGCGGAACAAATCGCTTAACTGATTGCGGTTGGCGTGGACTTGTCGAGCAGCCGCTCAATTACTTCGGCGGCGGGATACGAATTGTGTCCGGGTTTTAAAAATCGCGCGACGTGCGCGACTTCATTGCCGGCGGTGACGAGCGGTAGATCCAAAATATTTTCCGAGCTGATTTGCGCGAGACCGATGGTGGCCATCAATCCATTGCAGACACATTCGCGTCCGTGCGTATCTTCAGGTGCGCCACCTTTGCGGATAAAATCTTCCATCGGCTCGGCGGGACA
>Ga0214164_1000114_pt1 | contig 52894 bp, 64 predicted proteins | sample TroBogepilimnion_13_FD_153003 | JGI IMG/M metagenome (GOLD analysis project Ga0214164, IMG submission 153003) | Freshwater microbial communities from Trout Bog Lake, WI - Practice 03JUN2009 epilimnion v4 | ecosystem: Environmental > Aquatic > Freshwater > Lake > Epilimnion/Euphotic zone ... | reverse complement strand
AACATTTCGGAGTTGAAGAATGAATCAACGATATACCCCATATGATCCGAAGTTGGCAAAATCAATTACATCAACTGGTCAGGCTATTCTCCGAAAACTTATTGAACAATTGGGTCTAAAATGAACATCCAAACCGTAGCAGAAAATCTGCGTAACACAATCGCCGGCAAGGAAGAACTGTTAGCATTGTGTCCAGAGACAGAAAAGAATATTAATATACGAGCCTTCTTGAAAGTCAACATTGACGAACTCCGGCGTATTCTCCAGGATGTGGAACAATGTATTGGAGTTGAACTATGAACGAACGAATTAAAGAACTTGCTATAGAGGCTGAATTTTCTGAAAAAGACCTACACATTCAAGGTGATAATTTTCAAAAGTTCGCCGAGTTGCTTATCAAGGATTGTGCTAGTATCTGTGAGATTAACGGACAGTCATATAAGTATTCTTTTACTCCTGCACGAGCACGATTGGCAGAATCTACAAGCAATCATTGCGGCTTAATGATTAAGAAGCATTTCGGAGTTGAATGATGAACGAAGCGTTCTCTAGTCCCAGACTGAGCCCAAAAGAATATTGGGCCAGTGATGATTGGCAAAGCAGTCGCCTGCTGGTCAATCAAGGTACGGTCTTGGGGCACGCCTATCACACCATACAGCCCATTGGCTACGATTGGATGGAAATAGAAACTTGGGCCTACCAAGTCTATGGTGATAGAGGCAGTGTTTGGCACATTAGAGAAGAGGGTGGTCTGGCTCGCTGGTATATGAATAGTGGTCGTTTTTGGTTCCGCGATCAGCGGGATGTCACTACCTTCCTACTACGGTGGGCGTCCCAATAAATCCACAAACTTGACAAAATTCCAGTTTAGCAGTATAATATATACTATATTGTTAAACACGGTGTCAAGGCAGTCATGGGAGTCTTCAAGTCAACAGAATTCAAATACTCTTGGCAATTCAACGGTGTAGCACCTTACTGGGATATCCTTGAATGGTGCGAGAAACATTTGAATAGGGACGACTGGTCCCAAGAATGGGAAACCTTTTATTTCAAAAATGAAAAATCATATGCTTGGTTTTTGTTGAGGTGGTCATGACTATAACTTACAAGTCGGTGCCAGAGTTCGGCACTAACAAAACTATTAAGGTGCCTAAGTTACATAGGATCGTGTGGAAGACACGCACTTGGGCAGGTAAGCCATCACATATGGATGAAAACTTCCCGGAAATAGACGCATGGTGTGAAAAAAACTGTAAGCATCCTTACTACCACGGACCCGCTTGGCAACATGACTGTTTCATCGAGTTTGAATGTGATCAAGATGCTGTCTTGTTTGCGTTGAGGTGGTTATGAAACCCTGTGAATTACAAACAATACTGGCACGAGAGTTCCAAGAACATGGTATTCATGTTCATTGCGATATTGTGCCCGAAGCACGATACATCACAGGCAATCCCAAACACGATGCTCAACTACACCGTATTCAAGTAGAATATGGTATAGAAGTTGATGTGAATCCACGACATCATAGTCTCGATGATTATCGAGTTGTTGATGAGAAAAAGTTTGCTTGGTTTTTATTAAGATGGTCATAAAATGGTTGAAGTTAAAGTAGAAAACCTTGATTACAAATTACCAACGATATCCCAAAAACTTTGGAATATGTATTGTGATCAGGATTATTGGAAAGGTAATCAACGGTTGGGCATTGAGCCCGGATATCGACCATTTGTTCAACATTTGATACCCGAAGCTCGAGTATCGGGAGATGTCATTGAACTTACCTTGACGTTTGAAAATGATGCCAATTATACTATGTTTCTGTTAAAATGGAGTTGAACTGTGCGAGTGCTTAAACGAGAACTTTGGCCACATTGTGTTCCCCTAGACATTGGGGCAAGAGACATTGATATTATTGAAATTGAAAACTGGCTGGGAGAAACACTAGGTCGATTCAAGGATCAGTGGAACTGCGTTTATCGCCACAACAGCACAGACTTTTACTTTCGTCAAGGTAGAGACGCTACTATGTTTGCTCTACGGTGGGGCTCCAAGTGAGCAAGTTGGAAATAAAAAAGTTATTTTATATCAGACCAGGTCGGTGTCTTCCCTGCGGACTCAACATTATAGAAAAACTTTGGTGGAGATTCATGCCCGGAGTTGTTATCAATGTTAAATGGCCCAAGGGTCCTGTTAAAGTCGGGCCTAGTCATAGATTAGGGTGGAATGGAATTGGTGATTATTTTGAATATGTTGATAGTGCCGACCCGAACGATCATTATAGGCCGGAACTTACTAAACTTGTCGGTCGTCAAGGTTGGGATTGGAACTGGGGTATGGGTGATATGGATGCTACTGAAAATCGCCTGACCATAAAGATTAGGCAAAAACACGCAAAGTATGCTTCATACTTTGCCATAAAGTGGTCGTAATTTACAATTATCAAAATGCCACCGGTGAGCATTAGATGCTCCTGCTACCTCTTTTTGACAATGCGGACATTGATATTTTAATTTAGGTTTTGATTTTAGTGATTCAGACAATTTTTTTCTAGTTTCATCGGAAACTATTCTGCCTTTTGAAAGATTTGATAAAAATTGTTTAACCTCATCTGTATGAGTTTTTCCATACATTCCGTTGTTTGGACCAAATTGTTTTCGTTTTTCTATATGTTCTAAAGTTTGTTTTTTACCCTTTATCTTAGAATGAGTGATTTTTAATGCTTCTATTCTTTTTTCCGATAATGGCATACCTTTTCTTTTTCGATTTGCCTGTGATGTCAAAGTTCTTGATTCAATTGACCGACCTGAAGATCCATCACCGCCTTCTGTGCGATTTAACAAGATTCCGGTTCCTAAATCTTTTCTACCCCAAATTCGTATGAGCCGCCTTTCAACTGCCATTGCTCCGATATCGGTCATGCCTTGTTCGCAAATTACAATGAAATCAAATTCTGGAACAGGTGTTTTACCGTGCTGTCTAACAGCCCGATTTCCTTTACCTTTTCCAATGTAATATGGAGTTCCGGCCTTTGCTGTTTCTGAGTCTTTTGATCTTATATACGCATAGACATAATAGTCTGATGGCATACGATGAGGTGAATAAATATTCATGCTGATAAGTTCCTATTTAACTATTAGAGAGGGTGGTATTTGGCGATACGCGATCCTCACTTCTATTTATGCCATTTTGACCATAAAGATTAGGCAAAAACATGCCAAGTATGCTACAATAGCGGCTATAAGGTGGTCATAATATGAATCCTGAACTTGTACATCAAGCCGTTGTTAAAATCACAGACTGGGGAGAAGTCGAGCGGTGGTGTGATGAGAATGTAGGCAAATGGAATCAAGATTGGTATAAGTTAGGTGTGGATGTTGCTAGGATAGCAATAGCCATTGAATTTGAAGATTATTATGTTGAAACTACTTGGTTCTTTAGAGAAGAACGAGACAAGACAATGTTTTTGTTGAGATGGTCATAATGGATAACGAAGAAGAAAAATTCTATAGAAAATATGACATGCAGGTTCGCCCAAGTGTTCAACGGCGATGGAGATTCAGACACAGATTAATGCCCGAGTTAAATTCGTGGTCTCACTCCATCAGTGACGAAATCGAAATGCTGTATCAGGACATAGACACAGAAGAAGTTAAATGTGCTGACATCACAATGCCGTGGGATAGATTACAGCAAATTAGAGAACTGCTGAACTACTACGAACAACTGGAACGGGACGCTAATCTTTGTCGATCTCGGTTAGACTCATTGACATCGCAACAGCATCGAGAACAACTGGCAAGGATTAACAACCCCATGGTCCAAAAGGCCTACGAACAATATCAAATACTGATGGGATTGACAAAAGAGTAATGATCAACTATACTGATTATATGGTACTGCCCTGTGGTGGTGTGGCCTACTATGACGAACCCAAGTATGGTATGAACTATTTCTGTGCCCAATGTGAATGTGTAGTGGGTAGTGATAATATGCCCACACGCTGTAAAATTGAAGAAGCCAAATGGGATCTTATCAAACTATTAGGCGGCAAAGGTTGGGATTATTTTGCCGAACCAGATGAATTTTTTTAATATATATGACACAAGAAGTAAAGTTTAAAGATTTGGATAGAGCCAAATACGAGGAAATGTTTTCTTGGTGTCGAGAACAATTTGGCCGTGAAGCCATTTGGGTTAAACAACTAGACAATCTCACTGGTCCCGCCAAGTGGTATAGCAGTAATAACTATCCTAGAGAAGGCGGCCTTGGTGCTATGGGAATCGCCGGGCAACCAGCAAATACCGGTGGTGCTAAATTTGTATTCCGTGATGATGCCAATGCGACACTTTTTAGTTTGAGATGGAGTGAGAACAAGTAAATATTTGGATGAATCGCAAGAAGTATAAAGTATCTAGAACAGACTACGAACTATTCCAAAAGCAATATCTTATGGATACTATACGCGACCCAGACAAATATCAAAGTTTTGGACAGGCATTCTTAACTAGATTCAGCAAGGTCCTAGACGAGTATGTATATATTGGCGGGGATTTGGGCATTGCTGAAGCAGAGAAACTTTGGCATGAACCTAATATGGAACGAGCCAAGAAAATCATAGAACTATGGATTGACTGATATGAAAGCAGTAATATTGTCTATTTGGATGTTGAATCCTGCTACACACCAATATACCTTTGTAGAACAAGGACGCTACGCTACACCCCAAGAATGTGCCCAAGCCGCTAGAGCAGCCAATCTCCAAACCACTTGGAGTTGCACCTATGCGACCAAATAAGGAAGAAACCTACGAGTCTTGGAGTGATCGTGTGGCCTTGTTTGAGCAGGGTAGGGCTATGATGCAGATAGCCCAAGGGCGAGATGTTGAGCAGGTTATGGAAGAAATGAGCCGCAGAATTGCTGAAAAAATGCTACATCCTATATTTAAGGGACTGCGTGATTCTGTTGTTATCCCCCAATCATCAGATGAGGATTATTGGAATCAAATGAAAAAACGGGGTCCGGTGCCCGATCATATTGACGACGATATTAAAAGCCTATATAATAAATAATTAGGTAATGGACCTAATGGCTATTACAACTCTTACTTAATCAAAGGAGAATTTTATGAGTACAAAATCATCAGCCGTTCTGGGAATAGATCTCGGAACTACCAATAGTTGCGTGGCTATCATCGAGAATGGGGTTCCAAAGGTTATTGAAAATTCTGAAGGTAATCGCACTACCCCTAGCATTATTGCTTACACTGAGTCCGAAATCCTAGTAGGTGCCAGTGCTAAACGACAAGCAGTCACAAATCCCCAAAACACAATCTATGCTGCCAAGCGTTTAATTGGACGCAAGTTCAAAGAAAATGCCGTGCAGAAAGACATCGATTTGATGCCCTATAAGATCGTCGAAGCCAAGAATGGCGACGCTTGGGTTCAGGTTCGCAATGACAAATATGCTCCTCCACAGATTTCTGCAGAAGTGCTTCGCAAGATGAAGCAGACTGCTGAAGACTATCTTGGTGAGGAAGTCACTCAAGCAGTTATCACTGTGCCTGCTTACTTCAATGACAGCCAACGCCAGGCTACCAAAGATGCTGGTAAAATTGCTGGCTTAGAAGTTCTGCGTATCATCAACGAACCTACAGCAGCCGCATTGGCCTACGGTGTTGATAAAGTAGACAAGCAAGATCGTAAGATTGCTGTCTATGACTTGGGTGGTGGTACATTCGATGTTTCTATCATTGAAATTGCCAACATTGATTCTGACAAGCAGATTGAAGTGTTGTCCACCAACGGTGACACATTCCTAGGTGGTGAAGACTTTGACCAACGCATCATGGACTTCTTGGTTGATACATTCAAGCAAGAACAAGGCATTGATCTTAAGAATGACACACTGGCACTTCAACGCTTAAAAGATGCTGCTGAAAAGGCCAAGATTGAGTTGTCTAGTTCTAGTCAAACTGAAATCAACTTGCCCTATGTCACAGCAGATGCCAGTGGTCCAAAACATATGAATGTTAAATTGACTCGTGCCAAATTAGAAAGCCTAGTTGCTGAACTAATTGAGCGTAGTCTAGCACCTTGCCGCACTGCTATGAAGGATGCAGGTGTCACTGCTGACGACATTGACGAAGTTATTCTAGTCGGTGGCCAAACTCGTATGCCCAAGGTGCAGGAAGTTGTTGAACAACTATTCGGCAAGGCTCCTCGCAAGGATGTGAATCCCGATGAAGCCGTGGCTGCAGGTGCCGCTATTCAAGGTAGTGTACTAGCAGGTGATCGCAAGGATGTGCTGTTGTTGGATGTCACACCATTGAGCCTAGGCATCGAAACCATGGGCGGTGTTATGGCCAAATTGATCAACAAGAACACCACTATCCCAACCAAGGCCAGCCAAACATTCTCTACTGCTGAAGACAACCAAAATGCTGTGACCATCAAGGTGTTCCAAGGTGAGCGTGAATTGGTGCAACATAACAAGGCTCTAGGCGAGTTTAACTTGGGCGGTATTGCTCCTTCTCCGCGTGGTCAGCCACAGATTGAAGTTACATTCGATGTCGATGCCAATGGTATTATGAAGATCAGTGCCAAGGACAAGGGCACAGGTAAAGAAAACACCATTACCATTAAGTCAGACAGCGGTTTGAGCAAGACTGAAATTGAGCGTATGATTCGCGAAGCCGAGGAAAATGCCGAAGCAGACAAGAAACAACGCCAATTGATTGAGGCTCGCAACAACGCCGAAGCAGCATTGAACACCTTCGATGCTGACATTGACAAGTATGGTGATCAAATTACACCCGATGAAAAAGCCAAGGTCGATGCCGCAGTAGATGCTGTCAATCAAGCAATCAAGGGTGACGATGTAGAGGCTATTCAAAATAGCATTCCAAAACTCTACGAAGCAATGAATCCTATCACTGCCAAGAAATCCGAAGCAGAGAAAAAGGATGAACCCACTGCGGACGACAATGTAGTTGACGCAGAGGTCAAAGAGGCTGTATAATAAATACACACGGAGGACCTAATGGCCTCCGTTGATTAATCTTACTTTTAAAGGAGAAATATATTATGTCACAACTCACACGATTGGACGCTCAGGCGCTTAACAGAGCACTACTAGGTTTTGATAACTTCTTTACTGATTTTGAAAATCGGTTTGGAAGTCAAGTCAACAACAACTATCCCCCTTACAATATACTAAAACGCGATGAGAATTCTTATGAGATTCAAATTGCTGTCACAGGTTTTGACAAAGGTGATATCACTGTTGAAATTGATCAAAACCAATTGATTGTCAAGGGCGAACGCACTGATCTCGAAACTGCTGAAACTGTCTATATACACCGTGGACTTGCTAGCCGCAACTTCACTCGTAGTTGGACACTAGCAGAGTATGTAGAGGTTGGGGATGGCCGTATTAAAAACGGTGTTCTTACCATTGAACTCAAGCGAATTGTTCCTGACACGCTGAAACCTCGTATCCTTAAAATCAAGGGCGAGTAAATAACACAACGGGGACTTCGGTCCCCACTAACTAATTTTATATATGACCACTGAAGCACCTGTAATCGAAAAGCGTAAAACCACTAGCCGTAATATCAAAGAACCTAGTAAATACAAGGTCATTGTATTGAACGATGATTTTACACCTATGGAATTTGTTGTTGCTATGTTTATGACTATCTTTAATTACGATCAAAATCGAGCACACAATACCACGCTGGAAATCCATCATCAAGGCAGTGCTGTAGCAGGGGTCTATTCCTACGAAGTTGCTGAACAGAAGTGCATCGATGCTTCCCAAATGGCTAAAAATCACGGATACCCATTGGTAATCAAAGCAGAAGAAGCATGAGTCTAAAAGATCTTACCGCAGACAAGCATAAATTGGCCGAGACAACTCGGTTTATGCAGGCCGTATTTGACAAAACACTGCCCATGACTCTGTGGGAAGATTACACATACCAAAAGGCCATTTGGTATCGTGCCATCGAACAGCAGGCCAAATCTGCTGGATTGCTCACTGATCTACAGGGCATTGAACGAGCCGACCTTATCATGGAAGACCTGAGCGAAATGGTTGCTGGTCGTATGGTTTATTATACTCCACACGAAGTTAGTAAGAACTATGCAGTTTATATTAGAAGTCTAACTGATCCACAAAAGATCCTTGCTCACTTGTATACTTGGCACATGGGTGATCTATTCGGTGGACAAATGATTAAGAAGATTGTCAACGCACCGCATCGTCATTTAGATTTTGACAATGCTCGCGAACTTATGACCAATCTGCGAGCCCTACTCACAGATGATCTAGCCGATGAGGCTAACGTGGCCTTTGATTGGGCTATTCGAATTCTACAAGAGTATGACTCGACTCTGGAATAAGGTTTCAAAACTAGCCAAGCACATAGAACAGCGGTTAGACGATACTGGTGTGCTAGTAGATACACCGCATAGTTATAACTGGCACAATAGAATATATCAAGGCGCTCGCTATCGTAGAGCACACATAGAAGTTGTAGATTTTAGAGAAACACATAAAATCTACATACTGCATTGCACCATATTCCCGCACACTGATAACCCTGCTCCAATTTGGGGATTCGATGTGGTATGCGGTCCGAATAAGATCACAGGTGCCTTTCACGATTTCTCTTGGGCAGGCGGATGCCCTGAAATGGAAGAATGGTTTAAAAATCGTGTATCGGGCATTACTTGGAATAAACCTAGAGAACTACCCGAGTGGGCCAAACAGATATTCAGTGATAGCATGGTGGCAGCAGGTAATGTACAGGACGGCCCAGAGTTAGATAGTCTTATTGAATTAGCCAAGGATACGCTGGAGTACTATCTGTTGACTGCCTATAGGACCAATTGTTCTACTAAAGATACTAGCCAACATCAAAATAATTATTGTCATTGGCAAAAGCAGAACCCTCACGTTATACGCAGTATGGTTGCCATGGGAGTACCTGAAGATACTATGAAACAATTCGTGGAAGAAGTTCTGTTTCCCGAAGTTGAATAAATAACTTACTATGCGTATTAATGAACTACTTATTGAAGCCTTCTTGAAAGGCGCCGATTTCTATATGAGAGATCGACTTGTAGCCCTAATCAAACGATTGGAAGAAAAACAGCCATTTTTTGATAATGATACAGGAAAACCTATTGTTGTTAATGCAAGTAGCAGCGAAATTGCAAATTTAAAAAAGATTCTAGCCGATCTGTTTGATTCTCGAAATAAAACCTCAATCGATAAAACTTTAATAACCAAATATATGCCTGTGGAGATAGGCGGAGTTCCATTAAGCAAGTTATTCAAAGATGGTAGTTTGGGTGGTAAAGGCGGTACCAAGGGAGAAGAAAAAACAGAAGAAGGTGGTCTAGGAAATCTAGGACCTGCTGTAGAAGTATGGAAAGCTATTGGGATTTTTACTAAATTAAGCCATCGTAGGGCAGAACAAATTACAATAGAAGATTTAATGCAGGTTAAAAATAATCTTTCTGGTATGATGACTCCCCAAAGAAAGAAAGATAAATTAGGAAAAGTAAGCAAAATCCAAACAGCGGTTGTTAAAACTAGTGTTAATGTTCCGGATTTTAATAATCGTATTACCGACGAAATCAAACTTATAATCGATGTTGCTATGGGATCTTGGCAACGTGCAATGGAAGTTACTCCAGAAACTGATAAAAAACTATGGGGTAGCATACAGGCTATTTTAAAATTTGTAAATGAAAATAATGCACTAAAACGCTATACTAAAATTTTTGCCAGCAACGGCAAACGTGATCCTATCAGTATTGCGGTGGTGGGCGGAGAAGGTGAAAAAGCCGATATTAGATCGACTTATTTTGATACAGCGACTAATCAAGAAAAACCACTGTCATCTCTAACATTCAGTGTTAAAGCAGGTAGTAATAAGATTTCCCAAAGTTCTGGATCAACTGTAGAAGGTGTGAAAACCATGTTTAGAATGTTGGGTCTAAATGATCAAATTGCTGTTAATACTATACAAAAAGCAAATTATGTAGGGAAAACCAAAGGATCAGAAAATGATGAGGTACTAGCCAAGGCTAGGTACAATTCATTGGTTAATATTTTTAATATGGCTAGAAAATCTTTAGCATCTGAACTAGCGAACGCTAGCAATGATCAAGAAAAAAGATTTTTGTCTAATTTCTTTACACAGGTCAAAGGCGGTATCACTGGTGGCGAAAAAATGATCATGGTTGACTTCAACCCCAATGGTACCTATAAAAAATTCAACCCACAGGTTATCTCTAATCTAGTTAAGATGGTAGATCTAGAAGCCAGGCCCGGTACTGGTGATCGTCCAGCAATCAATATCTTTGATAAAAATAGCAACATGAATTTAATACAGGTTAGATTAGAAGCACAGAGTGGTGGGCGTTTAACTATTCATGTAGAGTTAAGTAAAAATACCAAAGAACTAGCAGCCAAAAGTTCTACTATAACACCAAAAACTCAACTACCTCAACCTCAACAACCCATTCAAACTACTCCCGGAATCCGTAATCAAGCCCGTGTCCCGGGACAAGATAAAGAAATGATAGGGCAACCGCCTAGATAAATTAAAATATCTGTAATCAAGTTATAGTACAATATAATATAAATATGCGTACATAACTACTAGGTGCCCTGTGAGCGTCATAATCATAACCAAACAAACTGAAACCGACTACGAAACTAGCCGGTTGATCGAAAGTTTTAAATCTAAAGATATTCCTGTAAGAGTATGCTTCCCCGACGATTTTGACATTGTTGTGGATCGCGATATTCGTAAAGGTATCAAATATAAAGGCGCCGACGTTGAGATGCCTAGTTTGGTGTTGGTTAGACTGGGTGCAGGTATATTGCCCTTTCAATTAGCAGTTCTACGACACTTTGAACAAGCAGGTGTTATTGTTATCAACAATAGTACTGCTATCGAAACTGCCAAAAACAAAATGATGACCAGTCAACTACTAAGTCGTGCTGGTATTCCTATTCCCAACACCATGATGGTGCGTTTTCCAATCCAAGAAAAACTCATTGCAGAAAACATCGGATATCCTTGCATTATTAAAGTGGTCACAGGCAGTTATGGTGCCGGTGTATATCTCTGTGAAAAGAAGCGAGATTATAAAAAATTAGTGGAATTTATTGAGAGTTTAGGCAATAAAAAGACCCTATTGGTTCAAGAATACCTAGGTGAACGACCCGGTGAAGATCTGCGTGTATTGGTCATCGGCGGCAAAGTTGTAGGTGCTATGAAACGAACAGCACCCGAAGGTGATTTCCGTGCTAACATTACCGGCGGAGGCACTGGATCTAGTTTTGAAGTGACTCCGGAAATTGACTATATTGCCCGAGAAACTGCTCGGACATTGGGCTTAACTATAGCAGGTGTTGATTTATTATTTGATCAGCGTGGATTCCGTGTATGCGAAGCAAACTCAAATCCAGGGTTCAGCGGATTTGAAAAGTATTGTGGGGTTGATGTAGCAGATTTGATCACCGAATATGTCAAATACAAAGTAAAATAAAACACATTAATTACAAAGGGGCTCTCATAGCCCTTTTTTTATGGTTAAGTATACAGTTTATACCTTAATCAGTGCACTTAAATAATTGCGAGCCTTATTAACGGAGCACACAATGATAAGAAAACTACTAGCAATTGCCGCACTAACAGCACTTAGCACCTTTTCTCTAGCACAATCTAGTGATCCTACGCTGATTAACCAAAATTCTTCTATTACTGGAGGCTACAGTTCTACATCACTGGTAGACACTAACAGCTCATCCAATAGTTTAAGTACGGTGAATAGCAATAATAACAATGTTAGTACTAGTACTGCTACTAGCACTAGTACCGTAAACAGCACTAGCAACAATAACAACACTTCAACATCAAGTTCTACTGCTGTCAATACCAACAACAACATTCAAAGCGGTACTGTTACTAATAACAATAACAATGTTAACACTGGTACAATGACATACAATAATAACAATGTCAACAGTGGTACAATGACTTATAATAACAATAATGCTAGTACAAGTAGCAGTACTAGTTCAAATACTAATGTTAATACTAATAATAATGTTAACACAGGTACAATGACTTACAATAACAATAACGCCAGTACCAGTGCTAGTACAAGTTCAAATACCAATGTTAATACTAACAATAATATTAACAGTGGTACAATGACTTACAATAACAACAATGCTAATACCAGTACTAGTACCAATGTAAACACTAATAACAATAACAATGTTAATACAGGTACAATGACCTATAACAATAACAATGTTAATGCATCAACTAGCTCTAGTACCAATGTAAACACCAACAACAATGTTAATACAGGTACAATGACCTATAACAATAACAATGTTAATGCATCAACTAGTTCTAGTACCAATGTAAACACCAACAACAATGTTAATACAGGTACAATGACCTATAATAACAATAATGCTAGCACCAGTAATTCAACAAGTTCAAATGTCAATGTTAATACTAACAATAACATTAACAGCGGGACAATGACTTACAACAATAACAATGTCAATACCAGCACTAGCAATAATGTCAATACCAACAACAATGTTAATAGTGGTACAATGACCTACAATAACAACAATGCTAATACAAGCACCAGTGCTAGTACCAGCAACAATACTAACACTAACTACAATGTTAATAGTGGCACAATGACCTACAATAACAATAATGTCAATAACAGTACTGTTAATAGCACCAGTGCTAGTACCAGCAACAACGTTAATGCCAACACCAATGTTAATACTAATACAAGTACCAGCAACAATGTTAACCAAAACATTCAAAGTGGTAGTATGACCAACAATAACAACAATGTTTCAACCAGTACTGCTACCAATAATAACAATAATAATAACAACAGTACAAGTTCAAACAACAACGTTAACCAGAATATTCAAAGCGGTACATTGACCAACAACAATAACAACAACAGTACAATCACACAAAAAGTTGTTCAACCTCCACCAACTGCTGTGGCACCTGCTATGATGAGTGGTGGTAATGCTGACCTATGTACCACAGGTACCAGCAACTCTGTACAAACACAGATCTTTGGTGTAAGCAACGGTGGTACAAATCGTGATATGAATTGCGAAAGATTGAAGTTGAGCAAAACACTCTATGACATGGGTATGAAAGTTGCCGCAGTGGCCACTATGTGTCAAGACCGCCGTGTATTTGATGCTATGATGGCAGCAGGTACACCTTGCCCATACGAAGGCAAGATTGGCGAACAAGCTAGAGCTGCTTGGGAAGAAAACGAAGACAAATTACCTAAAATGGAAGAAGTGGTAAAAGACAATGACTATTACAAAAATATTGGCGTCGGTAGTTTGCTGGGCATTATTGCTTATCGCATCTTCAGCCACTAATGCTCAAACCACAGATCCTGCTACAGGACTACCACTAAGTTCGACTAGCAATGTTCTAAATCTTGGCGGTGGATTGCCTTGGTCAAATACCGTGCAGGGTTCTGCAGGCGGCTATAGTGGTGGTTATACGCCTGCCTACAATCCTTCAACGGGCAACATTATCTTTGGATATAGCACTCAAACTGTAAGTCAAACTGCGGCTATTAACACAGCATTGGCCAATGCGGGCACAGGTATACAACTAGCAGGCTATTCTTACTCGTGGGGTATTAACAATGAAAAGTCCAATTCTGGCGGTAATAGAGGTACCTTAACTGGTACTGTTAGTTTGTTAGGGGCTGGCGGAAGTACTCTAGAAAGTTTCGGTTATAACTACAACAATGTTAATACTGCTACAGGTATTTTCCAACAATTCTCAGGTACACAACTATTCAACAATCGTTATGATGCCACTGCGGCCACTGGCCTACAAGTTAGTTTCACAGGTAAGGATCAAAACTACTGGGCTGGTTTCTACGGGCCCAGGGTTCATGTAAACAGTGTGAATTTGTTGTATACCACAAACCCCTGTGCTACCAACCCTGCCTATAGTCCAACCTGTGCTGGATTCAAAGATGTTGTAACCAGTAGTAATCTATTGCCCGAACCAAATGCTGTAGCATCCGGTGGCAGTACAGTTTATAACACATTCGCTGTCAACACAGCATTAGAAAACTCCGGAGCAGGTGTTAAGGTATACGGATTTAATTACAGTTATAACTATAGTTTAGGCAACGGTACCTATGGTTGTACTGCTACTAATCAAGATGGCTCGTGTAGTTGGTATATGACTACCAACCCTAATGCTCAAGTGCGAGTGCTATTAACAAATAGTAGCAATCAAACTGTCTATACTGCTGGACAAAGTTATTCAACACCTAATACAGCTGAAAATGTATCGCGTCAATTCTTGCTATCTTCTACAACAAATTCTTTGTCATTGGGTAATTTTACAATGGGGGCAACAACATCAGGAAATGCTGCCGTTCAGAATATGAGTGTTACAGCATTATACACTCCTGATCCTTGTACAACCAACCCCTTGTCTAGTACCAGTTGTCCAGGTTACGGTGCTGCCTTTGCTAAACAACAAGCATTGGCTGCTGCTAGTGCCCAACCTGCTGCTAGTCCAGTTGCCGGTCCTGCTCCAGATCCTAATTCCCCTGCTCCAGATCCTAATTCCCCTGCACTTGCCGCTGGTCCGGCACCTGGTCCGGCACCCGGTCCGGCACCTGCACCAGCTGGTCCAGATCCTAATAGCCAACAACCTCCCCCGCAGCAACAAGCGGCTGCTGGTCCCGGACCTGCTACCAGTGCCCCTGTGACTAGTGCGGCACCTAGTGCTACTAACCCACAACCTAAACCAGGCGATGTGCAAGTTGCCGGATCCACTAAACCGTCAAGTGAAAGTAAAGGTGGAGGAAGCGGGCCAAGTGCTCTAGCCATGAGTGTGGTATCTAAAGAACAAGCTAAAGTTACTGCTACCGCAGCCGCAGTAGTAGCACAGGCCAACGATGCCGCAGCCACAGCAACTTCTGCGGCATTAACCGTGGCAGAAGCAGTGGCAGGCACAGCACAATCGGCCAGTATCACTGCGGCCACTGCTGTAGCCAGTTCTACATCATCGACATCTACTAAAACTGCCAGTAGCAGTTCAACCAGTGTGATCACACTACAGGCCAATACCCCAACTACATTGGCCAGCATCAACAATCAACGAGCAACAAGTAGCCAAACTGCCGCTGCCGAAACTAGTACCAATACGCAAAGTGCCGAATCATCGTTGCCCACTAGAAACAACAATGACTCAAGCACACAATCCACTGAAGTAGCGGTACAACAGACTGTGGCACAGACATTGCCCACTGCACCAAAACAACAGGAATCTGTGGCAAGTTCCGCACAGCAAACACAAACTAGCAGCCTACCACCTCAAGCACCGCGCCAACAAGAAGCAGTGCAGGCCGTGGTACAACAAACTCAAACTGCTAATGCATTGCCTACTGCTCCAAAGCAACAGGACACTACCCAAGGCGCTGTACAACAGGTGCAGACTGCGAGCTTGCCTACTGCTCCAAAGCAACAGGAAGTGGTACAAACAGTGGTTCAACAAACTGCTGTATCTACAGCAGCACCTACTCCACCGAAACAAACACAGGCAGAAGTACCAACACAGGTAATTACCGTGGCCATGGTGCAACAGCAAACATTCCAAGCAGCCCCTGCTCAACCACCGGTGGTACAATATATACCACCTCCACAACCCGAGAACAAAGAATCGAGTTCTCTAGTTGATTACTCAATCCTTGTGCCAACTAATTTAGATGCATTGAAAAAGACCACAGTAGCCACATTCACAGAAGTTGAAGTGCCTAGAGTAGAAACAGCACGGGCCACGAGTCGTGGTACTATAAACGATTATATAAACCCACAGGCGTTTATGGCTCTACAGGGTGCGGAGACAACACAAGATGGTATGGTCAAGCGTAATGTTGAACCAAACGAAGTTGCTGGTGCTGTTGATATAGCCAGCATTGCCACGCAGCCCAAGGGCTTTGATGCTTACACAAAAATAACACTATTAGATGCACAATTCTACAAATCCGAAGAAGTCTACAAGAATCAAAAGACTGTGGATAACGAGCGTGTGTTAAGAGGTTTAGTGAGAGGAAGTGATAGACTACACCAAGAGATGGTAGATCTACAATACAAACAAGGAGACTCAAAATGACAGAAGAAATTAAAGATGTAAATTCCGCCATCGACGATCTAGAAGCGGCCAAGAAAAAGTATGCTAGCAAGGATACCGTTATCAGCATCGGTGGGTATGAATTTACTCCTGCTAAACTAATGGTTGCTTTTACCATCGTATCATCCACACTAGGCGGCCTCTATGGTTGCTTTGAAGTCTACAAAGACTATATGGATATGAAGAACAAGATTGCTAAGTATGTAGCACCAGACTTATCAGAGTTTGACAAACGTCTAGCCGTTATTGAACAAAATTCGGAAAAGACCACTGACTATACTCGCGATATCAAGAATGATTTGAAGGGTGATATTCGTCGTAATGAATCAGTAACTGAACAAATCGAGCGTAGTGTTAAACAAGCACAGCGTGAAAGTGATTCAGAAATGCGTGACCTACGCAAAGGTGTTCGTGAAGATTTGGACAAGGCTCGCACAGAAGTCAATGCTATCCGTAGTGAACTAGCACAAACACACAAAGAAATTACCAGTGAAATGACCACTGCCAAGAAAGAAATCAACCGTGAAGTAGAAACACTGAAAAAAGAAGTTGATGCTAAAATCCAAAAGGCAGTTGACAATCCTTTGGCCAACAAGTAATAGAAGTTTAATATAGTAGTATATAAATACTATTATGAAAAAACTACTACTATTACTAACCTTTCTAGTGTCGCTGGCTGTCTACGGACAAGTGCCTGACTCTAAAGTCCCACTGCCCGCTGATATTGCTGCTATTAAAAAAGCCGGCAAATTAGTGGTGGCCATGAATGGCCTAGACAGCCCTCCGTTCTTTAGCGGTGAAGGCGACGACCTACACGGACTAGATGTTGAGATTGCTCGCAGCATTGCCAAACAACTAGGAGTGCCTGCAGAGTTCCGTAGAGATGCTAAAAGTTTTGCCGAAGTAGCAGAACAAGTGCGTGATGGTCGTGCAGACATTGCTGTAAGCAAGTTAAGTATCACTGGTCCACGCTTGCAGGTGTTAAGATTCAGCAATCCCTATGTTGTTCTAAGACAAAGTCTTATTGTCAATCGCCTGTGGTTAAGTCAGAACAGCCGTGGCCGCGAGCCCTATGAAGTTATTCGCGACTTCGATGGTAAGATCAGTTTTATTCGCAATTCTAGTTATGATACCTATGCTCGTATCAACTTTCCCCAGGCTACATTTATTCCAGAAGATAAATGGACCACGGTCATGGACAATGTTATGACTGGTAAAATTGATGCTGCATATCGTGATGAATTTGAAATTAAAAAGATCAGTTTCGAACATCCCGAAGCAGCATTGAGTACAAAGACCATTACCATCAGCGACAGTGTGGATCACATTGCTGTGGCAGTTAGACCCAACAACCTACAATTGTTAGGTATTGCCAACTTTGTCATAGCTAGTGAATATAATAACATAGATGTTAAACGATTAATGAATAGATACAAGGAAAACAAATGAACTTAAAGAAATTCTTATCAAGTCCTTGGACTATCCTCGGCAGTATTCTACTGGCTGTTGCTGGTGGTGTTTATCTACCACAACAAGTAATGGCGTTAGAGTCCATCGGCAGTATCTATATCAGCCTATTGAAGGTAGTTGTACTACCTTTCTTATTTGCTACTATCTTAGTAGGTGTAGTTGGACTGCTACAAAAAGAAGGCAGTCAGACCATGATAAAGAAAATTGTCATAGGCTTCTTGGCTAGTATGTTTCTTGCCGCTGTGGTAGGTGTGGGATCTACACTGATCACTGGTAGCGAAATGACTCCAGAAAAGAAAATACAACTAGGTGCATTGGTCAACAACAAAGATCAAGGTGCCGAAATGAGTATTACACTCAAAGAGCCCGTGCCTGTGCCACCCAAGGCCAGTGCTGGTGCTGTGATTCAGAAGTTTATTCCTGAAAACATTTTCCAGAGCCTAGATGCTGGTGAAAGTCTAAAGATTGTTATCTTCTGCCTAATCTTTGGTATTGCTCTAGGCAACATCAAATCAGCAGGACAGGAAATAATGATTGATGTGTTTAAGAGTGTACAACAGGCCAGTATCAGTATTTTCAAATTCTTGAACTACTTCTTGCCCGTTGCCCTGTTTGCCATGATTTCAACACAGGTGGCTAAAGTGGGTGTAGGTATCTTTGGTACTATGGTTGATTTTATCATACAACAAACCGTAGGTGGATTCTTAATCGTTGCCATTGCCACAGCTTATATTGCTTGGAAATGTCGCAAGAGCATTGTGGCTACAATACATGGTATACAGGAAACATTTATGATTGCTATTAGTAGTCGTTCAAGTCTAGCCTGTATCCCCTATAGCCAAGACGCACTGGTCAAATTAGGCTACAACAAGGATGCTGTTGAACTAACTACACCACTGAGTTTTACAGTAAATCGTATTGGTAGTATTGTTTATTATGCCATTGCCACAGCGTTTATTGCCGGCATCTATGATCTACATCTAGGTGTTGCTGGCTTGGTAGTTGTTTTGTTTGGTAGTATTCTCGCAGGCCTAGCCAGTGCTGGTACTACAGGTATATTAACTGTTGCAACAGTTGCAGTGGTTTGTGATTTATTGAAACTCCCTAGCGAAGCAGTTTTAGTATTGTTTATCGCAGTTGATCCTTTGATGGATATGATTCGTACAGCCAGCCATGTTATTGGCAATATGGGTGTAACAGCATTCGTAGCAGAAGTGGATAATGGACAAAATCTTTCTTAATATATTAGAGTGGGTAGGCCAAAGCCCATCACGAGTATTAGTATTACTAGCAGTAGTACTGATGTTCGGTGGTGCTTGGTTTGTCTACACTGAGAAAGACACTTTTATGGCCAGTTATCGTGCTCAGCAAGCATTGCCGCACATGAATGGAAAATATACAGAAGCTGCAGATTTTATATTCAAACACAGTGAAGCAGAACTGGTTTCTATATTCGAAGTTAACACACTACTCAATACTAGAAAATTAGTTTATTTTGTTACTCGCAAAGGTGGTCATAACAAAGACTACGATGGCTATGATGTGGGTCTACTAACAAAGAACTATAATAACAATAATGATGTTATCAGTTTAATGAGTGGCAAAGTACCCTGTAGCGAGTATAAAACTGCACAGAGTTTCCTGGGCTTTGTCTACAAGGAAAGTGGTGTTAACTACATGTGCCGCATCAGCGTACCTGCCGAGCCCGGATTGTTTATTGGACAGATTTCAGTAGGCTGGAAAGAAGAACCAGCTGATGTAGATGCTAATATCCCTGTGTTGAACGTAGCATCTGGTATACTCTATAGGACAAAATAATATGTTAGGCATACTCGGCGGAATGGGACCTGCGGCTGGCGCAGAGTTCCTAAGACGGTTAGTTGAACAAACTCCCGCTACCCGTGATCAAGAACATATACCCGCATTATTGTGGAGTGATCCTACTATTCCTGATCGTAGCACAGCATTAAGAGCAGGTACCGATGAGCCACTAGAAGGACTACTGAGAGGTATCCGTGGTCTTAAGGCAGCAGGCTGTACTCAAATCGTTATACCCTGCAACACCGCGCACTTTTGGTATGATCAAATGGTTGATCAAGGTGTGCCTATAATACATATTGTAGAAAGTGTAGCAGTACAATTAAACAATTTAAATGTCACAGGCACTATTGGTATTATGGGTACACAGTCTACAATAGAATTTGGCCTATATCAAGACATGCTGGGTAGACGAGGATGGAATTGTATTACGCCTAGTCAACACGATATGGATACATATGTACAACCCGGTATTGATCATGTGAAGGCCGGAAACTTAACTATAGCACATGCCTTTTTCAAAGAAGTAATTAAAAATTTAAGAAATAGTAGAGCAGAGGCAGTGGTACTGGGCTGTACTGAAATACCACTGGCAGTTACTGCCACAGAGTACATAGGTACTCCGTTGGTTAACAGCATAGACAGCCTAGTTAAAAGCACATTGGAGTGGTATCAAAATGACCCAAAATGATATACTAGCAGGAATATTTGCCGGAATGGGCGAGGCTATCTTTTGGGCCTTTGTGGTGTTTGCCGCTGTGTTTATTATTAGATCCATAATGGAAGAATGAAAACTCTAGCAGCATTATTGCTATTCTTTTCTATGAGTCTAGCACATGCGGCGCCGTTTGAAGGTTGGACTGATGAAGAAAAAGCATGGTTTGTGGCCAGTGAGGTAAGTCAAATACTAGACTACCAAACTACAAGAAATGTCCTATACCAACAGCCCAAGTGGAAAAAATACTACGAAATTAATCCTTTATTGGGCCGTCATCCTAGTCAAGGCAAACTTAACCTAGCAGAAGTAGCAACAGTGATCGGAAACTATTATTTTTCAGATTGGTTGTCCCACGATAATAGACTACTTTGGTTACGAGCACATACTATTATTGAATTAGGCATTACAGCACATAATCTCAATATTGGTGCTGAAATCCGCTTTTAAAATAATACTTAATTATTTTTCTCTTGACATAAATAAAAGAACAGTATATACTGTTTATATAGTTTATTTTAAGGAGGAACTTGCTATGAAACAAAAGAAACTTTTAAAAGAGTTGTATCAGGCTTGCGTCCGACACGATGTAGAAAAGCAAAAGGAACTTCGTCAAGAAGAATTCCGTAAGATCTTCAAGCACCGCGCCGAAGGCAAGAAGTTTTCAGCTAAGTGGACAGCAGTGCAGATTTAAGTTTTACTTAAATCTCTGAGCCGACGGAGTTTTCGCATTTCGTCGGCTTTTTCTTTGCCGTAAATTTCGTCCCAGGTTTTTCCCTTACGAGCGGCACCTATCTTCTGAGCACCTTTAAGTCCGTTGGCTCTGCATTTTTCTTTGTGGGCGTCTGATTTTGGTTTTTGTAATGCTACAGAACGAGACTGTTTTATTTCTTGTGCTCGTTCTTCTCCGTATATTTCTTCATAGGTTTTACCTTTTGAATTTAACACCGATGCGGCAACTGCTTTGGCAATAAGTTCTGGTGGTCGTTTCTTGCCATACATTCCGTTAAGTTTTCCCGGTCTTGCCTTACCGGCACTTGCCCCCGATCCACCTTCCCCACCGTCAGTGCGATTGTGTAGTATTCCTGTTCCTAAGTCTTTGCGGCCGTACCATCGGATATATCTGCGTTCTAATGCAAATGCTCCTACTTCGGATAAACTTTGCTCCATAATGATTACCCGGTCCAGATCTTTAGGAATATGAACTCCTTTATTATTGACTCTGTGATTCGTCCATGCTCTGTATTCTTGGCCTTTACCTATATAGTAAGGGGTTCCGTCTTTTCTTAAATAGGCATAGATATAAAATCCATTTACTGTAATATTCTTGTAACGGACTGTCTTATAAATACTCATGCTGACTGCTCCTCTAAGCGTTAGGGTAGTTGGATATTACCAGTATCGCGAACTACAACTTTATTTATGCCAAAACATACAAAAAAATATAGAACAATAGCAATTAGTGATGTACATTTAGGTACTAGAGATTGTAAGGCCGAAGCCCTTAACAACTTCCTCAAAAATAATACCTGCGAAACACTTTATCTCGTAGGAGATATTATTGATGCTTGGAAAATTACACAAAATAAATGGCGGTGGAAACAAGCCCATAGTAATGTTGTTCGTAGAATATTAGGACACGCCAAACGCGGTACTAGAGTTATATATGTTGCTGGCAATCACGACGAGTTCCTGCGCCCACTAATACCCTATGGTTTGGCATTTGGCGCTGTGGAAATACATAATCAAACAGAACACATAGGTGCCGACGGCAATCACTATCTAGTCACACACGGCGATTTGTTTGATGGCATTACTAAACTAGCACCTTGGCTGGCATTCTTAGGAGATAAAGCATATGACTTCGTTCTTGGACTTAATAGCAGACTCAATTGGCTACGCCATCGTATGGGTTTTGGGTACTTTAGTCTTAGTAAATTCCTTAAGCACAGAGTAAAGAAGGCCGCGGACTTTATGTTCCAGTTTGAAAAGAACATAGCCAAATACTGTAAGAAGCGTGGATTTGATGGGGTGATATGCGGGCACATACATCACGCTGAAATTAAAATGATTGATGACGTCATCTATATGAACGATGGGGACTGGGTTGAGTCTATGTCTGCCCTAGTAGAACATCACGACGGGCGTTGGGAAATAGTAACTTGGACCAAGGAGCACGACGATGTGGACGCTGTTACTAGTGGCAATAAGTCTAACTAATCCCAACGACATTCCTGCAACTCTAACTCTTACCTTCCCTGACCGAACCAGTTGCGAACAATCTGCAGCCACGCTACAATATAGTATTAAATACAGTGGCTATAAGGTAACCGCACAATGTCAAAAAAAATCCTCATCATCACAGACAATCTCAGAGACCAAATAAATGGAGTGGTTACGACATTTTCCAATATTGAGAAACTCGCTGTGGCTGATGGCTACGATGTTGTTTATCTTGACCCCGGGCAGTTTTACCATATTGACGCTCCTGGTTATCCTGAAGTTAAACTTTCCTGGCCGTGGAGAATTGGTGCAAAGATCAAGGAGATTAATCCGGATCATATCCATATTGCCACGGAAGGTCCGCTGGGTCTAGCAGCTAACCTATGGTGCTGGCGTCACGACTACAAGTTTAACACATCATATCATACCAAGTTCCCCGAGTTTCTACAAAAAATGTATCGTATCCCTGCGTGGATTACCTATAGATATGTCAGCTGGTTCCACAATCACAGCGGTCGTGTGTTGACCACTACACAGACAATGGTAGAAGAGCTACAGGAACACGGATTCCGCAAAGACATTATACCGTGGACTCGCGGTGTCGATCGTAGAGTATTTAAAAGTAATCTACGCCAAACAGTCACAGGTCGACCTGTGTTGTTAAATGTCGGCCGTGTTAGCAAGGAAAAAGGCCTAGACGACTTCTGCGAGTTAAAATATCCAGGTGCTACTAAGGTTGTAGTAGGCGACGGACCGTATCGCAAGGAACTAGAACGCCGCTATCCTGATGTACATTTTGTAGGTGCCTTGACTGGAGAGGCATTGGCAAGATATTATGCCAATGCCGATGTGTTTGTATTCCCCAGTCGCACTGATACATTTGGTGTTGTTATCATAGAGTCATTGGCCTGTGGAACTCCTGTAGTAGGCTACAATGTTCCCGGACCCAAAGACATTATCGAAAATGGTATCACAGGCTACTACGGAGATGATTTAAAATTTAATATACATAGAGCACTACGGTTGGATAGACAACGAGTAGAAATACACAGCCACAAATGGAGTTGGAAAAAATGTTGGAAAATTTTCCGTGATAATTTAGTTGACTTAAAGTAACTAAATATCATTATGAAAATTAATGAAGTCATTGATGTTGAAGAAGGTTGGAAAGATTGGGTAGCAGGCGCCGCAATGGGTGCTGCTGCTCTAGGCGGAGCACAGGATGCCAGCGCCAAACAACATCCTCAACCTACTGCTCAAGCAGCACAGCATCAACAGGTTAACAAACAACACCCTGCACCTAAACTGGCAGCTAAAAAACTTGTTCCTGCTCAGCAAATGGATCCGTCAACTAATCCAGAAACTCAAAGAATAGCTTCTACCATCAATCAACCCGTGGCCGCTACACTGATCAAAACAGCGCAGCAACAAGGAATTCAGGGTCCTGAACTAGCACAGCTGGTAGCACAGGCAGCACATGAAACTGCTAATTTTACTACCATGCATCAGAAGATTCGCAATCCACACGATCCTTGGGAAATTGGCCGTGGCTACTTTCAGCTAACACATAAGTTTATGTACAAGGCTGCTAGCGAAGCAATCTTCAAAGACGACAGACTAGTAAAGAATCCCGAGCTGGCTGCTGATCCCAAAGTAGCAGCTCAAATCGCTGTATGGTATTGGAAAACACAGGTCAAAGCACCTGACCCAACAGATACAGCAGCAGTGACTAAAAAGATCAATGGTGGAACAACTGGCCTAGAAGATCGTCACAATAAGTTTGCTGCTATTATGCACTTAATGAAACGAGCCTAATATGAACTCAATTGTCAATAATTACCTAGATCAGTGTGCGGCCGTTGCAGTATTGTGTTATTTCTGGCCTTATTTTGTAATAGGCAACGCCGATAACATCAAAGACATTATCGGCATACATATGAACGGCATCAAGCCGATGTGTAAGCGTTAAGCGTAGGTAACAGGCTGGTTGGCAGGAATACCTGAGTGCACTATATGACCATCGGGGTTATATACTTTAATGCGGTGTGCTGCAGCAGTATTAGCAAAACTCATAGCTGAATTAAAATCTTCAAACCACTCATCTCGTACTTCCAATCGTTCGTTGGTCCATGTGTGTAATCTAACTCTGTGTTTGCTCATTGATATTAACCTCTAAAATATTTGTTCCAGATCTTTGCTGTATTGTTGGTATAGTGTGTAAGACTGATCTGATTTGTTTTTACATTCACCCAAGGCCAATTATAAGCAGATGCTAGTTTCTTTGCTATATCTGCACTGTCTGTAGGATCAGCACAGCAGCTATCAACAGCCCAAGGAATTTCTTTACTGCCTACAATAGGAACACCTTGACTAATTAAATCAGCACCTACAATGTTAAATGTTTCGCTAAAGCTAACTTGTAGTCCTATGTCCATTTGTCGACATACATCTAAAAAACTAGATCTAGGAACCCAGGTATGATTAATCATTTCATGCCCTGTGTCTGCTAGTTGTTCAAACAAGCCCTTCAGGTTATTTAGTGCAGGCTGTCCTTGCATCTCAATACGGCCAGCATTAACATGGAATCTTAATTTCTTACCTATGCTCTTGGCAAATTCTAATGCACCAAATGCCTGTACCAGATGGTTCTTTAAAGGACGCACAGCACCAAAGCATCCTATGTCGATGTATTCTTTATCCTTGTTAAGTTTCTTACCTTCGTACTCTTGGGGATAGAAGTTAGGCAAATAGATTACTCGTTCATTGGCAGTTTTGTCATCCCAATTGTTTTTCAACTTTAGGTACATTAAAACTTCTCTGTACATTCTAGGTGCATTCATAGCAATGACCACATTTTCATACAATGAGTAATCACCTAACCAATCCATGGCCATCCCCTCGCCGGCCATAAAGGGCATTTCGCTATGTACACGAATTACCCATTTCACATTGGGGTGCAGTTTCTGTAGGATGGTAAACTTTTGTGGTACTACCCATAGTGCTTCTATAATAGCATGAGTAGGTTTAAATGCATTAACTTCTCGGTCAATACAGTTATTGTCGGTAACTACTACTAGTTTACTATCTATGCCTTGCGATTTAAGCATATCGTTCATAAAACTAGCAGAGTTGTATAGGCCAGTGCTTAGGCCAATGTTAGAATGTAGGGCGGCATTATAATCCTCTCGGCGTTTGAGGATGAATAGGACTTTGTTGGGCATGTGTGTAGGCAGAGTTATATACTGCTATTTAACACTAATTATATTACAATTTGATTATTCAGAAAAATTGTATAGAGGTTGCTCTAGCAGTAAATAAATTATACAATATAACTATGAGAACAGCAATACTTATTTCAGGTCAACCTAGATTTACTAAAGAATTTGATACATTTTTAGAAAACATTAAAAATTACGGAACTTTAGATTTTTTCTTTTATCTATGGGATGCTACACATAAAGATAGCCCCCAAATACCCGCAACCTGGCAAACTGATCTAGACTACGTTAAACATAAAATAGAAAGTAATCTGCCTCCCAATTCTAGAATTGCCCGATTATCTATTAATACTCCCCCCGAATATATAGTGCCCGATTATATTCAACCCAATCCGTGGTCTAAACCTAAAAATGTTTGGTATATGTACCATGCTATAAAACAAGTCAATAGTATGCGGGAAGATTTTGAAAAAGAAAACGGCGGGTATGATTTGGTAATTCGAACCAGGCCAGATATAGGATTTTTAAAGCCAGTAGATGCTACATTAATTTATAATTATCTACTATCAAATTCTGATTCTATTATTGTTCCTAATAATCATAGAAATGGAATAGGTATTCCTTCAATTAACGATATGATGGCATTTGGACTTCGCGAAAATATGTCTACTTATGCTAGAGCATTTGACTATCTAGATCATTATCATGTAGAACGTAACGTAAGTTATCATCCGGAAACACTATTAGCATATCATCTAATGTGTCACGATATAAAGTATCCGCCTAATAGTCTAGATATTATTATTAGAGAATATCAAACACCGTGGGGATCATCGGAGCCTACTGTAGTTGCAGATCACGGCCGTTGGCTTTGAATTTTTAAAATATAATCTGAACAAATAGCATAGCAATCTGCTTCTACGGCAGATTGTAGTGTATTATCTGCTGTTTCAGGCATGACCATAATACCTTTAGTACTAAGTTGCATACCAGGATAGGTCCATATATAACCCTTACTGGTCAATGTGTAATCATCTTCTTGATGCCAGAAATAGTTTAAATCCGTACCGGTTAGATACTCTAGAGACTCTAGATGTTTGGCGTGTATCCACAGTCCCGGCTGTTGTATAAACTCTTTTGTAATATTATATTGTGGGCCGTCGTGTCCGAGATATAGTTGATCTCCGAAGTACCATAAATCCACTTCACAGTCGTAGCCTTTTTCTAATGAGCTGGTAATTTGACTAGGTAGATTTTCTAGTCGTTTATCAGGACCGTTGATTAGGCCACGATGTGCTATGTATTTCATTCAGCGCCTTTGTGCTTTAAAAAATAATCTAAGTCCTCTGGAGTACCAATACCCCACATGTTTTCTACATGTTTAATTTTAACTTTCTTACCGTCAGCAATTGCTTCATTGAATACCGGGCAAACATAGAATTCGTTGTTAACACGAATGTTCTTTTCGATCATCTGCTCAGCGTATTTAACATAATCGCTGCCCTTCTTCCAATAGTAAACACCTACTGTGGCTTCGTTGCTAATAACTTTCTTTTCTGCTACTTCACTTACAAACCCGTCAGCGCCGACTTTGGCATAACTCCATTTAGGATGAGTTGCTTCAAAGGTTAAGATACCGCCGTCGATGTCATCTGCACTGAAAGAATACATACACTCGTTACTGTTCCATTCAACATACTGATCGCTATTGGCCATTATCAACGGGGAGTCATTGTTAATATAGTCTTTGGCTAATAATGTCGAACAAGCAGCACCCTCAGTGATACCGTTTACCTGCACAATATCGCAGCCCGGAGCAATAAGGTTAAGAAGATACTTTAGATTGTACTTTTCATAGTGTTCTTGTTGTACAATGAAAATAAAGTGTGCATCCATATTTAGATTCTCTACAACCACTTGAATCATAGGTTTACCGTTGACTTCGATCAGTGGTTTAGGGAATGTGTATCCTGCTGCTGCAAATCTGCTGCCAGCACCGGCCATAGGTACTAGTACGTTTAGTTTGCTGTCTTTCCAAGGTATAGATGCTGCTGTCATTTGTGAGTCCATTTGTTGTAGTTTGTTGTTAATTTTATTCCAGGTAACATCGTGCGAATCTTCTACTGCTAGTAGATTAGCACCACTGTCTAAGGCACCTTGGCGGCCGATATGACTGTCTTCAATAATTAGAGTATTCTTTGGCAATGCCTTCAGTGTGGTCATACACTGCCAATACATTTCCGGATACGGCTTAGGATGCACAACATCCTGGTTGCTGACATAATAGTCAACATATTCCATAATACCAATTTTTAGTAGGCTAAGTTTAACAGTCTCTCTAATGCTATTGCTGGCTACAGCAGTTAGGTAGCCAAGTGATTTTAATTTTTTAAAGATATCAACTAGCTTTTCGTCTATTGGAAACTTTTTAATTAATTCAAATGTAGCAAGCTGTTTACGCTGCCATACCATATCATGAAAGTCTAAAGGTAGTCCTTTAGATTCAGTTAGCATCTTTAATTTTTTGGTTGTGTTTAATCCATCATAGATAGCAAGGTGCTCATCTCTGCTGATAACATATTTTGGATCTATACTGCGTAGAGCATCATTAAGGCTGTGGTAGTGAAGTTCTCTACTTTCTATAAGAACTCCGTCAAGGTCGAATATTACTAATTTTGTCATCGTGTTATTTAATGCTCTATTCTCTTGATGAAAATAAAATTGATAGTATAATTGTACTATAAATATCTCACTAAAGTAAACATAATATGAATCCAATTTGCCCTTGCTGTAAAAGCCAATTGGTTGTTAAAAATATCTTTAACAACTTGCCTACTAGTTCTGCTATGTTAGATATAACACCGAGCTTTGAACCGCTGACCGCAAGGTTCGATGCTAGTATTTGTAACAACTGTAAACATATTACCAACGAAAGTGAAACTCGTTTTGACTGTACTTACTCCGATGCTCGATATGTACTCAAGAGTGCTGTTAGTAATACAATGAATAAAAATCTACAACTCATTATAGATTTTATTGTTCAAGGACGCACTGACTTTGCAGGATTTTCTGTAATGGAAATTGGCAGTGGAGCTGGCGAAGTTGCTAACTGGTTTGCCAATCAAGGTGCTACTATTACTACAGTAGATCCTGCCATTGTTGGCTACGAGGATGATAGAATTACTCACCATAAGATTATTCTAGACGAATCGGCACACAATCATATCGACACTAAATTTGATCTTATCATAGGTAGACATATTATTGAACACACCAATGATCCGGGTGCGTTCTTAGATGTGTGCAGATCGTTTCTAAATCCCACAGGACAACTTTACTTAGAAGTTCCTAATCTAGTTAACACATTAATTTCACACAGGTTAGTTGATTTCTTTAACGATCATATACAATATTTTACCTTCCATAGTATGGAACTACTAGCAGGGCGTCGGGGATTCGCTATCAAAGAATCTAGCTATTGGTTAAATGGTGCTCATATGGGTGTGCTACTACAACAAGATTTTGTTAAGTTTACTGATAAACACCCAGTGGCCATTGATATCAAAGAAGAACTAAAAGTTTCTAGAACAGTGTTTAATCAAGTATTAAAATGCATCGAGGATGCAGATAGAGTGGCAATTTACGGAGCAGGTGCACATGCCTGTACCTTTATCAGTCAGCTACCTAACTATCTAAAAGATAAGATAACACATGTGTTTGACAAGAGTGATTCTAAACACAACCGATACCTACCTGGACTAGCAGTGCCTATTACTAGTCCTAGCAAAGAGTTAATACAAGGGCACGATTTGATTGTGAACACATCGTCCCTATACACCCAAGAAGTTGAAAAATATATTTCCAACGATCTTGAATGTAATACTCCTATAGTACATCTCTAAGTGTATCAGAATCCCTAGGCAGGTTAATGGCAACTGCACTGGGGTATGGATTGCTTGGACCGTAGTCGTTGATCAATACACGACGGCAGTGATTGATTTCCATAATCAATGTATAGTTTACAAACCCCAACGAATCGAGCATTTCTCTAGTTCGATCTTCAAATCTGCTAGGCCGTGCTGTGGAGAATACAAACTTGCAATCTCTTGCTTGTTCTTCTAGCAGTACTCGAACATTATCCTCAAGTGGTTGCCAGGGAGTGGAGGGATGTGCGTTCTTAAGTATAGTTCCGTCGATATCACAAAAGTATGTAGGACGATCGTTGTACTCAAACCAATCCGATGCTGTGCCTAGATCGTGGAAGTTGGTAACTTCTTGTTCTATAAAGACTTTGTCGTGTGCAATCATATAGTCAATAATGTGAGATACAAAAATCTCAGTGCCCATAGTAGAACTAATGTGTTCGAAGATGTTCACATAATCTCTAGCACTACTAAATTGATAACCACCTGCACAGAAGTTGTTGCTGACAATTTGTTTTTCTACAACTGAATTAATAATGCCTTGTTCATTGGTTATGGTATAACTTTTAGCGTGGACATTTTTAATTGTAGGATTCTTGTTAAGACTGCAAACATAGATAACATTACCTTCTACAGATTTGGCATCATAGAATCCATCGCTGTCTTTGATTAAAAACGGTGTATCTAAATCCATACCTGATAATTTAATAGTTTGGTATACAGTATCAGCAGGACCTGATGTAACTGCGGGTAAACTTACTATCTTAACCTTATCGCCAAAGGCTTCTTCTAGTAAGGCACGGCTATTGTATAGTCTATCGTGTTCTTCTAATATAGTAATCGTTACAGGATACTTGCCAAAGAAATTTTTAGCAGCACCTTCGATCATCATCTTACCAGAATAGTCAGTGAGTAGATACTTGGGGCGTAGGTTAGGAAATCTAGATGATAATCCTGCGCAGGGTATAATTATTTCCATAATGAATTAGCCTTTTTAATTATAAAATCTTTGTCAGTGCCCTGTGCATAGGGTAATACTCGCAATAGCATAAGGATAACAATATAGGAGTTTGCATAGGTATCAAACTCTCGAGAAAGTTCTTCGGATAAATTTTGTAGTTTAGGATCGATGTAAACAGAATCGTTTCTAATGAACCATTTACAATCTACATCTTGTCTTAACTTGGCAAGATCAAATACATAGGAATCGTAATCGCTAGTCAAGGGATCTATAAGAACAAAATCTTTATCCACTATATCGTACAAGATATTTTCTAATGTAAAGTCTCCGTGATATTCACTCGACGGAAGTATCTTAGGCAATTGTCCTATTAGTTTTTCCTTGGTAAACACTAGATTAGAAAAATCTATGTCTTTTAATTTTTTATAATACACTGCTGTATAGTCTTTGTCAACACTATTAGCAGATAGTTGTATTATTGTTTTTTTAATGAAATCGAAAAGATCGGGTATCTGATTTTTAAAGAGATAGTTTTTAATATCTAGATTATGTATGTATTCCATATCGTAGGAATCGACACTCTGATCTATAATATTAGGCACATGCAGACCTAGTTTAGAAAGAGCAAGATATCTTTCTAAATTTCGATCTACATTGCCTATTTTTCTAACAAAGGTAATTCGATCTTGAACTAATAAAACCTGACTGCCGGAGTGGCCTTTCAGTTCTTTGATAACACTCATTGTTCGGTAGGGTCTTGTACCACTCTGTGATGTAGGTGTTTGTCAGTGAATCGAGAACGGCCCCACATATTAAACACATGATCAAAATTACCAAACACAATCTTTTTATTGTTGTTAGTCAAGTGATCTTCTAGCATTTGTTCTGGTCCCCAATTGCCGCGATGATGTGCCGGCTGATACCACATAGGGTCTAATGCAGGGATCATAGTCTTAACTTCTTTACTAAGACTAAAATATACACGCATTGATTCTTGTGAACCTATGGCAAATTGATCTGTAGCGTTATTACCCGATTTGGGAGACTTTGGAAATATAACAGAGTCGTTGGAAATTGGCAATGTACGCATATCCAACGGTTCAGTTAACATTCCGTCTAATCTAAATCTAACTACAGCATCGTATTCTTGATCGATAAGATCGTATGCCATAGTAAGACTGGTCAGCTGACTCATTACACGATGATACCACCAGCGAACATTTTCCGGCTCACGCGGTGCAAGCTCATTCGGGTGAGGAGGTAATTCGTGCTCAGGTTCGTCAACAATTTGAACTTTGGCCAGTTTAAAATTAGCAGGTAAAATTGATTCTATTTTAGCTCTAGCTTGCTCAGGAGTTTCTGCCCAGTCTGTACGCCATAGGGTCATATAGAGATCTGCTGAATCAAAACCGTGCAGTTGATTCAACAAATATCTAAATTCAGGAGTGAACCGGGGTTGTCCTCCGGCAACTAATGCTACTTTCATTTCAAGCTGTTAAGAATATTTTCTAAAGATTGTTCAAAAGTATATTGCGGAGTCCAGCCTAAGTCATTGCCGATGGCATTGATACTAGGAACACGGTTGCTAACATCTTGATAGCCTGCACCGTAAAACTCGCCGCTAGATTTAACTTTGATTGCTACATCACCGTCGACTAGATTCTTTTCTTTCAATTGATCGATCAACTTAGTAGAAACTTCACGAACAGAGAAGTTGTTCCAAGGATTACCAACATTGTAGATATTACCGTCAGCAGCATCTTCATTTAACAACATTAGTTTCAATGCTTCAACACCGTCGCGAACATCTGTAAAACAACGCTTTTGATGGCCACCGTCGACTAGAGTAACTTCTTTCTTGATACGAGCATCGTTGATCAATTGTGTGATCAAGCGTGAAGAGCCTTCGCTAGAAGATTCCAAAGAATCAAGGTATGGACCAACCCAGTTGAATGGACGGAACAATGTGAATCTCATTGGAGCCTTTTGATTCATAGCAAAGATAACACGATCTAGCAACTGCTTAGAGCAAGCATAGATCCAGCGTGAGTATTTGATTGGACCATAGACTAAATCTGTTTCTGATTCGTCAAATGGAGCAACACCTTTACCGTAGACTTCTGAAGTGGATGGGAAAATTACTCGTTTACCTAGTGCGTGAATCACTTTTAGAACACGAAGATTTTCTTCAAAGTCTAATTCAAACACATCCATCGGACGCTCGACATAGACTTTAGGAGTAGCAATAGCAACCAAAGGCAAAATAACATCTGCATCACGGATCATTTGATCAATGGTATCACGTTCCTTTAGAATGTTCATTTGATGAAATGTAAATCTATCATCTGCAGGAATCATATCTGTTCTAGCACGATTAGAGTCTACACCAACAATGGTAGCATCTTTAAATCTATCGTCTTGCAGGATAGAGGATGTTAGGTGATAACCGATAAATCCATCTGAACCCAAAATTAAAATCTTCATTTTATAGCCTTTCTAGTTTTTTGTTATTGCTGCCATTAATAATAGCATCTTTGATTTGTATTGCCAAGCAATCTTCGTTGATAAACTCTAATTCCTTGCCACTATTTTTTATTATCAATTGATTAGTTTTACCTAATTCAATATGTATATCATTGTGTTCAGTTTTTACATCTACTAAGAGCGAGCGTTCTTGCCCTTCTTGAATAGTTAATGTAGAAGAACCCGCATTGTATGTTCCTGCTTCTTTAATATACATTTCGTTATTAGTTTTATTAATGTAATTATCTAAGGATACTAGGTGATAGGCCCATTCGTGAATACCACTACCTGTGATGGTCCAATTAAAATTACAACTAATAACACAATCATTGAATTCTTCTACATCAAATACTTGACTATATCGATATTGGCTCATAATAAATGCAGGAGTGTCTTTGACTAATTGTTTAGCCTTGACTTTATCTTCAGCATTTAAAAATCCTTTTTCGATAAACACAGCACTAGGCGATAGTGTTAATGCGTGTTCTAAATCTAACAAATGATTTTTTGTAGAAGAAGCAATGAATACCGGTAAGTTTTTAAGTGATCGTAATTCTGCATCATCTCTACTATATGTAGAAACTTCGGGATTACTACCGATAAAAATTGGACCGATATCTAAGGACCTTAATTTTTGTCCTACAAAGCCGGCCCACTTACCAGTACCGTATATTATTGCATACAGAGGATTTCTCCTGTGTGTCCTCGTTCGACTAACTTATTCTTAATGTCCTCATAGACATTCCACGCAGTAATCACAACCAATGCGTTTTTGTCTAATTCAGCAGGACTAGTAATCATAATGTTAGTTCCTGGGAAATAACAATTTTGTTTTAACTCATTGTCATCTACAACACCCACTAGTTTTTCATCAACCATGTTTAAGGTGTATAGAGCGGTAACAGCCTTAGCAGCAGCACCGTAGGCAACAAATGAGCGTCCGTTAATCAAAGCAGACATTTTTCCTTGCCTAGCAGCAATACCGGAAATAACGCTGTGTAATGCACTATCCATATCTAATGGAGCAAATGTAAGAGTGTTATCGGCTACTAAATTCTTAGCAGTCAATCTAAAACTGACACCATGTGTATCCATTTTCTCTACATTGACTACAGTCATTCCTACTCGTTCTAATAGTTTAGAAAAGCTGTAGGGAGAATAGTAATCGATGTGTTCGTGGTATACATTGTCTAGATACTTACCGGAAATAATTCCAGATTGGTCTCCGCACTCTACAACCAGTGTTCCACCAGGTACAAGTGCTTGGCTGATACCTTTAACTACATCTAACATATCTGGGATATGTGCCAAAACATTGTTAGCACAGATTAAGTCAAACTTGCCTGCCCAACCTTTTTCTTGTACTAGACTAGTACTGAAAAATCCGGTGACTAGATCGATACCTTTGGCAGCGTGATCTTCGATAAGATATTCCGAAGGTTCTACGCCAATAGTAGACCAACCTAATTCTTTAAACTGCTCTAATAAGTAACCGTCATTGCTGCCGATTTCTAAAACAGACTTAGTGGTATTACCTGCAAATAGCGCATCAACTTCTGAAGCATATTGTTTGAAGTGTTTCTTAAACGAGTTAGACACACCCGAACGATAGCGATATTCGGAGAACACACCATCTGGATCAGGAGCACCTGCCAACTGTAGATGACCACAGTTGTAGCAGTAGTTAAGATCTAATGGATATCGTTCGTAGTTGGGTTCTACAAACAATGCATTAGCAACAGGCGACTGGGGTAGTGATAACCAAGTTGTTAACTTGGCATTATCACAGCAACGGCAATTATTGTAGAGCTTCATATTGTACGTGCAAAGGAGTTTCAAAGCGAACGATATCTTCGTCGTAGGTGTCGGCATCACGTTTGTTTTCTGATACACAGACCATGATAGAGTCTTCCAAGAAAACCATTTCGTGATCGATTAGTGGTCCAGTTTTGAACAAGGAACCTTGTGGCAATGTTTCTTTGTGAATAGTAGTTTCACCGTGATTACGCCAGTAAAAGTCGATTGAACCTGTTGCCAAATAGCAGGTGTGGCTATCAGTCTTGTGATAGTGATTAGCACGAAGAGCACCTGCAACTGAAGTGATCATTTGCACATTGGCAAAATCATGTACGATAGGTAGGATGGTTCCACGAGCGTCTGTGTAACCTGCTTCCAATGGAAGGCGATGTGTTTCTGTTGTCATTTTAGTTTCCTTAAAAATAGTTAATGTTCAGTCTATGGGGATAGTTCATTTCATGGCGTTCCCATTGTTCATTCTTTCGAGTTTCAACCCACATAGTGGTTCCTAAGCATAATCCAAGAGCACTAGGTGAACTCATTGAACTAATAAACAGCTCAGATCCTTTTAAGACCCTAGCCAATTCCATGAAATCTGGTGTGCGGTAATGTGGTATTTGAACCTTAAAAGTATCTTCAAACCAAGCATGTTCTGATTCAACTCCAACATAGACTGCTTGATCGCAAAGTCCTCTGTTGATAAAATCTTGCCATGTTTTGCTGTGTAACTCGTTTCCGCTTTGATAATGGGGTCCTCTAAAGATTACAATAGGACGTCCGGGTATTTTTCGTTCTTCACGGCATTCCATCCAAGGTTCTATTTGTAGTTGTCTTTTATAAAAATTAACATCTAAATTATTCGCCATAGCATGTTGATTGCTGAAGTTGCGAGGTCGAATATGTGTTTCTCTAAATTCGTCCATAGCGGTACGTTCTAGCTCAACATCAATATGCTCGCCATTCCACACACTAAAAGAATTTATGTATGGCTGGTGTTTGATTAATTCTTCCATCATATCAAAGTCGTCTTGAGTCATGCGACCTTCGTGGCGTGTTCCTTTGTTGGACCATCCTGGTGGTAGAATATTTTCTAAGTTATTCAATTTGAGATACATATCTCCGCCACCTAGTATCTTAGGTATTACAAGAGAACAAAAAGTATCTCCTGTTGTACCCGAATGTGAAAAAGTAGTCATGTTATTTCCTAGTATAAAATACCAGTTTTCCTGGTATTGGTTTTTTTATTTCGATGATATTAAATCCGTATTGTTTCAATAAGTTTGTTAATTGTTCTTCTGTAAAAAACCATAAATGCTCTATATGTTTCCAATGGTGACGACCTGCTTCGATAAAATAATCAGGAAGATCTAATATTAATACACCATTGGGCTTTAATATACTATACAGTCTTTTTAATGAAGATACAACATCAACAATGTGTTCTATACTATCGTGCATAGTAATCCAAGAAAATTGTTCGGCGGAGAATTCTACGGTATCTAATGTTCCTCTAATAGTAACACTATCATCTCCTATATTTTCTCCAGGCTCTAGCCCAATACAATCAAAGCCTAGTTTTTTAGATTCATGAACAAACGCACTATTAGAACTGCCTATATCTAGTCCTTGTCCTGTAGAATCTAACAATCCTATATATTCTGTTAATCTAATTGCCGCTACTTTACAATCGTGATTATATCTTTCTTCGTATGTAATGATTCCTTTTTTCTTTTGAAAAAAAGTATGATAGTCTGATCTATAAAAATCATAGTATCGTTGATCATCCCAACCTATTAGTTCCTGATGTGATACTCCGCAGTTTTCGCAAATCAAAATGTTGATATCAGATTTTTTTCCAAGTTTAAAATTAGTAGAATTACCACAAGTGCAATTTTTAATCAAATTCCTTTCTAGCGTCATTTATAATAATCCTCAACATGTACTGTAGGGTTTGGAATAATCATATGTTTCCATCTATCTAAATTTTCTTTAACGTATTTTGGAAAATAATCATCAATGATTGCATATTCAAATCTTTGATCAGTGTCGGTGGGCCCTCTATCACGCTTGTTCGCGATTATCCAATCAAGGTTAATAAAATCAAGTTGGTCGGGGTTATTTTGATCGAGGTGGCAAAAACTTTTTAATTTATTAATTACATGTTCATCATTTCCAAAATCACTCCATTGCCATCCTCCGTGATCTACATACACTGTATTCTCTGGTTCTCTAAACCACGGAAATGTATATTCACGCTCAGTCATGGGGTTTGTAAATGCACGACCCTTGACTACCATAATATTTGAAAAACAAACTTCTGGTTTGATACGAAAATAATTTAATCTAAAATGAAAATGAGGAATATTTAAAATATACCTATCGTAATCATTGGTATCTTCTTTTATTAGTTGTATCATTGCACTACGAGGAACTTCATCGCAGTCTGAAATTATTATTAGATCCTCGGGAGCCCGGTCTTCTAATCCTCTTATCAGTGCATACCTTTGAAACTTTTCTCGAACCCATTCATCAGAGTCGTTAGGAAAATATTTTCTTTGTTCTTCAATAGAATCTGTAATCTTAATGTGCCTAATCTTTTCGGCATATTTTTTAAAACGATCCCAATTCTTTTCTAGAATAAATTCTTTAGGAATTCCGGAATGGGTATGATCAGACTCTGCTATAACAAAATAGTCAGTTGTATCCCAATTTTCTTCTAAACGAATTTCGAGGATATCTAGCTCATTATAAAATTGAAAGCAATTATACGTTTTCATTGACTACCTTTGGAGTCATTACTGCCCATGTCATTGTACAGGGTCTGTTTTCATTGTAAATGATTAATTTATCTAAGTCGCTAACTTCGAGTAACGGTTCAATATGTAGATCGCGAGTACCTTGAGAAATACCGTCTAAGTCGTGTGAGTCTTCGAACTTGGCAATTAATCGTTCGGTAATTCCGGGCAAGATACAATCATGTAATTCAACAATGATTTTAGCCTTGGACAACGACGGAATTTTATCTAAATCTAAAACCATATCTTCGGCGCCTTCACAATCCATTATAATTACAGGATTTGTTGCACCGGACAATAATTCTTCTAGATACTCGTAGGTACATTGATTACTAAATTCCGCGTTGGTAACACCATTAGCATCGGCATTTTCTTCTGCTACATTTAGCGCACTGGCAGCGATATCGAATAAAACTACTCTAGCATTTGGCAAACGCATAGCTAGGCCAATTCCGTAGAATCCTTCTGCACATCCGTAATTGATTACTAGATCTGGTTCGGATTTAATCACTTCTTCGATTTCTTCGTAAAGTTCGGTTTCATAAATGCCTAGCAGTTTTCCGCCAGTGTCGCCGTCGCCCCAGCAGTACTTAGGCAATATTTTCATTCCGGTAAACGGGCCGTATTTTACCGTACCATTGCATTGAGTATAAACATAGTCTAAAACCTGCTTGCGGCGGGTGTTCAATAAACTGTTTATTTGGTCTATTAAATTGTTATTCATTATTTGTCTTCTCTATATAAATCTGTAGCCCTGAGAACTGCTCCGGGAATAATCATATGTTGCCATCTATCTAAATTTTCTGTGATACATTTTGGAAAATAATCATCGACAGCTACCCACTCGAATTTTTCTCTTTCAAACTCTGCAGGACCCCACAGGCCGCATTTATTTTTAATAAGCAGATCGATGTTCATGTTTTCAGTGAAACGAGGAATATCTGTTTCTGTGTGAGCAAAGTTTTTAATTTTAGTAACAGCATGATCATCGTTGCCAAAGTAGCTCCAATGCCATCCACCGTGCTCAACCATTACAGTATCTGGTGGTTTCGGAATCCACGGAAAGGTAAATTCTCTTTCTCGCTGGGAATCTGTAAATGCTCGGCCACGTGCTACCATGATATTAAATCCTTTGGTAGTTTCGTGAATTTTCATGTAGTTCAATCTAAACTGAAAAATAGGAAGCCCTAAGATGTAACGATCCCAATCGTTTTCGTCAGTCTTGATCATTTCGATGACTTCTGCTCTCGGAACTTCATCGAGGTCGCTGGTAATGACTACATCATCGGGCTGAAGATTTTCTAACCCTTTGGTCAAGCTGCGTCGTTGATGTCGCTCTCTAACCCAAGAGTCAGTGGTCTCTGGCATGTCGTCTACTTGAATTCGTTTAATTTTATCTTGCCAAGGTTTAAATCTTTCCCAGTTATCCAGCAGTATATACTCTTTAGATTTTCCGCTATGGCTCATATTGGCTTCAGAGATGACAAATGTATCAGTAACATCCCACATTTCTTGAAGCCTAATTTCCAATAAATCTAATTCATTGAAAAAGGTAAAACAATCATAAGTTTTCATTTTTTTCCTATCTGGTTAATAATTTGCAGTCTTGTAGGATTAGGGATAGCAGGCATGTGTAGCACAAAGTCTCCAGGTTGCCATTGACCGCTGGTATCCAGTTGGTCATGCGGATCCACTCCGTAGATTTGGTATTCGTAACTATTCATTGTACGCTGTGGAACAACTTTAATGATATCTTCAAATTTAACATAGAAGTCTGTCATAGGTTGTTGTTCGGGCCAACGATTGTCTTTGTAATGTCCTAATCCTTTATCCAGAATAAATTCTAACCAACCGCGGCCCTGCTGACTGTTACGCACCATAAAGCTGCCCGAATTAAGGCTTGCAATGTCTGTGGTGATAATAACGTGGTAGTCGGGGTCGGCAATGGTTTCTAATTTAATTTCGTCGTTAGTTATAATAGCATCATTGTCAAGCCACCACACCCATTCTAGGTCGGGATTGGCTTTCATGATGTCCAACATTATTACTAATTTTTCAAAGTGAATAGGTTGGCTGATAAAGTCTTCAGTCTTGCAGTAGGCACCGTAGCCATGTTTTTCTGCATAGGCTTCTTTATTAGGCCAGGTTACTTGGCCAAGTTCAGCGTGGGCATCGTTGTACATACTGACAATAGCAAACTGAGTGGTTTCTGAAGTAGCCCAAAGTTTAGGAACGCTGTCCCATAACTCGTCGATGTTGGCATAGGGGTCTTTGCCGTTTTCATCCATGATGTGGAATCCTACGCCGGGGATAGGACTGAACAGCATAACATCGGGCTGTTGCCAAACCATATTGATAGACTTGTCTTCTGCCCAATCGGCATTGTTCATTACCAAGGTTGCAGTATCGCGAAAGTATTTTTTGTACTTGTCATAGATCTTACGACTGGCCAAACAAGTGCCGGTAGAATGCTTTACAGTTCTATAGTGACGATATGGCCCTAACAATAGGATACTTTCGTAGATTTGGAATTTGTATCTCCAAATGTCGTCGTGCGGATTGATAGCCACCATTTGTTTAGTAATGCCTTCAAACTCTACTACGCTGTCAATCATATCCTGAATGGCTTCAGGACGATGTAGATAGTCATCCTCGACATGATACCAAAGATCTGTAGCTTGTTGTTCAACAATGTTATAGACTTCGTTTAGGCTTTGACCATTGCCCGACACTGTGTCAAGGGCTATAAATTCCACTGGCGATTTGCAATGACCAATTATAGTTTGAATGTCAGCAACTGCTTCGGGAGTGCTGTGATCGTCTAAGACAACCAATTTTACATCATGTGTTTGAACTTGGTTAATACTGTCGACCAAACTGCTGATGCAGTGATTGACTAGATCGTGTTTAGATGTTTTGATGTATCTGCCGCGACCTGCATCATTAACCATGTTAACCCGTGTACAGGTTCGTAATACTATTAGCAGGTTTCTTTTCATATGAACTATTTAAACACATACATAATGATAGGTCAATGGTTTTGAGTATTCATAAATTTTTTATTTGTTGACAGCGTGTGATAATTAATGTAAACTAGGAACACTATGAAAAAACTTACACTGGTATATAACCGTCCAAAAACAGATATCTGGGAGGTCGATTGGATCGAATACCTCTTTAGAAACATCCCCCACGAAACCGTAGAGAACAACGAAGCCCGTGATCAATTCTGGGATTACTCGGTGATCATCGATACTGTACGTTGGGCACCATATCATAACAATTATATAAATTCTCTAAGCGAAAAAGGCTATAAATTTGGTATCCTTGATTTATCAGATGAATTATTGCAAGGATCACAAACCTATGATGCTGCTATGTTTGTTATACGACCACTATACATGGATGGATTGCCAGATCATGTAATGCATATTCCTTGTGGGTATAATACAGGATTTACAATACCAACTGCTAATCCGACTGCTAGTGAAAGATCAAAAACTTGGTCGTTCATTTGCAACCGTTGGGATGCTCGAAGAGAATCTATGCGAACAGCAATGAATCAAATTGAAGGTGGCTTCTTTTATTCGGGTGTTGAAAATAACGGCAAGGCCATGTCTGTTGTTGAAATGAGCACAGCATATCGTGATAGCGTCTTTGTTCCCTGCCCACATGGTTGGTTCGTAATCGACACGCTGCGTGTCACTGAATCATTAGAAGCAGGATGTATTCCTATTGTTGATGCTGATCCATATTGGGAAAATTTATACGGTGAGGTACCTCCGTTTTTACAAGTATATGACTGGGAAGAAGCAGTTGGTGTTGTAAAAGAACTACAAGCAGATCCAGAGGCACTTGAAGAGTTAAGACTACGATGCTACAATTGGTGGTCTAGAATGAAAGATGAAACCACTGAAGGTATCGAAGATCTAGTTGGGCAAATGATGTTGTTAGAAAACAACACTTCAGAGGTTGACAGCGAGACTAAATAACTATATAATTAACACATACGCTACAAAATGTAGTGTATGAATTTAAGGAAAAACTGGAAACTAAAATGCAATCGTTACATAAACATTTGATACAAGGAACCGCAAGTCAGCTTGGCTATTGCCCTGCCGCCTTATGGTCTGCGTTCGAAATGTCAAATAATGATCGCACACCAGAGATTAAGATCGGGGTCCGGGAGACCAAAGTGTAATACAAATACACTCTAACTCCAAAGGACCCCAGGACTAAACACCCTGGGGTTTTTCATTTAGTGCTATAGGAAACGAGGTCCTAGCATCACTTAAAACTGCTAAACGGGCGGCCTAGTCGATGAACTCCCTTATGTGGGACGAAAAACGCTAGCGTATTAAAATGTTCTCATAGCGCCCTGAAAGCGCCGGAACGGACATAGTCTAGAGCATTTTAATACACACTCTACTACAGCACTAGAAAGATAAACTAGATGTTGACAGCATAGCTGGTAGAGTGTATAATTAGTTAAATGGATGTGTAGGAAAACTGGTAACCCCAAGAGACTGTAAATCTCTCGCCCCTGGCACTGTTGGTTCGACTCCAACCGCATCCACCAAAATTTGGGCTGATGGCGTAATTGGGAACGCACTAGATTTGCATTCTAGAGTCCGGGGTTCGAATCCCCGTCGGTCCACCAAGTTTGCCGCAGGATGGAGAAGTAGTATCTCGGGAGTCTCATAAGCTCCAGTCCCTAGTGCGATTCTAGGTCCTGCATCCAGTTTAGGAATGGTAGCGTAGTTGGTTAGCGCACTGGCCTGTCACGCCGGGGGTCGCGGGTTCGAGTCCCGTCCATTCCGCCAAATTTAGCCAATTAGCTCAGTGGTAGAGCATCGTCTTGATAAGGCGAGGGTCGATGGATCGTTCCCATCATTGGCTACCATATAGAAACACATTACAAGAAGCGTCCGGGGCTTCGACTATAAAGAGAGTAGTGTGTTTCTATATGGTAAGAGCAAGGTGTGCTGTTGGTATCTGGCTTAGACCTCCGGACTGACACTAGAATCATTACCGCTCTACTGCTTGGTCGGCAGAACCATATAGAAACACATTGACGAGTCCGATTAGGCATCGGAAACAGCAGCAAATGTCTTAGTATCTGCTTCGAACAGTGTGTTTCTATATGGTATATCAGTTTTTAGTAAGTCATACACGGGACTGCTACCTACGGGATAGATATCGAGGCTCGGAATCTCGGATACTAATTACAGACGCAATAACGGATGCATACGGTATTGTTGATACGCCATATAAAAACACATTACTAAGAGTCCAGGTTCAGAGCGTGGCATAGTGTGTTTCTATATGGTGATTGTAGTTCAATGGTAGAATCCAGGATTGTGATTCCTGTTGTTGTGGGTTCGAGTCCCATCAATCACCCCAAGTTTGTCCCTATAGATTATCGGCCAGATCGTTGCCCTTTCAAGGCGAAGAGCCCGGTTCAACTCCGGGTAGGGACGCCATAAATTTGCCTCCGTAGTATAATGGATAATTCACTTGGCTACGAACCAGGGGATGGTGGTTCGATTCCATCCGGAGGCTCCAAGTTATGTTGGGGAATAGTTAAATGGTATAACAGCAGATTTTGATTCCGCTATTCTAGGTTCGATTCCTAGTTCCTCTGCCAAGTTATAAATACAATATGAGTGTTAAATTAACAAAAGAAATTATCAACGAAAGATTGTATTCCAAAGGAATCCAACTGATTGGAGAATACCTTGGTTCGTTATCTAGCACTACATTTATGTGTACTAATGAACATAAATGGGAAGCAAGACCAAATAACGTTCTAGGTAAAAATGGATGCCCATCTTGTAATTCTAAAAAATTATTTACAGAAGTGATTAATAACAGATTATCAGATAGAGGTATTCGTATACTGACCCCTTATAAAGATTCCCTATCAAAAGCAATATTTGAATGCCAACAAGGACATAAATGGGAAGCTAGAGTTGATAGCATACTCAATGGAACAAATTGTAATATTTGTTCTCCTGGTGGATTTAAATCTAATTTACCTGCTTGGGAATATGTATTACAATATGAATCGTTTATAAAATATGGTATTACTAATGATCTAGAAAGACGAATGTCCGAACACAAAAGGAATGGGACATTTGAAATTGTTCATATCAAATATCATAGTAATGGTAAATTAGCCCAGCAATGGGAAAAATCAATAAAAAAGAAATATGGTGGAAAGTTTGTTTCGGAATGCGAATTCCCAAACGGTTGGACTGAAACTTTACCACTAAATCTGTTAGAAGAAATTCTAACTTAATACCTTTTTGTAAGTGTCAGCAAGAGAAAGTCACGCTATCTAGGTAAGTTCGAACTACCGAAATAGTAGAAGGTGACGGGTTCGACTCCCGGCTGCTCGGAAGAGCGGTGCAGATTGGTTGCTAACTGGACCGGTATCCCAAGTGACGGATCTTGACCCTGCCGGCTTTATTACAAGGGAAAATGATAGCGATATGAGGGACGCTATGCTTACAAATTCAATTCGGAGGATAGGGACGCTGGGCGTTAACTGGTCTTGAAAACCAGCCCATCTAGGGATAGGTGATAGTTCGATTCTATTATCCTCCTCCAAGTTAATGTATCCGTAGCTCAATTGGCAGAGCAGTAGTCTCCAAAACTAAAGGTTGATCGTTCAATTCGATCCGGGTACGCCATATATGCCGATGTAGCTCAGTTGGTAGAGCAGCGGATTGAAAATCCGTGTGTCAATAGTTCAAATCTATTCTTCGGCACCAGAATTTTATACCCCTATAGTTTAACGGTAAAACGGCGGATTTATATCCCGTAAGCAACAGATAATTGGTTCATCTGGGTTCAACTCCCGGTGGGGGTACCAGATATGGGACGATAACTCAGTTGGCTAGAGTATCGGACTTTTAATCCGAGAGTCGTGGGTTCGAATCCCACTCGTCCTACCATAATGGTAATGTAGCATAGTGGCCAATGCAACTGCTTCATACGCAGTCTATCGCAGGTTCGAGTCCCGCCATTACCACCATATAATTAAAGATTGTTGAGCCAGCGAAGTGCAGCATTGACATCGGTAAAATACTGCATTTCAAAATAGGTTATGTCGTACAAATCTTGTACCATGATATAGCATATACCCTCATCGTAGGATAGATGAAAACATAATCCATTGGCTGTGATTCTATCGTAGATCTTCACACAAATATTTATGTTGACAAGGCTGTTGATCTAGTATATAATATAGTTTTACTGTCCGTAGCTCAACTGGATAGAGCAACAGCCTTCTAAGCTGTAGGTCGGGGGTTCGAGTCCCTCCGGACAGGCCAACTATTATAGTTTAAATACTGGTCGATTGTTAGCATTGATTCTGTTGAATAAAAAGATTTAATATCTACGTAGCAGTCGGTTTTATTCATAAAAGAAAATTTGTGATCAAGTTCCTTAAAGAATAAACTATTCTTTAATGTGTTTTTGGAGTAGTTCATAGCATATTTCCAAAAGTCTGTATCATAATTAGAACCACCTTGATAGTAATAGCATATTAAGTCATGTATTTCTAAAACTTTTTTATAAAAATAATAGTTCATATTAGATTGATCATATCCGTGTTCAATATGATCAACTGCTAGTCTACTAATAAAACTGTAAAGCCATAGACTATTTGCAAACATAGGTTCAAAAAATACTGCTTGATTTCCATTTTTAATTATTCTTCCATCTAGAATAGTATTGGCATAATAGGCAGTAAATTGATATTCTGTGTTATCTAGTTTTTCTATAGGAATATTAATAGTAGATGCAAAATTTTTCCTAGCGAGATCGATTGAAGTTATTTTATCGTTAAACAGATATCCGTAAGAAGTTCGAGTAGACAACGGAATACCAAACATCCATCCATCAGGTGTTGCTTGATGTAATGTATATCCCCAGTCGTTGATCTCAGGTGTATTATGTACTAGACAATGATTAATTGGTAAATCTACTATAGTATAGTTTGTGTAGTCTTTAGGAAAGCCTCGACAATCTATAACATAGTCGAAATCGTAATCAATACTATCAACATTAACTAAACAACCGTATGGTATATTTTCAACTGACTCTACGCTACCTTTGATTTCTTTAAATCTATCTCCCCATATAGATCTTAATCTGTTAAGGGCAAAGTTTTGAAATTTATGAGCATTGAAATGTATAGCAGAATGATTTCCGTTTCCAAATAAGGGATTGTGAAAATCTTCTCCTCGCCAATTTTTATAAAATATAGAATGTTTTATTGTGGCATCTATATTTTGATTTTTTATAAATTCATCATAATGTCCAATTCCCAAACCGGCATTGATGCTATCAAAAAAGAATGGGTTTGTACTTTCTCCTACACCTACTGCGGGCATGGCAGGATCATAGATTGAAGTTATTTGGTATTCTCTAAGATAGAACATGAAATGACACAGTGAAAGAATACCTGCAGAACCGATACCAATAACAGCAATTTTTTTCATAGTCTGTTATTTAACGTAGGAAAGTAGTTCGGGCCAAATAACAAGTTGACAATCACAGCAGATAAGTATATAATTACTTACGCGGCTGTGAGTGGAAATATAGCAGACCTCCCGCCTAACCCATAGTTAGGAAAGGGGCCGGGGTTGAGTCATAGACATCAACCTTTGTAGGGGCAGGACCTACCAGCCGTACCAGAATTTAAAAACTTGTTGATTCAGTGAAATAAGTATGTTATAATAAGAACACGGAGAGTTGGCCGAGCGGTTAAGGCAACAGTTTGCTAAACTGTCACTGGGTAACCGGTGGATAGGTTCGATTCCTATACTCTCCGCCAAAATTTTTAAAAGAAGAATATGTATATTAAACCTACAGCAAATTATAAAATGGGCAACTTCACCAAGAACCTACTCGGAGGCCGTATGGGTCTCAAAGAACGAGCAGGTTGGAAGAAGATGATGATTCAAGCAGAATTGGCTGCTGCCCAAGCTCCAAAGAGTGTTAAGCAAGAGCGTAAGACTGGACTGCTAACTGGTTATGTAGCAGTTGACGGATCTACTACAGAATGAACATCGGTATCGTTGGTGCGGGTACAGCCAGTGCTATATCCATATTGACCATCATCGATGCTATGAATAATCATCCTAATAAATTTAGGTATACTAATTTATATTGCATACATGATCCCAATATGCCGACAGCACAAGTAGGTGAGAGTGCCAGTCCCTATGTATATGCATTGATTAATCGTGTACTAGGTACTGATTTTTCGGAAGACCTAGACAAGTACGATGGTACCTTGAGATACTATGCAAAATATTTTTGGACCGAGGCTGTTGGAAAAGATTTTTGTGTTTATCATACCACTCCGGGTGTACATTTAAATAGTCAAACATTTAGCAACTATGTTTTTGAAAAACTAAAAAAACGCTATCCGTATTTTTCCATTATCACTGATACAGTTAAATCAGTAACTAACGGTGATAATCAAGCCAAGGTATCCTGTACAAAGGTCGATTACAATTTTGATTTTGTAATCGATGCTCGAGGTACACCTAGCAATACTGAATTAGATAGCGATGCATATTGTACCGATGTTTTTGAAAGTGTAAATTCTGTAATATTATATCCAGAGTTTAAATCACATGACGAACCCTACACCGGTGCATATGTTCATAACAATGGTTGGATGTTTGGAGTGCCGCTGACACATAGAAAAGCCTTTGGTTATTTGTATAACAACAAGATTACCAGTCAGGCAGATGCTTGTCAAGATTTTGAAAGAATTAAAGGTATTGATACTGCAAATCTGCGTAAATTTTCTTGGAGGCCGTACTATAAACGTAATGCCATGGACGGTAGAATTTTTTCTACAGGGAATAGGCTCTATTTCTTTGAACCGCATCAAGCTATTCCATTGCATTACTATGTATCACTGATGGATTTGTTTATTCACGAAGTAGTAGCATTACCATTAGAAAATTTAAATTATAGAGTTAATACATTTCATAATGATCGAATGGAACAGGTGCAAAATTTAATTGCCCTCGGCTATTGCTCTAACAAAATTGAAAGTGAATTTTGGCAAACAATAAAACCCAAGGCTGTTAATCAGCTGCTGAATTCAAAAGATTGGCAAGCGTGGTTGCTCACCGTAAAGAGTTCTAGTAAAATTCTAGACTATTATACGCATAGTGCCCCAATCATGAAATTTTATATAGAAGGATTTAATATAGATTTGGATAGTTTAGAAAATCCAAACTTTTTAAGTATGTAAGAATTATTCCTCGATAGCTCAGTTGGTAGAGTGCCGGACTGTTAATCCGTTGGTCCCTGGTTCGAGCCCAGGTCGAGGAGCCAATTTATAAACTACAATGTTAATTCCATAAATAACATTATGGATAAAATATTTGTACAGATTCCGTCCTACAGAGATTCGGAATTAGTTAAGACCATAGATGATTGTATCAGCAAATGTTCTGATCCCAGTAGATTGACATTTGGGATTGCTTGGCAACATAACACCAAGGATCCCTTTGATCACGAATTAGAAAAATATTTCAACGACCCAAGATTCACCATTAAGGATATACCTTGGCAGGATTCAAAGGGCGCATGTTGGGCTAGGTCTCTGATACAGCAAATGTATCGAGGCGAACGATATACCCTACAAATAGATTCACACCATAGATTTGCCCAGGATTGGGATACATCGTTAATCAAATGTCTAGAGCAAGCAGGATCTCCCAAACCAATAATGACCGGGTATCCTAGACCCTACTACGCAAACAATGATTCTATTGCATTAGATTCTCGACCACAACTGATGGTGATTGTTAAATTTAATGAAGATGGACATATTAGATGTATAGGGCACGATTTTAAGGAACCCGCTAATAAACCTATTCGTAGCAGATTTATCAGTGCTGGATTTATTTTTACTCTAGGATCATTTTGCCAAGAGTGCCCATATGATCCTGAATTGTATTTTGAGGGTGAAGAGATATCGCTGGCCATAAGAGCATATACTTCGGGTTGGGATTTGTACCATCCGCATATCAATGTTGTATGGCACGACTACGGTACATATGATCGAAGGTTGCACTGGAGCGATCATACACCCGATCAAGTCAAACAATATTGGGTTGAATTAGAAGTAGTTAGTAAACGGCGATTGAAACAATTATTACGCATAGAGGATCAAGGCATTGATCTAGGTGCCTACGGTCTAGGCAATATTCGATCATTTGAAGACTACGAGAATTATGCAGGACTGAATTTTTCTACTAGGACCTATCATCCAGATGTTAGAGACTGGAAAGAACCTCCTACAACATTTACTGATGACAAATATATTATATTTTCTCCATTTAGATCCGGGTTGAGTAATGTCATAATGAGTTATGAATTGGCGTTTTCTATAGCACATATCACTGGTAGAACTCTAGTACTTCCTCCTACAACATTCTTAACTCATATCACAGAAGGTAGCAAGGAACAATGGCCTAGTATGTGGCAGTTGTTTGATCAGTATAATAACGAATTTGACACTGCAGAACTTGACGAATTAAAAAATGCAGGTAATTATTATTCTTGGTTTGTTAATACTAATTTGGCTGATTGTTATTCCCCGCCAGAAATACAACACAATGTGCCGATGGCAGATGCCGGCTGGTGTATAGTCAATGACTACAACAGCATAAAAGATAATCCAGATTTTATAAACTTTGCAGGCTCGAGAAAAATTATAGATTTAAATAGACCGGAAAAATATATACATCTTGAGAATTCTCTGTTTCAACACTACTGGTATTGGGTCTATGCGGGCGATGCCGTACAAAGAAATTTATTAAAAAATAAAATAAACAAAGCATTTAGGTACAGTCAACAATACTACGACATGGTCAATGCCGCGGTTAATATAGGCCAATACAATGCAGTTCATGTTCGCCGCGGTGATTTTTTTATTCAGTACGGGCAATCTTTAGAGGCCATCAATACTGAAGATAAACTACTATCTCAGATAGAAAAGTTATTAGATCCAAGTTTACCTTTGTATATTGCCACAGATGAGACCAACAAAGAGTTTTTTAATCAAGTGGCAGCAAAGTATAAGATTTTTTTCATTGATGATTTTTTTCAGAATCTTTCAAAATTAGATTGTGCAATTATAGAACAGATTATTTGTAGCCAGGCTCTGCGATTCGAAGGAACTATACCATCCACATATACCAAGCGTATAAATATCATGCGGGGGCTAGACGGCAGGGCTGCTGCTGACTATACTGGTATCAACGAAATTACTCAACATTCACCAGAGATGGATAATCCATTACCCTGGACAATCACAAATAATTTATGGGGATGGAATATGAGTTCCCATCCACAATGGACACAAGAAAATGTATCATAACGCAGAAATAGTTCACTGGATGAGATATCAAAAATCTCATGTGTTTATACCCACACACGCTGACATCGATTTAACCAATGTCTGCAATCAAGATTGTGTTTATTGTAACAGTGCCGAGTTTAGAGCCCGTGTTCCTGTACAAAAGAAATATCCAGAGTACATCAAACTACTAGATCAACTAGCAGGGTGGCGTGCCCACAAACCCAATAGTTATGGCACACTGCACAGCATCAGTTATCCCGGTGGCGGTGAACCTACCGTACTACCAGGCTATGAAAAAGTTTTAGAACATACCATAGACCTTGGCTTCATGTGCAGTATTACCACCAATGGCAGTAAGTTAGATGCACTGATCAATAATGTTAACCCCGATAAAATTAAACTCATGGCATGGGTTGGCATTGACATCGATGCCGGTAATCAATCAACCTACGAACAAATTAGACGCAGTCTAACCAGAGTCAGTTTGTTTGACAAAGTCATGGACAATGCTAAAAATTTAGTTGGCCTAGGTGCTAATGTAGACTTCAAAGTATTGCTGGGCAATGAAAATTCTACTAGAGTAGAACTAGACAGCATATTTGAAACTAGCAAACGCATTGGTGTAAGAATGGTTTATTTTAGGCCTATGATTGTAAACAATACCGTGTTTGCCTATACGGAGGATATGTTAAAAGACATTGAAGATCTAAGTGTCAAATACCATGTTCCCTATAAGATAAACAAGACCAAGAGTTTAGAAAGAACATACACTCGCTGTCATCAAATGTTTCAATTTCCTGTGTTTAGTGCAGACGGTCAAATTTATCTGTGCTGTGAAAATAGAGGCAACCCTAACTTCTGCCTAGGATCTTGGTCTGAGAATGATGTTAGAGATCTTTGGTTGAGCAAACGACACTACGAAATATATAATAAGATTAATACAAAATTTTGTCAGCCTTGTAGACCAAACTACAACAACATTCAGATTCAAAAAATTATAGACGATCCTAGTCTATTAGAAAACCTATATGTATAAAATATGAAATTCAATCAGGTACTGAACAAAGAAGAATTAAAGTCCATCGAACTGGCCATGCTAGGTCGAGATGACCTACACAGCGAAGATCCTAACTATTATTTTAATACTTTGGGATTTTATAATTTGCCCGAAACACTGCCATTTGTTGATCGTCTGGAACAACTGGTCAAAAGTTCAACATGGGGTAATATCGAATTTCAAAATACCTATACTAGGATATATCAAAACGAAAGTTTTCTAGGCATACATACTGATAGGGCAGGATTAGATATCACTATTAGTTTGTGTGTAAAAAACGACTATATCGAATGGCCGCTGTGCGTTAGCAATATTCCCTGGGAGGGGTCGTGGCGTACTGATGTAGATACTGCAGATTGGCGAAATAATTTTACTGCTGTTAATCTACAAGAAGGGGATGTGGGAATTGTAGAAGGATCTAAATTCCCACATTGGAGAGATCGATTACACTGTGGCGCTGACGACAAATTAATCTATACATTTTTTCATTGGAAAAAACTTGCTCTTGTAGTATAAAGGTAGTACACTATATTGGTAATGTAGAAGCGCTGGATCGTTACCAGCCTAGAGCACCAGAATAATGTGGGTGTGTTGCCGAATGGTTAGGCCGCAGATTGCAAATCTGTTTTATGCAAGTTCGAATCTTGTCACCCACTCCAAGATAGAGTTATAAATATTTTTAATGCGGGTATGATGTAATGGTAACCTACCACTTTGCCAAAGTGAATTCGCGAGTTCGATTCTCGCTACCCGCTCCAAATACTGGAACCTCCTTATTGGGAGGTTTCTTTTTAACTTAAAATTTATGCCTACTAGATAAATAAACATAATAGGAGATTGTTATGTTATGCGATTATGGTTGTGGTAAAGAATCAAACCACATTCTTAAAAATGGTAAGAACTGTTGCAGTAAAAGACCTGCAGGTTGCGAGGTATTAAAGAAAATTAATTCTAAAAAAACTAAAGAAGTATATGACAACAATAAACGTATACCAATGAAATCGCTTTATCGAAGCCTTCCGCAAGAAACTAAAGATAAAATGAATTGGGCTAAGGGGAAATCTTTAACTCCTAACGAAGAAATATTTACTGAGAATAGTTTATATGCCAATGAATTAGTTAAAGGGCGTATTGTAAAAGATAATCTATTAGAATATAAATGTGTTAAATGCGGAATAGATAGTTGGTGTGGAGAAACTATTGTATTAGACTTAGATCATATCAACGGTGATAATCGTGATAATCGATTGTCCAATTTAAGATACCTATGTCCAAATTGTCATAGCCAAACAGACACATATAAAGGTAGAAATAAGAATACTGGAAAACTTAAGATAACTGACGAGGAATTATTGACAGCTTATAGAAAAACCGGTATAATAAGACAAGCACTAATTGATGTAGGACTTGCTGCCAAAGGTGGGAACTACGAAAGATTGAAAAAATTGATAAGCAAAAATGCTTGACAATAGATCTAAATGGTGCTACAATATATACTTACTAAGCAATTAGTAATTGTTCTTTAAAAAGTTAATTTAAAAAATTTGCCCGGGTGGTGAAATAGGTAGACACAAGAGACTTGAGAGTAAAATTTGAGTGCCCTATTGGAAACGATAGGAGTAGAACCCGTCAAATTCGGTGAAGGCTGTAAAATGCTAATACCGAGCGAAGCCTAAGTAGAAATACTTTTGAACGTGTAGAGACTAGACGGCGGGAACCTAAAGCGT
>Ga0214164_1000110_pt1 | contig 53864 bp, 27 predicted proteins | sample TroBogepilimnion_13_FD_153003 | JGI IMG/M metagenome (GOLD analysis project Ga0214164, IMG submission 153003) | Freshwater microbial communities from Trout Bog Lake, WI - Practice 03JUN2009 epilimnion v4 | ecosystem: Environmental > Aquatic > Freshwater > Lake > Epilimnion/Euphotic zone ... | reverse complement strand
AAGCTCCAAGAAGGTTATACGTGCTTCTAAGCTAGCTATCTGAGCTTGCTGTGCTTTCACAGCTTCGATCAGCAGTGCAGTCAGCTTCTCATACTGCACGGTGAGATAGTTCTCACCGCTCTTGCTGTTGCCGTCCGCATCACGATCAAACGGCGCTGGTCGTACGGCTTCTGGTAGCACAGCTTCAACTTCCTGGGCAATCACACCAACATCATGCGTCTTGACTGGATCAAAACCCAGGTCCTTGGTCAACGATTTCCAATCAAAGGTAACGCCCCTTAGGCTCATCACTTTTGGTATGGGATCAGTGATAAGCTCCACATTTTCTTTGAGCCTGCCATCGGAGCTGTAGGCCGTTATCTCGTTGGTAGCTAGTATGGTACCAGCTGTGGCACTTGGGGCAGTGTTCACACCCAGTGCCGTGGTCTGCGTGCTGCTGGCCACTGTGAGCACACCTGCACCGCTCAGCAACATGGCCTGCGTGGTACCACCATACCATTTGAACTGTGTTGTGGCAGTAGTTGGCACGCCAAACCACAGTGTGTTATTTTCTATACCTATGGCATAATCTGCTGAGCTGGCACCAACTTGCGGATACAGTAGCAGCTTGGTGCCAGCACTGCTGGTAGTAAAGGTTGGTGCATTAATACCACCAGTGTTCCAAGCTATCCAGTTGCTGGTGGCATTGTTGAGGCTGATCTGTGAGCCTGCAACCGATGTGGCAGCTATCCTTATGCCTCCCTTGAGATCAAGGTTGTAACCTGTGGTGGCTGAGGAACCTGTGGTTGTTATATTACCAAGAGTATCTATGCGCATGCGTTCTGCACCAGCATTGTTGATAGTGATCACACCAGCTGTGTCGTTGTTATTGATAACAAACTGCCCACTACCGTACTTGACCATGTCTACCGTTGTTGTACCGGTGTTAGCACTGTTTTGAGTTACCAGTCGTATGATAGTACCACCAGTTAGATACCCAGTACCACTATAGGTGTTAAAGAAATCCTGGTATGACAGACCATTGTATGAGGTCTGAGTCCTGAGAGCACCGTAAAACGACGGACTCTGGATGTCCAATGTATATGTAGGCGCTGTTTGACCCATGCCAACGTTGCCTGTGCTGGTGATGTACATTTGCGGACTAGCAGGAATAACATCGGTGTTCTCAGTGTAGAATGCTAGATATCCACCAGCAAAGCTTCCTGTTACTAGCTGTCCTGCTTCAATTTTTGCTGCTGATCTATAATTTGCCGCACTGTGATATCCAAATAATATGCTTGTCGCAGCAGTAGCAGTGCCAGAGGTGTAGGGGTTCGTGATTCTCAGGGCAGTTTCGTTCGCAGCGGTACCAGGACTTGCCACATCTAATTGATATGCAGCCGTAGCTGTGTTAATGCCAACCTGACCACTGCTGTTGATGCGCATGCGTTCTGAATAGGTTTCAAGTCCTACTGTGTTAGTGTAGGTACCAAACACCAACCCGCCGCCATTGATGCCATAGATGTTGCCACCACCAGCGGTAACACCGCTATTGCCACCAACCAGCTGAATGCCACCCGCGTTGGTTCCTTGGCCAGTCAGCACCAAGGTAACGTTGCCCCCGCCGGGTGGTATGAGGTTCTGGCCAACCAGGATGTTGCCATTGTAAGTTATGCGCATGCGTTCTGTGTAGGTTTCTGCGCCCACTGCACCTGTATAAGTCGCGAACTGCAAACCACCGCTGTTCATGGCCTGTATGTTGCCACCGCCACCCGTGCCACCGCTGAGCTGCAACCCACCGCCATTGGTGCCAACGCCCTGTATTACCACTGTGGCATTGCCGTTGGCTATGGTAGCTGTGCTGTTCACCAGCACGTTGCCCACGCTGGTCACGCGCACACGCTCTGTGCTGGCTGTGCTCAGCGATATGGTGCTAGCCACTGGACTGAATATACCTGCTGCAGTGGGTGCAGAACCAAATCCCAGCGTGACTGCACCTGTGGTCAGTGTCGTGGGTGTCATACCAGTGGTGCCAGCATTGAAACTGCTCACGCCTGATCCTGCACCACCATAGCCAGTGGTTTGGAAGGTGCCATCTGGGAAGTATATGCCAGCTCCACCGGCTGTGACGTTTTGCAGCACGATGTTGCCATAGTACATGGCCGTGCCGAACACTGCCATGACGTTGCTGGTTACCACAAAGCTGTTGGTGGCCGTGCCTATGCCTATCCTGCCAGTGAATGTATTCATCACAGCAGCGCTGGTGAATCCGGTGAACGCACTGGTAGTAGACACGCCGATGTTACCGTTGGTATCTATCCTAAGGCGTTCGCTATAGGTTTCAGCACCAACAGCGCCAGCGTATGAACCAAATGCCAATCCACCGCCGTTGATGCCGTAGAGATTGCCACCGCCAAGAGTTCCACCTGCCAGCTGCAGGCCTCCTGCGTTGGTGCCCACTGAATTGATGACCACCTGTGTGTTGCCGCCCAGCGGGGCAGTGGTGCCATTGACCAGCAGATTGCTGGCACTGTTGATGCGGAAGCGTTCAACTGCACTGGTGCTGAATGCAACCACACCTGCAGTAGGATTGAACATGCCGCTCTGCAGTTCACCGTTCCATGCATAACCCGGAGTCACAGCTGTGTCTATCACAGGACCCCAGAACTGGAATCCATTGGCAGCAACCACTATGTTACCACCTGCCCAGATGTTGCCAGCCACACCCAGTCCTGCATTTGCACCTGTGAGTACCAACGCACCTGTGCTGCTGCTTACGCTGAGATTGCTGCCGTTTATTAACAAGTTACCGCCAAATGAGCTCTGCTGCCCACCAGCGTTGATGTTACCACCGAGACCTATGCCACCGTTGTTGTTCAGGATTATGGCGCCTGTGGTGGTGCTGGTGCTGATGTTACCACCAGTGACTATGATGTTCATGGTGTTCAGCGTGGTGTTCACCACTTCCACGTTGGTGACTACCAAGTTGCCAGTGACTATGATGTTGCCACCCACATACAAGTTGCCGGCTACACCAACTCCACCTGAGACAATCAATGCACCTGTGGTGCTGCTGATGCTGGCATTGGTGCTGTTTATGGTCACGTTCTGGCCGAACAAGCCATAAACGTTGCTGATCAGTGTGTTTACCGTGGCCGTACCTGCGCTCTGTATGGCGCCGTTGCTGGTCAAGCTAGAAGCTACGGCTGCTCCGTTGCTGTTAATGGTTGCAGCGGTTACTGGTCCCGCTGCCTGCACGAAACTGTTGCTGTATATGCCATTACCAACCACGGTGCTGTTGCTGTTTACAGTTGCAGCAGTCACTGGTCCCACAGCCTGCACGAAGCTGTTGCTGTAAATGCTGCTGCCTACGATGCTGCCGTTGCTGTTCACTGTGGCTGCTGTCACTGTGCCAACTGTTTGCACGAAAGTATTGCTGTATATGGCATTGAATGCAGCAGTACCAGCTGAGCTAAGGCTCTGTCGCAGACCAACGTTATTGGCGCTGTCTATGCGCAAGGATTCTGTGTAGGTTTCATTACCCACAGCACCTATGTAGGTGCCGAACAGCATTCCGCCACCATTCAAGGCTGTGATATTACCACCACCTGCTGTACCTCCGCTGAGCTCAATGCCACCGCCATTTGTGCCGAGGCCTTGGATGACCACGGTGGCATTACCACTTAGTGGCAGTGTGGTTGTGTTATGCAGCACATTGCCATTTGGAGTGATGCGCATGCGTTCTGCATATACTTCGCTGCCCACTGCCCCTGTGAATGAGCCAAACACCAGCCCGCCTGTGCTGAGGCCAGCAATGTTGCCGCCACCTGATCCGCTGCCCACCAGCTCGATACCGCCCCCATTGGTACCTAAGCCTTGTATCACTACAGTGGCATTACCGCCTAAGGGCGCAGCAGCAGTACCTATCAGCAGATTGCCGTTGCTGTTGATGCGCATTCGCTCTGTGTAGACTTCTGCACCCACCGCTGCCACGAATGTGCTGAATGTCATTGTGGCCGAGCTTGGTGCAGCTATGTTAGCACCTCCAGCGGCGTTAGCTACCAATTCAATACCACCACCAAGCGCACTGTTTACCACTAGAGTAGCAGTAGGACCGGCAGGTGTGATGCTTTGGCTGTTTATGAACAGGTTACCATATCCAAACGCGGTAGTCTGTGATGTGATCCTAAATACTTCGTTGTAACTGCTAGAGCCTGCACCAAAGCTTAGCACACCAGGGCTGGACAGTGCAGTGATGTTGCCACCACCTGAGCCATTGCCCTGCAGTTCCAATCCACCATTGTTGGTTCCTATGCCACGGATCACCATGGTGCTGCTGCTGATGCTTGGCGTGGTAGTGGTGTTCAGCAGCAGGTTACCCAGATTGGTCACTCGCAACCTTTCTGTGCTGGCAGTGGCAAGGCTTATGGTGTTGGCACTGGGACTGAATATGCCAGCTGCGGTTGCTGTGCTGCCATAGGCCACGCTGACCACCCCAGATGTAGCTGAGCTAGGAGTTAAGCCAGTGCTGCCAAAATTGATGCTGATCACGTTGTTGGTGCTGTTGAATGCCGTTACCTGCAGAGTGCCGTCTGGGAAGTAAATGCCACTACCGCCAGCTTGAGTGTTGGCTATGGTGATGTTACCATATAGATTGCTGCTGCCATAAACGCTGAATATATTACCTATACCAACTGTTGTGGTGGTACCAACTCCGATGTTGCCGCCAACGAGATTGGTAGTGCCTGCACCTATGTTTAGATTGCCACCTATGCCAACGCCGCCATTAATCACCAATGCACCATTAGCAGTTGAAGTGCTAACAGTGTTATTGCCGATGTACAAGTTACCTACTAGCACAGGTCCACTGAGATAGCTGGCTACGTTGGTGTTGCTGTAATTTCCCCCGCCGCCGGCTGTTATGAGGAATGAACCGTCTGGAAAATACACACCGCTCTGTCCTGTGCCGTTCTGCAACACCAAATTGCCGTAGATGTTCTCGGTACCATATACAGTAAATGCATTGCTTGCGCCAAAAGTAGTTGTGGTCCCAACGCCTATCTTGGCTGCAAACAGCGTGTTAACGCCGCTGATGTTGCCGCTGGTACCTGTGGTTACGATGTTGCCGTTGACGTTTAGATTACCGCCTATGGCAGCACCACCGTTGGTTATCAGAGAACCTGTGAGATTAGAAGTGCTAGCAGTGGCGTTTGCGATGTAGAGATTGCCAACCAACACTGGACCACTGAGATAGCTAGCCACATTAACATTGTTGTAGTTTCCAGTACCAATGTTAGCTGCGGTGCTTAGTAGAGAACCGTCGGGGAAATAGATACCAACACTGTTGGTATTGACATTGCTCAGCACTATGTTCCCGTATACACTCAGTGCATTGGCTGTGGTACCCTGCGTGCTGGCCGTGCCTATGCCCACTGATTGCCTGAATATCACAGACACGTTAGCATCAAGTCCCGCTGCAGGAATGGTCGTGCCTATGCCCACGTTGCCACTGTTGGGCACGATGACCATGCTGGTAGCTGCTATGACCGTACCACTGTTAGCTGAGGTGATAACGCTGTTGGATTGATATTGAGTGTTGTTGTCAGAGGCAGATAGGCCAGTGAACGGGACTAAATCAACCAAGGCGATGTGCTCCAATTATGCTGGATATTTAGTTGAATCTACAGCTGGTAATCAGCTATAATAATTCAACATCGGAGATCACACCATGCACATACACGAAATCATGCAAGCAGCCGACTATAGGATGGTACAGGGCAGAGACTGGCTCTGGGATTTCCTAGGCAAGGATTGTCGCGAAGTGCTGTTTGAAAGCTACGGCTTGCATGAAAGCCACGAGCACTTTCCGGTGGATGCTGTGTTTCACTGTGCCACAGGCGATGTTAGGCAGCTGACAGTGCAGATGCCCAATCTCATGGTGTATCGCTGGATGGCTCCTGCGGCACATGCCGGATATGTTCTAGCCTGCAAGGACCTAGGCGAGACACCTTACAAAGAGCAGGGTATAAATTGGATAGAAACTGATGCAGACATCATCAAGCTGATTGCCATAGCACTGCACCCAGAACGCAGGCCAGACGATACCGACGAGAGCTATCGCTGGGAAGGCAGCGATCTATATATGGACACTGTGCTTGACAGCGTCGGCGACGTCAACGTCAATCCCTGATATTAAGCTTGTGCTTCTTGCCAGCTCAGTCGTGCCTGGATGCCCTGGCTAGCAGCACCCAAGTTCTGACATACGATGCTAAGCACGTCTGGACCGTCTGGATACAACTGCTGTCCAGCTGTGTTGTTCTGTCCACCACCCAGGATTGAGTTACCAAGGTCGCGCACTGCGCTTAGGTCAGTGTAGGTATCGTTGTAACCGCTACCACCGCCAGCTGTGACGAAGAACGCGAAGATGGTTTCACCGCCGACGATGGTAGTTCCCACAGGATGGTACGCAACCTGTGCCAAGCTTGATCCACCTACCTGCTGGAATGTGCTGGCTGTTCCGCTTGGAGGCACAACCACACCGTTGAGCACGATGTTGATTAGGAACACGCCATTGGCAACCACGTCCATGGCGAACGGCTGCAGCTGCATGTGATTGATCAGTTCCTTGTTACCAAGCACACCGCCTTGGCCTGCCTGCACGCTGGGACTGATGCGCACGCTGAGCAGAGGAGCTCTCTGGTTAGCACCCACGTTCAACGGAGATACCTGTCCTGCGATGAAGATGAAGGATTTATCGTTGTCGAACTTGCCGTCCATGATAGCACTGGTTCCCCAGTGTGCTATCTGAGGCGTGAAGAATGGTGCATGCTGCTGTATGCCTATGGGCTGAGTGGCACTGTAGGTATGTGTCACGTTGGGATTTGCCATGGCCAGCGTGGTAAGCGTTATGCTACCGGTGGCGACCGGAGCTTGGTTCAGTGTCAGGGTGTTGGGAGCGCCATAGACCACTTTCTGGATGTAGGTATTGTTGAGGATACCTGTTCCGGTCACATACATTCCTGCCTGCACGCCTGCGTTGTAGAGGCTGGTAGTTGTGGTCACGTTGCAGTTACCGCTAACGGTGCTTACGCTGGCCACGGTGCCAGCAGTCTGACCGCGCGTGATAACGTTGAAACTGGTTGGTGTGACCGTGTCATAACTGACATATTCTTGGTTGTTGTAATCTTTGATCAGCAATATGCCGCCTGCTGTCTGTGGGAACGCGGCAGTGTTGGCAACGTTTAGGGTAGTTGCGCCTGAGGCAAATGTAGCAGTCAGCTGAGTTTCAGGTACTTCATTGTTGACTTCATAGTGGGCCGGCAAGTTACCCGAGCGCATGTATGAAAGATACTGCACGTTGTTGTGCTGCAGCTTGTGCGCATAGTAGATGGTACCGTCAACGGTGCGCACGCCCCAGCGCACGAAACCTGCACCGTACCAGCTGTAGTCTATGTACCACATCTGTATCTTGGTTAGATCGATGGCGTAACCGCTTGGACCTGTGCCGTCCAGCTTGTCTATGTTGAATGTGCTCTGTGCGATCCTATTGTCCTGCACCTTGCTGACCTGGCACTGGCTTATGGTTGCGCCGCGATAGGCAGGTGTTATGGTCATTGATGTATTGCTGAGTATCTGCAACACTCTGTAGGTCTGACCGCGTATGACTATGTAATCGCTGGGCAGCAGTTGGCTTGCAAACTGAGTCTGTGTGCCATCCGGTGCAGTGATACCTGTGATGGTGCTGCTACCAAGGGTAGCGCTGACATATCCAGCGATCTGCTGCGTGGCACTGCGTCTAACAGCATACAGAGTCTGACCATCGAACTCCCAGAACAATCCGTTCTGCTGCTCAAACAGTCCCATGCGCACCTTGCTGCCATACCAGCTGTTGGGACCCACGTTGGGTATGCCGGTTACGGTTGTGCTGCCCAGCGTCTGCTGTGCGTACACGTTGATGGTGTAAGCGTCTGGTGTCTGCTGTACCGTGTACGAACCTGCATATCCACTTGGTATGCCGTTGATGCTGGTCGCACCAACACCACCTGACACCGGCGCAGTGTTGCTGATATAGATGTTGGCACCAGCTGACAGATAATGCGGCGTCTTGGTCTTCACAGTTATTAGCGCACCAACGCCGGTGCTGTTAGCAGTAATAGTATCAACTGGTACCTGCGGTTTGACTATGGTACCCGTGCTGACCTGTATGCCTTTACCTGATTGATAGCGGAAGTATCTGCGTGTCTGGCGCATCACAGCCACGTTGTGCGCCACGGGATTACCAGTGGTGAAGAACACGCCACCGTCAAAGGCCCTGTGGCTGATCACGATGTCTGTGCGCGGGCTCACATTGGCCACGTTTGATCCTGTGGCAGGTATGGCATTGAGGTTCACGGTGGCCACGCTGTCACTGGTAAAGCCTGTGACTGTCCATGATCCATTGAAGGTGGCCACGTTGCTGTTGCTGACCATGATACCATTGCCAACCTGCAGACCATGCGGGTTGTTGAAAGCAAAGGTAGCTTGTGTGGTACCTGGTACGAAGGTGATGCCGCTGCCAAGGTTTACCGGAGTCAGAGTGTAAGCACTGTTGGTATACGGCGATCCTCCATACACAGCACTGGCACTGGGGTTGAATATGCTGCCGGTTGTGCCCTGATAGGCATACCTGCTGCTGGCCACAAGGCCGTTACCATATTGGTTGGTGTTTTCAATCATGAAGCTGCCGTTGGCAGCAGGGAAGTTGGTATCGGCTATGTACATGGGCTGGCCAGTTACTGGCAGTGCTTGGTTCATCCAGTTCCATGCTGCCGGGCTGTTTATGGCATTAAGGGTGTTGGCATACAGTGTCACGCTGGTATCGCTGTTGATAACAGCCACCTGGCCAACTGGCAAATAAGCGCTGGTAAACACGTAGAAACCAGTGAGCAACTGCTGCGTGAACACAGTGTTGGTGCCGGCTATAGTATTGCTGCCGCTGGCAACTGTGATGGTACCTGTACCTGCTGTGAATCCCACGTTAACGGTGAAAAGCGTGCTGTTGGTAGCTGCGTTGATGTCGCTGACGTTCAGGGGTGACTGGAAGTTCACATAGAAGCTGGGCTTGTTGTTGGTCAGACCTATGGTCTCCCACTTGGTGCTCTGTAGACCGTATTCAAAGTCAGTATCGATCAGTGCCTGCGGTTCTGATACACGCTGCTTGCCCACTGGATCCAGCTGCGTCTCGAAAGGCGTGACGTAATCCTGCTGCTCATCGACCAGTATCTGCAGCTGGTCAGTGCTCTTGAAGCTGGCACCTGTGGTGTTGTAAGACACCGTGATGTTGGTGATCACGCTGCCAGGATTGGTGGTATAATCATAGGCAAAAGTAGCCAGTAGATTCTGATCGCTGAAATTATAGATCACAGTGTTGTTGGTCACGTCCGTGATCAACAGGAGGCGCTGTTGTGCTATGTAACCTGGTACGGTTATCAGCTTGGCAGCCGGAGTGAAAGTGTAGTATACCTGCGGTGTAACCCTACGCATCGTGTGTTCCTAACGCTCCCATCAGTCTGCCATCGCCACGTTTAGTGCTTTGAATGGATATGTCACATTGTTGTTTATCGGTGTCACATTTGTGAGAATGCGGCCGCTGAAATCCTGCTGCTGTGACGGAGCGCGGGCAAATGTTATGGTGTTTCCGTTGGTCAGCTTGTAACCCCTGTTGAATATCGTCACTTCATTCAGATCCACTAAGTCAGGCAGCGTTACAAACGGTGCCAACACCGCACCACCAACTGCTACCAGCAGCTGCTGAGGTGTTGCGATATTTATGTTAGTAGAACCAATGCTGAGATTGAAACTTGTGGTGATGCCATCAAATGCTGTGCTGATATCGTTCAACACCAACACTCTGTTGGCAGTGGTTTGGTAAGTACCGTCTGGGAAAAGCAGAGCAGCACCCAGATTCACGTTGCCGCTCAGCGTGCTGGTTCCAGAAATAGCTAGATTTCCAGTGGCAGTGAGGTTGCCGGCAAACGAACCTGCTCCACCGAACGTGCCAGCTCCACCAAATGTGCCAGCTCCGCCAAAGCTGCCATAGCCTGTGACATTGACATTGTTGTTGAATACAGCAGCATTGCCCACCGTGAGCGTGCCACCTGCTGAGATGTTGCCTGCAAAGCTGGCGCCATCTTGGCTCATCAGCATGCCTGATCCGCCAGCTGGCTTGAATATGTTGACATTGCCGTAGAAGTTGCTGTTGCCCACTACCACGAATGCTTGATTGTTGTTGCTGGTTCCTATGCCCACGTTGCCGGTGAATATGTCACCGCTCCTGCGAACCACATCACCTATGGCAAAGGTCATGCTGCTCACAACTTCGACGTTGGCGCCTGCTGACAGTCCGTTGACCAGGACCACCGTGGCACCATCGCTGGCTGTGTAATCAGTAGCGTATACAAGCTTGATGCCATTGACATAAACGTCAACATAGCCTGGTGCATATGGACCTTGGCTGGCAAACACTGACTGTCCTGCGCTGGCCACATACAGTGCCCTTCGCTGTGTGGCCAGCTGTCCCAGTGTGCTGCCTTGCACCCAACCCTGGAACTGCAGCACGCTGCCCACGTCTGGCGCCACAACAAATTGCACAGTGCTGCCATCTGTGGCATAGAAATCGTAGCCAGATATCAGCTTGACACCGTTGCTGTACACGTCTATGTAACCAGGAGTATAAGCAAAACCTGTGTTGTAACTGGTCACGTTGGCCACTAACACAGGATAGACATTGTTGCCTTGTACCTGAGTGGTTCCGCCGCTGTTCCAACCAGTGAGCTGCACGATTGACCCCACTTGCGGAGCTGCAGCAAACGTGACGTTTACACCATCTGTGGCCGTGAAATCATAACCTTGTACCAATCTCACACCATTCAAGAACACGTTGAGATATCCTGGTGCATAGCTGAACCCAGTAGCGTACACAGTGACGCCGTTGGTCTGAACGTTGAATATGTTGCTGCCTGCTATGGCAAATCCAGTAGGAGCGAGAGCAGCAGCTATGGTTAGCTTGATCTCAACCCTGGCAAACTGCGGTGCGCCCACTGCCAGCACTATGTTGGTACCAACCCAGCTATAGGTGCTGATTCTCTGATACACACCGTTCACAAACACCAGGGTGAGATTGAGACCACCACCACTTATGGTGTATGGGTACACGCTGAACGTGGTCTGACCAGCTGTGGCAGTAAAGGTGAAAGTCTGTATGCTGGTGTTGGCACTGAGCTGGTTAGCACTGTTGATGAACGTGCCATCTGGGAACACGATGCCGTTGTTCTGACCTGAGCTATCACCAATGTGTACGTTGCCCCAGACGTCCAAAGGATATATTGGATTGCTGGTACCGATACCCACAGCACCAATCATGCTGTTGTACACGAAGTTGTTGGTACCTCCGAACACACCGTTGTTGTTGAACTGTATGTCTGTGTTGTAACCACCAGGTGTTCCGCCGCCTGTGGCAGCTGTGGTCATAAAGGTACCGTCTGGGAAGTAGATGCCGCTACCACCGCTGGCATTGTTGGCTATCTGCAGGTTGCCATAGAGGTTGGTACCACCATATACGCTGACTAGATTGCCCACACCATTTGGAATAACCGTACCAATACCAACCTTACCACCGATTAGATTGGTAGTGCCAGCACCAATATTGAGATTGCCAGCAACACCGATGCCACCGGCTATGGTTAATGCACCTGTGGTGCTGCTGATGCTGGCATTGGTGCTGTTTATGGTCACGTTCTGCCCAAACACGCCATATACATTGCTGATCACAGCATTCACAGTGGCAGTACCTGCTGCCTGTATGCTGCTATTGCTGGTTATGCTTGCACCAACTATGGTGCCATTGCTGTTCACTGACGCAGCTGTGAACGCGCCTCCCTGCACGAAATTGTTGCTGTAGATGCCCGAGCCAACTATGATGCCATTGCTGTTGATGCTGGCAGCAGTGACAGCACCGCCTTGGATGAAGCTGTTGCTGTACATGCCATTCACAGTGGCAATACCGGCGGCTTGTATGGTGGTATTGCTGTTTAAGCTGCTGCCTACAACAGTGCCATTGCTGTTGACTGCTGCAGCTGTTACTGTGCCAGCTGCCTGTATGGCACCGTTGCTGACGAGATTGCCAACCGTGGCACTGCCAGCTGCCTGTATGGTGGTGTTGGATACCACACTGTTGAGCTGTGCTAGGCCACTGGTTTCAAGCGTAACGGTTCTGATGTCTGCGTTGCTGATCAAATTAGCAACCTGTACCAATCCCGCAGCTTCCAAAGTCACTGTGCTGATGTCAGTGTTGCTGATCAGGCTGTTTAGCGTAGCAACTCCTGTGGTATTGACACCACCACCGATGCTTAATAGTACTCCGTTGTCATTCCAGAACAGAGCAGCAGTATTGCCACTGAAGGTATTGCTGTTACCCGCGAATTGTATGGTACCCGGCAAGCCATAGCTAGGCGTGTTAGCTGCAGCAGTGTCTTGGAACGTACCATCGGGGAACACCACACCGCTGGTAGTGCTCAGTGTGTTGGTTATGTAGATGTTGCCGCTGATCAGCTGATTGCCAAACACACCGAGGCTCTGTGTGCCCCAGGCAAACGGTGTGCTTGTGCCTATGCCCAGCTGATTCGTAGCGGAGATGCTGTATGATGTCACGCTGTTCTGCGCTAAGAAATCACCAAACCCATTTAGCGTAGCCGATACACAGCCGCCGCCATACCATGTGTATCCAGATGTGTAAGGTATGTTGAAATACATGCTAGGCGACGGATCGATGCCGATGCTGTAGATACCGCCCACATTATCATTGTAGAGATAGATCTTATCGCCTAGTGCGCTGTTAAATGGATAATCAACACCATTGATACCAAAATCAATGAGATTAGCAGTGGCATTGTTTAGGCTTATTTTGCCACCGTTCACGTCCAGCGTGTTGGTGGTAGTGTCATAATATAAGTTGCTGGTATCGCCTGCGAATGTGTTGCCTGCCCCTGCGAATTGGACAGTGCCCTGTGCGCCAAAGCTGGGTGTGCTGGTGGCTGCTGTGTTCTGGAAAGTGTTGTCTGGGAACACTATGCCGCTGATGGTTGCAGTATTGCCTATGTGTATGTTGCCGTAAACATCCAATGGATACTGTGCAGTAGCAGTGCCTATGCCAACGTTCACGTTGGCTATGATGTTGTTGGCAGTGAGCTGTCCCGCAGCCTGTATGCTGCTGTTCGAAGTTATAGCACTGCCAACGATGGTACCATTGCTGTTCACACCACCCACAATGATGTTACCAGCAGCTTGGATGAATGTGTTGCTGTAAAGAGCATTGACTGTGGCAGTGCTTGCTGCTTGTATGATGCTGTTGCTGTTAAGGCTGGCCACAGTGGCTGTACCAGCACTCTGTATGAATAGATTTGAATACAGAGCATTCACAGTAGCTGTGCCTGCTGATTGCACGAAGCCGTTGCTGTAGATGTTGGCACCTGTTATAGTGCCATTGCTGTTGAGGCTGTTGAACGTGGCAGCACCTGCAGCTTGTATGAAAGTGTTGCTGTAAAGCGCATTAACTGTGGCAGTGCCCGCAGCCTGAATGGTGGCATTGCTGTTGACAGAGCCGCCGACTATCTCGCCAATAGCATGCACGAACGTGTTGCTCTTGAGAGCATTGCCAGTGATATTACCAATGGCATGTATGTTGAGGTTGCTGTAAAGCTCACCTACTTGAGCGACGCCAAATGACTGTATGGTGCTGTTGCTGATCAGTGCCGCTGTTACTATGTTGCCTGTGGTCTGTAGGTTACCAGCAATGCCAACATCACCTTCCACGGTCAGCGGCACTGCTATGTCAGCTGCAGTTGGACCCAGAGTAGCTATTATGTTGTTGGCCATCAATCCGCCAGCTACGAAACGTATGACCTTACCGTCGGTGCCGGTACCTACTACCAAGTTACCGCCCGGATAAGCGCTGCTGCTGCCTATGCCTACTAGGTAGCTATCATTGGCATATTGGCTGGTCTGTCCTGCATTTACAGGATCAAAGGCACTGCCGTTGATGCCCATGTCTATGTAATATGTTGTATCACTGCCATTGTCTGCTGTGGCTATGTAATCGCTGCTGGCATTGGTACCGCTGCTGATGTTCTCGAGATTGACCTGAACGTAGCTGTTGCTGTTTCCGCTGAATTCGGCTATGTTGGTGGGGAGCAGGCTAAAACCTGTTTGTATACCTGCATATAGGGCATTGAATCCCGTGACATCGGCACCAAAGAAGCTGGCGCTGTTGGCATATACATTGCCAGCTGTCAGTGATCCCTGCAGATGCACATTACCAGCTATGCCAACGCCGCCATTGACTACTAACGCACCGGTGTTGTAATCCAATGTGGGCGTGCTATCAGTGATCAGCGTGTTGCCATTGACAACCAAGTTACCGCCAATGGTGGCAGCACCATTGCTCTGGAATGTCTGCGTGGTGGTCAGGCCTGCAGCTTGGATGAATGAGTTGCTGGTCAGGCTATCTACTATGACACCGTTGGTCACCTGTAGTGTAGTTGCACTGATAGAGGTGTTGCTGACCAATGCATTTACAGTTGCTGTGCCTGCAGCCTGTATGCTGCTGTTGCTGTAAGCTGCGTTGAACACAGCATCGCCTGTGGCTTGGATGCTGGTATTGCTGACCAGAGCATTCACAGTGGCTGTGGCCCCGATGTTCAGTCCAGCTGTGGTAGCTATCTGATCTCCGGCATTGATAGCACCACCAACACCCAGTCCACCAGCACCGTAGATGGTGATAGCACCCGTGTTGCTGGTGATGCTGGCAGTCTGGCCTGCTGCGTTTATGTTGCCTGCGATGAACGCGCCGTAGGTCAGGCTGGGATCTGTCCAATCTACCGTGAGGTTGGGCTTGTTGATACCTGTATCATATACTGTCCATGCACCATTGATATAATCGCGCACGATGCCTGTATAGAAATGATCAGTGGTGGTGTAACTGCCAACCAGTCCCAGATCCCAGACGTCGCCCGGATTGGTGTTGGCCAAGAATATGATAGGAGCAGACACGTCCAATGCTGCTGTGGTAACACCTATGATATTCCCAGTTACATAGAGGTTGCCGCCCACAAACAAGTTGCCGGATATGCTAGAGTTGCCTGTTACCTGTAATCCGCCGCCTGTGGCAACCAATCCGTTGCCTGCTGTTACCTTGGTATTGCTGATTAGGTTATTAACGGTAGCTGTGCCAGCGCTCTGTATAATAGTATTGCTGTAGATCTCCAATCCAACTATGGTGCTGTTGGCACCCAGCGTCTGGGTTGAGATATCATTGTTGCTGACCAGATTCAACGCCTGTGCCGTGCCATTGATGTTCAACGAACCGGCATAGAGATTGTTGGCGATGTTGGCACTGGATGCATTGACATTGGTGTTGCTGGTCAGCGCATTGACCGTGACACCACCTATGGCCTGTATGCTGGTGTTGCTGATCAAACTGTTAACTTCTGCAGCACCAGTGGTGTTCAGTGTAGCTGTGGTGATGTTGTTGTTGCTGATCACATCACTCAACACCGCCTCAGCAGTGACATTGATGAACTGTGATGTGATGTTGGTGTTGACTATGAGATTGCTGAGCTGGCTGACGCCACTGCTCTGCAGGGTAGCGCCAAACACATTGTTGTTGCTGATTAGCTCATTTACTGTGGCCGTGCCGTCTGCTTGTATGGTGCTGTTGCTGATCAGAGCACCTACTTGTACGTTGCCGTATGCATTGAACGTGTTAGTAGTCAGCTGCGTGTTGCTGACGATAGTACCGCCCATGACCAAGCCATTGGCATTCATGCTGTTGGCATAGATCCAGCTGTTGCTGCTAACACTACCTGCTTGAACCAGTCCGCTGGCTTCCAACGTCACAGTTGAGATATCTGCGTTGCTGATCAGGTTAGCTACCTGTGCCAATCCACTGGCTTCCAACGTCACAGTTGAGATATCTGCGTTGCTGATCAGATTGGCTACCTGTGCCAGTCCGCTGGCTTCAAGAGTACCGGTGCTGATATCTGCATTGCTGATCAGGTTAGCTACCTGTGCCAATCCACTGGCTTCAAGAGTACCGGTGCTGATATCTGCATTGCTGATCAGTGAATTAACTGTAGCAGTTCCTGCCGACTGTATGGTTGTATTGCTGATGATGCTGCCAGTTAAAACATTACCAGCAGCATTGATACTGCCATTAACGTCCAATATCAGACCAGCATCATCCCAGAACAATGCTGACGTGTTACCAGTGAATGTGTTGCCAATTCCTGCAAACTGCACAGTGCCTGGTGACCCGTAGCTGGGTGTGTTAGCTGCAGCTGTATCTTGGAAAGTGCCATCTGGAAAAACAATTCCACTGATAGTAGCAGTGTTACCAATGTGTAGATTGCCATACACATCTAAAGGATAGCTTGCTGTGGCTGTACCGATGCCAACATTGACATTGGCTATGAGATTATTCACGGTGGCTTGTCCAGCAGCTTGTATGGTGCTGTTGCTGGTGATAGTACCGCCAACTACTTCGCCTATGGCATGCACAAAAGTGTTGCTCTTGATGGCATTGCCAGTGATGGTGCCAGTGGCATGCACATTGGTGTTGCTGTAGAGGTCAGCAAAGTATGCCTTGCCACCAGACTGTATGGTGGTATTGCTGACCATGTTCTGTGCTGTGATGGTGCCAGCGGCCTGCATGGTGCTGTTGCTGGTGACCGTACCTGCTAACAGTGCAGTACCTGCAGTGATCGTAGCGTTGCTGACTATGTCTTGGCCGTTAATAGTGCCAACTGCTTGGATCGTGCTGTTGCTGTTGATCGATTGGCCAACGATCTGGCCTATTGCCTGTATGGTAGTATTGCTCTTGATCTTGTTAGCGGTGATGGTCAGGCCAGCGTGTATGTAGGTATTGCTGTAGAGTTCGTTGACCTGTGCTATACCAGCAGCAGTGATGGTAGTATTACTGACCACAGCCTGGGCAGTTAGCGTACCAGCAGCCTGCATGGTAGTATTGCTGTTGACAGTGCCACCAACCACCTCACCTATGGCATGCACGAAGGTGTTGCTCTTGAGCGCATTGCCAGTGATAGTGCCTATAGCATGTATGTTGAGGTTGCTGTAAAGCTCACCTACTTGAGCGATTCCAAACGACTGTATGGTGCTGTTGCTGGTCACAGAATCAAACAGCGCGGCGCCTGTGCTGTTGATGGTAGCAGCAGTGATGTTGGTATTGCTGATCAGATCATTGATCTGTGCTTGCGCAGCTATGTTAAGATTGGCACCATAGATGTTGGCATTGCTGATCAGAGAGTTTACCACAGCCAGACCTGCTGTCTGTGTGAAACCGTTGCTGTAGATGTTGCCCATCCAAGCTGTGCTGATTATGTTTAGATTGGCACCAGTGATGTTGCTGTTGCTGACCAAGCTGTTTACTGTGGCAGTGCCGGCTGCTTGTATGTAGGTGTTGCTGGTAAGCGAATTAGCAGTGAAGTCTCCGCCCAGGCTGATGCTGCCCAGCACTGAAAGATCGCCTGTACCATCCAACGTCATTATGGGGGTAGTGCCGCCATACCACGTGAACTTGTAGAAGCTGTTGTACTGCGGCACGCCCATCCATATGGTGGCGTTGTCTAAGCCAATTGCGTAGTCTGCATTGCTAGCATCAACTTGGTCGTAGAGCACCAACTTGCTGCCTGTGCTGCGAGTGACAAAGCTGGGCGGAGCGATACCGTAGTTGCCAAAGTCTATGTAGTTGCCAAAATAGTTGTTGAGGGTTATCGTGCCACCGCTGATGGTCACGCAACCACTGATCTGCGCAGTACCCGTGTTGTTCCAGTTGCCCACGCTGTCCAGCTGTGCTATAACGCATCCACCGCCGTAGTAATTGTAGAAAGCACCACTGGGTATGGTGAAGCTCATGGCAGGGGTGGGATCTATGCCAAGGCTGTAGGGTATGTCCACACCATCGTTGTAGAGATTGATCTTGGTGCCTGCACTGCCCGGACCATAGCTGGGATAGTCCACGCCGTTGATGCCAAAGTCTATGAGATTGCTGCTGTAATTATTCAGCGTCAGCACACCGCCGTCGATCGTCAAATTACCAGGCAGCGTAACCGAGGTCTTGTCCACTGCCATGAACTGTTGGTTGCCTGCCCAGAGGTTGGCAACACCAACAATGCCGCCACCTATGCTGTCACTGTTGAAATAGATGTTGTTATCAGCCGAATTTATGTTCCAGGTACCAGTGTTGTCCACGCGCAGCGTGCTCACAACATTGCCAGCAAACTCCCAGGCTATAACAGTTTGTGTGCCTTGGTTGGTAAACTGCAGATGGCTGGCTGCAGGACCAAATCCGTTGTTGTTGGCTGCCACGTCCAGAGGTGCTGCAGGCAGATTGGTTCCTATGCCCAGTCTTGCATTGCTAGAATCCCAGAAGAAACTGCTGCTGTTACCAGCAAAGGTGTTGCCTGCTGCAGCATATTGCACAGTGCCAGATGTACCATAGCTATTAGTAATGTAAGCACTGACATAGGCAGTATCCTGGAAAGTACCGTCTGGGAATATGATACCTGTTGTGGTTGCAGTGTTGCCAAGATGTAGGTTACCGTATACATCCAAGGGATATTGGGCGACTGCGGTGCCGATACCAACTGTAGCATTAGATATGAGATCCTGAACCTGTGCTAGGCCGGTAGCTTCCAACGTGTTGGTGGTGATGTCGCCATTGCTGATGACGTTGCCCAGCTGTGCAAGGCCTATGCTGTGGATAGTCTGGCCAGTGATGTTGGTGTTACTGATCAGATCATTGACGATGGCTTGGCCAGCTGATTGTATGATACCATTGCTGTAAAGGTCACCTACCTGTACAGCCCCGCTGGCTTCCAAAGTATTGGTGCTGATGTCACCATTGCTTGCGAGGCTGGCTACCTGTGCAACACCTGTGATATTCAGAGTGGCAGCGGTGATGTTGGTATTGCTGATCAGATCATTGACCTGTGCAAGTCCACTGGCTTCCAATGTAGCAGTTGAAATGTCAGTGTTACTGATCAATCCATTGACTTCGGCAACACCTGTGATATTCAGAGTGGCAGCGGTGATGTTGGTGTTGCTGATCAGATCATTGACCTGTGCAAGTCCACTGGCTTCCAAAGTAGCAGTTGAAATGTCAGTGTTACTGATCAATCCATTGACTTCGGCAACACCTGTGGTATTTAAAGTAGCAGCGGTGATGTTGGTATTGCTGATCAGGTCATTGACCTGGACCAGACCACTGGCTTCCAACGTCACAGTTGAAATGTCTGAGTTGCTGATCAGGTTAGCAACCTGTGCCAGACCGCTGGCTTCCAACGTCACAGTTGAAATGTCTGCGTTGCTGATCAGGTTAGCAACCTGTGCCAGACCACTGGCTTCAAGCGTAGCAGTAGATATGTCTGCGTTGCTGATCAGGTTGTTTACTTCAGCAGTGCCTGTGACATTGAGTGTAGCTGCAGTTATGTTGGTGTTGCTGATTAGATCGTTGGTTACGATGCCATGAACAACATTGATGTTGCTGGTCAGCAGTGATTGGTTGGTGCTGTCCCAGATTAGATTGGTGCTATCTCCACTGAATGTGTTAGCAGCACCGGCGAATTGTATGGTGTATTCTGGACCGAAACTGGGCGTTGGTGTTACAGCTGTGCTCTGGAACGTTCCATCAGGGAAATATATTCCACTAGCGCCAGCAGTGGTATTGCCTAGCTGTATGTTACCATAGAGATTGGTGGTACCATATACCGAGAATGCGTTAGCTGAGGCCCCGAGGCTATCGCTTGTACCTATGCCAACATTGCCGCCAAACAGGCTGGTAGTACCGCTGCCAATGTTGAGGTTGCCTTGTATGCCCACACCGCCAAACATCAACAGCGCACCTGACATGCTGTCCGTGCTCGGGGTGGTATTTGTGATGGTGAGATTGCCTATGCTGACAGGCCCGCTTAGATAGTTGGCAACATTTGCGTTGCTGTAAGTGCCACCACCTGCTGCAGTGACCAGATAGCTACCATCGGGGAAGTATATCCCGCTGGTTGAGCTTGCAGCTGTGTTCTGCAGCACTAGATTGCCGTAGAGGTTTTCGCTGCCATAAACAGACAAAACATTACCAGCAGTGCCAGCAGCTGTGCTGGTTCCGATGCCAACACTGTTTGCGAACAGGCTTTGGCTTCCGCCGACATTGATGTTGCCCCCAACGCCGATACCGCCGTTATTCTCTAGTATAATAGCGCCTGTATCACTGCTGGTGCTGGCATTTCCACCAGTGACTATGATGTTCATAGTGGTCAGCGTGATATCAACGACTTCGACGTTGTTTACTGTGACATTACCCGTGACAACCAGATTGCCACCAACATACAAGTTACCAGCTATGCCAGCTCCGCCTGCAACTATCATTGCGCCTGTGCTGGTGCTGGTGCTTATGGTACTATTGGTAACATTGAGTTGGCCTAGCTGGGCTAAACCGACAGCAGTTAAAGTATATGAATCAATGTTAGTATTGCTGATCAGGCTGTTGACCTGTACCAGCCCACTGGCTTCAAGGGTACCAGTGCTTATGTCTAAATTACTGATAAGGTTGTTGGTTATTAGGCCGTTTAATACGTTGATATTGTTGGCTAACAGTGCTTGGTTATTGACATCCCAGAGTAGATTAGCACTGTCACCGCTGAAGGTATTAGCAGCACCTGCAAACTGTATGGTATATTGTGATCCGAAGCTTGGGGTGGGTGTGACTGCTGTAGTCTGGAAGCTGCCATCAGGGAATATTATGCCACTTGTGCTAGAAACATTGTTAGATATCAGTATGTTACCGACTACATCTAGCCTATTACGTGCCACTGCAGTGCCAATGCCTAGATAGACATTGCTGCTGTCAAACACGAATCCGTTGCTGCCAGCGAAGGTGTTGTTTAGGTTGAACTGGACCTGGGTATTGCTGCCACCAGGTGGTGTGTTCGCAGCTGCAGTGGTCTGTAAGGTACCATCTGGGAACGCAATACCGTATCCAATAGTGCCGGCCTGTATGTTGCCATTGAAAACAGCCAGCCCTGTGCCCTGCTGCACGCTCTGCGTGCCGATACCCACGTTACCGCTGATTATGGCGCCATTGGCTATCTGAGGTTGGTTTGGACCAACATATGAACCGACTACTAGGTTGCTAGTGACCTGTAGTCCATTCTTGACCACAAAGTCTTGAGTGCGTGCGGTCACTAAGGTTCCCTTTCCCCACTAATGCCGTTATATGTCTGATATTTAGCGAAGGATTACTGCGCGTCTAACCTTGCGCGAAGGTCATCGACTTCTGATTTCAGCTGTTTCACAGCTTCTATCAACAGCGCAGTCAGCTTCTCGTATTGCACCGTGAGATAGTTATCACCGCTCTTGCTGACATACTTTCCGTCCTTGTACTCGTGATCAAATGGTGCAGGACGCACAGCTTCTGGTAACACAGCTTCAACTTCTTGGGCAATCACACCCACATCATGCTTGTAACTCACAGCAAAGCCCAGCTCGTCTGTTTCATCTTTCCAATCAAAGGTAACTCCCCTGAGGCTCATTATCTTGGTCAGTGGATCAGATATGAGAGTCACATTCTCTTTGAGCCTTGCATCGGAGCTGTAGGCTGTGATTTCGTTGGTAGCAGTGATGCTGCCTACTGTACCTGATCCAGCACCACCAACACCGAGATAACTGCCTACCTGCACACCTCCGATGTTGCCAACGCCGCCGCCGTCTAATACCACCCCACCGGTGGATAGGTTCCAGTACAATGGCCTGAAACCGTTCCAGATTGCCGTGTATGCCGCAGCCTGTGTGGTCTGCACAGCAGATGAGAGCAAGTATGAGGTGCTGCCATCGTTCCTCCACATGCTGTTATACCACGTGCTACCTGATCCCTGCACGGCTATGTACTGCCCGTAGCCGGTGGGGCTGCCGCTGTAGTAGGTGCCAGTTGCCTTGACCTCACCTGCTGTAGCTGTCGCTGCGGTATTGATACCCAATGCAGCGAATTGTGGGCTGTTACCTGTGCCCACTGCTTGTCCAATGCTGATGGTCACAGCACCTGTGGCAGCGCTGACGCTGACTCCCGTGCCTGCTACAGCGCTGGTCACACCGCTGTTGTTTATGGTAATTGAGCCAGCACCATTGGTGATGCCGATTGCTGTTCCAGCGGTTAGCGTAGCCAGCGAGTAAGTAGAACCGTTACCAATCAACAGTTGCCCGTTTGTAGGCACAGTGCCTAGTCCAGTACCACCGCTACCTACAACAAGTGCAGTAGTCATGGTCACAGCACCATTGCTGTTGATGCGCATGCGCTCAGTAGACACTTCTGAACCAACAGCGCCGGTGAATGTAGCAAATGCCAAACCGCCAGCTGTGAGAGCACTGATGTTACCACCGCCGCTCTGTCCGCCACCTACCAGCTCTATGCCGCCGGCGTTGGTACCAATGCCCTGTACCACAACAGTAGCGTTGCCTTGACCTATTGGCAAGGCTGTAGTACCAATCAGCAGATTACCACCTGCTGAAAAACGCATCACAGAGGTTGCACTGGTAGTTCCAGTTGGTGTTGCAGTGAAATCTATGTAAGTTCCCTGTGCAGTGCCACTAAATGTTTCTGCAGCGGTTAGGTTTAAGCTAGCTGTAGCACCTGAGTTGAATGCTGTGCCGTTATAACCAAGTGATCTCAAACCTATGATAGCATCGCCTGCTTGCACCGCAGCTGGTGCTGCGATAGTACCTCTGGCACGGAAACCTCTGATCGCAACACCATCGCCGTTGTTGTATTCTGTGAGCTTGATGATGTTATTAGATTGGTTTACTATATCTAATGAATAAGCAGGTGAGCTAGATCCAATACCAACGTTGCCACTGCTGTCGATGCGCATGCGTTCTGTCGGGACTTCTGTACCAACCGGGCCAGTGTAGGTGCTGAATGCTAATCCTGCACCGTTGAGAGCAAATATGTTACCACCACCTGCAGCTCCGCCACTGAGCTCAATACCACCACCGTTGGTACCAACGCCCTGTATGACTACTGTAGCGTTACCATTGCCAGCACCCGGTGCTGTTGTAGTTCCGATCAATATGTTGCCATTGGCATTGGCCAGCAATCTTGCAGTGCTAGCAGTGCTCAGCGCAATTTGGTTAGCTGCCGGACTATAGATACCCTGTGCTGTAGCAGATGCACCAAATGCCAGAGTTACTGCACCACCAGTAGCAGCAGTAGGTGTCATACCAGTAGTACCAGCACTGAAGCTTGTGACACCAGATACGCTGCTGAATGCAGTGCTCTGATAGGTTCCATCGGCAAACACAATACCACTGTTGGTGCTACCAACATAGATGTTGCCACCAAACACTGCCAAGGTATTGCCAGTACCCACTGTAGCAGTGCCGATACCAACGTTGCCCAGCGGAGTGATGCGCATGCGTTCTGTGTTGTTGGTACCAAACGTGAGCTCTGAGTTATCGCCGTTGTAGAGTTTCACACCTCCGGCAGTTGATGTTTGTTGTAGTATGAAACCGTTGGTTCCGCTGTTATAAGCAGCCTGTATCTGTGGCTGTGAACCGCTGGAAGTGACAACTAGTGCGGCGGTAAGGGTGCCACCGGTACTGTTACCTACTATCAACTGCCCTGTGCTGTTGATCAGCATGCGTCCTGTGTATACTTCTGAACCCACAGCACCAGTATAGGTGCTGAACACCATACCTCCGCCATTCAATGCATAGATGTTACTACCACCTAAAGTGCCGCCAACCAGTTCTATACCACCACCGTTGGTGCCAACACTGGCTACTACCACAGTGGCATTACCACCAGCGGGGGCAGTGGTAGTACCTATCAGGATGTTACCGTTAGCATTAGCCAACAAGCGTGCTGTGCTTGCAGTGCTCAGTGCGATTTGGTTAGTGGTTGGACTGTAGATTCCAGCAGCAGTGGCTGATGTGCTAAATGCAACTGTGACCGCACCACCTGTGGCTACCGTAGGCGTCATGCCGGTGGTGCCCATGTTTATGGTTGTAACAGCACCGCCATATGCCGTGGATTGGAAGCTACCGTCTGAGAAGTAGATGCCTGATCCGCCTGCAGTGGTATTCTGTAGCACCACGTTACCGTAGTACATGCCTGTACCATACACAGTAAACACGTTGCTGCTAGCACCAAGTGATGCGCTTGTGCCAATACCAACAGCGTTGGTGAACAAGCTACGAGTACCACCTACATTCATATTGCCAGCTATACCTGCGCCGCCCTTGACTAACAAGGCGCCAGTAGCACTGGATGTGCTAGGGGTAGTCGAATTTAGAGTTATGACACCAGTATTGGTAGAAGGTCCTATGCCTATCACGCCAGCTGCACCAAATGCATTTACCGTGGTAAGAGCAGTGTTAAACAGCGTGAGCGTGCCGGTTGAATTGCTGGCCAACGTCGGATTGGCACCATTGATGTTGAATGTAGTAGCATTTGCCAACGTGAACGTTGGATTGTTCACGGTAGTAGTGCCAGTTGCTGTACCAAAGTTTATGTTCTGTGCATTAGCACCAAGATTGATGATACCCGTGGTAACTGTGGGGAACAGACCAATTGTTCCATTTACCACAGGACTATCTAGGTTAACTATACCACCAGCAGTTTGCTGGAAGTTGACAGTTGTGGTACCAGCTACACCAACAGCGTTGCCTATATTGATAGTTGATGTGGTGCTATTAGGCGATATGTTGATGATTGACGTATTGGTTACGATATTACTGCTGCTACCATTGCTGCTCAGTATTAGATTACCGCCGAGATACATGCTGCCTGCTATGCCAGCACCCCCGTTCATGATCAACGCACCAGTCACAGTGGATGTGCTGGCTGTGCTGTTGCCTATGTAGAGATTGCCCACCAACACAGGTCCGCTGAGATAGCTAGCAACATTGGTGTTGCTGTATGCACCGCTAGCACTGGTCAGTGATGTCCAGCTTAGATTTCCAGCACCGTCCGTGGTGAGGAGATATCCATTGGTACCGCCGGTGATCTTAACATTGCTGTTGCTACCGAGGTTGACATAATTTGCACCGCCTGTGCTGAGGGTTATATTACCTCCAACGTAGAGATTACCACCAATACCCACACCGTTATACACCACCAATGCACCGGTGGAGCTTGATGTGCTGACATTGGTACCAGCAATGAGCATGTTGCCAGTGTACACGCTCATCTGTCCGCCGACATTGACGTTGCCTGTGATACCGGCTCCGCCGTTCATGATCAGCGCGCCTGTTGAGGCTGATGTGCTTACCCAGTTGTTACCGATATACAGGTTACCAACCAGCACAGGTCCGCTGAGATAGCTGGCTACGTTGGTGTTGCTGTAAGCTCCGCTGGCACTGGCAGCTGATGTCCAGCTGAGGTTACCTGCGCCGTCAGTGGTTAATATATACCCACTGGTACCGCCCCAGATATGCACGTTGCCTATGGGTCCAAGTGCTACGTTGGCACCATTTGCTATGAAGCTGCCGTAGTTTACTACAGCACCACCAACATATAATGCACCACCTATGCCCACACCATTGGTTACTGTCAGAGCACCTGTGCTGCTGCTTATGCTGGCTGCAGCACCGTTGACCAAGACATTGCCACTGAAGTTGTTTTGGCTACCACCTGAGTTGACGTTGCCTGCGATACCAGCACCGCCATTGATTATCAGCGCACCGTTGGTGTTATTAGTGGATATGGTGTTGTTACCAACATAGAGGTTACCCACCAACACAGGTCCGCTCAAGTAGCTGGCTACGTTGACATTGCTGTACGCACCACCTGCTGAGGCAGCTGAAACCCAGCTTAGGTTGCCTAGGCCATCTGTGGTTAGGATGTAACCAGCTATACCACCATATAGGTGAACGCTAGCTGTGTTACCCAGTGCTACATTCGCGCCGGTGGTGGCCAAGTTACCAGCTATGGTCAAGTTACCTGAGATGCTGCTTTGTGTGCCACCTACATATAGATTGCCGCCAATGCCCACGCCATTGGTAACCACCAACGCACCGGTTGAGCTGCTAGTGCTGGTATTGCTACCAGCAATGAGCATGTTGCCAGTGTGCACGCTCATCTGTCCGCCGACATTGACGTTGCCACCTATGCCGGCTCCGCCGTTCATGATCAGCGCACCTGTTGAGGTTGATGTGCTAGCCGTGCTGTTGCCTATGTACAGGTTACCAACCAGCACAGGTCCGCTGAGATAGCTGGTAACATTGCTGTTGCTGTATGCACCTGCAGCACTAGCAGCTGCCGTCCAGCTGAGGTTACCTGCGCCGTCTGTGGTCAGTATGTACCCACTGGTACCACCCCAGATGTGCACGTTGCTGACTGGACCCAGTGCCACGTTGGCACCATTTGCTATGAAGCTGCCGTAATTGACCAGTGCGCCGCCAATGTATGCAGCGCCGCCAACACCTAATCCGTTTGTCACTACCAATGCGCCAGTACCTGGGGTGGTACTGGTATTGGTGCCCGATATCAAAATATTACCGGTAAAGTTGCTCTGTTGTCCGCCTATGTTAATATTGCCAAGAATGCCTGCACCACCATTCATCAGCAATGCGCCAGTGGTGGTTGACGTGCTCACGTAGCTGTTGCCGATATATAGGTTACCAACCAACACAGGGCCGCTGAGATAGCTGGTGACGTTGCTGTTGCCATAGGTTCCAGTCACGGTACCAGATGAGACCCAGCTGAGGTTGCCTGCACCGTCTGTGGTCAGTATGTACCCGCTGGTACCACCCCAGATGTGCACGTTGCCGACTGGACCCAGTGCGACATTAGCACCATTGACTGCAAAGTTACCGCCAACTGTGACCAATCCTGCTGTGGTGAGGCTCACTGCGCTGATGTTGTTAACACCTGATATGTTACCACTAGCACCAGAAGTGACCAGATTGCCACCAACATACAGATTGCCACCTATACCAGCGCCGCCAGTTACTATTAGTGCACCAGTTGTAGTTGATGTTGATACCGTGTTATTGCCTACGTATAGATTACCAACCAACACAGGACCACTTAGGTAGCTGGCTACGTTGACATTGCTGTATGCACCACCTGCTGTGGCAGCTGATGTCCAGCTCAAGTTACCATTGCCGTCTGTGGTCAGCAAGTAACCAGCTGTACCACCAGTTATATGCACAGCTGATGTGTTGCCTAGATAGACATTGCTTCCGCCTAGTATGAGATTACCGCCGATGCCAACACCGCCCGTGACAACCAATGCGCCACTGGCAGTACTAGTGCTAGCATAGCTGTTGGCAATGTAAACATTGCCAGTGATTAGACCGCCATTGTAACTAGGACCTGTCGGACCTGTGGGACCAGTGTATCCAGTTATGCCTGTGGGACCAGTTACTGTGCTGGTTGCGCCAGTTGGACCGGTCGGACCTGTAGCACCAGTATTGGCGGCAGTACCAGGTGCACCTGTGGCACCCGTTGGGCCGGTGTTTCCAGTAGGTCCGCCGCTCGGTCCTGTGACACCTGTTGGACCCGTGTATCCGGTGGTGCCCGTTGGACCAGTGACTGTGCTGGTTGCGCCAGTTGGTCCTGTATAACCAGTTGGACCTGTTACTCCGGTTGGTCCTGTATAACCTGTGGGTCCAGTTATGCTAGCACCTGTGGCACCAGTTGATGCCGGGCCAGTTGGACCAGTTGGTCCTGTGTACCCAGTAGGACCTGTTACTGTGCTTGTAGCTCCAGTAGCCCCTGTGAAACCAGTTGGGCCAGTAGGACCTGTTACAGTTGATGTAGCGCCTGTGTATCCAGTAGGACCAGTGTATCCAGTTGGGCCAGTAACGCTAGGACCAGTTGCGCCTGTGCTTGCAGCACCTGTTGGACCTGTAGCTCCTGTGTAACCTGTAGGACCTGTTACTGTGCTATCGGCGCCGCTAGCACCAGTCGCTCCTGTGGCACCCGTATTACCGGTCGGACCAGTGATGCTAGGACCAGTAGCACCTGTGCTAGCAGGACCAGTTGGACCAGTGGCTCCTGTACGACCAGTCGGACCTGTGATCGTAGATGTTGCGCCAGTTGGACCTGTTATCGTGCTGGCTGCGCCCGTGAAACCTGTTGCACCAGTTGGACCTGTAACCATGCTATCCGCACCAGTTGCACCAGTAGCACCTGTAGCGCCTGTAGCGCCTGTTGGTCCAACTATCACGCCAACATTGACAAATCCATTTATATTGCCAGGAGCTACACTGTTAGTATAGACCCAGAGAGATCCTGTGTCTTCTGCTATGATACCGTCGCCTATAGCAGGACTAGGATCAACTGCTGTGAAATTAGCAGAACTTGCTGTGGTTACGCTGCCTACGATGGTGACCGAAGTACCAGCTGCACCAGTTGCACCAGTGTAGCCAGTTGGTCCAGTGACTGTTGATGTCGCACCTGTTGGACCTGTGGGTCCTGTTTCGCCGGTTGCTCCAGTTGGACCTGTATCGCCTATATTACCAGTTGCACCAGTACTTGCAGGTCCGGTCGGACCTGTATCGCCAGTGGCACCAATATCGCCAGTTGGACCTGTAACACCGGTTGGACCAGTGATCGTGCTATCAGATCCTCCTGCTCCAGTAGGGCCAGTGTATCCAGTTGTACCAGTAGAGCCTATAGGACCTGTAGAGCCAGTTGGACCAGTCGGTCCTGTGTATCCAGTTGGACCAGTTGCACCGCTCGGCCCTGTTGGACCCAGTGTACCTACACCACCAGTAGCACCAGTGACACCAGTCGCGCCTGTGTATCCAGTTGGACCAGTTGCACCAGTCTGTCCAGTTGGTCCTGTAGCACCTGTCGCGCCAGTTGCACCCGTTGCGCCGGTGACACCGGTTGGGCCTGTTGAACCAGTTGGACCTGAGATCGTGCTTGTAGCACCAGTTGGACCAGTTCCTAATGGTCCTGTGGCACCAGTAGCGCCTGTGGGACCTGTGGTTATACTAGTAGCACCAGTTGGTCCAGTACCCAGTGGGCCAGTTGGACCAGTGACACCACTGTTGCCCTGTGGACCTGTGTATCCTGTTGGACCAAATGGTCCTGTTACGCCTGTGTGACCTGTAGGTCCAGTGTAACCTGTTGGTCCGCTATAACCTGTAGGACCAGTGATAGTGCTAGCCGCACCTGTAGCTCCAGTCGAGCCTGTGTATCCTGTTGGCCCTGTCGGACCTGTGACGGTAGATGTAGCACCAGTTGGACCAGTGCCTAGTGGACCAGTAGCACCTGTAGCACCAGTTGGACCTGTGATTATGCTGGGTGCACCTGTAGGACCAGTGCGACCTGTTGGACCAGTAGCGCCTGTATTAACTGCAGTACCAGGTGAACCAGTAGGACCAGGCCTACCAGTAGGGCCTGTAGCACCTGTGTTAGCTGCAGTACCTGCTGCACCTGTTGGTCCTTGGTTACCAGTTGGACCAGTGGCACCCGTGTTTACTGCTGTACCTGGTACGCCTGTTGGACCTGTTACGCCTGTTACGCCAGTTGGACCAGTTGCGCCGGTAACACCTGTACCTACTGCACCAGTTGGGCCTGTATTACCGCTCGATCCAGTTGGACCAGTATAACCTGTAGGTCCTGTATAGCCTGTGGGGCCTGTCACGCCAGTGCCTTGGCTACCAGTTGGACCTGTAGGACCAGTGATTATTGATGTCGGCCCGGTTGGACCTGTGTCACCAGTGGGACCGGTATAGCCGCTAGCCCCGGTTGGACCAGTGTCGCCAGTTGGGCCTGTTGGACCAGTAGGTCCTGTGTTACCGCTAAGGCCTGTAGGACCAGTTGGACCAGTTGGACCGCTTGGACCTGTAACACCTGTAGGACCGCTAGGACCTGTATCACCTGTTGGTCCTGTTGGTCCACCTAATGGACCTGTAGGACCTGTAGGACCGGGAGGGCCTCCACTTGGACCGGTTGGGCCGGTTGATCCCGCACCTGTAGCACCAGTTGCACCGCTTGGACCTGTAGGACCAGTTGGGCCTGTGTTTCCGCTTGGACCTGTAGCACCGGTTAAACCACTAGCGCCTGTTGGGCCTGTTGGCCCTGTAGCACCGCTTGCACCTGTTGCACCTGTACCGCCACTTGCACCTGTTGGTCCAGTAGGACCTGTAGCACCAGTGGTGCCTGTTATACCACTAGCACCTGTAGCACCGCTTGGGCCAGTTGGACCTGTAGGGCCGCTAGCACCGGTAGATCCTGTGTTACCACTTGCACCTGTTGGGCCTGTGGGTCCTGTAGCACCACTGTTTCCAGTAGCACCTTGTGCGCCTGTTGGACCAGTAGGACCAGTTGGACCGCTAGCGCCAGTACTGCCGCTGGCACCTGTTGGACCACTTACCTGTTTTACCCAATAGCGATAACCATCAACCGTTGATGCTAATACACTGTCGCTTCCAGTTGGATTACCAAGGTTTGGTTCAGCAGCATCTAGGCCAAGAAATTGATATCGATCGGCAGGTACCTGATCGTTTGGGGTCTTTACAACTCGGCCAGTAAGCAGTTTCGTCATTATGGGTGCACCTAAGGTATCCGATATTTAGTAGCTTTTTCCAGCATCACTGGTTAGCAGATTCCAGTATGCTCACTATCAATTTCATGTACCCGCTGGTAACATCGTCGGTGCTCACAAACAGCATATCACTGGTTTCCAGCACTAATTTGCCTCCTAGCATGATACGAGCGTCATTGATCGGGCAAGGTACATTCAACACTATATCAGTGTATGTGGCTGCACTTGGACGATAATGCCATGCACTGGCGCCATGTGTTGCACTAGGATCAGTATTGGCAACCTGCATGTACAATATGATGCCAGTTGTACCAGGGGGTGATTGGTAAACAAAGTATGGATTGTTGGTAGTAGGAAGACCCAGCGGTATCAGATTGATTGGATCTAGATACTGCAGGGTGCTTGTGTAGGTCTTGAATGTGTTTAATGGAATACCGGCCATGTTAAGCTATCCTCATCCTTCTAGCGCCAGTATGTATGGCGTCATGATTGCAAACAGTGACTTCTGGAAGGTTCGTCCTGACAGAGTACCTGTGTTTTGATTTATCACCAACTGATCGCCTATCCTAAAGTTACCAAGATGATCTGTGCTGGTATATGCCACGCGACCGCCATTGGTCATCACCACTTCATTGACCTGGTTTGGTGCTTGTCCCGAGCTGCTGCTGGTTCTAGCTGGTATGCAGGTGGCTATGTCTGTGCCCGAGCCCACATATTCCATGCAGTGGCTGCTGGCGATGATTCTGCTTACCTGGAACATGTGGATAGCTGATCCATCATTTGGATACCAAGGCAGTATCTCATCAAGCAATATCGTACCTGTGCCATCGCCGTTGCTGGTACCTCCCGTGACTGTGTAGTAAGTAGGATAACCTATAGCTGTGCCAGTGGCCGTGATTCCGCCTGGATTCTCAGGCGCACTGAATCGCATGAACGGTATGAACGGATCATTTATCTGTGCATACGTGAATTGTGCACCACTGACTAATATGCTGATTGCCCCTACGCTGTAGGTTGGATTACCCTGATAGGAGCCGCCATCTAACACCATCACTGGTATAGCCTGTGCTTGAGTACCACCAGGATTCAGTGTGTTGTTGAACTGGAATGTTATGACCGGAGGGTTTACATATCCGCTACCGCCTACCGTGACATTGGCTGCCTGTACAGTGTAGTAAAGCGTGTCAATATAACACACCTGACCAACATAGGGACGCACGTAGCCTTGGGTTGGAACTGCAGCATTGAAATATGGTAGATTATTAATAAACCAAAGCCCAGCACTGCCGTTTGTATAACCCTGTGCTGTGGCACCTGCGTTCCAGACGTTGCAGACGTATTGCTCGTCGCTCATGCCATCAGCCCAGAGGCCATAGTTACCAAAGTCTGTGTTAGAGTTGGTTATGCTACAGGTGCCGCCGCTTTGTACTAATACGCCGATGTTGCAGCATATCTCAAAGATTGACACCAGCTGAGCATAACCACCATTCTTGATAACAATGCCGTTACCGCCGTGGTTCATTGCAGCCATGTCATAGACACCCACAGGAACTGGTACTGGTTGGTATCCAATCTCGTTGTACTGTGTAAATGCGTCTAGCACCATGCTGTTAAGCCCAGTACCTCGATAGGGCATTGTGCTCTTGAAAGGCACAAAGCTCAACGGAGCACCTTGGCTAGTAAACACTAGGTTATACAGCGGATATTGAGGGTTAGTGTAATCTAAACCGTTGCTCCAACTGGTACCAGGTAACGCCCCAGCAAATTCTATTAACCAAGCATTATTACCATTCATACCGCCATAACCAGGTAGATATGTTACTGAACTTAGCAGCGTGCCGGGACCAGCTGTATTGTACATCAAAGGTGCAGCACTTGGGCCGTTTTGTATGATGTTTAGCACGTCGATAAACAGGTCTCCCATGTATTGCACCACAGTGCTGCCGCCAACGTAGGTGTTATCTATGACCTGAGACACGTTACTCTGATACACAGGTGTTACCAGTATGTTTTGCAACACGTCTAATGCTATGGCTTCAGCATACGAGAACGCTGCAGAACTAACCACAGTGTTGTTTGGTATTCCGCCAATGTTTCCATTGTAATAGAAAGTACCAAATGTCACGCTCTGTGCATTGCCCCAGTCAAAGGTGTCAAATGATACCGCGTCCCAGAGATATCCAACGTCTGTGTAGAACTGTTCTACTATGACATTGCTGCTGAGTGCTCCAGGAAATTGATAATTTACGTATGCTGTTACTTCAGACTGTGCAAATGTCCTATTGCTGCGCATCAGCGCCTGTGCGTTTGCTAACGGATTGGTAGTAGGTGATGTCTGTATGATCTCTGTAATCAGATTGAAGGAGACATCAACTGAATCAATGGCTATATAACCGTCGCTGAGATAGTTGTAGAATTGCTGAGCAACTGTTGGATCGTAAACAGGTGTAAAGCTGGTGTTGGTGATAACAGCTTGTGCTATGGAATTGGCAAACTGTATGCCTGCTACGCATATTGGTAATGTCGTAGGAGATAACACGCTGACCGGACCGTTTATGGTTTCAGTCCAGAAATATTCGCCCGCCTTGAAGCTTTGGTCATAATTTCCTGCTATCAAATTCCTACATACTGCGTCGCAGATGTACCCAATATCGCGTGCACTGGTGCTGCTAACTGGATACCCATATTCGGCATTCATGTACGCCACTACCTGTGCCTGTATGAACGGAGTATTCAGCTTCAGCAATGTGCTAGCGTTGACAAATCCAAGATTGGCCGGATTCTCTAGATACCACCCGCTGACCACAGTTTCTCCAAAACCCGGGCTGGCGTTATCTAATATCACTGCGCTGGTGCTGGTCAGCACGTTGCTGAACTCTGCAACGTCTACTATGTTGTATAGGTTTGGCTGATCTACCGTGAATGTGTAAGCAGGTTGACCGTTTAACACAGTAGTACCGACTGTTACCACATTAGCGGGACTGCCTTCAATACCACTCTGCAGCAACCATCCAGTGGCCACATTACCGCTCCACGTAGGAGTGTATATCTCATAGAATGCACCCGTGTATCCATTGATCCATTCTGTCACAGTTGGCACTGCTACGTTACCAAAATCTGGTGCGCTGAGTTTGCGCCCACGAACACCGTCAACTATCATGCCAGTGCCAGCTTCGGTAACCTGTATGTTGCCGTTGTATTGACCCTGTGTGATGCTGCTGCAGTTCTGTACATATGGCGAAGCCCAGTCGTGCAACTCGTTGATCACAGTAGTACCATTCTCTGGGAACTGTACCGCTGCTGCAGGGTATTGATGACCTCGGAAGGTCATACCGTAGAGGTAAGTCTTGGGATTTAACCAGAATATATCCTGTGTTGGATTCTGTGGTACTACTGTAACCGAACGAAGATTGTCACCGAATATAGTGCAACCGCTGTGCACTGTTATTGGATTTGGTTCAGTGTAAACACCAGCTCGCACATATATCGTAGCATATAACCACGGTGTGCTGGGATTAGCTATCAATTGTGCTGCTGCACTGCAGGCGCTGGCAATGGTGCGTTTAGCACGGTCTTCGCTCAATCCGCTGTTAGCATCATCCCCGTCAACAGTAACATACATCACGCCTGTGACCAGAGGGGCTGTGCCGTGCGGTATACCACCAACATAAAGATCATTGGTAACATACACGCCGCCGTCAACATTGGTTTGCAGCGTGAGGTTAGCAGATGCCAACCTGTTTCTTATGACATCATTGACAATCTGAGTATTTTGACTGGTTATGGCGTTGACATTGAGCACATTATCAGTGCCCCAGGTAAACAGGCTGCTGCCACCAAAAACATTACCACCTGCATTGAACTGAACGCTGCGTATAGGCGGAGCAGGTATACCTATACCTGTGGGACCGGTGATACCAGTTGGACCTGTTACACCAGTTGGACCAGTGTATCCTGTTGGACCAGTAGCGCCTGTAGCGCCTGTTGGACCGGTCTGTCCAGTTGGACCTGTAGCACCAGTTGGACCAGTTGGACCAGTTATAGTGCTGGTAGGACCTGTTGGACCGCTATAACCAGTAGGGCCAGTAGGGCCAGACACACCAGTAGGACCAGGCCTACCAGGTAAACCCTGCTGTCCAGGAACACCCTGCATTCCCAGTGGGCCGGTTGCACCAGTAGGACCGTTAGCCGGACCAGTTGGGCCTGTAATTTGGCTAGAAGCACCTGTTGGACCTGTTGGGCCTACAGGATACCAATTGGTGCTGTTGAAGTATTCTATCTGATTGCTGTCAGTATTGTAGCGTATCTGACCTATGACCGGAGTTGGACGCTGGCTGGTGTTACCTACTGGTATCTTGATAGCACTATTGCCAGGAAATGCTAGAGTATAATTTCCAGTGCTTATCTGGAACTGTGTAACCAAAGTAACAGTGCCTGTGGCGAGATTGCCCGGCAGAGGCGTGTAAACTGGACCTGTGATACCTATCGTGCTAGCTTGTAGCCCACTGATGGCCACATTTGCAGCGATGAAATTCTGCTGGATGGCAGCGAAGTTGTCCCTGAAGCCTTGGCTGTCATTGTCCTGATTGGCTACGGGAAACTGTGTATTGATGGTGTTTGGGTCAATGGCCATGGGTGCTGATCATCCGAAATCTGCGTGTATTTAGCGGATAGCATTAGGGACCCATATGCAGCTTGATCACTGCCAATGTCCATAAATATTGCTAGTCAAAAACCCAGGGAGGCATCATTTGGCTAAACGTGCAAGGCGCTCGGCAACGCGAGCATCATACGCTGAACAAGACCACGGCAGAGGCACACATCACACACAACACGGGAATGTGGTAAGAATAGAACAGTTCCAACGAAGTCCCCAACCAAGGCAGCGCATCAGGCTGCTACCCAAGAACCTAGCCCAGGAAGCTTACATAGAAGCACTGGAAGATCCCTCAATCAACATGGTATTCGCATTAGGCTACGCCGGATCAGGCAAGACGTATATTGCCACGGTGCATGCCATTCAGCAGCTGCAGTCTCGTGCAGTGAGCAAGGTGGTGATAACCAGACCCAACATAGCCGTTGATGACAAGGACATAGGTTTCTTACCGGGCGACATAGTTAAAAAGATGGGCCCCTGGATCAAACCAGTGTTGGATGTGTTCGAAGAATACTACAGCATGAAAGAGATCGCTCACATGATAGAGGAAGGTACCATAGAGCTGGTACCGGTGGCCTATCTGCGTGGACGGACCTTCAAGAACGCTGTGGTAATACTGGACGAAGCACAGAACACCACCCGTAACAGCATGCTTAGCGCACTCACACGCATAGGTGAGGGCACCAAGATGATCATAACCGGCGACGTACGCCAGAGTGATCGTGGCAAGGATAATGGCTTAACTGACTTTATCGCTCGCTTTGACGGCACTCCAAGCATAGCAGTCTGCCACTTTGACAAGGACAGCGTGGAGCGCCATCCTGTGATCACTGACATATTGCGCATGTACGGCGAAGAATAAACACTCACTGCTGCGGCATGGATAAATATTTCCATGCCGCACCAACACGATAGCAAATCAGCACAGGACGCAGTAAACAGGATCTCTGATTCAGAGGACCTAACTGACATCCTCATTGACATAGAGAACTATCTAGACAGCAACAATCTCTATGTGTACAAGAACTGGATACAGGGCGAAGTGGTCGCAGGACCATTCACCAAGCCCTATTGGATCAAGATCACCCTCAAGTATCCCTACAAGCAGATGCCAGACCCAGAAGGCGGCTTGCGCCTCATACAGCATGGTACTAAAATAAACTTTCGCTTGGCAGAAGAAGAAGTTCCCGTGAAAGTCAAGAGCGAAAGCGACTATCAACCAGGTACCAAGAAGCCCAAGATGAAGAAAGAAAAGATCTGGTTGATCGACATGCTGATACCTCGCAAGTTTGTGCGTAATTTGGACAAGGAAATCTTGGATCAATACGAGGAAGAAGTTGATACGGACACTGTAGATGATGCCGAAGCAGAAGGCATTGATGCTGAGAAGGCAGTGAAACAGCAATGAGCAAGCTCACAGAAGGTCTCACACGCCACGCGCTGGAACATCTGGTCATGCCCATGGTCACCATTGACGAGTTTGAGAGCAAGATTGACGATCGCCGAGTGGTGGTCACTGGTTTCTATGTGACTGATCAGGATCCTGCAGTGGATCTCAGCATATTCATAGAAAAAAGCAGCATACGCCCGCTGGACACAGAAGTCAGCCCTGCTCCCACAGATGATGGCTACTATCTGGTGTTTGTGGAGATGACGCGCAATGAAGAGTTTCCCACCAGAGTGGTGCAGATGTGCGAGCAGGTCAGCAACCTTACAGGTACCAAGAAATGGCAGTTCCATCCCTATGGAGAACCCGAGGGTGAGTTCTATGACCTCACTGAGGACAACATACGCAAATATGTTAACCTCGATCAGAGCAGCATCGAAGTCAATGATGAACCAGACACAGAAAAGCCTGGTCCGCAAGCACAAGTAAGCGAGCCAGCACCAAAAGCTCAAGGCGAACCAGCCACAGTTGCAGAACCAACAGCAGAAAGCATTGGAGCATTTTTTGCCAATAGTTTGGTAGAGAACGTGGAAGTGCGAGGACAATGGCTGCGCATCACCAACGCAGGACAGCAGCGTGTGTACAAGATCAACGACTATCGCAGCGGAGCTTATGCTGCCATGCCTGTGTTTGGGTTAGACATAGGAAGCCCAGTGCTGCGTGAGAGCATCGCACTGCAAAGTCTGCTTGGTTCTGAGTATTATGTGGATTGCGCCGACGATCATGTGACCATTTCGGACGGCGATAACCACCTGATCTTAGCGGTTGACGCCTAATCAAAACCTGCTATACTGGCATGATAACAGGGACATGCCAATGATCAACAAACGCTATCTCAGCTACGCAGACGTAAATTCACAAGTATTATCAATAGCTCAGCAGATAACCACAGATGGCTGGAAGCCAGATTATGTGGTTGGACTTACTCGTGGTGGACTGCTGCCTGCTGTGTTGCTAAGCCATTGGTTTGACGTGCCTTGTCACACGCTCAAGGTCAGTTTGCGAGACGATGGCGCAGACAATGAAAGCAACTGGTGGATGAGCGAAGACGCTTTTGGGTATGATGAGCAGTTCCCCACCGAAGGCAATGCTCCTAAAAAGATTCTAATCGTAGACGACATCAACGATACTGGCGCAACTTTGGAATGGATCAAGCAAGATTGGCGCAGCACTTGCTTGCCTGATAATCCAAACTGGGATCACGTTTGGCACAACAACGTGCGTTTCGCTGTGCTGGTAAACAATCTTGCCAGCGAGACCAAGGTTGATTATGCAGCCATGGAGATCAACAAGGCTGAGAATGATCAATGGTTGGAGTTCCCCTATGAAAATTGGTGGGTTACTGCCACATCACAATGAATTTGGCAGCAGCTAATACTGTTGTTAAACTACAGAGCCGGGATGTTCCGGTAACCCTTCTAAAGCATAAGAGAAAACCAGAGATGGAAAAGAGACACGATATCAAGCAACGCCAACTTGATGGCAAGTGGGTGGTTTGGACTCAGGTGGACGATCCCGAAGCAGATTTGGACTATTATCGCAAGAGCGGATTGCCTATCCCACAGCGTTGGGTCCCCATTGCTGTTGAAAACACCGAGGAAGATGCCAGAGCAGCCAGCCGTCGCAGCCGCATCTGATATCGCGTTACTCAGAGGTGGGCTCAGCCCCACCTCTTTCCCTGACTAGATTTTTGGTATCTTGCCGTCGCTGCGTGCCACAGGTGGATAACCATCACGAGTGACCTTGATCTTGAACTTGGCAGCCTGACGTGGGATCTCATCAGCACCAACATCGGGAGTGGTGTTCACGCCCTTGACAATCTTGCCCACACCTGCTTCCGTGAAGAAAGCATAGCTAGACTGATCCTCAGCTAGCCTTATGGGGTAATTTGTCTCCAGATCCGCGAGCCTCATGGTGATATTTAGTGATATCAGCCGCGCAGATTCTTGGCAATGAAATCTTCGATCAATTCCATGTTGTTCTGCAGGCGTTTATCGTTTGGTAGCTTGTCCAAGGCCAGCTTGGCCTGTGCCAGAGATTCATCATAGAGCTTGAGGTTCCATGCTGCGATGCTGAGCAGATCATGTGGTTGCCATCCCCAGGCTTCAGGTGTGCAGGTATAATCCATGGGATGCTTGGTTACCTTGAGAGCACGATGCGCATAGTCATAGCAGTGTTTCCAGTCAGCAGCTTCGTAGTAGTGCTGCGCCAACGCTACCAGAGGTTCACGGTGCGTGGGTACCTCATAGGCGGCTTGTTTGAGCCAGAACAGCTTGTTCTCGGGTTCAGCCTGTGCCAGCGTGGTCAGTGCTTGGCAGCGCTCCACGGTGTCATAGCTCATGCCAAGGAATTCCTTGTAGGTAGCAGCACACTTGTCCCAGATCTTTTGATAAGCATATTCGCGACCCAGATAGGCTTTTATGCGTGCGTCATGCGGCCATTCTCTCACGCTTTCTTCCAACAGCGATAGGTCGCCGCTCTTGCTCTTGGGATCCGGAAAGTGATGTATCTGAAAATCGTCAGTGAAAGTGTGAACTTCGGGTAATCGGCTGACCAGTCCTTCGTGTGTGGCTCCCATCCAGCGATAGCCCTTGCGACTGTGTATGCGATCACCATACCATTGGCGGCCCGGAGTGCCATCAGCATTCCAGTTCCATATGTATGGATAGCGCAGCCTCGTGGTCTCTGGCTTCCACGCTGCTTCTAGTTTTTCTCGCCAACCAGGCGTCAATCTTTCATCGGTATCCAATCTTATGCACACGTCTATGTCGTCTGGTACCAGGTACATGGCAGTGTTGAACGCATCGTCAAAGCGCCAGGGCATAATGCGCACATCAGTGACCTGCACACCCAGATCAATCATCTTTGCTTTGGTGCCGTCTGTGCTGCCAGTGTCTGCAATGCAGATAACATCAGCATCTTTGCAGCTGTCATACCATGCCTGTACATGATGTACTTGATTTTTTGTTGGTCCATAAATTGCTATGCGCATCAGGCTTGTTCCTTTATCTTGCTCTGCATCCACTGTAGGTTAGTCTTCAATCGATCATCGTTTGGCTGCATATCTAATGCTTGCTGGCACCACGATGCTGCCTTGCTGTACCATCCTAGGTTAGCAGCAGCGATACTGCCAAAGTCTAGCAGCTGATTACCCCAGGCATCTGCGTTGTCCAGATAGCTGTGGTCTCGCCTGCTCTTGTCCATGCCAGATCCAGCTGCCCATAGCAGCCCATGCCAATCTTGATTGTTGTAATAGTAACGTGCCAGCTCTAGCCAAACTTGCCTGCGCTCTGGTGAACAGATCAATGCACGCTGTATGTATTCTAACTTGCGGCTATCGCTCATCCTGCTGATATACAGCATGGCTTCGGAGCGTTCCACTGGCCATCTGCTGGTATCAAGATCCAGATAACGATTGAGTTCAGCAACGGCTTCTGCGTGCTTGTTGGCATACATCAGCTCGCGACCATACCAGAAGCTGAGCTGGCTGTCTGTGGGATCTTCTGTGGTAGCTATGGCCATCAGAGGCAGATAATTGCCGCGTGTGGGCTTGCTGCGATCCTGTATCTGGTTCAAAACTATGCTGAGATCTTCGGCTATGTTCTCATACCCCAGCGTGCTGAACACGGTCTCATGCACAGGTCGCTGCCATTGATAACCAATCCTGGCATGTATCTTGTCCATGCGGTAACCATCATTGGGCCCGCCATCTCTGTAATCAAACACATAGGTGTAGGCCAAGCGTGTAGTCTCGCCTACACGCCATGCTGCTTCCATCTTGGCTCGCCAACCTGCGGCGAGAAACTCGTCCATGTCTTGGCTGATGCAGATGTCAGTGTCTGTGGGCAAGCATGCTAGTGCAGCATTGCGAGCATGATCAAATCGCCATGGATCAAAACGCTGCTCAAACACTGTAACACCCAGCTCTCTGAGCTTCTCCACAGTGCCATCTGTGCTGCCAGTGTCCAACACTACGCGATAATCTGCATCCGAGACGCTGGCAGCCCAGCGCTCGCAGTGTTGCCGCTCATTAAGAGCGATTGTGTAAACACCTATTTTCATGTCAATCCCTTACCATGCGATAGCGCATGCCCTTCTGTAATTTAACTGGAATTTGCTTGGTCATCATATTTGTTGTGAGGAATAATTCGCTGCAGAAGTCTACGCCATCCACGCTATAAAGCCAAGGTATCCTCGAGAACGTCTCGCCATAGTCTCGCATCACGCTCATGCTGCCATAGCCAAACTGATCGTTGTGTGCCACGTACCATGTGCCGCGATGTTGGAAGTTATGGCCGCTGAGTCCCGGATCGTCTGGCACAGTCAGACCTTCAAACGGTTCCAGGGTGAACTGATCACAGTGCCAATCAAAGCGTGCACGAGCCACGTAATCATAAGTCTTGCGCTGTTTCCAAGCGTGACTGTCTGCGAGCTGCAGGCTCTGACCTATGCTGTACCACATGCTGAGCACGTTGCGCGGTTCAGACCTATAGGCCCAGATCCTGTCCTTGTAGATGCTGGTATCAAAGTCTCGCTGAGATTCAATGATCATTGCTCTGGGAGCATAAGCACTGCTGATCCAGCTGCGAGACAGCTCTGGCTGATCTGACCACGCATGCACAAACACGTCGGTGTCATGCTGATCTATCAGTCGACGCCAGCTCTCAGTGCTGACTTCAGTGATGCGAGGCAGGCCCGCAAAGCACAGTGCTAGACTTGCCATGCCCGCAGCCGGTTCACATAATCGCTGCAGAAACCGTACCAATGCCAGCTGCGTACCATGTCTTCAATCTCCGGCCATTCGTAGGTAGCTTCTGGCATCACGCACACGCTCATGGGGCTCACGGTCTCTGGCTTTCCAAAATAGGTCCACACAATGTTGGTGCTGGTCAGCGTGATGAGATCGCTCTCATGCCAGAAGAAGTTGTAGTGATGTTTCTGGCTGCGCAGTGCAAACAGCGCATCAAGATTCTTGCAGTGTATCCATAGTCCTTTTTGTTGTAGGTAATCAAACGCTATCTCATGTTCTGGCCCGTCGTGTCCCAGCACCCACTTGCCATCCACACGCCACAGATCAATCTCTGCTTCAAAACCATGATCCAGTGCCTTGACTATCTGAGCAGGATCGTTCTGCATCTTTGTGTCTGGACCGTCCATCAACCCCCGATGTGCTATGAATCTCATGTCACACCTTTAGGTTATCTATGGCATTGCGTATCTTGCGAGCACCGGCCAGCGTGCCTTCTGCATGCCCATGTATGGCACCGCCCACGTTGGCCATCCAATCCACACCAAACTTGTCCACGATTGGTGGGATCAGTTCAGCAGTCATGCCACAGCTCAGCGCAGGAACCACGTTACCCTTGTGCAGGACATCCATGTATGCTGTGATCTCATCTTCTGGATCTGACAGATAACCACCCCACATGCCAGCATGTATGGTGTCAACACCGCTGATAGCTGCCAGCTGGCACAGCACAGTCCACTCTATGCCAAATGGATTCTTCTTGCCAGTTATGACCTTGTCACCGCTCTTCTGATAGTGTATGAACAGAGGTAGGTCAAGGTTGCGTATGGTACGATAGCTACCAAGCCCGCTCCACACGTTAATGTGCACACCATTGCCACCATTCTGGGCCACGAAACGTGCGCGATTTTCTATGTGTGCCGGATCGCTGTTGATGCAGAAGCAATACACGACTCTCTTGTCCTGTAGGTAATTGCTGATCAGTTCCACGCGATCTTCCAATCGGCATATGGCAGGATTGCTGAGTATCTCGTCTTCTTTGATGAAGTTTACGCCACCTTCCACCAGCTGCTTGGTCATCTCCAGCAGCGTCTGCGGTGTGATGCCAGTCTTGGGCTTGACGATGCCACCGAAGAATGGCTTGCCAAAGTTGCCCGTGTATTCGCGCATGCCAGTGATGCCGTATTTGGGCTTGCGGAAGTGAGTGTCAATGGTCTGTGGGTGTATCTCCAGACCCACCACCCTGCACTTCTTGATAGTGTCAATATCAACCTGCCCGCCCTGTATCATGCACAGCAGGTGAGCAATTCCATCTGTGTCCCAGTCAATGTTGGCACTGGGATAGCCTATGGTGATCAACCCTTTCTTCTTGTCGAAGTCCTTGCTGCGTATGATCTTGGCACAATAGGCTTCGATCATCTCGTCTGTCTCCCAGACCGAGCGCGAAGTTGGATTGCCTATGCTCTGTCCCACTGCTATGTTCCAACCAGCATCATACACGCTGACCGTGCTTTCCACCTCATAGGTCACGTAGAAATACGTGCCTAATTCTTTCTCGTCTCTGACTATGTCTATGCTCATGATTCTTTCTTTACCTCTATCTTGTCGCCAGGCACGCTGGGAGTTTTGATCACCACCACTTGGCAATCTGCTAGGAATTCTGGATCTGCTATCTCGCCCTTTTTCAGCAGGAATATGGTTGGGCCAACCAATATCTGGCCCTGTATGCGCATCACACCGTCTACCAACACTGTGATCTCATCCATGTGCTCGTGATAGTGAGCGGGCCATGGTTCTCCAGCTACATGATACTTGTAGCCAACTTCAAAGTCCTTAGTGTTCCAGATGCTGGGTTGGAAGTCCCCCACGAACCAACCACCTGTGAACAGTGTGGGATCGAATACTTTCATTTGTGTGCCTCGATGTAGATGTCTAGGTCCTCTGGTGTTCCTATGGGCCAGTGTTCCTGAGGTGGATATATGCCTATGCGGTCGCCGCGTGCTATGTTCCAATTATACACTGGACAAACATAGAACTCTCCATTTACACGTACATCATCTGCGATCATCTGCTCAGCTGCCCACACAAAATCCTCTCCCCGGGTCCACACATAGATGCCAGTGGTAGCATGCGGGCTTATGACCTGTTTCTCTGCTGTGCGTATGGCCAATCCGCGATCATCAACTTCCACATAGCTGTAGGCAGTGGTGTCCTTGAAGAACGTGAGCATGGCACCGTCCAGTCGCTCAGCAACTAACCACTCTTCGAAGTGATCTTGGTCCCAGACCATCATCTGGTCGCAGTTGGCAATGAACAGCGTCTCTTTGGGTTTGATATGTTGTTTAGCCAGCAAGCAGGTTTCTGCTGCTCCTTGCGTTACCTGATCCACGAACACGATGTTGAGATCAGCTGCCATGTCTCTAAGTTGGTTAAACAACACAGGGTCAGCATCATAGTGCTCGCGCAGCACGCACAGCGTGAATGTGTTGTGCAGGCCCAGATTCTCCAGCACATGCTGGACCATGGGCTTGCCAAAGAATTCTATCAGTGGTTTTGGTTTTGCGTAACCCTGTTGAGCGAATCGCGAACCTCGCCCACTCATGGGTATCAAGATGTGCATCGATTGAAAAGTCCCTAAGCCTATTGCCTATTTAAGGACCAAAATCGCAATTTACCTAAATATATTAGTGCTTGGTTGCAGCAAATAGCTTGGCTATCTCGCTGGCTATCTCACGAGTCTGTTTTTCAGTAGATTGTGCATCGCGCACGTCCGCAGAAAAATCTATGCCGATGAATCCAAATAGATCTCCATTTGGCATATAAATTGGACAGCGAATGAGATTCTTGGCGCCGCGGCTGGTCCAGAAATAATAATCCTGATTTTCTCGGTCGCGATCGGTATTTTTTATTACCGCACACTTGTCGTTAATAAATGCGTTGTTGATAGCCACGTGTATGCTGGCAGGTATGCGTTGCTCGAACGGCAGTATGCGAGATGTGCCAGGTGATATCACCTCATGGGTCATGGTTTGGAAGAAGAACGGAACGCCACTGATAGCTGCCAAACCATTGTGGTATCTATACACATACACTCGGCTACCACCTGCATCATTGAGCAGATGGTTGAGATCGGCATAGATGGCATTGTCATTTTCCACACTGGTCTTGAGATTCAAGCTAAAACTAGATATGCTGTGTGCTTCTTCATAAACCGATACCAAGCTAGTGAAATGGAAACTGACCACATACGCAGTGCTGAATATGGCCGTTATCACAGCGATATATAACACATGCACCAGCAGCATCAGAGGACGAGTATTGGTTAGATAATCGGACAATACACCTGCGATAGTGGCCTGTTTTTGTTCGTCCACCCGAATAACCCCTTGAATATGCATGCAACAGTGTATATTTATGAAAGACAGCGGCATTGACACAGCCGCACAAACTAGGTTAAACTGTGACATGGAAGATTATTACAAGATATTAGAATTGAACGACGGTGCATCTCAGGATGACATCAAAGCGGCATATCGTAAACTGGCCAAGCAGCATCATCCCGATCTCAACAAAGGCAATGCAGCATCAGAGGCCAGGTTCAAACAGATAAACGAAGCCAACGATACACTGAGCGATCCACAGAAACGATTGCAGTACGATCAACAGCGCAGGCATGGTGTAGGTGGTAATCCATTCCATCAGAACTTTGGTGGCGGATTCCCTGGTGCTGATTTCCATTTTAGTTTTGGTGGCGGCCAGCAGTTTGACGATATCATAAACCAATTTTTTGGAGCAGGCTTTGGGAGAGGCGCTCAACAAGTTCAGCGCAACAGGGATTATCAGTTCAATCTGAACATTACGCTAGAAGATGCGTTCGCTGGCAAAAGCATGCCTATCGCATTTGAAGTTAACGGCCAACATACTACCATTACCGTTAGCATACCAGCTGGCGTCGAACATGGCATGAAGCTGCGTTTCCAAGGTCACGGAGATCGCAGCGTGCCTAATCAACCACCCGGTGATTTATATGTTACCGTGATCATAAACGACCATCCGGTATTCCAACGGCATGGCCCGCATCTGCATACTAATCTCAAGATTGATGCTATAACAGCTATGCTAGGGCATAATCAAGATTTCAAGAGCATAGATAATACACAGCTGCAGATCTCTGTACCAGCTGGCGCACAGGCCGGATCCATGCTGCGAGTCCAAGGACACGGCATGCCTGCACATAACAATGCTAGGCAGCGCGGAGACTTGTACATACATCTAGAGATAGAGACACCGATCAATCTAACAGCACAGCAGCAAGATCTGTTGCGTCAAGTGCAGAACCTGAGAAGCGGAGGCCAACCATGATTCTACCAATTGTCACGAGACCAAATCCGATCTTAAAGAAACCATCTCGCCTCGTAGATCCAAACGAGATACCCGGACTACAGATGCTCATCGATGACATGTTTGATACTCTCGCAGCAAGCGGCGGTGTAGGGTTGGCTGCGCCTCAGGTTGGGTATGATCTCAATCTATTCATCGTAAAGATCGAAGGTAATCAACATGTGTTCATCAATCCTGTGGTGTTAGATGCTGGCACAGAGACTGATGTACAGCCAGAAGGTTGCTTGTCATTGCCTGGTATAATCTTGAAGATCAAACGCAGCAAACAGCTCAAGGTAATGTTCAGAGATCGCTCGGGTAACCAACAGGTTATTGATCTGGGAGAAGGCTGGTCTCGGATCTTCTTGCATGAATTTGATCACCTACAGGGCATCATGATAGACGACAGGGTCAGCCGTGCGCAGTTAGATATAGCACGGCGCAAGCTAGCAAAACTTAACAAGCGTTCTAACCAGCGAGCAGCAGCATGAGCATTAACACATTTGAACAGACCCTGCAACGTGCATATCAACTAGCAGCCAGCCTCAACCACGAGCTGGTTACTTTGGAACATTTGCTAGCAGGATTACTGGAATTAGAGAGCATACAAAACCTCATCAAGCAGGGCGGCGGCGATCTAGATAGTTTGGTAAAGAACACCAGTGATTGGTTAAACAACGACAGCAACCACGTGGTGGTTAAGAACGGTAGTTTTCAACCAAGACACACGTCATTGCTGAGCAATGTGATCAAGAAAGCCAAAACACAGAGCATGTTTAGCGGTCGCAACGACATAGGTCCAGTAGACATCTTATTGGCTTTATATCACATATCAGATAGCCCTGCTAGTTGGTTTCTAGAACAGTTTGCGCCTTCCAAGGAAAAGATAGCAGAAACGATCAACAAAGCAGGCCAAGAATCTGCTGATAGCACAATGGACACTGCATCAGCTCTCGAAATATTGCAGCACTACTGCATCAATTTAAATGCCAAAGCACAGGCTGGCCGCATCGATCCTCTGATCGGTCGTGAAAAAGAAGTGGAGCAGATCACGCAGATCATCGCTCGTCGCAACAAACATAATGTGATCATGACGGGCGACCCCGGTGTAGGCAAAACAGTGATAGTTGAAGGGCTAGCACGCCGCATAGTTGAAAAAACTGTGCCAGATACCTTGTTGGATCATACCATCTGGAATCTGGACGTGAGCACCCTGGTAGCAGGTACCAAATTCCGCGGTGATTTCGAAGAACGCATGAAACAGATCATAGCAGCGTTTTCAGCATTACCAACCGCTATCATGTTTATCGACGAGATCCACATGATCATGGGTGCAGGCAACGGCGGGGGAGGCGGCAGCATTGATGCTGCTAACATGCTCAAGCCAGCACTGAGCCGTGGTGAGATCTGCTGCATTGGCAGCACCACCAACGAAGAATATCGCAAGCACTTTGAGAAGGATCGTGCGCTGGTACGGCGTTTCCAAAAGCTGGACATATTCGAACCCAGCGCAGAAGACAGCAAGCGCATCCTGTATGGTATTGCCAAACACTATGAAGAATATCACGGATTGGAGTTTGATCCAGCAGCATTGGATGCTGCAGTTGATCTAACGGTTAGGCATATGCACGACAAATGCCTACCAGACAAAGCTATAGATATCATTGACAGTGCTGCAGCGTGGCAGCGTATTAAACCAGAACCAGAACGTGCCAAGACCATCACCAGAGACATGATCGAAGCTGAGGTCAGTAGAGTAGCCAAGGTTCCGGTGACCACAGTGAAGAGCAAGGAAGCTGACAAGCTGAGCCAACTTGAGACAGATCTCAACACCAAGATCTTTGGACAGACAGATGCCATAGACGGTGTAGTCAATGCCATCTATATGAGCCGTAGCGGCCTACGCGAAAACGACAAGACAGTTGGCAGCTTCTTGTTCTCTGGTCCAAGCGGCGTGGGCAAGACTGAAGTAGCCAAACAGCTGGCCAAAAGCCTAGGGGTACATTTCACGCGCTTTGACATGAGCGAGTACCAAGAACGTCACACAATAAGCAAGTTCATCGGATCACCTCCGGGCTATGTTGGTTACGGTGACGGAGGTGCAGGCGGCGGCCTACTGATCAACGAACTCGAAACACATCCGCACTGTGTGCTGCTGTTTGATGAGATCGAAAAAGCACACCCAGATGTCTATAACATCTTCCTGGCTATGATGGATCACGGCACGGTTACCAGTAGCCAAGGCAAGGCAGCTAGTGCTAGAAATTCCATAGTGATCTTCACCAGCAACCTCGGTGCTGCAGCCATGGAAAAAGAGCTGATTGGATTTACCAAAGACGACAACCGCGATGAAGATACGCAGGCTATCAACAAGTTCTTCACACCCGAGTTCCGTAACAGATTGGATGCAATCATCAAATTCAACAAGCTTAACAAGGACGACATGGACAGCATCGTTGACAAGTTCCTCAAAGAACTCAACAATCTCAGCAGTAACAAGAACGTGAACATTGTATGTGATCCTGCTGCCAAGCAATGGTTGATCGACAAGGGATTTGACAAGAACATGGGTGCACGTCCACTGGCTCGCGTGATCACAGACAACATCAAGAAGCCACTTAGCCGCGAGATGCTGTTCGGTAAGCTACGCAATGGTGGTGCTGTGATGATTACCGCCAAGGAAGGCAAGTTAGAGTTTGAATATCTCAGCAATCCGGATCCAGTAAATGAAGAAGTACTGTTGCTGCCCTCACCAGAGATCGAGGAAATATTACAATGAGAGATCTCATAGCTACTCTCATAGACCTCGGCGCACTTGCCAAAGACAGCATGGTTACAGCAAGGCAAGGCACTCAAAACAAGTACGGTGCTATGATATATTCCATAGACGAATATGTGTTGCAGGACACGGTACATCAAAATGATACGCTGCGTCTTAAAAAGGCCAACGGCAATGCTGTTATATCTGCACATGTTTGCGATATAACAGCCATAGACGGTATGAGTTTAGACAGATATGCTGAGATCTATAATGTTAATCCCGATGGTACATTAAAGTCAACAGGTCGCAAGCGAGGACGCAAGCCAAAGATTCGATGATATACGAAATCAAGCCATAAGTATCTCCAGCCAAAAAGGAGATACATAATGGCTAAATTGGTAGAAGAAGTAGTAGTAATAAAGCTAAGCCGTATGGTCAAGGATAGCAGCGACAACGACACTGTGTTGACCGAAGAACAACGTGCAGTGTTAGAAGCAACCGCTCCTGCTCTCATAGAAGAAGTGCTTAACGACAGTGCAGTGATGGTAGAGCTTGCAGATCTTGGCTAATGCCTGCCGCTAAATACTAGAAGCATTCAGGCGGCATCATGATCAGCGTCACACTACTAGGTACAACTTACGATCAGATCAACGTCATAGGGCAAAAGGTGCCTGGCGCTGGTTACAACAACACGGTTGGTAATAACCATACCGTGAGCATCAACCTTGACAACTTCACGGGTCGTATCTACATACAGGGTAGTTTGGCTACTGACCCGCAGGAGAACGATTGGTTCAACATTCCAATCGGTAACGGCACAGTGTATGCGCAGTTCCCGTTGGATCCTGCACTGCCTACAGGTTATAACCCTGCGCTCAATCAATGGCCCGCTAATCAATATCCCAATCTAACCAACGGCGACACTGGCATATTTGCATATAGCTTTAGTGGCAATTATGTGTGGATACGTGCTGTAGTTGATAGAAAATATCTGGTTCCTCCACCAACTGACGTATATTTCGTAGGTGCAGTCAGCCAGATACTGCTGAACTACGGCGCTATAGCGGGCGGCGGTAATGCTCCGCAGGCAAGCAACACAGGCGGTACACAAGGACCTCCTGGACCTCCTGGACCAACTGGTCCAGGTTTGACTGGTCCTAGTGGTCCTGCTGGCCCAACTGGTCCTGCTGCTAGCGGTGCATATCAGCGTTATGATCAATACGCTACACCAGGCCAGACAGTATTTGATGCAACATACGTCCCCGGATTTGTAGACGTTTATTATAACGGTCTCTTGCTAGTACCGGTGAACGATTATACAGCAACAAACGGATCTACTATTGTGCTTACCAATGAAGCACTAGGCGGAGATCCGGTTAGCATTGTTGCCTGGGAAATCGCAAGCTTATCAACTATTACTGGCCCAACAGGACCGAGCGGTGGCCCAATAGGACCAACTGGTGGTACTGGACCAAGTGGTGGTACTGGCCCAACAGGACCTGTCAGCCAGATCACAGGCCCAACTGGTGTATCAGGTAACGCCGGGCCAACTGGGCCAACTGGCGCAGCAGGTCCTACTGCCACAAGCTTGATCAGTTTTAGGTTAATTTTTGGCAGCGGGATCATATTACCAAACGGGTTCGTAGATAATCTCAACAATGTTACTGCCCCACAGATCACACGCGCCAGTGACACATCGATCAACGTGCAGCATAACATGGATCAATTTCCAGGCATGGTTACTTGCCAAGGCGGGCCATTGGTGCAGCCAGCTGGTGCATACAGGCAAACAGTACCTAATGCTGCAACAGGAGGCAGTTATTCATGCCTTAGCATCGATCTCAATAACACCAGCATGTTTGCATTAACACCTGGTAACACCGGTGTGCCTGCCAGCGGCGACGGATATCTCTGGATCACGATGATCTTCAACGGATGATGGAGGCATAGCCGTGGCATCCGTCCTACCAATCCTCACACTGTTCACTGACAACATAACCCTAACTCCTCTGGCATACTGGCCAGTAGACGAAGGTCCTACCTATGGCGAGGATCAATGGTGGCTGGGCGGACCAGCTCCGCAACCCTATCAATGGACCATGACTGCTGCGATAACGCAGCAAAATCACAGCAGCTTCAGCACTCCCCAGCTGTACATCTATGACGGACTAGACATAGCAGTTGGCATGTGGTTCGGTGAAGCAGCCACTGGTAAATGCACACAGATAGTGGAAATCATCAGTGCTACTGCAGACAGCATCACCTGTGTGATAGAAGACACTGGTAGATATGAACAATTCAGCAGCCACGACGGTGTAGGGGCCACAGGAGATCCCGGATTCATCTTTGCCATCGACGAAGATGGCATCCCTGTGTTCCACACCTTGACACTGTACAATAGTTTCATCCAGCCCTATCCAGGTTTCTTGCAGGACGTTATCAGCAAGTTCGAAGCCAAGAACTACAAGCAGAATCTAGTAACTGTACTGCAACCCAGCAACGGATTCTCAGTAGGAGACATCATCTATCTACGCAATGACGGTGCATATCTGCTGGCACAGGCAAACACAGCCGCAGCTGCTAATGTAATCGGCACGGTTAGACAGATAGGTGTGCCGGGTTATGATTATTTCAGCTGGGAACCTCGCGGTAAGATACTGTACAATCTCAGCGGATTGCCAGGATTACCTGGCGATGTGCTGTGGTTAAGCACCACAGCACCCGGCGGATTGACCAACGTCAAACCAGCGTCGCTGGCCATGCCAGTGTACATCAAGATCAACGATACCAGTGCTGTGAAACTAGCACAGGTTGGATTCGTTGCGCCTCTGAACAATTACACAGCTGTGGTACCACCAACTGTAGCTAACGATGAGACGCAGGGCTACGGTTTTGGCAGCATGTGGATAGACATAGCTACGCATGTAGCGTATATCTGCATCAATCCAACCACAGGTAATGCTAACTGGCAGCAGATTGGCAGCGGTAGCGGATCCAGCACCACAGGTCCAACTGGTCCTACTGGTTACACAGGACCTACAGGGCCAAGCGTGACAGGTCCAACTGGCGCAGCCAGCGTAATCACCGGTCCCACAGGCTCCACAGGTCCAACTGGTCCTAGCGTAACAGGTGCCACTGGTGTAACTGGTCCTACAGGTCCTGCCAATGTGGGTGCATTCCAAGAATACAGCTTCATAGCTGTGGGAGGACAACAACAATTCTACTGTGAATATGTTCCACCATATGTAGAAGTGTTCGTCAATGGTGTCAAGCTAACACCTGTGGAATACCAGGCTACAGACGGGCATGTGGTCGTGCTCAACGCGCCAAGCGTCGCTGGCGATTTAGTTGACATCATAGCATGGAGCATCAGTACCATCAGCCAGCTCACAGGACCTACTGGTCCAACCGGTGTTGCTGTTGGTTATTTCGTGCAGAACATAGCAGCTCGCAACGCGCTAACTGTTACGCTTGGTACCATAGTTTACGTGTATGACGACGGCAGTGGCCACAATCAAGCTTACATCGCCGCTCAACTAGGTCCAACTGTTTGGATACCAGTGGGATTGAGCACCGACGGAGTAAATGTAGGCAATAGTACTTCTGGCAGCACAACGCTTACCAACACATTCTTAGCAGTAGGCAACTACGCAAGCGCTAGCCCCGTAATGGTTGGTACCATGGCACCACCAAAGACGGTAACATTCATAGACGTTGATATTACCATACCATTCAACGATAAAACCAGCACCATAGATATAGGTACCGATTCTCTACACGGATTGCTCATGGACAACACGTTGATAGATACCACAGTCGTTGGTTCGTATAGCACTGTGCTAAATTATCCTGTGGTAACAACAACTGCTATCAAGGCATTTGTGGGAATTGGTACCAGCACACAGGGTGCATATCGCATCACCATGGACTACAGCTGACTGCGCTGGTTAGGCCAAACTAAATATCAGTAGCTCTATTAGCCAAGATCTATCTGCTGGAGACCTGATGTCACTGCCAAATAACCCAACTTTTGATTTCGCACTCAGCGGTGTATCAAGCAATCTCACTCTGGGAAAAGGCGGACCTAGGGTATCCAGTGACGGTACCAATGTACAGTTATTAAACACCAGCGGCCAACCTGGAAACCTCACGATAAACCAAGGTTTCTTTTCTAACATTGGAATTGGTACCGCTGCAACATCATATCCGTTAGATGTATGGGGTAACATACATATCTCTAATAGTGCGTCTGCTACCAGTGGTATACTATTTCCAGATGGTACGTTCCAAACCACTGCAGTGACTAGCACACCTCCTGGTGGTAGCAATGGTTGGATACAGTACAATGAAAACAATCAATTTGCCGCAAGTTCCAATCTCGTATTTGATAGCAGTAATGTTCGACTAGGCATTGGTACTAGCATACCGTCGAACGCGCTCGATGTCTGGGGTAATATTCAGATATCAAACGTTAACGGGCTTACAAGCGGTGTATTGTTTTCTGACGGTACTTTCCAAGATACAGCAGCACAGAATACTCCAAGTTTTGGATCAATCGGAACCATACAGCTAGCAGGTGTTAACAACACGTTCAGCGGCGATAGCAGCCATCTAAGCTGGGACAGCAACAACCTGGCATTGATAACCAGCAACATCGCACTGTCTGGTGCAGCAGGTACTATAACTGGTGCGCAAGCAATAACAGCCAACGTGTTTGCAGGCAACAGCTCTACGATCAGCGGTAATAGCATCGTAGGCGGCAATTTATCTGTCTATGGTAACCTGTTCGTGGGTGGCGTAGTTACGTTCAGCAACATAGCCATTGAACAAGATCTAATAGTCAACAGTCTTACAAGTAACACCTACGTGCAAGCTGGTACACAGATCTTAGGGAATTCAATACGCAGCAATACCAGCATAACTGCTGGTGGGCTTGCCACAGTAAATCAATTGATCAGCAATGCCAACATCTATGGTGCTAATCTCAACATAGCAGGACTTGCACAGGTAAACAGCATTAACGTCAATACGGCTACTAGCACTGCCAGCCTCAATGTTGGTGCAGGTGGTGCTATCGTTGGTGGATTGATCAGCAATACAAACATCACTGCTGCAACATTAAACACCACAGGCAGTGCACAGGTCAACAGCATTGCATCAAACACTACCATACAGAGCGCAGGCACTGCAACAGTTGGTGGATTGATCAGCAATACAAACATCACTGCTGCAACATTAAACACCACAGGCAGTGCACAGGTCAACAGCATTGCATCAAACACCACCATACA